>Ga0209164_1001796_pt1 | contig 25497 bp, 21 predicted proteins | sample MTBNYHSulfiMetaG_FD_187458 | JGI IMG/M metagenome (GOLD analysis project Ga0209164, IMG submission 187458) | Enrichment culture microbial communities from rom New York Harbor, USA that are MTBE-degrading - MTBE-NYH (New York Harbor Sulfidogenic)... | ecosystem: Environmental > Aquatic > Marine >... | reverse complement strand
TCGGATGCCCGGCTTTCTATATAGAGAACGACCGCGTCAAAATAAATGAAAACGTGTGCATCGGTTGTGCGGTATGCGCCCAAATATGTCCGGAAAATGCCATATTGCCGGTCAAGACGGCCTAGGAGGTTAGAATGGATCCAATCAGACTGATCATTGTGGCCGTGGGCGGCCAGGGTAATCTATTGGCTTCCCGTGTGCTGGGGGAAGCGGCTCTTGCCGCCAACGTTCCGGTGCGGATGAGCGAAATTCACGGTATGGCTCAGAGGGGGGGCGTTGTAGAATCGGCCGTTCTTTTCGGAGACGTCGAAAGTACGATTATTTCGGATGGTGAGGCGGACGTGCTGCTGGGGTTCGAGCCGTCGGAAGCCCTTAGGGCAGCGAAAAAATGCGGCAAGGGTACCTTGGTCATTACGAACCTGGGACAGTTGCCTCCTTTCACGGTCGCCATCGGCAAAGGCGTGTATCCGGACATCAGCGCCTCTCTGGGTCTTCTCAAACAACGGGTGAAAAAGGTCATTGCCTTTGACGCCACGGGCATGGCCATAAAGGCGGGAAACGCCATGTCCCTGAACATGGTGATGATAGGAGCCCTTTCTCAGACCGGTATATTACCGTACCCTGCCGACCTGGTTCGCCGGGCCATCATTGATACAACTAAAGCCGCTTTTCGCGATATTAACTTGAAAGCCTTTGATTTCGGTTTCGAAGCCGCCGGCAACGCCTAACCATTGAAACGCGGATTCCAATCCGTCCTATGGGGCGCTGGAATCCGCTTCCAGTCCGTGGAAAACTTGCTGCGATGCTGATCGCTCTTGGGGAGCTCTCCTTGGAAATTCTTGACAAATGGCTTCACAGGAAGAAGAAAGAAGGAAAAGACGAACCGATCCGTTTTTCGGTTTTCGTGAGGAAGGCCGAGATGGAGATCGACGACCTGATCCGTCGGAACAAGAACTGGTTCTCCGAGCTTCCCTATGGGGGCGCTATGACCAAAGAGGCGGCGCGACAACTCGAGGTCGAAAAGCGAGCCGTCTGGAGAAGGGTGATCTATGACGCGGAGCGTTCTAAATTGCCGGCCTTGAGGTGGGAAACTTCTCATGATGAAAATGTATGTTCCGAATGCGCAAAGCAGGACAGCCGGATCTTTTACAGAGAGGACTACGATCTTCTGAACCAGATAAAAATGCACGTCGGATGCCGCTGCAACCTGGTGCCCGTTCGCAACCTCTGAAGGAAATCCGGATCGCCACGGGCCCTTCCTGACCGATCCGTCTGAAGAGAATCGCCGGCGCTCTTGTCGAGAGAAGGCCCCCCTAATGTTAGGGTAGGGCCCAAACATGAGAGATCCTATTTGCTTATTAATTCTCAAGCTTATCTTGTCGAATAAGTAGCAGAAAACAGCTCGCCTGTTTCATTTCCATTTTGTTTACAAAATTATTCATAAACTATTTGCGCTGCGTGCCGATGCAGAACTATAGTCACAGGATACTTTCCTGAGATTGCCTTCGGACCAAATTGAAACGCACACCCACTCGATAAGGCGTGAAATGCTGTTTACGCGATAGAGGTAACTCCGGAATGACTGGCAGGGTACTGATTGTCGACGATGAAGCAGGCATCCGTAAGGTGCTGACCCTGCGCCTCGGAAGCGTCGGATATGAGACATCCGAGGCCGAAAACGGAGTCAAGGCTCTCAACATCTTGAAAGAACAGCCCTTTGACGCGGTGCTGTGCGACATCAAGATGCCGGAGATGGATGGACTCGAGATGATCGGAAAACTCCGTCAATCGGATCCGATCACACCTGTAATCATGTTGACGGGTTTTATTGACTTGGAAACCGCCGTTGAGGTCATGAAAAGAGGTGCTTTCGATTATCTCACCAAACCCGTTCACAGCGACGCACTTTTCCTGGCGGTGGAAAAGGCGATTGATTATAAACGCGTGCTCCTGCGCAACAGGCTCCTCGAGGATGAGAAACAGCGGTATCACGAGGAACTCAAACAGCGGGTGGCGGAGCAGACCCGAATCATCCGGTCCATGTTCGACCTAGCCAACCGCTTGAACAGCTTGGATTCCATGAATCTGATTCTTGAAAGCATTCTGGAGTCGATCTCTGAATTCATACCATCGAATCGGGTCCTCGTGATGCTGCTGGATAACGATGGGACGCATTTCGAAATAGTGAAAAGTCGGGGGGCCTCTTCTGCTGAAGTAAAAAGCCTCCGGCTACCGGCGGACAACGGAGCGTGCTCAGGACTCTTTCACCCTGGAGGGGTTCGGATTATCAACGACGGAAACACCAAAGAGGCTTCGGAAATTATAGAGAATCTCGAAGGCTTGGTGAACGCCCCGTTTATGCAGGCCGCGCTTATGGGAGCACGATCCAGACTGGGTGTCATACACATTTGTGAAAAGAAAGACGGAGCGCCATTTACGGAAAAAGAAGCGGAAATTTTGTCCTACATTGCCGATTCCGCCACCGTAGCCATTAACAACCAATTGTATGAACGCCGTCTGGAAGAGAGTTACCTGGCAACCATACGGGCCCTGGCCATGGCGATTGAGGCGAAGGATCCGTATACGCGTGGCCACTCGGAACGTGTGGCGGATCTTTCTGTTCGAGTGGCGGAGCGTTTGGGACTGCCGGAGAATGAACTGAGGATCTTGCGTTTCGCAGGGGCGTTGCACGATGTGGGCAAAATCGGCGTACCCGGCAGCGTTCTGACTAAACCAGGACGGCTGACCGATGAGGAGTTCGAGCAAATTCGCCAGCACCCCGTCATCGGCGAGAAGATGATCCGGGAAGCCGATTTTCTTACAGAGGCGAGGGACATCATTCGCCAGCATCACGAGCGGATCGATGGGACGGGTTATCCCGACGGCCTAAAGGGCTATGAAATCTGTCTGGGCGCCCGCATTATGGCTTTGGCCGACGCGTATGACGCCATGACCACGGATCGAACCTACCGCAAAGCCATGGTACAGGAAGAGGCCATAGTAGAGATGAAGCGTGTTTCCGGATCGCAATTCGATCCGGAGTTGCTGGAAGCGTTCCTGGCTGTAATCGGAGGCTGAGCTTCCTCACTTAGGGAAATGCCAAGCGGATCTGAAGTCCTCAAAAGTCGGTTTTCAGCCAATGGATCTGCTTTTTCTTACGATCCAAACGATACTCCACCTTGCTCAACAAGTCCTGCCCCAAGAGTCCCTCATACGGGAGTTCTCGTTGCGGATCGGAGCCATGAATCAGCACCGGCTTGTTTTCGAGCACATAGGGGCCAACCTGCATTTTATCGAGTGTGACCCATCCGTTTGAAACTATCCTCCCATCCGCCACCACGGTAGATGTTTTACCTTCTGCGTATAGGACTCCCAGCATATCGGCGGCATGTGCGGTAAGTGAACTCATGGAGGAGCCGGTATCGAGCATAAAGCGCAACCTTTCCGATCGTCCTCGATATCGGGCCTCCACCTGAAGATAGACGTGGCCGAATTCGTCTATGTCCACGCTAGTGGAAGGTGATTCGGGCCGCTCGGGTTCCGATGCAGGGGTCCGCTCGGCCGGAGCCTTCTGGGAAATCTTCCGGGTTTGAACTCGTTCCCAATACTTTTCCGGTATGGTGGTGGGGTCGTCTGTGAAATGAACCTGACCCTGGTCGTCCAGGTACTTGTAGACTTCCCCCATGGCCGCGTAGACCGGCACAAATAGGAACAGGAACAAGAGAAGCAACGAAACCGGCAAAACGGGCAACTCCGGCAGCTTCATAGCGCACGCCTCCTCGGTGCTCATAGCCTTTGGAGATCGGCTTTGGCTTCGCTCAACAGCCGGTCCGAGTACCGCTCCACAAAATCCGTCAAATCCGTTTCCCACGATCTCATCACATGGATATCGAGGGCTTTCAGACGTCCGTTCTCCAAAATGGAATTGACGGGCCGCGGAGCTGGTCGGGGAAACTCGGCCGTCGTGCACGGCACGACTCGAGTGTGGACGCCTATCCGATCGAGAAACGCTTGAGTAAGATCGTACCACGTGCAGTGTCCTTCGGACGTAGCGTGAAAGATTCCCTCGGCGCCGTTGTCAATGACGGCCCGAATCTGACGGGCGAGGGTTCGGCTCCAGGTGGGAGATCCATGTTGGTCATTTACGACCTTGATGAAATCTTCGGAATGCTGCAGGGCAAGCTTTAGAATGGTCTTCAGGAAGTTTCGGCCGTGTATGCCGTACAACCAGGCCGTTCGTAAAATCGCAAACCGGGTGCAATAGGTCTGCACCAGTTGCTCTCCTTTAAGCTTGCTTTCCCCATACACGGAGATCGGAGCCGGAACGTCGTCTTCGGTGTAAGGCTCGGGGACGGATTTCCGACCGTCAAACACGTAATCGGTTGAAATGTGAATGAGTTTACAACCGATAGATTCCGCGCTCCGGGCCAGCCGGCCCATTCCCTGTTCGTTTACTTCATGGCAGATCGCGGGCCGATTTTGACAATCGTCCACATTGGTGTACGCCGCACAGTTCACGATGATATCGGGCTTGATGGATGTCAGCACGTCCTCGATCTGTTTCGGTCTTGTCAAATCCAACTCGTTGCGGCCCAAAGCCCAAAGACCGTCACTATTCCCGATGACCTCACAGAGGTCGGTTCCTACTTGACCGCAAGCTCCTGTAATCAAAATTTTCATCAGAGTACCGACCGTTCAAATAAAGTGGAACTGGAAAGCGCTTTCACCATCGGAGGTCGCCGACCGAACGCAAGCCCCCGGCGCCGGAGTTCATTGGCGATCCACCCGGCGCTACCGGCTGGATGCAAGTTTTCTTTTCCACATGCTTCGCAGCCTGAGTGAGTTGCTCACAACGCAAACGGAACTCATGGCCATGGCCGCTGCGGCAAATACCGGACTCAATAGAATGCCGAACATCGGATACAGGGCTCCCGCAGCAATCGGAATGCCGAGACTGTTGTAGAAAAACGCCCAGAACAGGTTCTGCTTGATCACACGTATCGTCTGATGTGACAGAATGATGGCCCTGGGAACGAGACGGAGGTCGTTCTGAATGAGTGTGATGTCACTGGCCTCTATGGCCACATCGGTGCCCGCACCGATGGCAATGCCTATGTCCGCGGCCGACAGGGCCGGAGCGTCGTTGATCCCGTCGCCCACCATGCCCACGATTTCACCTTGGGCCTGAAGTCCACGAATTTTGTCGGCTTTATCCGCAGGCAGCACCTCGGCCAGAACCTGATCGATGCCCAACGCCCGTCCGACCGCGAGTGCGGTCTTCTGGTGGTCACCCGTGATCATGGCCAACTTCAGACCCATACTTTTCAACATGGAAGCTGTTTCCGCCGCAGTGTCTTTCGGAACGTCGGTCAGGGCGATCAGACCTACGACCCGGCCGTCTATCGCCACAAAAACCGACGTTTTCCCCTGGTCCGCATAGGAGAGGTTCCGGCGCTCCATACCGTTCAAGGCTACTCCCTTGCTCTGCATCAGTTTCAAATTACCCAACAGAACGGATCGGCCGTTCACCAGAGCCTTTGCGCCCAGACCGGAGATGGCTTCGAAATCCTCGATAGCCACCGTGGGAATTCCGCGCTTGCGGCTTTCCTCGACAATGGCTTGCCCCAAGGGATGTTCCGACACCGCTTCCACCGATCCGGCTATGGCCAGGACATTCTTCGGGTCTTCCCCTTCGACGGTGGCAATGTCCGTTACGACGGGTTCTCCTCGGGTCAATGTTCCTGTCTTGTCGAAAACCACGGTAGTTAATTTATAGGCCTTTTCCAAGCTTTCTCCGCCTTTGATCAGAATACCGCTTTCCGCTCCCAGACCGGTTCCCACCATAACGGCTGTGGGTGTGGCCAGCCCCATGGCGCACGGGCATGCGATAATCAGAACCGAGACGAAATTAAGCAAGGCCAGGGTGAAATCGGAAACGGACAACAACCAGATAACAAAAGTCAATATAGCCAGGCCGAACACCACCGGTACGAATACGGAAGCCACTTTGTCCGCCAGTCGTTGGATGGGGGCTTTGGATCCCTGAGCTTCCTCGACCAATCGGATGATCTGGGCCAGCGCGGTCTCGGCTCCGATCCGTGTCGCCTCAAAAATAAAGGTTCCACTCTTGTTTAAAGTGGCTGCAAACACAGTGTCCCCAGATTTCTTGGAGACGGGCATACTTTCGCCCGTAAGCATGGATTCGTCCACGGACGAAGAACCGGATACCAAGATGCCATCCGTGGAAATCTTTTCTCCGGGACGGACCAGAATCCGGTCACCTTTTACTACGGACTCGATGGGCAGATCCATCTCTTTCCCATCGCGAATGACCCGGGCGGTTTTCGGTTTCAGCTCCATGAGACGTTTGATGGCGCGGGAGGTTTTCCCTTTCGCCTTGGCTTCGAGCAGGCGCCCGAGGAGGATCAGGGTGATGATCATGGAGGCGCCGTCGAAGTAAACATGCGGGAAGATGCCGGCTTTTGAAAAAAGGACGGGAAAGAATGTGGCCACCGTGGAATAGAGATAGGCGGAAAGCGCCCCTACGGCAACCAGCGTGTTCATGTCCGTGGTTTTTTGTTTGGCGGCTTTCAGAGCGCCATGGAAGAATCGGCTTCCAACCCAGAACACCACGGGAGTGCTGAGCGCGAAAAGGATCACGAGCATCATCTGGCGGGGAATCGAGTTTAGAAACGGGAACCAGTGTTGCATGGAGCCCGCATGCACGATGACGCTCAAAATCGCGCCGACCGTAAACTTGAGTTTGAGTTCCGCGACCTCTTCGGCCCTCGCCTTTTCCACGGGGTCCTCGAGGGTTTCTCCCAGCACACCCAGAAACTCGTACCCCGTGTCGGTAATCCTTTTTGCCACTGCTTCGACCCCGGACCAGTTTTCATGGTGCGTCAAGGTGGCTCGGGCCGTTGCCAGATTCACGGCTGCTTCTTCGACGCCAGGAAGGTCCTTCAATGCCGTTTCGACCCTTCGCACACAGGCGGCGCAGGTCATACCGCCGACTGAAACCGTAGTGGAGACAACGCTGCCGGATCGATCCGGCGCGTCAACCACGTCGTATCCCAGGTCATGCACTTTTTTACTGATCGCTTCCGTGTTCAGTAGCTTTGGATCGTATTCGACCGTAGCTTGCTCCGTAGCGAAATTCACGGCAGCCTCGGCAACGCCTTCTATGTCCCGCAGGCCGCGTTCTACGCGTCGAACGCAGGCGGCGCAGGTCATCCCTCTGATGTTCAATGTAAGTTTATCCGTCATGCTCGAACCTTTTTATCCATAAGCCGCCCCAAGCTCTTGAGATGGCTTTTTTCCTCTTCCGCTATGGAGTACAGGAGTTTTCTTGAAACGTCCTTCTCACTTTGATAAGCAAAACGCATATACAGATCCATCGCTTGAGCCTCCAACATGATAACTATCCCCAGAGCGTCCGGAACCGTCTCGATCCGCGGTTTCACCTCTTCGAGAAACCTTCTTAAGTTGTAACCACCCTCCAATGCCTCCGGTGTCATGTCCGGCAACAGGTACGTACCCTCTTTGTGCTCTTGCATGTAGGCCCTTGCCTCGTCGGTACCTATCGTCCGGACGGGCTCGAGCAGATCTCTTATCCGCATTTAGAAACTTTCCTCCAATGAAATGTGCGTTCCGTTGGCTACAGAACGGGTCTGGTAAACGGCATGATCAAGAGACGACCCAATTTAAGTTCTTCCGGATTGGAGTATGCACCAACGCCGATACGGATCTTTGCCTGATCGACATCTTTCCGCAATGTCCCGAGCCAACGGTCCCATACTGACAAGATGGTGCCGTAGTTTGTGTTCCGTTCCTTTATGACGACCGAGTGATGGATTCGATGCATTGAAGGCGGCACGAACAGTACCCAGAGTATGTTGTCCAGTCGGCGGGCAACTCTCAGGCTGCTGTGACAGAACTGCGCGCAGAATACGAGCAAACTCTCGAAAATGACCACGGCGATCAGTTCGGCCCCCAGGAAAAAAATCAATGAAATCTTTATGATCGCGGACATGACCAATTCCCCGATATGGAACCGCGTGGATGTGGATACGTCCATGTTAAGGTCGGAATGGTGCACTCTGTGGAATCGCCAGAAGAAGGGCATTACATGGTTCAATAAGTGCCACACGTATATCACGAAATCCATGATCAGGACCGCGATCAATATCTTTGCCCATCGAGGGATGGCCACCAGGTTCAACACGCCAAGCCGGTTGACGGTGACGTATTGAGCGATGTGGACGATGAGCGCGGCAACCAGGAGGTACAATAGGACACTGTTGAAAAGGGTTAGCGCCATATTGTGCACCCATCGTCCGGTTTTGGACACCGAGGGTTTTCGGTACGGAATAAGAAGTTCAAACGATAGAAACAGAGCAAAACCGAACAAGGTCAATAGAGTCCTCACTGATCCCATTTCCAGCCCCAACATAGCCTCGATCTCGATTTTTTCCGGGTTAATGCCGGTACGAAGTCTACTTCAACCATAATAGCCGTTTAGTACCAAAAAACTTGGTTGAAAAGCTCCGAATCACCGGTACTCGTCCGTAGGCGCCCCTGATCCTGGCCGACTCTCCGCCGTTGAAGGAAGGGGGATAAGGTCCTTTGATTCTACTGCTGCGATATGATCCCATTGCCGCAACAACTCGCTGCCTCCCCATCGGAGATATACGTTTGTTTTCTTCATCTACCTCTGGGAGAGGGATTGAAGCGAGGGCATGCTATGTTTCTGAACGGCGTTAATACGAATCGCTTGGGTGCGTGGTAGCCCCTGATGCCGCCAACCTTTTATAGTAACTATGGTTTGGAGATTGTCCAGAGTCGACGGGCTGATGGAGTCTCGGCAAGATCCATGCGGTTTTTGTTTCAGACGCGAAAACCAGCAATCGTTTCTGCACGACATGCTATCGATAGGAATACCGGGGATCGGAAAGAAAACGTTCTCCGTCCTCCCGGCCCAGGTTGTAGGTAATTTCCAATCCTTTGGGATCGGTATAATCCCATTTTGAAACGGACACGGGCTCAGACGGTTGTACATAGGTTCGCCCGTCATATCCTTGCAGCTTGATTGGAGCATATCGTCTCGTCAGCAGAACCAAGGTGGGCTCTTCCCAGGGGTGTATGGCTACGACGGGAACGTTGTCCACAAGGCCTCCATCAAGAACCGTCCGTCCGTCCCTCCGCATTGAAGGCAATATGGGGGGCGTACACGACGAAGCGAGGATGAGGTCGGCGAGTTCTTCGGGATTGCGGCATTTGCTCACTGGAACAATTTCAGGACGAAATCCCAGGGCGGCGGGCAGTCTGGGATGTAGCGGGGCTGTAATGCGCTTCTCAAAGGCGTAACTGAGAAAACCCAGCGCAACTCCGCCAAGGCTGCCGGCCCAGCGAGGCGGGCATGCCAGGAGCACCCGTATCTCTGGTCCCCTTTTCAGTCTGCTGAAAGCCTCCTCGTTAAAGATGGTCAGAATCGACCGACGATACATGTCGAAGTGAGGGAAAAGCCGTTTTCCTTTCATGAGATCCGAAAATCGGAAGTTCGAGCAATTGCTTGTCGTGATCTTATTAAGATATTCTCTGCTGAACCGGGAACGACCGGCGAATATTACACAGGCCGTATGGGCCCCGGCGCTGACTCCCGCTACAACCTTCGGCTCGAGATGCAGCGCCGGAGCTACAACTTGCCAGAATCCCGCCTGCCAAATGCAGCGGTTGCCGCCTCCGGCGAAAACCACGGATGTATATGTCAGGCGCCGAGACAATGAACCAACTCCTGTTGAGCTTTGTTGACCATAGGAGTCCCGCCCTGGGGGTGTACAGAGGGTATGGGGGAACCTTTCAAAAGGTTTTCACGCATATTCCATGAATGGTTACGCTCCTCAGACGAGGGAGCGTGCATGACAAAAGGCTTTGATGCGCTGCTCCGTTTCCTCCCATTCGCCTTGTTCGCCGGTCACAGTCAACACGTCTTCCCCAAAAGACCGATCCACTTCAAGGATACCCCAGTGTTCGAACAGTTTGAGTGCATTCGCAAATGCCGGAGCGGAAAGGGCACTGGGGTGTTGTATCCCGCCTCGTTTGAGAAACCGGGTACCCTTGGACTTCATCCTCGCGACGATATCCTTTTTGGTGAACGACGTGTCTTTGAATGTCCAAAGGGCGTCAAGGGCGATCCAGAGCGACTCCAAAACATTACAAACGAGATCCGAGAACAGAGGCAACTTTCTCAATCCTTTGGGGGTAATCGAATACCCGCCATCTCGAAATTCCACAAAGCCGCCACTTTCGAAGAAACCGGCAAGGTCCTCCATGGCTTCGGGGGAGAGGCATTGCTTGTCCAGAATGAACTCGAATTGGAGCGTTTCTCCCAGAAATTCCACATCCGCGTCCAGTTCTGCTTTCGACGCGGTCAGGGATTCTTTGGACAACAACGAGAGAGAAATAAAGGCAGCGGGGACGAAATGATGTATCGCGTTGTTCTTATAGTATTCCAGTGAAATGCGTTTATCGTCATCAATCAGGTAGAACTCCTCGTCCCCCGGATCTTCTCCCTCGAGGTAGTCTATCTTACCTCGTTCCTCGAGCATGGAAAGAACCGTTCGAACACATTTCGCCGGATCGAGGACGGTTTCCTGAAGAGGGGCGCCGATATGCGACAGATAATCGACGTACATACGCGCGATCTTGGAAATCTCGACACACGAGAACCCGCGGTACGGGATGGCCGATATGGCCGTGACCACCAAAGAGAGGGGTGTCACGGTGGTTACGTTGTTGATCGAGTGGATCAGGTGAAAGGAGAATCCGCGATAAGCCTCCCGCTTCAAGTCAGGATTTTCAAAAACTTCTGAAGACTGTTCCGAAAAATAACTTCTTGCCGAAATGGGTTCAGCGAATCGAATGTACACGGTCCCGTATCTTCGCCGCAGAAATTTGCGGGCCTTGATGACCTGAAACAGACTCTCCTTCTTCTTTTCCGTGCCCCCTAACTCCCTGACATAGTACTGTTCTTCCATAATCTGGTCATACCCGATGTGGGCCGGCACGAACATCAGATCATCGCACCGCTCTTTCGCGAGGGTGTCCAATGCTATGGAAAGAAGTCCAAATTTCGGCATGATCATCTTCCCGCTGCGGCTCCGGCCTCCCTCTATGAAGAACTCGAGGGGGTATTCGTATTCGATCAGTGTTTGCACATACTTGGTGAACACCTTTTCATACAAAGGCATGTTGCGAAAGGTCCTTCTCAGGAAGAACGCGCCTGAATTGCGAAAGATGTGACCCATGGGCCAGAAGGAAAGATTCTTTCCCGCTGCGACTCGAGGAGTATGCAATTGATGTTTAAACAATATATAGTTGAGAACCAGGTAATCGATGTGACTTCGGTGACACGGCACATAGATCATGGTGCCGCGTCGGGCGGCTTCGCGCACCCTGGACAGGCCTTCCTCATCCACCTCGACGCCCTCGAAGATACGTTCGAAAATGAACGTCAGCACATAATCCCACAAGTGTACATACACAGCGTTGTAGTTGGCTGCGATTTCGTCAAAGTAGGCTGCGGCCTGTTTGCGGATGTTTTTGACGGATTTATTTCTCTCGGCCGCTGTAGTTTCCAAATCCTGTCTCATTTCCAAATCGTCCAGAACCAGTTCACGAAACTGCTGACGCGTTTTGAGCTGAGGTCCCAGCACCACTCTTCTCTGCCGATCGATGTGATCGAGCAGTTTGTCGCATAGGTCGCGGCCGGCCTCGCGAACCGTTTCCGGGCTCCACTCTTGAGGCAGATGTTCCCCGAGGTTTACAAACGGCCCCACGTCAATAAAGGCTCGACGAAAGTATCGAAAAAACAGCACGACTTTACGAAAGGTTCCAGGATTGTCCTTGCTTCCGAAAAAAAGGTCCAGGAGAGAGAGCTTCTGCTTTTCCGGTTTGAGTTCATATACGTATGTGAGCGGTACAAGGAAAATCGGGCGATCCAGTTCCTTTTGGATTTTCATGAGCATTACGATCGGATGTTCTATGGAGTGCATGAAGCGCCTGGAAAACCCCTTTTCGTCCACCAAAAACAGTAGTGACGTAGTTCCCAGTTTGACTTTTTCCCGAAAATAGCCGGAGGTATAAGGATCATCGGGTTTCCGACCTCTCAACCAATTTCCGATGTAGTATCCGGCAATGCCGAAAGCGCGACGTAAAGGCAACCACAGGATCATGTTCAGATCAAAAGCAATCCGTGGATAGGGAATCCGGTCCCCGAGAAAACGATAGTGGTAGAGCAAATAGTCCAGGGCGCCCCTGTGCTTGATGGCATACACGATAACGCCCTGTCTGCCGAGCTTGCGCAGCTGTTCGCGCATTTCCGGACGATACTTGACCCGACTGAAGAGTTTGTAGAGCAGCCAGCCCAGAAAAAAACCGGGTTTTGAATCCAGGACGTAGGGATAGGGCTCATTCGTAAGGTGTTCTCGAGTCTTTCGGATCATGACATTCTCATCGGCGATCAGGTTTCTGGTACACGGTTGATGCCGCTTGATGTGTGCGTTACGCGTCCATGGTTTCGAGGAGCCGGACAAGCCACTGGTGCACGGGCTTCATTTCAATAAATCGGACAAAGCAGTAATCCGGCAGCTTTTCCGAGTAGAACTCGGGCGGAATCGGACATTCGGTGCGCACGGTAAGGCCATTGTGCAGAAGCAGTTCCGCATTGGGATGATCGGGGTCGAATCCCCTGGGAACTCTCTTGTAGCGCCGGCCGCCTACCATGTAGGAGGTTTTGGAAATTACCGACCGGACGGCGTCCTTCAGGGCCGCGCCCCACTCACGGTCGACCACAGCGGAACGATAGGCTTCCAGAACCGGTTTCGGAAATTCACGCATGCCCACCCCCAACATGAGGAACGGCGGCTCGAGATGAAAATAGAAGCCGGAACGCTCCATCCGACGTCCTTCACCTTCCCACATCCAGATGCCCAGATGGGTTTTGTAGGGAGACTTGTCCAAACTGAATCGGATATCGCGCTGGATCCGGAACAGGGAACGGTTTACTCTCGGATCAGCGTGTATTCCAGGAGCAATGTCCCTGAGACGTTCACCCATTTCCAGTACGAACGCCCGGGCCGGCGCCAGAACATGCGTTTCGAAAGTGTCCTTGTGGTTTTCAAACCAACCTTTGTTGTTATTTCGGGTCAATTCAACATAGAAATCAATGGCTTGAGACGAAAATCCCCGGAATTCCCTTTGCGACCGCATCGCCGGCTCCTCCCGTTTAAACACTGAACTCGGTCTCGAACATAGTCGGAGGCCGAGACCGGGTCAAGAGATTGTAATGCTTACGGGGGAAAACTTTTTGAAAGCCGGCTCCGCCTGGGGTCGTTGACTCATACGCCGTGGGAGAGGGAGTCCGATTTCAGGCATGGGATCTCGTTGAGGCTCACTTTCTGTACACTCTGTTACGTTTCTCTACCAAATCCTTTTGGGATTCTGCGTCCTCCGTGTGGACGCCCCAATATCCTTCGCAGTCCGTCCCACCGATATCATCACAGCCATAGTTTCTGGTTTTCTTTATGAAAACCATAGCTTTCGTCCTGTCGGAAGGGTCGCACTCCGGACAACAGCAGAGAAATTTTATATACCGCTCGACAGCCTCCTCGTTATAGGCGTCTCTTGCAGCCTCATTACCCAATCTGAAATACTTATTCCCATAAGTTTTAAGCGAAGCAGCAATGTGATCCGTAATTTCCGCAATCACAACATCGGCGACCCGGCTGATCAATTCCGTGTCGGACTTCAATACTAAGGGGTCGCCATGCACTCCCGCCGAAGGATTGGGATTATCCACGTAATCATCTCGATCTTCCGCAGTCTTGCCGACCGTACTTGAAAACAGCATGCTTCCGCCGGTGGCATCAATGGCGCGAAAGGTTACCGAAAGCGAGCAATGCTTCGTAACGTGGTGAATACGGTAATGCCATAAGTTGTATACCGGCTTGTCTAGATACCTGTCCGTGTATAGAATTCTATTACGAGCGGATCTCAAAGCGCTTTCCAAGCGATCCAACTGTTTCGTTCGATGGTCCAACTGGTATTTTATGTTCCTAAGGCGGTGCTGAGCATTATTCATTTCCAGTCTAAGTCTTTCCAGTATGTTGCGTCTTTCTTCACAGTTTCTTTTCTCATATGATTTTTTAAAAAGTTCATTTGAATTCTTCAATGATTCAGCCAAGGAACAATCTCCAGACCATTTGCGATTTAAATCCTGATATTGGTTTCGGGCTCTGAAAGCATTACTGCCGGCTTCGTTGTATTCCGCCTTGTAACGCGCAACATAATCCCTCTCGCGACTCACTTTGTCTTGCAGGTCCCAGAGGTCCTGTTGTGCGCTATCGTAAGCGTAATTTATAATCCGCCTCGTACCGGATTGATATCTTTGCGACTTGGGAGTGATCGATTCCCGGGAATACATCTCAAAGGAAGAGACCTGGCCGCTGATGATAATATCCAAACCTTTTATTCCACCGGCGGGAAAGACCGCATTCGGCTTCATCAAATCGGTGGTGCTCAATTGGTGCTCTTGCAGGATGCGGTTCAGTGACGGTTGTTCCAACACTTGAATAGGGCTCATGTCACGCTTTATGAGCGAGTTGAGAAGTCTCTCGCCCAGATTCCGGCTGACGGCGGCATCCTTCGGTCGGCTTGACAAGGGAAGCAGCCCCACCCTGAATGTAGTGCGCTGCGCTATCCATTGTTCGATGGCGGCCGTTTTTTGCCGGCTATTGGGATAGTCCGGAACCATGAGCAATGCCTTCCTGAATTCAATCAATGCGTTGCCAAGTTTGCCGGCGGACTCGAAATCGGAGCCTTGCCGGTAGAAGATTTCGGCTAATCCTTCTCTCGCAACAGAAAAATCGGGCACGCACTCGAGGGCAGAGGTGAATTCCACGACGGCTCTTCCCGCATTGCTCTTGTCCAGAAGGGCCATGCCGGCGGTACTGTGTTTCTCCGCCGACTCGTGCAGGGCTTTTACCAGCCTGTCCTGCGAGGGACCGTGGTTGGGAGCCAAGTCCAAGGCCCTTCTGTACGCTGTAATCGCTTCATCCCAGCGTTTTTCTTCAAAGGAGGTATCACCGCGCAACGAAAACCATTCCGCCTGTTTCTTGCTCTCGGCGGCCTCCTCGATTCGTTTTCGGGGCTCCTGAAAAAACGGGCTGACTCTGAGCGCTGCTTCGAACTGATCCGTTGCCGGATCCCAATCTTTCCGATCGAAGAATTCCATTCCTCTGTTGTATAAATCGTTGGCGGAATCGATCCGGTCCTTGGCTTCTTTTGCCTTGCATCCAGCAAGCACGTGGCTCGGGTTGTATGCTATGGACGCTCCAAATTCCGCTACGGACTTGTTCCAGTCCATGTTCTGAAAGTAGGACATACCCGTCTTGAAATGTTCTTCGGCTTTTCTCTCGTTTCCCTTTTTTACTTTCAGAGACATGTTCAATGCGTCTTGGGCGGTTCTGTTGTCCGGATCCAGCTCGACCGACCGGGCCAATTCATCGATGGCCCCATAGAGGTTCCCACTGTCCGCAAGACTCAGCCCTGCCTGCAAGTGAACTTTCGAAGATTCTTTACGCGCCTCGATGAGTGCTTCTCTTGCAGGTGCATGGTCCGCGTTCAGTTCGAGGCAACGGGTGTATCGTTCGATGGCTTCATCCCATTTTAACTGCTTCTCGAATCTGTATCCCTCCTCATAGAAAACTTCAGCGCGGGCTTCCTTGAGCCGATCCCGGAACATGGCATCGTCCGAGAGCGCGGGCTTCAGCGCAAGGGCCTGTTCATACTCTTTCACCGCCGTCTCGTAGTTTTTCTCCGCAAACTGCTTGTTTCCTTCTCTGGTGTGGCGGCCGGCGGCGCAGGCTATGACCGATGCCATAGTAAGAACCAGGATAATTTGCAGTAGGCGTTTCATGGTATGGGACTCCTCCTGTTGCTGAGAGCACATTCACTGAGGTGGAACTTCTGAAGCACGCCTTTGCCCGCGCCTGCCTAATTTCTTTCAAGGGTCTTCAGACCGCCGACGTTCTGAGGAAGGCGTTCGCGGGACAATTGCCTTATGCGATGCGAAGTATGCTTATAAGGAATACATTTCTTATTGAGCCACTTCGATCTGTTTTGGTAAAAAGGTTGGTACTGGTTGGAGATCCGCCCATTCTTATTACTGCGGCGCGCTATCGTGATCAACGCAGACTATGCAGCTTTTGTGCCAATTACCACAATTAGCTGATCTCACAGAGATTAGCGCATTCAGAACGGAAGCCGAGACTAGACATTGCTCAGAAATTGGGCAGTTGTTCCATGCATACTGCTCAATAATTGAACAATGCGGTCACCCTGCACGACGGATAGATCGGTATTTCCGCAGAACTTAGTAAACGATATAAATGTTATTGGATGGGTAGAATTCGAGTCTTTGAGTTCGTTTTGGAAACCAAGGCGGGCCACATATCAAGAAGTGCTCGGCCATAGTAAAAAACAGCCTTTGCACAGTGGGTATTTAGACGTTGGCTTTCATTAGGTTCTGCTCCCGACATCATCATCCAGGCGGATACGGCAGGCGAATCGAAAGGCGAGAAGGCTTCCTTTCGGTCGAGCGGCCTCAGATCGGCGAAGATCCACCGCTGATCCGAGGTCTTTTCCGATGCGCGATTTCATTTTCAAATCAGTGTTCCCGGGTACCGAGGACCTGAAGGACCTGGTCGATCATCCCCAATGTCCGGCGCAACTGTTTCGCATCGTTTCCGGTAAATGCTCCGTTGGTCTTAAAGGACATCAGACATCTCAGATCGTTTTGTATACCGTCAAAGGCGCCTTTCACATCCAGATCGTCGTTCAGCCTTTGTCGGAAGGTCTTTTCCATGTTTTCCATGATCTTTTGAGCCCGCGAGGACGCATGATGCCCATCATTGTCGGCTCGTGTGAGTTGCCGGATCATTTTGCCGACGGACACCAGTTTATCGGCGGTCTCCTCCAGGCGCTCGTCAGTGAGGCTCAACGGCTTCCTGTAATGATCGTAGATTAAAAAGAAACGGACGCATTCGGGCGTGAAACCCTTCTCGAGGAGATTTTCCAGGTATACGATGTTTCCGCGGCTCTTGGACATTTTGGATCCCCTGACCAACACGTGTTCGCCGTGGAGCCAATACGGTGAAAAGCATTCTCCTGAAATGGCTTCTACCACCGCGATCGTGTAGTCATGGTGCCTGAACAGATTGTCGATCCCACCACAGGCGATATCAATCTTGAAACCGAGATGTTTGGTAATCATGGCCGGGTCCTGTATATTCCAGGACGGTCTTCCTCTGCCGATTTCCGTATCCCAGTACACACCGTTCGACTCACCGCCGTGCCACAGGATGAAATCACCGAGGTTCCATCGTTGGCCCGGATACGTGTCTTTGTAGAAACGCCGTTTTGTTTTCGGCCATTGGCTCATATCCAGACCATAAAGCTTTCCAAATCCTTCGAACTTCAGCGGGTCGTAAAACACGTCCTTTCCATGCCAATAGGCGTATTCTTTATCCAGCAGGATCTTGATGAGGTGCACGGCCTGATCGACGCTCGTGGACGAACGGGGGATGTGCTCGGGAAGCTTGATGGCCAGCAGATCCGTTTCTTCAAAGAACCGGTCTTCCACCGGACCTGTCAGTTGTTTCAGATCGATGCCCTGCTCCTCTGCCTCGGCAATGGCTTTATCTTCCACATCGGTAAAGTTAATCAAACGCTCCACTTGATAGCCGAGATATTCCAGGTACCTCTGGAGGATGTCTTCATAAAGAAAGGTGCGGTAATTGCCGATATGCGCCCTGCTGTATGTGGACGGGCCGCACGTAACTAGTCGAACCTTTCCCTGTTCTCTGCTGATAAAACGCTCCTTCTTTTTGGACAGGGTATTGGTAAGTCGGAGTTCATCATCCATTCATTTCGCTCCTTTTCGCGTGTCGTCTCCGGAAACCGCTGTTCCTTTACCGTATTATTTTATAGACACAACTCTGCCATAGAAATGGGTTATCTCATGTATTTGAATGGCGAAATCCAATAAAAAAATGATTCGAGTTGTTCCAATCGGCGGGAGTCTTGCGCCGACCGGCTCATGCCTTTTGGATCTCCCCTCCGGGGGTTTCATATTCTTAAAATTCCTTGCTGGAAGGTAGAGAACATGATAATCAAATTCAACAGGAAAAAGAGTCGGGACGCAGAATAGTGACGGCTGTTTACAAGTGGAAGAGAAGCGAACCATGGAACCGGGAATGTAAGGAGATCAAGACATGAGCGTGAACAAGGCGATTCTTATCGGCCGACTGGGAAGAGATCCGGAAGTTCGCTACACCAATCAGGGAAGCCAGGTGACCACCTTCAGCATCGCCACGGACGAGGCGTGGACGGATCGGAACGGCGAACGGCAGAAACGTACGGAATGGCACCGCGTTGTGACGTGGGGAAAGCTGGCCGAGATTTGTGGTCAATATTTGAAAAAAGGATCGCAGGTGTTCATTGAGGGGAAGCTCCAGACCCGGGAATGGGAAGATCGGGAAGGAAACAAGCGGTATACGACAGAAGTTGTAGCCCGGGAGATGAAGATGCTCGATTCCAAAGGGACGGCCGACAGGAGTATGGAAGAGCCTCCTCCACCGGACGAGCCTCTTGATTCCGCAGGTGGGGAAGACGACGATATTCCTTTCTGACGAATGCCTATGATGAGTCGGTTATGCGCGTGTTAATGCCTTGACACCAAAAGCGGCAGCGTGTAGTAGCTGGAAAAACAGGAGAGATGTCCGAGTTGGCTGAAGGAGCACGATTGGAAATCGTGTGTACGCCCAAAAGGTGTACCGAGGGTTCGAATCCCTCTCTCTCCGCCATTCTCCTCGCGAGAGAGATTCAAGCCGCATTGCACCTCTGAACCAAGTCCCTTGAACGTTTCAGAACTTTCATTTCCGGTTGCACGACCGTACTGCCCGATTCAGACTGACAGGTTGGTTTATGTCGTATCTTGTTTTGGCCCGTGCATGGCGCCCGCAAACGTTTGAAGAAGTGGTGGGACAAAAGCACGTCACCCAGACTCTGAAAAACGCGATAGCCCAGAGCCGTGTGGCCCACGCATACCTGTTCAGCGGGCCGAGAGGGGTGGGAAAAACATCCCTCGCGAGGATCTTGGCGAAAGCGTTGAACTGCAACGAAGGTCCCACCGATCGGCCCTGCGGAGTGTGCACGCACTGCGTGGAGATTCGAGAGGGCACGTCCATAGACGTTCAAGAAATCGACGGCGCCTCCAATCGCGGAATCGAGGAGATTCGGGAACTCAGGGAAAACGTACGGTATCTGCCCTCGGGAAGCCGTTACAAGGTCTATATCATTGACGAAGTTCACATGCTGACCAAAGAGGCTTTCAACGCTCTGTTGAAAACCCTGGAGGAGCCTCCGCGGCACGTGTTGTTCATGTTCGCCACCACGGAAGCCCACCGGGTGCCCCCGACCATCCTTTCCAGGTGTCAAACGTTTCTGTTCAGGAGGATTCCGGCGTCGGACATCGAGGAACATCTTCGGAAAATCGTGGATAAAGAAGGTATAGAGATGGAGCCCGGGGGACTCGCGGTTCTGGCCCGCCAGGCGGACGGCAGTGTGCGGGATTCGCTGAGCCTTCTGGATCAGGTGATTTCCTACGGTGATCGGAAGGTGACGGCGGCCATGGTGCGAAACGTTCTCGGGCTCGTGGACCGATCCTTTGTCCTGGCCCTTTTGGAAAACCTGGTCGGTAAACGCATAGCGGACGTTCTAAATACGCTGGAAGAAGTCTATGTTGCCGGATACGACCTGAAGCAGTTTTACCATTTTCTCGTTCTGGAGACACGAAATCTGCTGCTGAAGAAAACCGGCGCCAAGTCTCCGGACGTGCTTGAAGGCGAAGATGAGGTCATTGCGCAGCGAGTACTCGATCGGGTATCCGCAGCGTGGCTTCAGGCGGCTCAACACCAGTTGTTGAGCATGGACGCCGAGCTTCGTTTCGCTTCTTTCCCCCGGCTGGTCTTGGAGATGGGATTGCTGCGACTGGCTCACTTGGGGGACTTTTACGGTCTGGAAACGCTTCCCCCTGTAGCGTCGGAAGAGGATATAAGTCCGGATTCCCGGGTTTTCGAGTGCTCGAAACAGAGCGAGTACGATTCGGACTCCGCTGTCAGAGAATCCTCGGTCCCATTCAGGACTGAGGCGGAAATCGAAACCGAAGAAGACGAGTCGAATGAATTCGGGATGGACGAGCACGCTGAATCGGACCTTGAAGCCTACTCGATGGGCCTCTGTGAAACGACCGGCCCTGCGGAAACCGAGATGAAAGCGGCCTCAGACTCATTTGATCAAGGGCGTTTTATGGACAGCCTGACGCTTCAGAAGCCGGCCCTCGGAGTCATTCTCAAGCAAGCGCGTGTCTTTCATGACGGAAACGGAGCGCTGGTGATTCAGCTTCCTTCAAATTCGAATTTCAATGCTTCCTTGGTTCGGGATTCGAGGGATGAATTATCCAGAGTTGCCTCGGAGTTGGCAGGAATGACTGTGAACGTTCGGATCGAGGAAACAGGTCCGGCTCGGGAAGCTCGACCTGTCGCGCAAGAAAGGCTTGACGAAGGGCTTGGGCAAATGCAAAAAAAAGCATTAGAGCATCCTATGATCAAAGAAATCAAGTCGATTTTCAATGGGGAAATGGTTGAGTTCATACCGCCTGCTCCCCTAAAAAATAAGGAGTAGTTCCATGGCTAAGGGCTTTGGGAACCTGATGAAACAGGCTCAGAAAATGCAACAGCAGATGATGAAAATGCAGGAGGAACTGGCGGGAAAGACGGTCGAGGCCTCTGCAGGCGGCGGTATGGTCCGCGTGACGGCCAACGGGAAACAGGAAATCGTATCGATTCTTATTGAACCGGAGGTCGTGAATCCCGAGGATGTGGAGATGCTTCAAGACCTGATTACTGCTGCTGTGAATGAAGCCCTAAAAAGATCGCAGGAGATGGTCAGTTCAGAGATGAGCAAGATTACCGGGGGCATGAGCATTCCGGGATTGATGTAACGAATGAATCCATATCCGCCTCACATTCTGAACCTGGTGAAAAGCCTCAGTCGCTTGCCTGGTATCGGGGAAAAATCGGCCATCCGAATGGCGATGCATATGCTGGATATGCCGGAGGAGCATTTAAAGAACCTGGCGCGCGACATCGGAGAGCTTAGAGAACGGATCAAGCTGTGCTCCGTGTGCAGCAATCTCACGGAATCCCAGCCGTGCGCCATTTGCCGGGACCCTGGTCGGGACGAATCTGTAATCTGCGTGGTGGAGACCCCGGGGGATTTGATGGCGATAGAAAAGTCCGGCTGTTTTCGCGGGCGATATCATGTGCTGCATGGATCGCTGTCGCCTTTGGATGATGTGGGTCCGGATAAATTGAAAATAAGGGAACTGCTCGAACGGCTGAACAACAATACCATAGAAGAAGTGATCTTGGCCACCAATCCTACCCCGGAAGGTGATGCCACGGCGTCGTATTTGCTGGATCGGATTCGCGGATTTGATATCATCGTCAGCCGCATCGGTTTTGGAATACCGGTTGGGGGAGATCTGAAGTTTTCCGATGCGGTTACACTGAAAAGTTCCTTGGAATGCAGAAAAAACATGTACATGTTCAAAGATTCTACGGCTGCTAATGATTGAGGGGGAGGGAGAAAGCGAGATGGAGATCAAGATAACGAAAGCTCCTGAAGGGCACATGCCGCGCCCTGAAAGCGATGATAAGCTGGGTTTTGGGAAGTATTTTACTGACCACATGTTCATGATGAACTACCATTCGGACAAGGGTTGGTATGACCCGAGGATCGTTCCCTATGGGCCCATTGAGTTGGATCCGGCGGCCGTGGTGTTGCATTACGGGCAGCAGGTGTTCGAGGGAGCGAAGGCCTATCGTGGCAAGGACGGCGGTATTTACCTGTTTCGGACCGAAAACAACCTCGAGAGGTTGAATCGTTCCACGGCTCGCCTTTGCATGCCGCAAGTGCCGGTTGATTTCTTTTTGGAGGCGCATAAAAAACTCATTCTCCTGGACAAAGATTGGATCCCTCACAAGGAAGGGTGTTCTTTGTATATCAGACCTACGATGATCGCTACGGAGGCCTTTCTTGGCGTGAAGCCCGCCAAGGAGTATCTGTTTTATACCATCATCGGCCCCGTGGGCGCATACTATCCGGAAGGGTTCAAACCCACGAAGATGTTTGTCAGTACGGAACACGTGCGAGCCGTGCGCGGCGGTGTGGGAGAGACCAAGACGGGTGGAAATTACGCTGCAAGCCTTTTCGCGGCCGAAGCGGCTACGAAAAAAGGGTTTACTCAGGTTTTGTGGCTGGACGCCATCGAAAAGAAATACGTGGAAGAAGTCGGCACCAGCAATATTTTCTTCTTGTTTGAGGACGAGTTGGCAACGCCTCCCCTCGGAGGGACCATTCTGCCCGGAATCACGAGAGACTCGGTACTTGAACTGGCCCGAAAGTGGGGTCTGAAGGTCTCCGAACGTCCGATCAGCATGGATGAAGTCATCGAGGCACTGGCCACCGGAACATTGAAAGAAGTTTTTGGGACCGGAACCGCCGCAGTCATTTCTCCCGTGGGTTCTTTTTCCTATATGGGGAAAGAGTACGTGGTGGCCGGCGGCAGGACGGGCGAGCTTTCCAAAAAATTCTATGACACCCTGACGGGGATACAGTATGGCGAATTGGAAGACCCGTTCGGGTGGGTGCATCGAATCGGTTGAGATCGCCTGATTAGGGCGAAGCTTTTTCGCCGGGTCAGGATCGGGCGACCGTGGAGAATACAATGCAGATTGTGTGTCCTCATTGCGGCTATTCGAAAGAGGTGCCGGAAGATCGTGTTCCCGATACAGCCCGTAGCGCCAAGTGTCCCAGCTGCGGGAAACGGTTTCCCTTCTCGAAAGTAGACGCGGAATTTTTTTTGCGTGAGTCTTCCTTGAGAGCGGATGTGGGAGATTCGATTTCCGAACCTACTCCCTCGCCGACCCCTCCCACTGGTTCAGGCGAGAGAGACGCCGTACCCTGGGAAGATGTCCCTGCGAGTATCGAGGAGCGAGAGGAGCCTTTTTCTGAAAGCACTGAAGCGATTCAAAGCAGGCAGGACGTCCTCCCTTGGGATGAACTGGAAGTGGGTCCGCCTGAGCATACAGATCTGGATGAAGAACCCGAGACAACTGAATTCCGCTCTATACCGTGGGAAGATTCCGCTCAAACCAATCTGCTGGGTGCATTGTTCAAGACCGCCCGGCAGGCGCTTTTGGCGCCCGGCAGTTTCTTCTCGCAAATGAATCCGGAAGGCACCTATGGCTATCCGATTTCTTTCGCCCTGGTGCTGAGCTTCATCGGTTTTTTCTTTCAATTTTTATGGGGGATCGTATTTAATTCCGACCTGATCACCAGGGTGTTGGCCGCTCTGCAACTGTCTCCGGACACGATCTCTGCGGGTGTGGTGCTTGGAACGGCCATAATGGTTCCTGTGCTGATGCTGACACTCCTGGCGAGCCTGTTTATTCAGTCTACCATCCTGCACATTTGTTTGCTGATCCTAAGAGGCGCCAATGCGCCTTTCCTTGGGACGTTCAAAGTGATGTCATATTCGAGCGCCGCCTCCGTATTTCTAATCATACCTTTCATAGGCAGTCTTATTGCCTTTGTTTGGGCCGTGGTATTGATGGTGATAGGGGTGTCCCGAATTCACTCGATAGGAATAGGGAAGTCCGTTCTGGCTATTTTGCTTCCTTTTATCTTGCTTATTGTCTTGTTTATAATTCTTTTTTTGACTTTTCAGATTTTGGTATAATTATTGGTTCTTGAATCGATAAAAGAATAGCGAAGACGGGATGTGATTAAGGAAACAAAGCTTATAATCGGCCTGTGACGGTTATTGTTGTGAGAGCGGAGATGTGAATAAGGCTTGTCTTGTTTTGTCATATAAAATGGCTCGGGTAATACTGAATACGGGGAGGACCTGATATGCTCGTAAAAGGTTGGATGACCACGGATGTTGTAACGGTTGACGAGAACACGTCCATGATGAAGGCCGGTCAGATCATGAAGGAGCAAAATGTTCACTCGCTGCCGGTGATGAGAAACGGTGTATTGGTCGGTATGGTTACGGACCGGGATGTGAAGGAAGCGTCACCCTCGAAAGCCACTACCCTGGATGTGCATGAGCTGTATTACCTGCTGTCGGAACTAAAAGTCAAAGATATCATGAAGAAGAACGTCATAACGGTGGATCCCGACGAGACGGTGGAGAAGGCCGCGGTGATTATGCTTGAAAACGAAGTTCACGGACTCCCTGTGGTGAATAAGAAAGGGACGCTCGTGGGTATGATCACCCAGGGGGATGTGTTCCGTGTGCTGATCAGTATTACCGGCATTTACCGAGGTGGGGTGCAGTTTGCATTCAACCTGCCGGATCGGCCGGGAACGATTAAAGAGGTGGCCGACGTCATACGCAGACATGGCGGTCAGATGGTCAGCATACTGACTTCTTACGATTCATGCGAAGAGGACTGCAGACACGTGTTTATACGCATAGCGGATTTGGCCGAAGATAAGCTTCAAGCGTTGACAAAGGAATTGGATGAAAACTTTATCCTGTTGTATACGGTCAAAGACGTACTCAAGGATATCAAACGCAAGGCATAGACGGGAAAGATAAATCGGGCGCCAGGACATTTGGATTCATTGACGCGAGGGCGATCGGCTTTTGGTGGAATATCCCATGACCTGCTGAATGCTGAACCAGGAACCACTTACCCATGATCGTGCGAACATGGACCCGGCCGGATCGAAGGGCCGCCTGCTGGTTAGGGATAAGCTGAAGCTCGCCGTTTCGGCTGCGAACTCTTCACAAGAAGAAGCCCTCCAACAGATGCACCGTATCCATTGCCCGAATTGGTAAAGAGATATTGGCAGAGCTAAGGTCTCAGCAGCACTTGATCTCCGAAAACCGCCTCCAAATGAGACTTGAGCCGATGTAGATGCACTTCGTCCTCCAATTCGACGATCAGATCTCCGTCAGTAGAAACCTGAAGCAACGCGTGCGATTCGATCACATCGATGATTCGCTCCGGGTTAGCCGTAAACCAGCCTTTCATGCGCCGGAGCAGTTCGGCTCCATTCCATCTGCGCTCGATCGTCAGTTCGATATCCCGATACAGCGCCTTCCAGCCGATGATCGTGGGGTTTTTAATGACCGGTGAGATAGGGTCGTGGTAGATGGCACATCGGCCGAACACGCGCATTCGGATCATGGTTGATTCTCTCTACAATCGGATTCTGGTTCCGCCTATCCCGTGGCTTGCCGAAGCACCGAAGCTTCGCAAAGGTCGCGGGCCTGCCTCTATGATGAGTATGCAAACGATT
>Ga0209164_1001795_pt1 | contig 25500 bp, 25 predicted proteins | sample MTBNYHSulfiMetaG_FD_187458 | JGI IMG/M metagenome (GOLD analysis project Ga0209164, IMG submission 187458) | Enrichment culture microbial communities from rom New York Harbor, USA that are MTBE-degrading - MTBE-NYH (New York Harbor Sulfidogenic)... | ecosystem: Environmental > Aquatic > Marine >... | reverse complement strand
ACCGCGCATACGCCCCCCCCTCATGAACCCGGAGTTTTGCCGAAATGGCTCCATGAACAGGGTGCACACATCATCATTGCAGGAGGAATGGGCTCGAGAGCCCAGGGGCTGTTCCATGAGAATGGGGTCAAGGTGGTCACCGGCGCCCCTGTGGATTCTCCAGAGTCTTTAGTGAATCAGTATCTTTCCGGCAGCCTGATAACGGGTCAGAACGTCTGCGATCACTGAATGGAAAATCGATGGGCTGCTGGCGGCCGGCTGTCAATCCGTTCGCCGGCAGCTGCGCAGACCGTTTTACAGATCGGAATTCCTCGTGCTCTTCGCCTGTTCCGTGGTGAAATTTCCCTCCCTGGAGAACGGTTGTTTTTGCCGCGGGCACGAAGAGCACGAAGAACAACACAAGCGGAGGCAGGTGTAGAAGAGGTGAAGAGGGGCAACAGTGTGGAACAGGAACCCCTTCCTGTTAAAATAATGGATTGTCTTCCTGAGAAGGAACAGGAAAGGGGGCATGCTTCCCCCTACAAGGGGAAATTGACGGATTTTGACGGCCACGCCTGTCTCACCGGCAAGTGCGGTGAGACTATAGAAATCTTTTTGAAATTCAAAGACGAACGTGTTTCAGACGCCTCATTCCTTACCGACGGGTGCGGATCCATCACGGCATGCGGGTCGCGCGCAGCGGAAATGGCAATCGGAAGGAGTCCCGATGAAATCCTGGAGATCAGCGGCGGGACGATCCTGAGAAAGCTTGGGGGTTTTCCCAAAGAGGAGGCTCATTGTGCACTTCTTGCCGCGGAAACCCTCCAGGAGGCCCTGCATAGCTTCATGGTCAGGAGCGGAAGGGAGAGATGATCGCCGGCGCCGAAGCGGCAAGGGAGGGCGCCTGGGAAAAAGTGGCTGATATCTGGAATCTCACTACCTAGTGTCCGTCCATAAATATAAATGATTGATAACCATGAAAAAAGCGCATTCCATGATGGACTTTTCGATCTTTGTGTAGTAAAGACAAACTCACCAAAGTTCTGAATTTACACACGAAGACGAGAAAAGGAGCCGTCACGAAATGCGCGAAAAGTACGAAAATCAGATGCCGCTTACGTCCAGAATCGTGAACCACCCCCATGGTAGAGAGTTGGAGGAGATAAGCCGCATACTCGACTCCAAGCCTACCATCATCGACTTTGCTTATCAAGATCTTACCAAAGGTGGAAATGGAAACGTCGTAGGCGCTAAAGGGATGACGGCGGAGCAAGTAGTACGTGCTGCAATTATCAAGCAGATGAATGAATTCAGTTATGAAGAACTTGCTTTCCATATTGTAGACTCAAGTTGCTATCGATGGTTCTGCAGGATCGGCGTTGCAGAGAAAGGATTCAAGAGCTCAGCTCTTTGCCTTAACATAAAATCGTTGTCGCCTGAGACTTGGCAGAACATCCATAGACTGATCGTTGATTACGCAAAAGAACAGGATATAGAGAAAGGACGTCAGACCCGAATTGACTGCACCGTTGTTGATTCCAATATTCATGACCCTAAAGATTCGCTCCTTTTGTGGGATTCGGTGCGGGTCCTTACCCGGATTCTCAAGCAGGCCGCTGAAAAGGTCGAATATGTTCACATTCCATTTACAGACCATACAAGAGTAGCCAAACGCCGGATGCTGGGAATCGAAAACGCTAAGACCTCTAAACAGAGAACAAAGTTGTACAAGAATCTTTTGAAAGCAGCCCATGAGACAATCGGCTATGCCACAAAGGCGATTGACGTCTTGGAGCAGACTCCCATGATGGATCTTGCTCAGATGGCGTTTTGCGACCAACTAAAGCACTACTGTGGCCTTGCCAAACAAGTTGCAGCGCAGACGTACCGCCGCGTAGTTCTCGGTGAACAAGTGCCTGCACAGGAAAAGGTTGTCTCTATTTTTGAGCCTCATACCGACATCATTAAAAAAGACCGTCGGGATACATATTATGGTCATAAAATCTGTCTGACCGGCGGCGCCTCCAACCTGATCCTGGATTGTCTCATTTTAGATGGCAATCCGGCGGACAGTTCCCTTACCGATACAATGCTCGATCGGCAAAAGGACATCTACGGGCGCTATCCCCTCAAGGTTGCTCTGGACGGCGGCTTCGCCTCGCATGACAACTTGAAGAAGGCAAAGGACAAAAGCATCAAAGACGTCTGCTTTTCAAAAGGCCGCGGCCTGCAAGCAGAAGACATGTGCCGAAGCGAGTGGGTCTACAAAAGGCTGCGTCGGTTCAGAGCTGGAATAGAATCTGGTATATCCTTTGTAAAAAGAGCCTTTGGTCTATCGAAATGCACCTGGAAAGGCCATCGTTCATTTAAGAGCTACGTGTGGTCGTCAATCGTCTCGGCCAACCTGTTGACCTTGGCCAGGCACAACCTGAAACCGAACGAAGCATAGACTCAGCACCGCGAAATATCATGTTCTGCTCTTGGCAACGGGAGCGGTGCGACCAAAATCGGTCAAATGTGCCGCACTGAGATACATTTGACTCACGTGCGCCCAATAATCGTAATTTGAAAACATGAATTCTATTCATTTTTATCCGGGTCTGGATGAAAATTCCCCATTTATGGACGGACACTAGCTGATGTCCCCTATTTTTTCTACAGGGTACCCTAAAGGGTACTATCACGTGCAGCTACTTAGTGTTAGCAAGAGCATTTCATCTCATGAATCATTTTTTACTGATCATTTTCATGTCGAAAATCGATATCGGAATCAAGTTGACTACAACGCCAACGCGACTGCACCTGTAATCGAAGGGGCGGAGCCATATATTTTTTTGCCTCCTGAAGGTAGGGTTTTCCTTCACTTCCGCCTACAGAACGTATCACCTACGTCCGGGGTCTACTTATCGGGCCATCTCAAGCGATATCGTCAGACACGTGAGTTTGTGACAGCGGAAGGCAACACAGTAGCCATTTTTACATTGAAAGAAGATGACGTACGGCCCTTACATGGAAGAGAGATTCTCCATGTCAGAGAGATGTCCCAAACCATGAACGCGTAATCGCGTGTTGAACCCGCGACAAACTGTCTCAACTTCTGAACTTTTGATCTTCTCAATTTCTGAATTTCTCTGATCCTCGTGAATCCGTGTCAGGAACAGTTCGATCTTACTTCCCGACCAGCAGTCCCTCCAGCTACTTAGGGCGCCCCACTCGATTTCACTTATATTTTGATGTACGTCCCCTATCTTCATGGAAAGCGTCGCCGGGTTTGCCATCAACGGGAGCTACCTGGAGGCCAATGCGAAGGCCGGTACAATCGGGTGCGAGGCCAAGATCCGGCTCAAGAATTGTAGAGCAGGCAAGATCTCCGGTAACTACTTCATGAATTACGGACCGATCGGCATCGACATGGTCGAGAACTGCAAGAACATAGCCATTGAGAACAACTACTTCTGGTGGGCCCACGGTACCTCCTACCGCTGGGACAGTTCCTGCTTCGACATTTCAACATCGGGCAACTACAACTATAATGCCTATGCCAAGGGAAGCGACAATCCTGCAGGGCCCTCACAGTCGGATAAGGAGCTCCTCTCGTTGCCTTCTGACGAAAAGGGCACCTTTCAATTTCGCGATCCGCTCAATGTCCACCCGTTCGTAGGCGATGGGGCTCTCAGATATGTCAAAAAGGACGCCTCCGAGATTCATCACGATTACTCACCGAGAAAAGGAATATACATCGGGCATAAGGATCCTTCCCATACGATCTCCAGTTATTTCGAGATGCCGTTGTCATCCTTCCCGAAGGATTCGGATGTCGTCTGCATCATGGATGTCCCAGGCGCGCGCGGCGCTGCCCAAGCGCAATTCGGTTTTGTTGTGGATGGTGTTTGGCACATCGATACTTTCAACAGCCCGGCTCGCGATCCCGAGGAGCATTTTGCCAACAGGCGGGCAAAAATAAAAAACATACAGTTCATCCCTGCAATCACCTCGTCAGTAACGTACAGACTACAACCGAGAAATCAATGGCTGGATACCCACGAAAGCGTCATGGTGGCGAGATCCGGTCTCAAGAATGGGGGAATGACCGAAGGGTTTGTCGACGGACTGGCCAAGTACTGGTCGGTTTCAGGGGCCCCCACAGTGAGTGAAGCTACCAGCAAGTTCAAGCGGCCGGGCGCCACCACCACGAAGCCCAGCCAGAAAGTTTCAGGGACAACTGGAGACATGGTCTGGCAGGCGCCGGGCTCCGTGCATGGTCTTCCCGGAGCAGCATACAATAGGACCGGTTATGCAATCCACGTGGAATCAGGCAGCGTCAAGGTCGGTCAAAAGAACTCTCCCTCTGTCACCTACAAGGCAAAATCCACTAAGTCACTCAGGGAAACGTGGACCTTTTTTGATGCTGTCGTCCCCAGTTCCCCCCTTCCGCTTGAATTTATCTGCATTGAACCGGGAACTGTGTTTTGCTTCAGGGACGCATTCATTGTGCTGGTTTCCGACAAAGTCCATACGGAATAATCGGGGCAAGAACAACTTGAAAAATTCCACCACATCTCAAAAAAGCCTTCGGCGCTGGAGGGGAGCTTTCCTCAAAATTATCAATGCGGAAAGATCTAGGATGCTTTTAGGATGATGAATGTTACCGGGCATCCAGAATGAGTAGATTATTGGCAAGAAAGATTTACAGAAATGGGTCAAGCGCGACCCAGATGGGAATGGGAACGGCGCTCAGGAATAATTATTATCCTGAAGGCGCAGTATAAGGGAATTCTGTGATCGAAACTGGCAAGGGAGAAACGATTAGATCCGCTTATGGTCACGCTCCAGAACTCGATGGTTTGAGAGGGGTGGCCATTCTCATGGTTCCGATGCCTCATTTTTACAACGAGGCGGAAATCAATGGTCACTACGTCCTCCTCGGGCCACTAAGTGGTTTTGCATTCCTTCCAAGAACTCCCGATAATTCGGAAATGAGTTCGCCGCGGACTCGCCGTCATTTATGCCCGGTTTATCCATTATGGCGATCCTGCCATGTAAAGCCTCATAGGATAACAGGCCCCCATTCCCAAATACTTAAATTCCGCTCAGTTAACCTTCTTTCCCTGCCGGATAATGGCGGGAGGTCTTCTACCAAAAGCTTTCTCTAAGACTTAGAATAACAGATGAAAAACTTCCCCCGAGTTGCTCCAGCCCTCAAGCCTTCCGTCAGCCCAACAGGGCAGCATGGAGAGTTGGATGTCTATGGAATCATCTCACGGCCTAAGTCGCTTTTCACTAATGCATCTTGGAACATTTTATCCATCCTGTGGTCTGTCGGCATTCTATTCCTGTTAACCCCGTTTTTGATAAATCATCTCGGTGAGACACATTATGGCATCTACCTAATTCTCTCATCCATAGGCGGCATAATGGGCGTTATGAACCTCGGGCTGGGCGAAGCTACTCTGAGGTTCGTCGCTCATTACCACGCACGAAAAGACTTCACGGGTATAAACTCTGTTTTTCAGGCGACCCTGTTCGTGTATTCCATCACCGGGATGGGAGGCGCGTTGACACTGGTGGCCGGGTCTCCGTGGATCGTTCCAATTTTCAGAATGGCCCCATCTGATGAGGTTTTGGCAGTCGGCCTCTCACGTTGGTTAGCCTTGGCGGTTGCAACTCAACTAATCTCAGGATGCTTTGGGGCGGTTTCACAGGCACTCCAACGCTATGATTTGGTCGCAAAAGCAACGGTAGCTGAGAGCCTCTTTCGTGCAGGCGGGGCTGTAGTCGTCGTGCTATCTGGCTTCGGCGTGCGGGGGCTCGTGTTATGGAGCATCCTTACCACCGTGTTTCGCCTTACTCTTAATATCAGCATTGCCAAACGGCTAATTCCGAATCTTCAGCCGTTCGCTCTGCCAACGCGTGGGGCACTTCGCGAGGTTTTCGGCTACGGGATATACGCTTTTCTTAGCCAACTCGTTGGCATGATCTGGGAGCACGCTGACAAAATGATTATTGGTATATTTGTTGGAACTCAAGCCGTAACGGCACTAACCGTGCCTAAAGACTTGGCCATGAAAGGTTTAATGGTGTCCGGCGCGGCCGGGAACGTTTTGATGCCTCGTTTTAGCAGTCTGAGTGACATCGACCAGAAGCGGAGGTTGTTCATACGATCGACATCAACGCTGCTGTGCCTGACAATTGTGATGTTCGCTCCGTTCGCCGTTATAGTGCCTGACTTTCTTAGCCTTTGGATATCACCTCATTTCGCCGAAATGAGTGCTCATATTAGCCAACTCGTGGCGGCCTCATCTATCGTTCGTGGTGGTTTCCAGCCTTACATGGCCTTGTTCCGGGGTATGGGAAAGCCGAAATACATTTTGATCGTGACTGCGCTAAGTTCGGGGACGATCCTGATTGCGAACATCTCTCTGATCCCTCATTTTGGCCTGGCGGGCGCTGGATATAGTTATTGTCTGTCAACTATCTGGGGCTTCGTTGCAATAGTATTTGCATGGCGGCGCTTGCTGGGAATAGTTGAGTCAGGAAAACTTATACGAGTTCTGCTTGTTCCGATCCTGCTGGGCTTTGCATGCATGGCTGCTGGGTTCGCCATGCGACAGGCCTGGCCTCACGAAATTAATTGGGTCGAGCTCTTGACATTCTCCGTAGTGGTTACTGCTTTTACCAATATCGTTGTGCTGGGTTACGATTTTTGGATCAACAGAAGCGCTAGCATACTGTGGGCAGTCCAAATTCGAATGCGCTACCTCCTGTCCACTGAAGGGAGAACGATGTGATAGCATATGCGCGAATGCTTGCTGGTAGAATCGCACGAAAAGTGCTTTCAAAGCGATGGATTCGGACACTTTGGCAACCGAGGCTTCTCCCAGATTACTATCTCGCTATCGCCGGTGACATTGAGGTCATCCTTGATTTGGACGAGAGGCCGGAATGGAAGGATGACGAGTACTGGGCAGCCTTGCTACGCAAGTATGCTCACATAATGGATAAGGGGCTTTTGGCGTGTGAATTCGAGCAGGGACGTGGCCAATTGTATCGAAATGCTGCCGCTGAGGCGCTTGCCCATATTCGCAGCGATTCCTTTCGAAACGACCCTTCAGTCCAGTGGGCGTCCGGAAAAATAGAGCAGTACGATAATGCTCAGAAGCAGGCTGCCGCATTCCACGGTGTATCGCCCTTAAATTCCCCGCTATGCTCTTATGAAAATTTCGCAGCATTCGCTCGATCGCGGCGCTCCATTCGATCGTTTCAGCATAAAACCATCACTGATGAAACAATCCGCAAAATTGTTGAATTGGCACCATGGGGTCCGTCAAGTTGCAACAAACAGACTGTCAAGGTCTTCGCGAGCAATTCGCCAGAATTGGCCCGGCAGTGCTTGGCCACATGCAAAGGAGGGACGTGCTTCTCGGATTTCATACCAAGTTTTTTTTCTTTCTGCTCGGACCTCCGCTCGTACATCCTGCCTCAAGAGGCCTGGCTTCCCCAGATCGACGTAAGCCTCGGCGCCCAAAACTGCTGTTTAGCGGCCAGCGCACTTGGACTGAGTATAACACTACTGAGTTGGTGTCAGAGTGACAAACAAGACGACAGGAGGTTACGTCAATTATTGGGCATTAGCCCGTTTTATCGCATCATTTTCAACGCAGTAGCGGGCTATCCCGCGACATCCGTCGAGGTGCCAGGGCGGAAAAGCGTAGATAACACTTTGATCATCCGCAAAACTCCCGTCAACTGAATTGAAGGCTCAAAGTGAACGTGCTGATTATCAATCACTATGCTGGCAACAAGGGCGACAGAGCTGTCTTGCATTTTGTGATCCGGGAACTAAAGCGCATTGGTGTCTCCAAAATCATAGCGTCTGTGCATGACCGGTCTTTGTGGATAGCAGAGCGGCGGCTCTTGGGCAGCAATGTACATTTGGTACCTTGGGGTTGGAATGTCGAGATGCCCCAGGGAACATCTCGTTTTGCTCTTCGCCTCTGGTGGGAACGGCAGCGCCTATATAAGAAAGCACTTTTCCCCTTTGTGCGAAATGCCCTGTTGACTCGCAAAAAGTTCCCAATGTGGCGATGGTTGTGCAACAGCGAGTTCGCTGAAGCCCTGCGGAGCGCCGACTTTGTAGTCAGCACTGGGGGACATCGTTTGACCACGATACTGGCCCCGGACGCTGTGTCCGAGGGTGTTTACGACATGGCAATGACTCTGATCGCAGGTAAACCATTGGTGTTGTGGTCCCAGTCGTTCGGACCCTTTATTTTTTCGTGTGCACAAAACCGTGCATTCATGGGCGAGATTCTTCGCGCTTGTTCGGAAATCTTTTCTAGGGACGCTACCTCCGTCGAGGAGCTGCGCGCCTTCGGAGTAAAGACCGACATGCGGCAGACCTACGAGTCCGTCATTGGGCTGAACGACACCGTCACCGCGCACGTGCCGCCTTCCCGACGTGAGCAGACGGTAGGCATATCGATCTATGCTGCACAGCGCAGAAACCCCGAGGAGCATAAATCCTACGTAGAAGTCTTCGCCGCTTTAGTCGATCATGCTTATCTGGCCGGGTATGCGGTTCGTTTCTTCCCGATGGAAATAAAAGGTACCGGTCCTGACGACCGGATATTGATTCACGATATTCTCGCGAACGCCCGAAATGGCTTTAAATGTCAGGTCATGAATGAGGATTTTGACACCTACACACATATGGCAGAAGTCGCGAAATGCCGTGTTTTCGTCGGCCATAAAACACATTCTGTGATCTTCGCGCTTACAGTCGGTACTCCAGTGGTAGCTCTAGCCTATCATAACAAAACAAGAGACTTCATGACACAATACGATTTGGACTACAATGTCATCCCCGATGAGCAACTTGACGCTGTCCGACTGATCGCCATATTTGATCGCGTTTGCCGTGACGCCGACGAGATCGCCGCAAAGCAGGCCGAGGTCAGCCATCGGTTTGGATTTGCCGTGCGTAAAGACTTCTCGAACATGGTTGCGAGACACGGCCGCACATTTGGGCATGCTGCGTGAGCTAACTTTTGCCCCCACTTTAGTCACTTCCTTAAGATCAGCATCCCTTCTAACTACATTTGCAGGAGCACTGAAAATCAACTATCGGATTTTAATGTTCGCTCCGGCTTTCGCGCCGGACATGGCTTCAGCAAACCTAAATAACAGCAAACTTGCCTTGGTTATGATGAAGCGGGGCTGGGACTTACAAGTCATTTCGCAGCCGGACGAAGGCTTTACCTATGAAGTTTCGTGGCGCGATCCGTGGTTAAGTTTGCGGGACCACACACATGTGCTAAAAACTAGCCAGCTCAATCCACTCAAATGTACCTTCGCTCGGGCATGGAATAGTTTACGCATGGGTGGCTATCCAATCGGCGGGGTACGCTGGGGGGCGGCGGCACTAGCTCTCGGCCTAGTAATGCATCGGGATCAGCCCTTTGATTTTGTGTTCTCGCGATATTTGCCTGAGTATGCCCATCTCCCTGCAATGCAATTTAATCGGATCACCGGCGTTCCTTGGTTGGCCAATTGGAATGATCCTGCTCTGGGCTGCTGGCCACCGCCTTATAAACAGGAACGAAATTTGGTCGACAAACTAATAAGGGCCCGTTACCTGAGACAAGCAGCGTCCAAAGCTACCATCAACACATTTACTTGTGATCGTCTACGAGATCGAATGGTACATTTTCTTTGTATCTCCGACTCTAAACGTCGAGCTAAGGTGATTCCACACACGTTCCTGGCCGATTTCGAACCAAGCACCTATTGCCGTGGGCCAACAATGCGCTTGTGCCATGCAGGTAATTTATCGGCTGAGCGCAACCCTAAGATTTTTTTTCATGCTTTGCGGCGTTTGCTCTTAAACCGCAACGCCAGAGGGCAGGTGCAGTTCGAGGTGATTGGAGTGGAAAACGTTGGTTTGCGAAAATTAGTAGAGGAACTTCAACTGCAGGATACAGTCTTATTCACCGGTGGCAAAGACTTTCTCGACACACTTAATGAATTGGCTTCTTGTGACGTGAATGTAATTTTGGAAGCGCCCTGCCAGGAAGGAGTCTTTCTACCTGGTAAGCTGGTAGATTATATCCCCCTTCGCCGCCCGATCTTGGCGGTATCACCTCGAATAGGCACTATTCAGGATCTTCTATCGGAGCATGGCGGTGGTTATGTGGTGGATTGCACTTCAGAAGAGGAAGTCTACAAGGCTCTGATCAAGCTATATGATGCTTGGCTTGACGGGTCGCTGGAAAGCATCGTGTCAGATGAGTTGACCCGCAGTTTCAGCCCAGATACGGTTATAGATCTTTACGAAGCTATTCTCGCTGATCTTAATTCAATGGTGACTGTTCGCGAAGCCTGAACATAAGATTAGGAGCGCTGTCCAATAATTCCTCACGAGACCGTTATTTCAGCCATAAAAATGAATGCTATTGCTTTCGCTCGGATTATGCGCCTTCTTGCCAAAGAGTGTCGTTGCTATCTGCGGCGCCATTGGTTTGGAATGCTCCTACCCTTCCGACCAACGACCCGCCCTACTACCACTACTCTCATTGTAGCTCCTCATCCGGATGATGAAACGTTTGGTTGCGGAGGTATGATCCATATCAAGAGCCGCCTTGGTAGCGAGATACATGTAGTGTTTTTGACGAATGGTGAAGGGTCGCTAAGAGCGCATCAAGGGCATCCATGTGTGAATTCAGAATCGGTGGCGCAGGTGCGTAGGGACCAGACGCGTGAAGCATGCAGGTATCTAGGAATCAGTGATTGCGGCCTACATTGGCTGGATTTGAAGGATGGCGCCATTCCAGGGCCGAATCAGCCTGACTTTAAAATCACTGTTTCGAGAATAACCCATCTAGTGGCCAAATATGGAATTGAGGAAATTTTGGCGCCTTCCCCAGCCGATGCATTGCCAGATCACGAAGCAGCGTCAAAAATTGTATCAGCCGTGCTGGATCAAGCAGACAAGCAGATCAAGGTGACCTATTATTTGGTCTGGGGATGGTACAATGCTCCTTGGGGGATGGGGCAATTCGATTGGAAACGTGCTTGGCGCTTTGACATCTCCAAATCACTAACCGCAAAGTATGCCGCAATTGGCTGCTATCTTGATTCTGTCGAACCAATTTCTGGTTTTCCTTACGCCGGCAAGCTGCCTAAAAGCTTAATCAACTGCGCAATGAAACGAGATGAAGTCTTCTTCGATGCCTGATGAATGGAAATTTCACTGGCTTACGAAATGGGAAGAGATTTGGAATGAGGAATTCGTCCTTCAATGGCAGGAATGGCTAGATCAAAGCCCGTCAGCGCATGTTTTTTCCCATCCGGCTTTGGTGAAGGCATGGGTGGATACGTATTTGCCGCTACGCGATATAAAACCATTTTTCTTGATCGCCGAATTTCACGAGAATACGGTTTTTTTCCCTCTGGTCCGGTGGCGTCGCAATTGGCAAAATGCCTTTCAGAAACTCCTGCTTCCAGTAGGCTATCCGGATTATGACTACCATGATCCAATAATTGCAATCTCAAATTCTTCTTCCTCGATTGAAATGGATTCTTTTTGGTCTGTTTTCTTAAATATGATTCAGAGGTATTCCAGTCCAGTAAAATACGACCGTCTTATTATTGATGGAATTCGGCAACCGACTTCAGGGAAGGGAACGGGTTGGGTAGTTAACGGAACTTGCCCATTGCTTGACCTGAATCGGTTTAAAAATCCAGAGGATCTCCTGCCCTCTTTAAAAAAGAGCTTGCGTGGGGATTTGCGCAGGCAGGAAAGAAGAATCTGTGAAAATGGAGGAATGCAGTACCTGGTATTTTCTTTAGAAATGGAAAATGAAGCATTGAAGGAGCTTGCTCCTCTTCTTAAGAGCCATCAACGTCGTTGGCCGCTTGCCTACAAAGCACCCCATTTTCATCAGAACCTCGTTACCCACGCCATTAGGGGAGGCGTACTTCATTTTTCAGTGCTAAAAATCGGTAAAGAATCAGCCGCGTGGCAACTGGGGTTTAGTTTTGGAGGGCGTTTTTATTATTACTTCCCAGCACAATCGGAAAGGTTCGATATCTTTTCTCCTGGCAAGGTACTTCTACGAAAATGTATCGAAGATGCTATCGCCAGGAGACTTGTTTTATTTGATTTTCTACGCGGTGAAGAAAGCTACAAGGCCGGCTGGACGGATAAAGCAGAACCGTTGTGGTCGTTCCCATTGTGTAGAAAAAAAGCTTTATCCAGAGTTCGAAACATGATGGTGGATAAACTGAATCCTGCCATAAATAAACTCCGGTTCCCATAAACAAAATTAATATATCAGCTATCAATAAATGCTCAATAGAATAAACAACTTTTTAATGACTATAGGAGCCATGAAGGCCGGTACAACGTACTTGTATGATTTACTTGTTCAACATCATAACATAGCGCCGTGTATGCAAAAAGAACCTTGCTTTTTTGCTGATGCGCCTGGGTATGAAACATACTATAAAGGCATTGATTATTACAGAAGTTTATGGCCTAATTTCGACCCGAAAGTACATAGATATGCAATCGACGGATCCGTGAACAACACTAAACTTCCTGAGTTCCCTAATGCCGCTGAACGGATTGCTAGCATACCTGATTCGTCCTTCAAATTTATTTATGTGGTTAGAAATCCATTAGAAAGGATTCGGTCTCATATCCAATATATGGAGGTTTATAGGAGAAGGGAAGGAATTTTGGGAGACAATTTGATGATAGGCCGACATGCTTTGCATATCACTCAATATGCGCGTCAAATTTCAGAGTATTATAAATGGTTTCGCAAGGAGGATATTAAGATCATATTATTCGAAGATTTGATTGTCGAACCACAAATGACTTGTGAACAACTTTTTAATTTTCTAAAACTTGATCCAGTTAAGATTAACTTGCACAAGGAAAAGAACATTACTAAGGAGATCACATACAAAGAATGGGTGTTTAATCTGCGACATAAGATCCCTTTGCGCTACTCATTCCGAAAAGTTATACCCAAATTTATCAAGAAAAAGTTGCTTGATAAGCGTGTTTCGTCTTTTCAATTATCAGAACACGACAAAGAAGAAATATTAGAATTTCTGAGAACTGATCTGATTAGATTGAAAGATGAGTTTGGTGTCGATACTGATAAATGGCGTTTACCACTGTAGCGTCTGACGATTAATTTGCTCATTACTTCAGCAACAATTGGAAGTAATCTCATGCATGTGGTGGTTGGCATTCCTTGTTTGCTTCGCGGGGGCACCGAGATGCAAACTCTCCAGCAGGTGCGCGCCCTCGTTTCAGTCGGTTATCGGGTGACAGTATGCTGCTATTTTGAGACAGACACCTCTGTTGTAAGTGAATGCCGAGCGGCGGGTGCTGAGGTTGAGATTCTTGGACTTCCGAGAAGCATTTCATCCTTGCGTTTGGTCCTCGTTCTTGCTAAGGCCTTTCGATCCTTTGGTTCTGAAGTGGTGCACGTGCAATATATGGCGCCCGGCCTTTTTCCCGTCATCGCGGCCCGATTGGCGTGCGCAAGAAATCTGCTCGCCACAGTTCACTATCCCGCAACGCCTTACGGGCTAAAGGCTCGTGTGCTCTTGCGGTTTGCATCTAGACTGTGCCGGCATTTCATCTGCGTTTCGGAGGCGGCTGAGCGCTCATGGTTTGGGACAAGCTGTCTGCTCGACCCAGAACAGCCCAGAAGCCTTCGATCCAAGCATTTTACCATCCCGAACGCCGTACGAATGGACTGCGTAGCACAAGCGATATCGGCGATAAACGCATCATCGATTCGAAGATCGCTCGGGCTAAATGGGCATCCGGTTCTTGGCACTGTGGCCAGGTTAAGCCGCGAAAAGGGTGTGGACGTCCTACTGAAAGCCTTTGCAAGGGTTCAGGAGGCTTTTCCAGAGGCGCGTCTGCTGGTCGTTGGTGATGGATCACAGCGCCAGTTCCTCCATGAACTGGCGAGAAGTCTCGGCGTTTCGGCAGCCGTTGTCTGGACAGGGCAGCAACACTGGGAAAAGGCGATTCAATTCTTAAGCATCATGGATATTTTCGTTGTTCCATCGCGCTTTGAAGGATTCGGTTTGACTACGGTTGAGGCCATGGCTTGCGGCAAACCGGTGATCGCAACAATGGTAGACGGTTTGCCGGAAGTTCTGGGGGGCGTTCAAGCGGGTTTTCTTGTCCCTCCGGATGAGCCCAAAGCCCTGGCCGATTCTTGCCTGTCCCTTCTCCGTAATCCGGCTCTCAGGGCCGAAATGGGTGCCTGGGGGAAGGAACGCGTAAAGGCTCTGTATGACATTTCTGCCTTTAATGAGCGATATCAAACCTTGTATCGAACACTCCAACACGAGCCCTTATCAGAGAAATTTTGAGCTATGCTGTCTTACAACAGTGAAACCGGCGCTGAGATCACTACCAAGAATCCTTACATTCATACGCCCAAGAGGACGATTGCCACTCCACGTCGGAAGAGAAACCTCAATTTAAATTGGTTTTTCATTTTGATCCTTACTCTCGCTTTCACGCCATGGCTGTTCGGGAATGTGCAGGTGTTTAACTTTAATATTACAGGATGGGCCTGGGTTATTGCCCTTGTTGTATCTGTAGCTGCGCTCCTGCTTACCCCGAAGAAGGTTTCTTTTCCAATTTGGCAATGGCTGCCTTGGGTAACAGTAGTGGGGGTATATTTGATTTTCACTGCCCGCAGGGCCGATGCGATCCAAACCGGACTGCAAATGCTCTGTCCGTTGGCAGTGGGGTGCGTGGCGTCCATCTTTCGCCCGAATGTCGAGCAAATGGATGATGTCGTGCACGGGCTGGATCGGATGATTTGGGTGATCTGGGCACTGCTTGTGGTACGTATCCCTGGAATAAGTATTGGTGTTTTCCCCGGCCATGGCACCATGGCACCTGAGGCCATCGGATCTCTTCTTCTGACATCTACATATGCCGCGTTCTATGCCTGTGGCCGAAAGCGACACATCTGGTTTTATGCTGCCATGGTGGCTGTACCGGTGCTATGTCTCACTCGGGGACCGATTTCCGCCGCTCTTGCTTGCTTGCCACTAACCCCGGCACCCCTTAAGAAAAAAACGAGGGTTGGTTTATGCTGTATACTCCTCACCGGTGCCATCGTTCTCTTTTACACTCCACGTATTCAGTCCATGATGTTCTTCTCCGGTCAGGGCACATTGCAGGATCTGCGTTGGGACGACCCAAATTTCCGAACAAGCGGGCGCTCTGCCATGTGGGATATTTTGTGGGAGGGCGTTGAGGAGCGCCCCTTTTTAGGGCATGGACTTAATGAAAGCAGGACCGCACTGCAACAGGGTGGGTTTATACTCTATTTACCCCACAATGATTGGCTGAAGCTTCTATATGAAGTTGGGATCGTGGGCACTGCCTGTTTTTTAATGTCGCTCTTATGGCAGACCAATCGACTGCGTCTCATTGGGAGGAATTCTAGGGGCTCACTTCGCATGTTGGCTTATGCAACTTCTGGGGCCTTTGTTCCCTTTGCTTTAACAATGATTACCGACAACACGACCCTTTATGTGCAGTTTTTTGGAAATCTCCACTTCTGTCTGATTGGATTCGTGTACGGCCACCTGCGGTTTCTCAAGACCCAAGGAGTCTCCGGTCGCCCATGAGCATTCTCCCTAAATTCAGCGTGGTCATCCCTCTTTACAACAAAGCGGCAACCATTGAACGTGCAATAAGGTCGGTGCTCAGGCAGACTTTTCAGGATTTTGAAATCATTGTGGTTAATGACGGGAGCGGAGATTCCGGGCCTGAAATCGTCAAGTCCATACCAGATCCGCGCATTCGTTTCTTCGAACAATCAAACCTGGGCGTCTCGGCCGCACGCAACAGTGGCATTGCCGCGGCACATGCGAAATTTATTGCTTTTTTGGATGCCGACGACGAGTGGGAAATAGATTTCCTGCGCGAAATTTTACGCTTGGCAAATTCCTATCCCCATGCAGCCGTCTATTCAACTAGTTATCGCGAATGGGACGGGGCGGAGCATCACACCCGGCCCCGTATTCGGGGACTGCCAAGACATCCATGGGATGGGCTACTACCCAATTACTTCCGAATCGCTGCCGTCTCAGATCCACCCGTTTGGACATCTGCAACGGTGGTTTCACGCTCTGCCATTCTGGCAATCGGCGGTTTTCCCTTGGGTGTCACCAGCGGTGAGGACCTCCTTACATGGGCTCGCTTAGCGGTGCATTATCCGGTGGCGTACAGCACGTACGAACTTGCTAGTTATCGCCGTGATCAAACAACAGAGCAAAGATTACTCAGATATTGTCCGGACGATATTGATTACGTCGGTATAGCGCTGGCCGCATTGGTAAGCGAGGTCCCTTCCCGGTACAAAAAGGACCTACGGCATTATATCTCAAATTGGCATAAAATGCGCGCTCATACTTTCATGATTCACGGAAGGATCATGAGCGTTTTGCTCGAAGCATGTAAATCATTGTTTTTTTGTCCCTTTAATTGGAAGGTTTTTGTATACCTGATCATGGCTGCTTTACCAAAAGAAAGAAGAATATCGCTCTTAATTAGTTCGAACTCTCATTTACTCTTAACTATTTAAATGACCTTTAATAAGCGCCTTTCGAACTGCTTTTCATTTCAGGCCCACGCTAATGAACTTAAAGTCACATTGGAATGACTTCCTTGCCGATTTATCACGGTACGGCTTGAGAAACCGTTTTGATTGGCATGAACCTTCTCTCATAAATATTTGCTTATACAGAATCGCACGCTTTATTAGCTCTATTGATTGTAAAACGCTTCGCTTAGTACTCAGCATGATTCACCTGCCTGTTTTCATGACTGCTACTCTTGTCACTGGCATACATTTACCTCGAGGAACAGTAATCGGCCCGGGCCTTCGCATTTACCATTTTGGGTCTATTGTCATCAATCCTGAAGTGGTTATAGGTCGGAATTGTACCCTTCGCCATGATGTCACAATCGGAACGAGAACTGGTGATCACGACGTTCCCCGAATAGGGGATAATGTTGATGTTGGCGCTGGGGCTAAGATTCTTGGGAGTATTCGGATTGGCAATAACGTCACAATCGGCGCTAACGCAGTCGTCATAACGGACGTTCCGGGCGATCATATAGCTGTAGGAGTGCCTGCCCGCATACTTCCGAAAGCGATTGGGAAGAAGAGGAGCTGAAAACACTGAAGATCTTGATTGTACATAACGCTTATGGCAAACCTAGCGGAGAGGAGGTTGTGGTTGAATCCGTCTCGCGAATGCTGACAGATAGAGGGCATCATGCCGAACTTTTTGCTTGTTCTAGTGCAGAGATCGAATCAATGTGCCTTGGAAAATCGCGTGCATTCATAAGCGGTATTGCCAATCCACGCGCACGAAGATCTTTTCGTGATTTCATCCATGTCACTCGCCCGGATGTGGTCAACATCCATAACCTTTATCCGCTGCTTTCGCCGTCCATCCTCCCGGAGTGCACTGCTTCCAGTGTTACCACACTGATGACGGTTCATAACTTCCGGCTAATTTGCCCCAATGGGCTTTTTCTCTCGCATGGAGAAATCTGTGAGAAGTGTGGGGGAGGTCGTGAGTATTGGTGCGTTTTGCGCAATTGCGAGGGCCATCTTATAAAGAGCATCGGCTATGCACTTCGAAATGCAGTAGCTCGAAAATTCAAAATGTACATGAAAAACGTCCAGGTTTTTGCGTGCTTGACACGTTTTCAGCGCCGCAAATTGATTGAGGCGGGCTTCCCCGAAGAGCGCGTGGTGGTGATTCCTAATGCTCTCGATTCGGGTCTTGAGGAAGCGCACCTATCCCCGGGAGAAGGAGAATACGTTGGTTTTGTGGGTCGGATATGCCACGAAAAAGGCATCGACACTTTGCTTGCAGCGGCTAGGCGCAGGCCCGATATACCTTTTCAGATTGCCGGTCATGCGTCAGAAGAAGACCCGATAACTGCGAATCCGCCTCAGAATGTTACCTTTCGCGGTCACCTGAATAGCGAGGGGCTGCGAAACTTCTATTTACATGCTCGGTTCATTATTATGCAGAGTAGGTGGTATGAGGGTTTCCCAATGGTTCTCCTCGAGGCTATGAAATACGGAAAGCCTGCAATAGGACCTCGCTTGGGAGGCATCCCCGAGATTATTATGGAAGGGAAAACGGGGCTTCTTTTTGAGGCAGGAAACATAGAGGAGTATGTGGCCTGCATTGACAGGTTGTGGGATTCTCCGGAAACATGTGCGGTTATGGGGGCAGGGGCTCAGGCGCGGCTCAAGTCCGAGTACTCTGCAGATCGATATTACCAACGATTCATGGCTGCTGTGGAGCTAGCGAAGAAATTTCGTCATGGCAATGACTCATACAACTGAGCCACGCGTCTTTGCTTGGTTCCATCAGAGATGAGGTTGAGTAAAGTCTTTTAATCAATACCACCAGTGAACTAGTGGTTTGATGAGGCCCCCTGAAAGGAGGGTCTCATGTGCCAACCACGTTTCAATAGTTTCAAAGGGTCTGATTCGTCGTGAAGCATATCTCCCCGTTCTTGGTTTCTGATGTATTCTCGAACCTTTTCTTCATCAAGGCCTACTGTACTGACACAGTACCCGCGGGCCCAGAATGTCCGCCCTCGGACCATTCGGCTGCTTTTTGTTCTGAAACTCATTACCTCCGAGGCACTCTTGCCTTTGAGCAACCCGATCACGTGGGCAACGCTGTATTTGGGAGGTATCGAAAGGCAGAGATGGATATGATCGGGCATGGCGTGTCCTTCGATGATATCGACTCCTTTGATTCGAGCCCACTGCTTGATCGTAGCTACGACGATTCGTATCTTGGTGTCGTAAAGTTCTATTAAACTATCTCCTTTGCGTCGGTACTTGGGTATCCAGACGACGTGGTACTTACAATCCCAGATGGAGTGTGCTAGCCTATGAAAGTTCTGATCCATTTGAAATCTCCTTCGATGAGTAGTTGGCGCTCTCATTGTAGGAGATTTCTTTGTTCTCGGCACTAATCAATGGCAAAGCCATTGTTCATACCACTGGCATGCCAGTGGTTTATTCCTTTAATTACACATCCAGCCATCGTGATACAAGGAATCCCTATTCAGCCTATCACTGATTCGACACTTTTTATTTGAACGTCAAAGGCCGACAGGTGACTGGCGGAGGATATGGAGGGCCCTTGAGATAACAATGGGGTCAGCTCTTCAACTTGCTGAACGTTAAACTCAAAGATCAGGCTGCGTCAGCCCTACAGGCGATACCGACCGAAGAGATTCTCGAGTATGCAGTGACGGCGATGTCACTGGATGAGTGCGCGGAGCTCGTAGTGGATAGCATGGATTCGGCTGTTTTTTCGATACCGCTCTGCCTGGCCTGCTTGAATCCTCATTCCGTACGTTCTGCTATGTCGGACCAGAAAGCCGTGGAAGCTCTGAAATGGGCCGACATACTGATCCCTGACGGTGTAGGGATCGTGCTGGCGTCCCGTATTCTGGGCGGCGGCATAAGGGAACGGATTACAGGGAGCGACATCTTCCGAGAGCTGAGCCGCAGGCTCAATCGCAGGGGAGGGGCCAGCTATTTCTTTCTGGGATCCTCCGAAGCGACGCTGGCCGCCATAAAGAGGAGAATGGCACAGGAATTCCCTCGCATCAGGGACGCCGGGGTTTATTCCCCGCCATTCAAGGAAGTCTTCACCGAACAGGAGAACCGGGCGATGATAGCCGCTGTCAACCGGGCCGCACCTGATGTCCTCTGGGTGGGGATGACGGCGCCTAAACAGGAAAAATGGATACATCGGAACAAGGATAAACTGAACGTGAAGTTTATCGCAGCGGTTGGTGCAGTCTTTGATTTTTACGCGGGAAACGTGAAACGATCTCACCCCTGGTTTCTGGAACATGGCTTAGAGTGGCTGCCTCGACTTCTCCAGGAACCGAGAAGGCTTTGGAGAAGAACACTTGTATCCGCACCCGTGTTTTTTTGGCTTGTGCTCAAACAGCGGCTTAGACGCAGCTTTTCCAAATAAGATCTGGGTTCCTTCTAATACGAAGCATGTCAGGGTCTGCCAGGGAATTGGAGGGACGCTGGATGTGATTGCCGGAACGGTCGATCGGGCTCCGTCATTTTTTTGCAGCACCGGGCTTGAACCGAAACAGCGAGCCTAAGCCCGCAACTTGCTGCGGGTTAGGAAGCGAGCCAAAGCAGATGAAATCCTCGAGAGGTCGAAGGCTCACCGCAGGTTGCTGCAGGGACCTTCAATGGCTCGTACAGGTTGCTCCGCGAACCTTCCAGGCTGAAGAGGCAGATCGTCTTGCCGGTTTTTGCGTTCGACGTGGTGCTGACCAGGCTGGGGATAAGGAAGAAAGCAGAGGGTGAGAAGGTGAGAAAGGGATGGATGGTTGGAAGGATGGATGATCATAAAGGTGGATGATTTGCTGGAAAGGAATAGGAATCTGAACAGGGGGTTCCGGAAGCTGGATGTTTGGCGAGAGGCGGTTGGCCTCTATGTTCATGAGAAAAAGCATCTGGATGGCCTGAAGCACATCTCATTCAAAATTAAGGACCAGGTTTTGGATTCCGCTTTTTCAATCTCTTCAAACATAGCGGAGGGGTACTGTAGGCGATCGATCAAGGAGTACATCCAGTTTGTGAATGTGGCGTTAGGATCTTGCGGAGAGAATTATTCTCAGGTGTATACCTTGTTTAAGTCGGGAGAGGTTTCAAAGGATTTCTTTGATGAATTCGATAACTCGCATTACAGTGTTGAAAATAGGCTAATCAACTTGGCCAAGTCGCTATCGAAGAAGAAAGCGGAAGACGGCTGGAACTCCGACTACAAGGTTTCGCAAAGGAATGGCTGAGTTCCTCTGATCATCTGCGGTGCCCGGATGGACGCGGATAAGAAGCCAGAGGTCGGAGGATATCAAAATCATGGTCGTCCTTTCCCCAAGCGATTGACATTCCAGACAAATGCCCTACCATGGTTTATGATAAACAGTGACAAGAGAGGGCGAATACGTCGAAGGGGCTCCAAGGAAGGGGGTGTTTTGAATGAGTGATGTTCGGCTGGTGACCGAGGGGGAGCGCGAGTTAAAGCCACTGGTCCAGGCTGCGCTTGCCAATGAATTGAAGCTGATAGAGGCCGGGATAAGGCAGGCAGAGAGAAGACTTGGTGATTACGAGAACGACGAGCGAGAGGAAAGCATGGAGTTCGCCGAGTGGATTGGGGAATTCAGGTTGTTGAGTCGATTGCAAGAGAAGGCAGAGATACTAAGGGACATCCGCATTGAGAATTGAAGAATATTTTCTACTCGTTCAGAAAACCATTGAGCGCTCGTCAATTGTGCAGCTGTCAACTTTTCAACTTACTTGGGCCGGACTTTGCCGTTTCGCTTTTTCGATTTGCCTTTCGCCAAACGGATGACGAGACATAGTCAGCTCCGAGCTTCCACATCCCTCCCAGCTCTTCCTTGGCTTCTTCTTCAGCTAGGAGAAAGTATTTCAGGTCCAAATCTCTTGTCTGCTTCCCCTGTACATTTCCGTCCGGCGCACCCCAGCCATTTGCACTGACCGCCTTGTCGTATTAGAATAGCAGAAAGGATTGTTCCAGGAGGTGCAGAATGGACATTATAAGAGAAATCAGGGAAGTCAAGGAAAGCACCATCTCGGTAGATGTTCCGGAGAGGTTGCTTAATCGAAAGGTTGAAATCACTGTCATCCCTTTGGATGAGCTACCCAGCCGATCTGAGATTAAAGAGACGGAATGGCCCCACGGTTTTTTCGAAAATACTGCAGGTTGCCTTGCTGATGATCCCATCCAACGCTATCCTCAACTTCGGTGTCATGAAAGCAGCCAACCGATTAAAAACCAGGAAAGAATCCAATACGGCAAATCTCAGCTGTCCAGGGCCCACGCCAAGTCCTCCAACATTGCCTTATGTTGACGTTCAGCCAAGTCCACCCAATCGATCCCTGTGAGTTCGACTCTCCCTTCTCAACATGGTTTAATATTTACGCCACCTTACAGTCTGTTGCCTTAACTCACATAGGAGATGGGGTCGCAGGCATAACTCAGTGATTGTCGAGCAGGACAGCGACATTTGTTCCTTATGGATCTCTTTCTTTATATCTGGAAAAAATCTGCGTAAGCTGTGGATCACTCCTTCCAGGGATTGAAGACCTTCACCTGCGAATTGAAGAAGTGTTCCTCATTCCGTGTAACCAGAGTGAGATCATGGTGGAGGGCGGTTGCGGCGATGAGGGAATCGATGGCAGACATCCTGGTTCCTTCTCTCTCGAGCCTGCCGGTCAGAATACCCCAGGTGAGCATCACCTCGGAATCGAGCGGCGCCAACCTGTCTTTGAAACGAAGGAAGAGGTCTTCCGTGAGCCAGGTGTGGATTGCATCCCTGCGCTTCGAGTCCGGGAGTTTTTCTATACCTTTCCGGATCTCCCCTATCGTGATCACACTCAGGTAGAGAGAGTCGGAATCAATGCTGTCTATCCACTCGATCACTTTCTTGCTCGGCTTTCTTGAGACGAGCTCGGAGATGGCGCAGGTATCGAGAAGCCATTTCATAATTCGGCATCCGGCCGGAGGCTGCTCCGGTCTCTCGTGAGATCGATTCCCTCCAATCCCGCCAAAGGCGACTCTTTGAAGAACTCCGAGAGCTTTTTCCGGTCAAGGAGCATTTTACGGTATTCGGAAACCGAGAGTACTACCACCGCCTCCTCTCCGCGGCGGCTGATGGTCTGAGGTCCGCTTTTCAGCGCTTCCTCCACAACTTCGCTCAACTTGTTCTTAGCCTCTTGCAGCTGCCAGACTTTTTTCATGGGACACCTCCCAGCCAGACTGTCTAGATTATATTGTTCCAAATGGAAATGTCAAGAAGGCGTCGTTTTCATAAGCGCATGGCGCATTGGGCAAAGCGTGAAGCCAAAGTGAATCTGTAATCTGTGGATATTCTTTTTCTCAACTTCTCACCTTCTGATCTTCTCAACTTCTGAATTCCCGCTTCCTAGATCGATTCCCGAGGAAATAGTGCGGTAATCCCGTCCCACGTGTCACGTGCCGCGTGCCACGTCTTTCCTGCAGAGGTAAGCTCGCCATGACCACCCTCATCATCGCATTTATTGTGTCTCTTGTTCTCTCCTTGTTCCTGACCCCACTTGTAGCCAGGGCAGCGAAGAAGTTCGGCATTATGGACATGCCTTCCGAGCGCAAGGTGCACCAGCAGCCTATGCCAAGAGCAGGGGGCCTTGCGGTGTATCTGAGCTTCTATCTCGCATTCATTCCAATACTGCTGCTGAATACAAAGGTTCTGAATTTTCTCTATCAGGATATCCGGCTGATCTATGTGGTTGCAGGCGGGTGCATCATTTTCGTTCTGGGCCTCATCGACGACATCCGGGGGGTGCGGGCCAACACCAAGATGCTGGTTCAGATTTTTGCCGCCCTGGTAGCCTATGCCGGAGGGGTTCAGATCGGCGGGCTGCAGCTGCCGATGATCTCTGCCGTGAAATTGGGATGGCTGTCCCTTCCTGCCACGGTGTTGTGGGTGCTCCTGGTGGTCAATGCGATCAATCTGATCGACGGTCTTGACGGTCTTGCCTCCGGTGTGACCTTCTTTGTCTGCACGGTGCTGATCATTCTCTGCGTGATCTCGGACCGGTTCGAAGTGGCCATTCTTCTTACCGCTCTGGCCGGCTCAACCCTTGGGTTCCTGCGCTACAACTTCAATCCCGCATCCATATTCCTGGGCGACAGCGGCAGTTACTTTTTGGGGTACATGCTTGCCACCCTGAGCATGCTCGGGTCGATCAAAGGGCATGCTGCGGTAGCGATCCTCATCCCCATGATCGCGCTCGGCATTCCCCTGATGGATACCATATGGTCCTCAGTGCGGAGGTTCATGCTGGGACAACGTATCTTCAATCCTGACAAAGACCATTTTCACCATCGGCTTCTCAGAAAAGGTTTCAGCCAGCGGCGCGCAGTGCTGACCTTGTACGGCTTCACCGTGTTCATGGGAGCGGTCGCCCTCCTCATGGTGCATGCGCAGGACGAGAGGAGCGCTCTGCTGCTGCTCCTGGTCGGGGCCACGCTCATTTTCGGCATCCGCAAGCTCGGGTACCTGGAATACCTTGCCATGGACAAGCTTCTGGGGTGGGTGAACGACATCTCAGACGACATGGGTTTCAAGCGGGACCGCCGCACCTTCCTGGCGTGCCAGATCGAGATATCGCAGTCCCGGGACCTCGATGAGTTCTGGAGAAAGGTCGTGGAAGCGGCCCGGTTTCTGAACCTCGACTACATGGAGTTCAAACTGGGACCTCGCGAGTTCTTCACCGAAGCCGAAGAAAAATACGTGTGGCAGTCGGAAAAGGGAAAGGAGATGGATCTCGGCACGGTCGATCTCCAGCGAACCATGTACATCTCCCTTCCGCTGGAGTACCGGAGCTTCCAGTTCGGCACAATGGTATTGGCCAAGAACCTGGGTGCATCCTATCAGCTCTCCACACAGATCCTGCGGCGAGTGGAGCATCTTAGGCGAACGTCGGTGCAAACCATTTCCAGGCTGGCGTTGAAAAACGGCCTCCCTTTCAAAAAGCACGAGGATGCTCTGCACCAAACAGGATACACGGGACACGATGCAGGGTTCACGGTACATGATGCAGGATACAGGATGCAGGATGCAGGATGCACAATCGAGGAAAAAGAGAACCCTATAGGTTTGCCGGTCTCAGGCGATGAATTTCACCCTGCGGGAACCCCGGCCGACGGGTACAAGACGAACGGGCATGCGAATGGGAAGAAGAAGTGGAGATTCCGCAAATGAGCACGCATAGCGCATGGCGCATAGGGCATAGCGCTTAGAAGATAGAGGACAAAATAGAAGGCAGTAAGCAGTAGGCACTAAGCAGCAAAGAGTAAACAGCATGGAGCAGAGAGCATAGCGCAAAGCGCTCGGGGGCAGGAGGACAGCAACGGCAAAGGCTATGGGCCGCGGATGACACGGCTCTACACGGATGCCAAAGAGCGAGAAATTGTTCACCGCAGAGGCGCAGAGAACGCAGAGTGAGTTTTCTTTTTTGTCTGACGGGAGACGACGTCAGACAAAAAGAATCGATCTCATTATGCCTGCCTTCAGGTGAACGTCTGGGGTAAACTTGCACTTTATGCTTTACAATATCCGTTCGTTGAAGAAACGACTCGCCCGCGTAGCGGCAGAGCTTTTCCAATGGCACCATCTCTCCGCCATTGGAAAGAATATATCTCTCTGCGCCCTCTGCGTCTCTGCGGTGAATGTTGTTTTTCTGCTTACTGCTCACTGCCTGCTGCTTACTCCCCCTTCCCTTGCCCAGGAGAAAAAAATCGACGTCACTTTCGGCCGCGTGGTCGTCGAATCCTTTGGGGTTAACGGCGAGCGGGTCCGCTCCTTTGTGGACCTCT
>Ga0209164_1001794_pt1 | contig 25508 bp, 20 predicted proteins | sample MTBNYHSulfiMetaG_FD_187458 | JGI IMG/M metagenome (GOLD analysis project Ga0209164, IMG submission 187458) | Enrichment culture microbial communities from rom New York Harbor, USA that are MTBE-degrading - MTBE-NYH (New York Harbor Sulfidogenic)... | ecosystem: Environmental > Aquatic > Marine >... | reverse complement strand
GTTTCGACTTTCTGGGTTTTACGTTCCGCCCGCGGCGATGCGTATCAAAAGTGCATGGCATTCATCCGAATTTTCTGCCTGCAATTAGCCGCCAATCCATGAAATCAGTTAATCGGGAAGTCCGTAGCTGGCATATGCAGTTGAAGAACGACAAGTCTCTAAAAGATCTATCGAAGATGTTTAACCCGAAGCTGCAGGGCTGGTATGCGTACTATGGACGATTCTATTCATCGGCGATGCACCGAATTTGGAGCAACATCAATGAGTATCTGGTTCGCTGGTTGCGGCGCAGATATAAACGCCTGGCCTCGCATAGAACGCGGGCATGGCAGTACTTGCGGAAGCTGGCACAGCAGAATCAGAGGCTTTTCATACATTGGAAGCTTGGGTACTTGCCGTAAAGGCTGAGTGATAGGAGCCGGATGAGCTGAGAGGTTCACGTCCGGTTCTCGGAGGGGCTGGGGGTGAAACTCCCTTGGTCTACTCAACCTTATCTGTGGACCGTTCAAGGGTGGTTGTATTTGGCCGTAATCATCGATTTATACTCGCGAAAAGTGGTGGGTTGGGCAATGAGTGAACGCATGAAAACGGCTCTGGTAATAAACGCTCTATCGATGGCCTACTTTCGGCGCAGGCCGCCAAAGGGCCTGGTCCACCACTCGGATCGCGGTAGCCAGTACGCTTCACAGGAATATCAACAGATGCTTGAATCATACGGCATGATATGCAGTATGAGCCGCAAGGGAGACTGTTGGGACAATGCTGTTGCCGAGAGTTTCTTTCACTCGCTGAAAACAGAATGGATAAAAGATACGGTCTACTATACGAGAGACAATGCCAGGTCCGATGTCATGGATTATATCGAAATGTTCTATAACAACCATCGGCTTCACTCGGCTATCGATTACAAAAATCCAAACGAGTATGAAAAGCAAATAACTCTATCGGAAGCGGCTTAACGGAGTGTACTTTTTTGTTTGACCACATCACTCCGGAAGCTTACGCTGGGATCAAGCTAACAAAGTCTATCAGGCGACTATGAATCAGCAAAACCCAATACGCGTTATGGATTTTCGCGGAACCTACAAGGGCGGTGGCGGACCGGATAAGACCATCCTGAATTCGGCGGCCCAGCATGATAAAGAAAAAGTGGATGTGCTGGTAGTGTATATCCGCCAGCCCCATGATACTGAGTTTCAGATCCCACAGGCAGCCGTGAAACTGGGTATCCGCTACACCGACCTGGTCGACCGCGGAAAAATCGACTTCAGGTGCCTCATTGGGCTAATGCGCTTGATCCGCCAGAATCGAATCCAAGTCTTGCATACTCGCGATGATAAAACATTATTATATGGCTGGCTCCTGAAGTTGCTTGTGCCTGGTTTAAGGCTGCTGCATACCTGTCATTCGCACGCCGATTACCTGCGCAAAGATTTTGACGCCATGTTCGCATGGCTGGGCTTCCGGCTGCGCAAGCGGATTCTCATCTTCTTAATGAAATGGCACCACAGGCCGATTTTAACCATCAGCAACGATACCCGGCAGCGCCTGATCCGGAGCGGTTTGGAACCGGAAGATATACAAGTGTTGCACAATGGCATCGATTGCCAGTTATGGCGTCGCAATAATATTGCCCCCGTATTGCGCGATGAAATCGGAATGACGCCCAGCCAGATGCTCGTGGGGACTGTGGCACGCATCACATACGACAAGGATCTGCCCACTTTTTTCGAAGTGGCGGGGCGGGTCAACGCGCAATACCCCGAAACGCGCTTTTGCATTGTAGGCGACGGTTATGGGAACGAATTGCAGGAAGCTCAATCAGAAGTCGAGAGATTGGGCTTGAAAAACATCGTTTACTTTACCGGCCACCGTTCTGACCTGAAAGCGATATATGCATCCTTCGATCTGTTTCTTATGACTTCGCGCACAGAGGGCATGCCGAATACTCTCCTGGAGGCCATGGCATTGGGGTTGCCGGTGGTGTCCACGGCCGTAGGTGGCGTCACGGAACTGGTCGCAGACGGCGAGACCGGAATTCTCACCCCACCCGCAAGCGTCGCAGAGCTGACCGGTGCCGTCTGTCGTCTCATTTCCGATGGTGAACTCAGAGTTAAATATGGGAAAGCCGCCCGCAGCCGGATAGAAGAGCATTTCGATTTTTCTCGGCGCGTGCGGCAAATGGAAGAATATTACCGCCAAATTGCCTCAGCACCCGTCTGCGGTGCGCACACTTAACTGTCAACCCGATCAGAATAAAATTGCGCCAAACAAGATTATGAATGAAATCCCTATCCATGTGGTCAATCCGAGCCCGCATGTCAGGCTCAAGGAACCGATTACAATTGGCGTTCCCTTCGCGCGCGGCACATTGGCTTTGTTTGGGGCCGGGCAATCGCTAAGCAGTGCGCAGGGACAGCCTGTCCCCTTACAGACCAGCGTCCTGGCCTTCTGGCCCGATAAAAGCATTAAGTGGCTTTTGTGTGATTTTCTGGCGGATTTGGCTGCTGACGGTGAATCCCTTTTTTATTTATTGCCAACAGCGGCATCGATGTGCCCCGAGACGCCACCCTTAACGATCTTGAAAGCGCCCAAGAAATGGATAATCGATACCGGCGCTGCACAATTTCACATCGCCCCGGATCAATTTCGACCCTTTTCGAACGTCATTTTACGGAACAACCCCATTTTGCCGGGGCCATCCCGGTTTGGCCTGGTGGACGCCGAAGGCAATAGCTGGACGCCCTGGAATGACCGCACCGTTGTAGAGCTGGCAGGCCCTGTACGCACGGTCCTGTTTTTTTCAGGCAGCTTCAAACGCAAAAAAAAGGCATTGTTGAATTATGAGGCCCGGTTGCACTTCTATGCCGACAGTGCGCGGGTGATGCTGGAAATGCGTTTGCATAACCCCCGCGCGGCATTGCACCCCGGCAACCTCTGGGACCTTGGCGACTCCGCCTCTGTGTTGATAAAAGAATGGTCCATGTGTCTTCCAATCCAAAGTGACCCTCAAACACGTTCTTATATAAAGATAGATAAGAACGGTGAATGGCATGACATTTCCGTGCATCAAGGAGGCCGTTTATATCAAGAATCCAGCGGAGGAAGAAACTGGAACAGCCCTGTTCACCGCGACCAGACAGGCTCGATTCCCATGAAACGATCTGGTTGGATCTTTTCGGGAGAAGGGCAGAATTTCTCCGGCGACCGGTCGCAACCTGTTCTGTATGTCCAAACAGGTCTAAGCACCTTAACAGCCACCATAGATCATTTCTGGCAGAGATTTCCTAAAGAAATTGGCTTCCAGGAGGGTAACATTCAGTTTGGTTTATTGCCTGGCTGTTTTCCCGCGCACCATGAGCTGCAGGGGGGAGAACAGATAACGGAAAGAATATTGCTCGATTTTGCTACAGACGAACAATTCAATTATTGGGGACAATCTTCCCTGTCTATACGGTGCGACCAGCAGCATTACCATAATACTAAAGTTTTTCCTGAAGGGTTATGGCCACCCAATAATGCTCATTACCGTCAACTGTTGGCTATGGCATTGGATAACGAAAAAGGCTTTAAAGTCAAGCGGGAACAGCTTGATGAATACGGCTGGCGCAATTTTGGTGAGCTCTATGCAGATCATGAGTCAGCCTTTAATAAAGGTGATAATATTTTCGTTTCGCATTACAACAATCAATACGACCCGCTCTATTCTTTTTATCGACTTTATTTAACGGGTGAGGATAATCAATGGGGCGAAATGGCCCGTGATCTGGCCGCCCATCTTCAGGATATCGATATCAACCACACCGACCAGGATCGGGAAGAATACAATCATGGCCTGTTTTGGCATACAGATCATTATCTTGATGCCGGCCTTTCTACCCATCGAATGGCTTCGCGTGAACATTTGCAAAATAAGAATCCTGCTTTTTGTGGAGGGGGACCTGGTGCCGAACATTGTTATTCCGGCGGCTTGATGCTTCATTACCTGTTAACCGGTGATCCGCGCAGCAAACAGTTGGTTCTGGATCTTGCCGATTGGTGCTGGATATCGCTGCATGGGCCCCAGACGCTGGGGGCGGCAACACTCAGAGCTTTCAAAAATATCAAACGACTCATAAGCCATGCAAAAGAGCGTTGGCCGCGCTATCCATTTTCTCGCGGCACCGGCAACTGCCTTAATACAACTCTTGATGCATTTGAGATAACCGGAAACCCTGATTACTTAGTCCGGGCTACTGCCCTGGTCAAAGGCACCATTCATCATCAGGACAACCCAGAGGAGCGCGATCTTCTAAATGCAGAGTCAAGTTGGTCGTATATGGTTTTTCTTGCTGCGCTTGGACGATATTTGGCTGTTAAGCAGATGTGGCAACAGATTGATCAGGATTTTAGCTACGCTCGACATTCTCTGCTAACCTATGCCCGCTGGATAACTAAACATGAATATCCATTTTTGGATAAACCGGAAAATTTAGAATATCCGAATGAAACCTGGCCAGCACAGGATCTGCGTAAAGGCGTCGTTCTGTATTATGCTGCTAAGTATGCATCAAAATATGACCGATCTAAATTTATAAACAAAGCTAAATTCTTTCTGGAATATGGTTTGCAAAAACTTTGTAGTCACCGAAACAGTTGTTACACAAGACCGCTGGTGTTGATGCTGCAAAACGGATGGGCAATCGAAGCGATCGGCTTTGATATTCAGCCTATAGGTGAAAGCCATTTACCAGAACTGGACGTGCGGCAGTCGATGCATAGGTACACTGTTGTAGAATTTCTTAGAAGGACAGTTTCCGACTATAAAGCTGTTCTCGCGCATACCGGATTTAAAAGAGAGTGGCGGTGGCTAAAGGCACGATTGGAGAATTAGACTATTAAGACATTGTTTAAAAAACTGATTGCTCACTTACTAGTCGGCTGTGGCGTAGATCACCTGGGACGATGGCTTAACAGAAATAAGCTGCTTACGATCATGTACCACGGAGTCACTGGCAACACTTACGACCCACCGGCCTGGACACAGTTGCCAAAAAGTATTTTCGTCAACCAGATTAAATTTTTAAAAAAATATTATCAACCAGTATCACTTCAACAGGTGATTGCCGCGATATCAGGGGGGGAAGCTTTGCCTCAGAATGCAGTGCTGATCACATTTGATGATGGATTGCGCAACAATGCAACTGTGGCTTGGCCTATCTTGCAAAAATTCGAAACGCCGGCAACCATATTTCTAACTGTTGATTTTATAGATACGGATCGTTTTTTCTGGGTTGATGAACTCTACCTTAATCTTGTTGAGGCGAGGCGATCCAAAGTGGGTTTGGCTTTAAAGGGATATCCTGAAGCCTTACGTTTGTTTAATAACGGCGACACTTGGGGAGCATATCTCATACTTGTTGAGTCCATGAAACGCCTATCGGAAGAACAGAGAAAACTATATCTTGGTGAAATTGAAAGTCGTGTGAAATTTAATAGGAATCGCTATTCTGAAGATTTCGGGATGCTGAGCTGGAAACAGGTAGAAAGAATGTTTCAGAGTGGCCTGATCGATTATGGGGTGCATACCGCGACGCATCAAATCCTGACCGGCTTAGATTCAAATCAGTTTGAAAAGGAAATAGTAATCCCAAGGCAAACACTCGAAAGTAAACTTAAAACACCGGTTACATCCTTTTGTTATCCCAATGGGCGCAAAGGTATTGATTTTGTTGATGAACATGAGCTAATTCTTAGGCAAAATGGATATGATTGCGCTTTTACTACTAACCGTTCTCTTTTCCGAGTTCGCGAAGATAATCCCATGGCAATTGGCCGCATGCCGGCAGGATATGATCTGACTTCTTATCCTGAGTGGTTCAGGCTTAGTATTAGCAGAGGTTGATTTTTGAAAAAAAGTGGAAGCATAAAATATGCCTGCTAACGTAGATAACATAATCAAATCCGTTCCAGATATAGACCTTCGTACCCTTATCCGGCGCAATACTATCCAACCAATTATTAATGACCATAACTTTTACCCCTATGCTTCCGGCCGTGCGGCCATTTATGCTGCCGCTAGAATGTTGTCCGAAATACAACCAAAAATTGTACATATGCCATCTTTTCACTGTGGTGTAGAGGTAGAAGGTTTCGTTAGGGCTGGTTTCGAGGTACGCTTCTACCCGGTGGATCGGTTGTTGAATATTGACCTGAATGCACTAGAAAAAGGATCATTTAACCCCGGAGACATATTTTTCGTTATTCATTATTTTGGATTCCCGCAACCGGTAGAAATCTTGGTTAACTTTTGTCGTGAGCGAGGAATGGTAATGATAGAGGATTGCGCCCACGCCCTTTATTCGAAATATAAGGGACGTTATCTGGGCACATTTGGCCACATGTCAGTTTTCAGCATGCGTAAGACGATCGCTTTGCCCAACGGGGGCGGGTTACTCATCAACACTAATAAATTGCCGCCACCGCCACCCTCTGCAAAACGGCTGATCCCATCTCTTTTTAAGGCCACCATTCGGTCTATTTTGGACAATGAAATCCACCAGGGAAGCCTGCTTGCTATTCCAGCTCGAATCATCTTGAGGAGCTATCAAGAGGTGATTGATAATAATGAACGGCCGAAAAATGCGCATGGCGCTGAGCAGCCACCAGCTTTCTATGAGGATCGTAGATTTGACTATGATTTGGCTCTTAGCCGCATGTCTAAATGGCTCCTCCAAACGATGCAGGCCGATCAAATCGCCATGCGCCGGCGTCGAAATTATATGCTGTTGGCCAAAGCCTTGGTGGATAAGTCAGGCCCAGAACCTATATTCCCCAAACTTGGTGAAATGACTGTCCCACTATACCTACCGGTATGGGTTGATTCAAGCGACAGATGGATGAAGGAACTTTTCCTTCGAGGGGTCGAGGGATTCGTCTTTGGACGCCGACCCCATTCAATGCTCCCGCCATCGCTAAATAAACAATCCCAACATTTACGGGAACAGATCATTGGTCTTCCCGTGCAGCAGGATTTGGAGCTCTCTGATATCCATCATATAGCGCAGTGCGTAGGAAATATTTTTCATGGATAAGATAAATGTCCTACACATAACCCAATACATCGAAATTGGCGGGCTCGAAACTCTAATTGTCGAGATTTGCAAAAAGATGGACAAGTCTCGATTCAAAGTGAACATCCTCTGTCTCGGTGGCTACGATTCTAATTACTGTGGCGAATTGCAAAGATCTGGAGTTGAGATAGATGTTATTCGAAAACAAGGCATGTTTGACTTAAACTTTTTTTTCAAAGTCATTCGATTCATAGCCGACAAAAAGATCGATGTGATCCACGCCCACGGCGGATGTTTTCTATATGCATCGATTTTTGCCTTCTTTGCGAATGTCAAAAAGTATATCTTCACCGCCCATGGGATGCCTCTGTCAAATAGTTTCAAATCCATTCTGGAAGATCGCATTGCAGCACTCGGATGCCGAAATATCGTGGCTGTATCAGATGAAATTAAAAGCACACTGGCCAGGCGCTTGCCTTGTTCACGATCCAAAATTTCCGTTGTGTTCAATGGTATTGATAGTAATCGTTTCCGGCCATATGCCAGTGAGGCACAACGGCAAACTATGGGTATCCGATATGGTCTGCCGCTGAATGCTTTTCTAATTGGCAGTGTAGGACGGCTCGAGCCGGTCAAAAACTATTCTATGCTGCTGCGGGCCTTTTCCTGTTTACCTTTTTGCCCCGAAAAACAGCCACATCTCGTTTTGGTAGGGGAAGGCAGTTGTCGTAACGAGTTGCAACGCCTGGCAATTGAACTTAGGATAATGGAAAGAGTGATATTTCTTGGTATGCAATATCAAGTTCATGAAATTTTGCCACTGCTCAATGTCTTTGTGCTCACTTCCATCACTGAGGGGACTTCAATTTCATTGCTTGAAGCCCAGGCTTGCAGTATACCAGCGGTAGTGACCGATGTCGGAGGGAACAGGTTTGTTGTCAAAGGCGGTGAAAATGGTTTTCTTTGTAAAGTGAATGATTATGAAGGGTTGGCAGCATCTCTGCTGAAATTACAGAGAGAACCCGAACTGGTACAAATTATGGGAAAAGTCGCACGGGGTAGAGTCCGCAGGGAATTTGACCTAACCAGCATGACCCGCCGGTATGAAGTTCTTTATGGGCGCAAGGATTAAGGATTTATGAAGGATTCAAAAACACCTTATCAATTTGAATTGATCGGCTCCACAGAGTCGTTTATGGCCTTGCAGGCACGATGGGCTAAGATTGTTTGTCAGCAAGATAAACTTCCGCTTTTTTCAAGTTGGGAATGGCTCACGGCCTGGTGGAATGCTTTTTCACAGCCGAATGACCAATTGGCAATTGTCTTGGTTGAACGCTATGGAGAACTGTTTGCCATAGCCCCTTTCTTTGTCAGGCGTAGTCGATATTACGGGCTCCCACGGCGTATACTTCGGTTTATAGGTGAGGGGAATTCAGACCGTTCTGATATTCTGGTGCGAGATCCGGATACTGCTTTTTATCAAGGGGTACTTGACTTCCTTCATGATAACGTAGATTGGGATGTTGCCTCTCTGCGTGAAGTTCCCGAAAATAGTCAATTGATTGCCTGGGCGAGCAATGTTGAGATGGCACGAGTAGAAAAAGATTCTGATTGCCCTTTTATTACATTTGAGCCTGGCCTGACTCCTGAGGTTTTCCGACAGAGTCTATCACGCAAACTTCGCCGGGAATTTTCTAATGTGACTAATCGGATGAAAAAGTTGGGTGAATATCGATTCCATCATCAGTTGCTAACTCATCCTGATGATCCTGTGCTAAATCGGATCCGCGATATTGAATTAAAAAGCGCAAAAGCAAAAAAAAATATTAACCTGGTGTTCAGCCCAAATGAAAACTTTAAATTTCAACAGAGTTTGCTTCAATCCTTAAGTGGCTCAGTACAACGCTTGCTGACAGTATTGGAAGTTAACGGTGTTATTGTTTCCTACCTTTATGGTTTTATTGCTGGGAATACTTACCACGCATACAATATGGCATTTCTTCCGGAATATGCTTCACTTTCCACCGGAAAGTTGACGTTGCAGGAAGCAATTGAAGAAGCAATTCGAATGCATCTTAATGAATTCGATTTTTTACGGGGAAATTCATATATAAAGAGCAAATGGTCAAACACGGCGCGTTCTCAAGTACACCTTACTTTTTTTCGCGATGGACTCATAAATAAAATTCACGCTTTGCTTATTTTTAAATTAAGGCCTCACCTCAAGCTGCTTCGTCAATGGCTCAAAAAGCAAGCTTTCAGGATATATAGAAAAGATAATTGCCCTTAGGTAAACCCCCAGCTTTGCTGGGGGGCTCACAAGAGTTTGACATTTACGGGAGTAAATGAAAGCCCCTCCAGATGTGAACCACTCAAATTCACAAAGGAGAGGCTTTCAATGAATAGCGATTTAAGCCTAAACCACAGTCGGTGGCAATGCAAATACCATGTTGTTAGGATTCCCAAATACCGAAAAAAGGCGCTGTATGGGCAGCTTCGAAAGCATCTTGGCCAGGTGTTCAAGGAATTGGCGCGCAACAGGGAGAGCGAGATCGTAGAAGGGCATATGATGCCGGACCATGTGCACATGCTCATATCAATTCCACCCAAGTATTCGGTTTCGCAGGTGATTGGGTTTAACAAGGGAAAAAGTGCGATACACATCGCACGCAATTATCTCGGGCTAAAGCGCAATTTCACGGGCCAGCAGTTTTGGGCCCGAGGTTATCATGTGTCCACCGTTGGTCGGGATGAAGATGCAGTTTGCGAATACATCAGCGCTCAAGAACAAGAGGACCGACGAATAGACCAACTTAATCTGTTTAAATAAGGGTCCGCCACCTTTTAGGTGGCCAATGTTCCAACCGCTTTGAGCGGTTCATATTTTTCAAGCCTCCGGCTTTGCCGGAGGTATATGAGTTGCTATAAGATCAACATCTTTTCGTAGATGCTCTGCTGTGGAATTTTTTGCCAATTGATCTCCTGCTGGGTATGCAGCTCCATTTTCTGGAATAAGTCCCCAGATCGGCCTATAAATTCCTAATTATAAATGAATAATGCTGCTGAACATAAGGTGCCAACATGCACGCTTCCGAGGCTTCCCGAGTGGATCACCATGGCTTCCGCTCTGGTATTGGGTGAAGGACGAACGCTTGTATGGCAAAACAAGGATTTTTGCCTATTGCCCTATGACATTGGAATAGGAATTCCCATTTTAGCTGTTGAATTAGAAATGGGGGTAGATATCAATGAACTTCTATCAAATAAAAAAGCACTTCCTGTTGGTCTGCTAATCAAAACCAATGAGTTTAAAGCAGCCACTACCATAATGCAAAAAGCTGGTAAATCCGCTAGAGTAACTGCTTATGGCGTTCTTACTGGGTATTATACCTCTCACATTCCAATCGGTACGAAAGGAGAGAAGATCACAATACGATATTGTTTGGGTTTGACACGCACGGCCGGGTGGTCGGCCGCAAAACAATTCGTCAAAATCTTCATGACTTTCTTAGGCTTGGGATCGCTTTTATACGACTATTTTCTCGTTTACATAGAGAAAAATGATTGCAACTGCTAAATGGTGATGGTTAATTACGACCCCAACGGGTGAGAAATCCACCTTAAACGAGGTGGCCTTGGCACGTTTATACGATTATTTCGTTGCTCACACTGAAGAACTCGAAGATGATTGAAGATCTCATCGATAAATGCAGGGGGAATGGATTAGAACTTCCGATGAAAAATATTCGGCATTGCATAATTTCCTCCAGCCGGAACATCACTGGGAATGATCTTATATTTCTTTTCTTGCCCGGCGAAGCATTTCCAAAATTTCTGATTAAAATAGGACGCACCGAAGAAAACTTTCGAGGTATAATTAATGAATACAGTACTATTCAATTTCTTTCAAAACACAACAAAGGGAAGAGTTTAACGCCAACGTTGCTTCATTATGGTGAATATATAGGCAAAGCATATTTCGTCCAGAGTGTGATCGCCGGAACAGGTCTCGGCGAGTCGCTCAAAAAAGGCCTCAATGTACGAACACGGGCCTGCATTGAACAAAGCATCGACTTTATTGTCGATTTGTTTGCACTGGGACAGATCTTGGAGAGCAAAGCTCCGGAGGCCGCCGCAGGGGCATTTTCGAGCCATATGGCGGCGATTGCGGCAACGCCGCTGCACCGCCGCCGAATCGAGGCGGCTGCGGGGAGCTTGGGCATTATACCTTGCTTTGTGCATGGGGATTTTTGGGTGACCAATGTCATTACCGACAAAGCCGCCCGCAAGGTGACGGGTGTCATCGATTACGAGTTCGCGCATGATGCCTGTTATACATTTTTCGACATATTTTGGTTTATCGCCAATCTCGCCATGTTTACTGAATCTGCGGCTGGCACCTTCGCCAGTTATAAAAGAGTTTTTTTCGCGGATTCGCCGCTGAAACCCTACTACCGGGAAATACTCGCACGCTATTTTGTGCGCATCGCCCAACCCCTTCCGAATATCGCTGATTGGGCGATAATTTCACTTCTATATGCCTCTTTCCGTGAAAAGCAAGTTTTCGGAAAAAGTCTGCATATGGACCCTCTATGCCGGGAAATGCTTTTCTGGACCATTGAAAATGAAGCAGTCTTCAAGTTGGGGCAAGGTGCATGATGTCGGCTCACAGAATTGTTAAAAATGTTTTTTCATCATGGGCAAGCCTGGTCCTCGCGGTCGTGCTTACCTTTTTCGTGAGCCCCATCATCGTGCACAGCCTGGGCAAGGAAGCCTACGGCATCTGGGTGATCATTATGTCGATCACTGGCTATTTTACCATGCTCGATCTTGGAATCAACACGGCCATCGTCAAATATATTTCAGAGTATTTCAGCCAAAAAGACGAAGCGGGCATACGCACGATTTTTTCATCCTCCATGTTTGTATTTATGATTGTGGCAGTGATGATTATTGTTATCGGCACCTTGATTGGTTATAATTTCGAACGGTTTTTCGAATTTAAGACGTTACCCGCTAAAATTGTGATCATGGCATTCGGGATCATTGTCCTCGACATGGCCATAGGTATGATTTTTTCGGTTTTCACTGGGACATTGGCGGCTTTGCAAGAATTTGTGGCCCTCAATGCGATATCCATATCCGCCACCATATTGAAAAATGCAGTGCTGGTTACCTTGTTGCTCAATGGCTATGGCCTCGTGGGTATCGCCTGCGTCCAACTCGCTACCAGTCTGATTCGCTGTTGCGCTCAATTTTTCTACCTTCGTTTCCGACACCCGCAAATCTACTTTGAAGCCAAGCAAATCAAACGCGATACCTTTAAAATCATCTATCAGTATAGCATTTACAGTTTCATTATTGTGATCGCTCTAAAAATTCTTTTTTATACGGATTCCATCGTTATTGGAAAAATGATCGGCACGGAGCAGGTGGCCTACTTTGCCATTCCATCGTCATTGCTCGATTACATTGAAAAGTTCATCCATGCCATGATCGCCGTACAGGTCCCGATTATTAGTGCTAACTCCGCCTTGGGTCTGGGAACGAGCAATCAGAAGTTTTACTTATTGGGGACGCGATACGCAATGTTATTAAGTATCCCTGTACTAGTATCGCTGTTTTTTGTTGGCCCTGATTTTATCTCGCTGTGGATGGGGGCAGATTTCGGCAGCGAGTCTCGATGGGTATTGAGGATACTGATTATCGGGTATGGAATAATGTTCTCTCAGCTTATTGCGTATGGTCTATTAAAGGGCATCGCCAAGCACCGAATATTGGCACTAATTCTGTTTATAGAAGCTTGTGCCAACCTTGCGATGAGCATCGTGCTTGCACCCATTTATGGGATCGAAGGCGTGGCTTTGGGCACCGCCGTGCCCTTATGGATTGCCTCCTTGGGTATTGCCGGCTACACCTGCAAATGTTTAGATCTCAATATTCTGACCTACTTAAAGGAGGCCTATTTTCGGGTTGTGCTGGTCATGCTGGTTACTATTGGTGCCGCGTATTTTCTTGTACAACCCAGCGACTCCTACTGGATGGTATTTGGTCAAAGTTTTTTAATCTTTATATTTTTCGCCTCGTTATCGGTCCCGACCTGTCTGGCACCTGAACATTATAGGATGCTTCATGGAAAAATCTTTAGGACCAAAAGCATTGTCAACCGCTCCTGATCTCGTTTCGGTTATCGATCGGGAAGTCCTTGGTCAGCGACAACACATGCGCTGGTATAGAAAGTATTCAAGCAAGTTTCGCTCTTCCAGGGCAACGCGGGCTATGATTCAATCAATAAATTGGCCCGGAGGTGCGTATCATCCGCAGCATCTCGTCACGAAAGAGAAGTGCCCAGTGCCCCGGGGCTAAGCATTTCTGATTTAAACCACAGTGGTGTATACATTTGGTCAACATTGGTATAGGAAGGCCTGCGCCGAATTCTTGTCATGTTAGCGATTCAAAGTTTTTCCAGGGTTCAGGATTACGATATTTGCGCTCATTGGTTGGCAGGCAAGGTAAACATGTGCTGGGAGATATTAGAATCATAAAAATAATCAAGATACTATAAAGACTTTTAACCGCCGGGTTTTAGTGGTATCGAAATTGCATATCTAAAGAGTGATTCAAAAAAAGGATACCTTGGTTCATCTGGTACAAAAACTGCGTACTCATAATAGAAAAAGATAAGTCCGGCTATTCTATAAGCCAAACTAACTTTTGATTGATCTCGAAGAAGGATTTGTCCTAAGGAGAAGTGGCATGAAAACCAGAATGTTCAGGAAATTATGGGTTTTGCTATTAGCTTTACTGCTTGGATCTGCTGGTACAGCGAATGCTGAGACCTTGTTTGAAGACAATTTTGACAGTCACGCCAACTGGCAACCTCGGCCTGGGACCAATGACGTAGGAACTGCGGGGGCGTCAGCAGCTTGCGACCAAGGAGATTGCACCGGAAAAGTCCCACAGGGTTGGAGCTTTTTCCGGGCCACTGGTTGGTGGTGGGGTGATCAATATCAGGATACGATCAGGGTGAATGGCGATAATTTTAGAGGGGCTTCCGGAAAAGGGTATACGCAGTGGAACGAGTCCAACTATGGTTCATCTGGAGATGGTTGGGGGGCTGATGGAATTTTGACCAAACTCTTCCCTACCGACCATAAAGAGCTTTATATTCGCTTCTGGATGAAAATGAAGCCGGGTTTTAAGTGGCCGACAACTGAAGATGGTATCTTAAAGATTTTCAGAGTCGCCCATTATGACAGAAGCGGGAGTTCTTTTTTGTTTTTTTCAGGTGGTAACTCCGGGCCAATCTATTTGTTTGACCTTAAAAAATCATCAAAATGGGGTTGGCGCCACATGCATTCCTTTCGATGTGACCCACAGGAATCTGCATACTATTGCCCGGATGGTGATGCGACAGATGGCCTTTTTGAAACCAGTTCGACATTGCCCAGTGACCAAGGGCAGGCAGCAGACGGGAATTGGCACCGTTATGACTTTCGTTTCAAGATGAATTCATACTCAGGTGGGGCCTGGCAGGCTGATGGTGTTATCCAATTCTGGTTTGATGGGGACTTGAAGTATTCCAAAGCAAATAAAAAGTGGGTTGTATCCGGAACGGACACATCGATCGGTTGGAACACAATCGGGATAGGCGGCAATGCCTACAATAATTATTCTGATTCTGTGAACAAATCCGAGCAATGGTATGCCTTTGACGATGTCGTTGTGAGCACAACAAGTCTACCAGATACCGGGGAAGTGATATTATCCAGCCCGACTGGTTTGACAGTAGTTAATTCTAATCCCAATTAAGATTCTAATTATCAGATAGTTGAGGGCTCAAAAGCCCCTTGCTTATTGGGTGCGCCAGCCCGCCAACCGGCGCACCCTGTTCTCAAAAAAATATGCCTCCCACCTGGAGGCCAATTTATTTCGAAAATTTCCGCTCATTTGTCAATTATTGTGAAATTGCGCCGCATTTGGTTCCCTTGTTTGTTGGGATCTACAATAGCAATCTTTTATGTGGCGAAATCCTTTGTAGCAGGATGGTTCTCCCTCCCAAATTGGAGTTATATTTACCCTTATCAGCTTGGGGGTGAGGTATAAATCAGCCAACAATGGGCCTTGGCATCGTAGACAAATCATCACTTAAACCTAATATGGGAGCAACCGGTAATTGAATATGATGAAGTATATATATATGATAGGCGTTCTCTTACGAAATCATAATATAATAAAAAACTATAAACAATTGAAACAATCGGAAAATTGGTCAGTTAAAGCTTTAGAGGCTTATCAAATCGAGAGATTAAAAAAATTAGTAGAATTTGCATACACAAGTTCTTTATACTATCGAAAAAAATTAGATGATACAGGGATAGTTCCATCTGATATTAAAGATCTTGATGATTTGAAAAAGCTTCCATTACTTACAAAAGATAATTTACTTCGTAATAGTGAAGCGATACAAGTAAAGAATGTAGATGAAAAACTCTATTTTTCAGAAACTTCAGGTAGTACAGGTACTCCTTTAGTATTTTTTAGGAATAGAGACTGGGATGGTTGGCATAATGCTTCGGTTTTTAGAGGATACTCCTGGCATGGTGTAAAACCTTGGGAGCGAAATGGATATCTATGGGGATATAATATATCTCCCAGCCAACAGCGAAAAATTAAAGTTCTTGATGCTTTGCAAAATAGGTTTAGGATTTTTTCATATAAAGAAGAGGATATGCTGGAATTTTTAGTTAAATTAAAAAATTCATGTTATATAAATGGTTACTCTTCGATGATTTTTGAGCTGGCAAAATTAGCGAATAAGCACAATATCAAGTTGCATAATTTGAAAATGGTTAAAGGAACTTCTGAGAAAATATTTGAAGTATATCAAAAGGAATCTTTGAAGGCATTCGGAAGAAAAATTATAAGCGAGTATGGTTCAGCGGAAGGTGGAATCATAGCTTTTGAGTGCCCATTTGGTAAAATGCATGTTAATATGGAAACAGTTATTGTTGAAGAGATAGACAATGAAATTGTTCTTACGAACTTAGTATCTAAATCATTTCCTATAGTTCGGTACAAGCTTGGTGATTATATCAAACTCAATAAATCCTATATCTGTGAATGTGGATTAAAACACCATATTATTGAGGAAGTAGCTGGTAGGGTTGGCTCAATAATATATGGTGAGCTTGAAAAATACCCGAGTTTGACCCTGTATTATGTTTTTAAAAACCTTGCAATCCAGCGAAATATAATTTTAAATTATCGTTGTATACAAAACATAAAAGGGGTTATCGAACTTCATACAGAAAGAAGTATTAGTATCCAAGTTAAATCGATAATTCAGAAAGAATTCGAAAAATACTTTGGCAACGATGTAAGAGTTAATATTTTGGAGAATACAAAAAGAACCAATTTTACATCCAAAGAAAAAGATTTCATTTCTTATATCCAATGAGGCTAATTAGTGCTTACAAATGTATCCATAGTAATTCCTGCAAAAAACGAATACAATTATCTTTTACGATCTTTGCCAGCTTTAAAAAAAGCGATTGAAAATTTCAACGGCAGTGTAGAGTTAATATTAGTTGATAATGGGTCGTCCGACAGCACAGTTGAACTCGCTGAATCATTTGGTTTCTATGTGATTGTCTGTTCTGACGGGCCGATTTCAAAATTGCGAAATATTGGTGCAAAAAAAGCCTCTGGTCAATTCATCGCTTTCCTGGATGCAGATTGTGCCGTTGACCCAGATTGGTTGGCTATATGTATTGCATTGTTGAATCATGGTGGTATCGGTGCTGTTGGGACACGTGCTGTTCCGGACTTTAATAACTGGACGTGGGTAGAAAAGGGTTGGTACTATTTGGTGTCAGGGGCGCCAAGGCAAACAAATCCAAGCTGGCTCGGCACATCTAATTTAATTGTGGTAAAATCCATTTTTCAGGCCGTTGGTGGGTTTGATGTTAATCTCGATACGGCCGAGGATGTTGATTTATCTGAAAGAATAAGAAATTTTGCGCCTCTCTATTTAGAAAAAAGTATAAATACCACCCATCTGCGGGAATCTAGTTCTTTAAAAGAGCTATTTAAGCGAGAACTAAATAGAGGAAAAGGCAGTTTAAAACATTTCTGTAAATCGAAAAATAAAAAAAAAGTCTTCATTAGCACCTTTTTCCCACCGGCCTTTTTTACATGGATATTTTTATCTCTATTCATTTCGATTATCATGAACTCATTTTGGGCTCTGATTATCGCGCTCATTTTACCTACTTTGTTTATCTTTAAACAAAAGGCATTTACTTTATCGATAAAGCGCCTTTGTTACATTTATCCTGTTTCATTTGTTTATCTCCTTGCAAGAGGTATATCAACCTTTCTCAATGTCAAATGTAAACTTAGATAAATAGTAACTACTCAGCCTAAATAAAAAAAACGAAGAAAAGAAGAAAATATTTTCTTCTTTATGGTTTTTTCACATAGCATCATTCGTGATGCGAGAAAGCATGCTCTGAGGCCTTTCATGCCAGAAGCCATGGCCCTTGCGTATAATAATTTTTTGTGCAATAGCGGCGGTTTGATGTGGTCAAACAAAAAAGTACACTCCGTTAAGCCGCTTCCGATAGAGTTATTTGCTTTTCATACTCGTTTGGATTTTTGTAATCGATAGCCGAGTGAAGCCGATGGTTGTTATAGAACATTTCGACATAATCCATGACATCGGACCTGGCATTGTCTCTGGTATAGTAGACCGTATCTTTTATCCATTCTGTTTTCAGCGAGTGAAAGAAACTCTCGGCAACGAGAGGTTTGAATTGAGGTTGCGTTCCTCAAGTTTTTTATTTTCGGAGCGAATTTTTCAACTTGCCGCCAACTGGTCGGAGGTTCGGAGCACCAATATCGCTTTCGGAGCGCCTCGACCGCCCCATATTGGCCCCGTCCCGGAGCCGATTTGCCTGGATTTGAGGCTCCAGGCGCACCTGTCCCCCCGCTTATGCGGGAAGGCGCCTTAAAATTCCGGCCCCTTTGCGCAAGTTGAAGGCAAACTGCCTGAACATGGCATCGATGCTGTTTTTAATAATGGTGGTAAACCGTGCCCGGCTGCGATCATCAAACAGGGTGGCCAGGCCAAAATACTGTTCGACAATGTGAGAGGTTTGAATTGAGGTCACATTCCTCAAGTTTTTTATCTTTGGAGCGAATTTTTCAACTTGCCGCCGACTGCTCGGAGGTTCGGAGCACTAATATCGCTTTCGGAGCGGCTCGACCGCCCCATGTTGGCCCCGTCCCGGAGCCGATTTGCCTGGATTTGAGGCTCCAGGCGCACCTATGCCCCCGCTATGCGGGAAGGCGCCTTAAAATACCGGCCCCTTTGCGCAAGTTGAAGGCAAACTGCCTGAACATGGCATCGATGCTGTTTTTTACAATTGTGGTAAACCGTGCCCGGCTGCGATCATCAAACAGAGTGGCCAGGCCAAAGTACTGTTCGACAATGTATCGTTTTTTGGAGATGGATTTGTTTCTGGCAATTTCGGCTTCGGTAAGGCAAGCGTTGATATTGTTTTTTCGCATGATGCCGTCGGCGATTTGGTTCATGGAAAGAAAGTTTCGATTCGGGGCGCCGGCATAGCCCTTGTCGGCATAGACCACATCGATTTTCTGAACGGTGTGCATGCTGTAGATGGTGGCATAGGGCAGATAGGTCGAGTCGCTGTGGGAGGCCGGGGTGAGGGTGGTAGATAAAATCAGTCCATTTTCCACATCGACTGCGGCATGCTCTTTCAGACCGAAATGAGGGACATCGTTTTTGATGGTCCAGTCGGATTCAAGATCGCGGGAGAATTTTTTGGGATTGCCGTTTTTATCCAGGTTGCCGTCAGCTTCGGCGTTTTTGTCGCGCAGTTCGGTGAGCTTATCGTTTGACACGGGCTTTGAAGCGGATTTAACGAGGCGGGCATCGATGGCGACGCCTTCATTGACGGTGATGCCGTGCTGATGCAGCTGGGCAAGCAGCGCGCTGTTGAGCTTTATCATGGCCTGCTTGGAAAGGCGGCTGCGGAATCTGGAAAAGGTGGAGTGATCCGGAGCGGCCTGATCCAGGGGCAATCCCAGGAAGGATTTGAAGGAGATGCGGTCGTTGATCTGGCTTTCGAGTTCGGGGTCGGAGGGGATCTGAAACCATTTTTGAAGCAGCAGGCATTTGAACAGCAATAACGGCGGGTAGGCCTTGCCGCCTTCGATCTGTTTGCCGGTTTGGTAGAATTGATCCAGGAGTTTTTTGAGAGGGTTCCAGTCGATGGTCAAATCGAGCTGCTTGAGAACGGCCAGGGCACGGTTTTGATCGGCATGTTTTTCGACGGCAAGGTCGGCAAAGGAAAAGTAGCGTTGGGGGTTACGGTATGCCATGATGCCTCCTGATAGGTTGAAATTTAGAAGCATTATGACATAATTAAGCAAAAAATACAATAAGATAAACGTATAAAGTACTATTTATTCAAATTTTTTAAGCGAGATAGAAGTAAAAGATGCGACCACCCCAAGTAGCGCGCACGGCTGGGGAGGGTGGTTGTGCAAAGGTCTCAATGTATCGTTTTTTGGAGATGGATTTGTTTCTGGCAATTTCGGCTTCGGTAAGGCAAGCGTTGATATTGTTTTTTCGCATGATGCCGTCGGCGATTTGGTTCATGGCAAGAAAGTTTCGATTCGGGGCGCCGGCATAGCCCTTGTTGGCATAGTCCACATCGATTTTTTGATCGGTATGCATGCTTTAGATGGTGGCATAGGGCAGATAGGTCGAGTCGCTGTGGGAGGCTGGGGTGAGGGTGGTTGATAAAATCAGTCCATTTTCCACATCGACTGCGGCATGCTCTTTTAAGCCGAAATGGGGGATATCGTTTTTAATGGTCCAGTCGGACTCAAGATCGCGGGAGAATTTTTTTGGGATTGCCGTTTTTATCCAGGTTGCCGTCTGGGCTGGCGTTTTTGTCGCGCAGCTCGGTGAGCTTATCGTTTGAGATGGGCTTTGAAGCGGATTTAACGAGGCGGGCATCGATGGCGACGCCTTCATTGACGGTGATGCCGTGCTGATGCAGCTGGGCGAGCAGCGCGCTGTTGAGCTTTATCATGGCTTGCTTGGAAAGGCGGCTGCGGAACCTGGAAAAGGTGGAGTGATCCGGAGCGGCTTGATCAAGGGGCAACCCCAGGAAGGATTTGAAGGAGATGCGATCATTGATCTGGCTTTCGAGTTCGGGGTCGGAGGGGATCTGAAACCATTTTTGAAGCAGCAGGCATTTGAACAGCAAAAGTGGGGGATAGGCCTTGCCGCCATCAGGTTGTTTGCCGGTATGGTAGCATTGATCCAGAAGCTGTTTAATCGGATTCCAATCGATGGTCAAATTGAGCTGCTTGAGCACGGCCAGGGCCCGGTTTTTATCGGCATGTTTTTCGACGGCAAGGTCGGCGAAGGAAAAGTAGCGTTGGGGTTTACGGTATGCCATGATGCCTCCTGATAGGTTGAAATTTAGAAGCATTATGGCATAATTTAACAAAAAATACAATAAGATAAGCGAGTTAAAGTAGTATTTATACGAATTTTTTAAGCAAGTTAGAAGTAAAATATGCGGCCACCCCAAGTAATGCGCACGGCTTGGGAGGGTGGTTGTGCAAAGGTCTCGTTACACTTATTCGGCAACTCAGGCTGCACGCACGCGCTGTGCAACGGCCATCATCTGCTATAATTGACCAGGGCGTGGGAGCAAGATGGCCAAAAATGGGCGCAGCAGATGAAAAAACTGCTTGAAACGATCAATCAGAAGGTTGATGAGGCCGGCGGCGTGTTGGCCGCCAAACAATCCGAAAAATATCGGAAAAAATACAGGCAATTGATCAAAAGTGCCGAAAATGAATGCCCGGAGCCGGATAGGCCTGCCAAAAAGGGAAAACGCGGTCGTATTAAAAAATCGAAGTCTCGAAATCTTTTGGAACGGCTGAGGGACTATGAAAATGATGTACTGCGTTTCATGGATAATGAACACGACCCATTTACCAACAATATGGGCGAAAACGACATCCGTATGACCAAGGTTCAACAGAAGATATCCGGATGCTTTCGCTCAATGGAAGGTGCTTCGATCTTTTGCCGGGTGCGAAGCTTTTTGTCTACTTGTCGAAAACAGGGAATCAAGGCCAGTTATGCCTTAAAACTTCTTTTCAAAGGACAACTGCCAGAAATCAGATAAATGACCCTGAATAGTTACGATAAATGAACAGTGTGGTGGACCACATCGATGGAGATCTCACAACGAACAAGCAATGGTTTTCAGGTAGCAAACTTGATAGCTACTATTTTGATTGTTGCAATTCATTATAATTCCAAGCATCATATAAGATTAGAAGAAGTCAATCACTGGAATTATCTATTTCAGGAATTCTTTACGAATGGGATCGCCAGGGCCGCTGTTCCATTTTTTGCTTTTTCTGCCGGTCTTTTTTATTTTAAAAGCTATAGTGGGGTTGAAAGCTATATTCGCAATTTAAAAAAGCGTTTCTGGACCTTGGTAATTCCCTATGTGTCAAGCGGGATAATTATCGTGCTTGGGGACATGCTTATAACTGCCGGGATACGAGGAGCAGTATACGACTATAGCCTATTTGATATAATATATAACGTTGTCTTGCATCCTTTAGCTGTTCAATTCTGGTTTTTAAGGGATCTAATTATCCTTTCACTACTTGCTCCAGTAGTATTCTACTTATTGAAAGGCACCAAAGGATTTATCATTCTACTTTTATTGCCATTATGGATATTCGAAAAACAATTACTTCCAAAAGTTTACGGTTTACATCTTATAAATATTGAAACGCTATTTTTCTTTTCTTTGGGATGTCTCATCCTAAATGGGAAAAAAAGCTGGGAAGACTTATTTAATTTGAAAAAACAAAGAGTTTTATATTTACTGGCAGCTCTGCTTTTTGCGATATTGGTTTTTCGCGTTAATTTCTACCCTACTTATTTGCATCCCTATACCCCTGGATTCAATCTTGTAGCGGTATTATGCCAAAAAGCTTCTATTTTAATAGGGTCATATATTCTGATTTGCGCATCCATCCAATGGGAAAATAAAAAAGCCATGCTTATTTCAAGCTTTACCTTTTTTGTGTTTTTATATCATGGTGTTCCATTGGTTAGGTTCGTTTTGAAGCTTGGTAATTTGTTGGTACCTGACCAGTATCTGTTTTACTTAACCTTTCCTGTTGCTACGTTGGCTTCATTCGGGTTGGCTATGCTGGTTAACAGACGTCTACCATCTCTATACAATTTTTTAACGGGGAATAGGGGGCCTGGCAGGGTGATGCAACGTTTCGGCGAAAAATTATAGAGCTTCTTCATTCAGCCTGGTCGTGGGAAAGGGCGAAGTTGTAAAGACTCAAGGACATAGTGAGAAAATAATATGGCCACTGAGAAAATGCGACTGCGATGAAATTCCCACATACACAAAATATTATCAAAGAGATATTAAATGATTTTGCCATAAGACATGCCCAGGAATCATTGTTCGAATTTTTAATCACCTGGCGGTTCATTATAAAACAAAAATATAATATCAGACCAAACAAGATAAGACCGACATATCCGTGCTCGCCTAATACTTCGAAAAATATATTGTGAAATGCCTTGGCCCGATAATTGAAGTCAACCGATTCGTTATCTCCTTCCTTGGTATACTGATTCAGTAATCCGGCATTGGCAAGGTAAGCATCAAAGCCGCCCCCCATCAGAGGATGGGCATTCGCGAAATCGAGAGTCCAGCGCCAGACAACGATTCGGCCCAGTGCGGAAGGCTCTTCATTGGCAGTTTGAATGGTGTTCATGCGTGCTTTCCACTCTTGGGGAGCGAGCACTAGCAAAAGGGCCAAGGCAATCATTCCCATAAATAAAGGTTTGGCTTTGCGTTTAGCATTCATAAACATCAACGAGACGAGAACAAAAAGACCCACCAAACCTGTCCTGGCATAGGTGCCCACGCATGCTAAGACACTGGAAAAAGAAAGCCCGACAAGAAAAAGCTTAAAAAGTTTATCCCTACAGAACATTTGGGATCTTTTATACAGGTAAAAAATCAGGGGCAAAATCATTACGGAAACCATGGACAAAGTACTTGTTTCGCCAATGCCGCTGTTTCTGACACCGGTTTGAACTAAGGCAGATCCGTACTGGCCTTGGCCAAGCAAAGAACGGGCACCGCCAAGAATCAGGTAGTAGGAGGTTGCGGCCACCAGGGTTGCAACAAAAGTCTCCATTTTCAAACGGGTGTTTAATACAAACGGAAAAAAGAGGGTGATTAGCATCGTTTTAAACGCTGCGTTGTATTTGAACCATGCGTTTTGCTGGAAAAAGGCGTAATAGGTGGTAAGAGTTATCCACCCCATAAAGATAATGAGAACATAGAGGGGGGTTCTTTTGGTGGGAATGGATGCTTCTTTCAGATTTAAAAGAAAACTGAATAAAAAGATAGCCGATGCGATCAGCGATATGGGTTTGCCAACTAAAAGTCCATAGGATAAATCTTGGGGCTTAAGTGTATCGATCCACACCACACCGCACAAGGCAATATAGGGGCGGGTTACCCCGAAAAAGGCAAAGCAACCAAAAATGGCCATCCATAATATATCGGACAACATCTATTTTTTCCCTCGTTCTTTCTCGATTTTGATTGCAGCGCGTATAATCGCGTAGACAAAAAATAGCATAATTAGCTTTACAGCGGTATCTAACATCTGAATGCCCTTCCTGTTTTACAGTGGCCAACACAACCTGGCGCTATATTTTTATATTGTGAATGGCCGGTCGAGTCAATTTTTATTCCATAGGAGGTATTCCATGATTTTTACCATCCACGAGTTTGACAACACCTACAGTACCAAGATCAGCGATTTGCACTCCCCTTACTCCATAGGCATAGGGGATTTGAACACGCTGTCTTCATCAAATTCAATATAAACGATATCGGCAGAAAAAACGCGATTACAAATACCGCGAGCGATGTGTTTCGCAAAATATTGACCCGCGACAATACGGCCCCGCTCGTCGAAAGCGGTTAATGGTCAGGAACGGAGATCGCCCTCTGGGCGCATGTCTATTTCGACAATGGATCGGGGACTTCTTCAAGCCAACGTCTGGCCGCTGTGGACTACTCGGCGTATGTGATCAACAGTGTCCATGCCGATTTAATTGCCCTTAGGTAAACCCCCAGCTTTGCTGGGGGACTCACAAGAGTTTGACATTTACGGGAGTAAATGAAAGCCCCTCCAGATGTGAACCGCTCAAATTCACAAAGGAGAGGCTTTCAATGAATAGCGATTTAAGCCTAAACCACAGTCGGTGGGAATGCAAATACCATGTTGTTTGGATTCCCAAATACCGAAAAAAGGCGCTGTATGGCCAGCTTCGAAAGTATCTTGGCCAAGTGTTCAAGGAATTGGTGCGCAACAGGGAGAGTGAGATCGTAGAAGGAGAGGTTTGAATTAAGGTTGCATTCCTCAAGTTTTTTACTTTCGGAGCGAATTTTTCAATTTGCCGCCGACTGGTCAGCGGTTCGGAGGGCTTTTTTCGCTTCCGGAGCGGCTCGTCCGCCCCATATTTGGCCCTTGCAGGGGCCGCTTTGCCTGGATTTAAGGCACCAGGCGCACCTATGCCCCCGCTATGCGGGAAGGCGCCTTAGGATGCCGGCTCCTTTGCGCAAGTTGAAAGCAAATTGCCTGAACATGGCATCGATGCTGTTTTTTACAATTGTGGTAAACCGTGCCCGGCTGCGATCATCAAACAGGGTGGCCAGGCCAAAATACTGTTCGACAATGTATCGTTTTTTGGAGATGGATTTGTTTCTGGCAATTTCGGTTTGGGTTAGGGAAGCGTTGATATTGTTTTTTCGCATGATGCCGTCGGCGATTTGGTTCATGGAAAGAAAGTTTCGATTCGGGGCGCCGGCATAGCCCTTGTCGGCATAGACCACATCGATTTTCTGATCGGTATGCATGCTGTAGATGGTGGCATAGGGCAGATAGGTCGAGTCGCTGTGGGAGGCCGGGGTGAGGGTGGTTGACAAAATCAGTCCATTTTCCACATCGACTGCGGCATGCTCTTTCAGGCCGAAATGGGGGACATCGTTTTTAATGGTCCAGTCGGAATCAAGATCGCGGGAGAATTTTTTGGGATTTCCGTTTTTATCCAGGTTGCCGTCAGCTTCTGCTTGTTTGTCGCGCAGCTCGGTGAGCTTATCGTTTGAGACGGGCTTTGAAGCGGATTTAACGAGGCGGGCATCGATGGCGACGCCTTCATTGACGGTGATCCCGTGCTGATGCAGCTGGGCCAAAAGCGCGCTGTTGAGCTTTATCATGGCTTGCTTGGAAAGGCGGCTGCGGAATCTGGAAAAGGTGGAGTGATCCGGAGCGGCC
>Ga0209164_1001793_pt1 | contig 25516 bp, 22 predicted proteins | sample MTBNYHSulfiMetaG_FD_187458 | JGI IMG/M metagenome (GOLD analysis project Ga0209164, IMG submission 187458) | Enrichment culture microbial communities from rom New York Harbor, USA that are MTBE-degrading - MTBE-NYH (New York Harbor Sulfidogenic)... | ecosystem: Environmental > Aquatic > Marine >... | reverse complement strand
ACGGATCGACCCGAGCCGACGCACGATCATGGTGCTTGACAACGTCCGGTTCCATCACCGACACGACTTGAAATGGGGCAACATCGAGCCACTGTATCTGCCGGCTTACAGCCCCAACTTGAATCCGACTGAAACACTGTGGCTGGTCCTGAAAAAACGATTCTTTAACGGATGGATTCCCTGTGTGAACGAACCCCTCGAACAGCGCGTGACCAACGCCATAGGGTTCTACGAACAGCATCCGAACCTGGTGCCGTCCGCATGCGCCATCACGACATACTTATGAGAATGACTATAAATTCACGTTCCCTTTATGCTGGACACTTCGCGCTATAAAATTGAGGATGCAATTGACGACACCCCTTAGACTGGACACATCGCATTAAAAAAGTGGGCCTGCTTTTCCTTCTCTTCATTTTCTTTCTCCCGGTAGGAGAATCTTCTCTATAGTTTTATTTTACCTAAAATTAGAACTCACGTGGCGTCAGATTGTTCAGCGACTGATGCGACCGAACCCTGTCATAATCATCCACCCAGCGACTCAATTTTTCACGGTAGTCCTGCAGGCTGAAGAACAGTTCCGTGTTCAGCAACTCGTCCCGCATCCGGCCATTGAAACTCTCAACGAACCCATTCTCCATCGGTTTTCCCGGTCGAATGAAGCCAAGGGCGGCCTTGTGAACATACGTCCAGGAGTTAGTTAAGACGAATCATACAAATATATATTGCGCGAGTAGAACTCTCAGCTATTCTCGGCACGGGTGCTCTCGCGGGAACGCTTTCCTTCGAACGATCCGTTTCAGCACTTGGCTGACCTTTTCACCCCTGATTGAAAGCGCCGACGGTAAAGCTCTACCCTACACATCCCTCGCTGCAACATTCAGACGCTCAACATGGCTGCGAAGCCTCCTCTCCTCTGCCATCTCTCGTTCTTGCAAGCGTCAGGACGCAGTTTCGCGGATTACAGTCACAATCTCGGAATTGTACGGGCCTGCTTACTCTACACAGCGATTAAGCGGTCTTTGGTATGTTTAAGATACGCTCTCTGACCTGTGCAGGCGAGAGGTATCTGTGTCTTTCCAGCAACTGTAATCCTCCATACCCTCTGAGACAGTTAGCAAGTCATACTCATCTTCAATTTAAGCACTTCGTATGGGGTCATGCCATGTAGTCCTAGATGCGGTCTGTCGAAGTTGTAGAAGTTTTCCCATGCCTTCAGTTTGTCATTCAGATCCACATCGTCGGTGTACGTCAAGAGTTGGTAAAATTCCATTTGATCCGTACGGTGGGAGCGTTCAACTTTGCCGTTCAGCTGAGGTGATTTTGGCTTGATGTAGACATGGCTCATTCCCAAGTCCTCCACATGCCAGTGAAACCTGGCTTGAAACTCATGGCCACGATCCGTGCGAATCGTATGGATGCGGAATGGGAACTTGTCGACGACGTAATTGATGAATTCGATGGCACAGTTCTGATTGTGTTTCGTGTACATCCTGAGGGCTCGTATTCGAGTGGCATCGTCAATCGCCGTGTACTGGAAACGCCGCACATTCCTCCCGGATAAATCCTTGATCATGATAAATTTGACATCGACCTGCACATGGTGGCCAGGTTCCACTTTCGCGTATCTTCTACTGTGGATAGAACGTTTAGGGGCGAATTTGGAAAGGCAATTTATACCATGCTTGGCCAGAGTTCGATACACGGTCGACTCGGAGCATGAGATGCCGTGAAAGCGCTGCAGATACATACTGATCCGCTCCGGTCCCAAATGGTATCTGGTTCTGAGCGAAAGGATAAGATCGATGGTCTCCTGCGGAGTGGTATTCGGGTGGCTGTGGGCAATCGGCTTCTTCCGACGGAGTGCTTCTTCTCCTCTATCCTCATACAATTTTTTCCATTGATAGAACGATCCACGGGACTGTTTTAGGGTCCGAATAGCATGAGTCGCTCCAAACTGTTTGCCGTATTCCAGCACAAACTTGATATGCCGAATTCGCAGTTCTTCAATCGCTTCTGGGTACATAGAATCCCCCTGAATCACACTTATGAAATCTACCGAAGTGGGTTGTGTCCGTAGTATTGTGCAAAAAGGGTTGACCCTTGAGGAGTAAGAAAGCGGGTCATGGCTTTCCGGCTGTAGCTTCGGTTGTTCGAAGACCAAGCACAGCAAAGGAGAGAACCATGACCCACCGGGAAGATGTGACGAGCGCAGCGTTGACGCAATGGGCTTTACTGGATGATCCGGATTTTCTTCGGGAGATCGTGCAGGGAGCGTTGCAGCGTGTACTGGATGGGGAGATGACGGCGCAGCTTGGGGCATCGCCGCATGAACGGACGGAAGGTCGGCAGGGGTATCGTTGTGGGAGCTACACGCGGATGTTGACGACCCGTGTGGGAAGAATCGAGTTGCAGGTGCCACGGGACCGTGAAGGACGGTTCCAGACGCAGTTGTTTATGCGTTACCAGCGGAGCGAGAAGGCGTTCGTGCTGGCGTTGCTGGAGATGTACGTGCAGGGGGTGTCGACCCGGAAGGTGGCCGCGATCACCGAAGAGTTGTGCGGGATGGAAGTATCGAAGTCGATGGTGTCATCGCTGACCGTGGGACTGGATGCTGAGGTGGCGATCTGGCGGAACCGTGCGTTGCAGGCCCGGTATCCGTATGTGTTTGTGGATGCGACCTGGCTTCGTGCGCGCACGGATGGACGTGTGCGCAACGATGCGGCGCTGATGGCGGTGGGGGTGCGTGAATCCGGCCACCGTGAAGTGCTGGGGGTCATCCTGGCCGACAGCGAGAGCGAGGCATCGTGGAATGCCATGTTCCGCGACCTGCGTGACCGTGGCGTGAACGAGGTCGGGTTGGTGATCAGCGATGACCACCGTGGCCTGGTCAACGCGCTGGGGCGCCACTTCCACGGCGCGGGCTGGCAACGGTGCCAGGTGCACCTGATGCGGAACCTGATCGCGAAGACCTCGAAACGGCGTCTGGGGCAGACCGTGGCGCTGCTGAAGGACGTGTTCGCCGCCCCGGACCGTGCGGAAGCGAATCGTCGGCTGGCAGCGATGGTGGCAGAAGTAGCAGGGTGGGACCGGGAGCTGGCCGTCTGGCTGGAAACGGCCGTCCCGGACTCGCTGACAGTCTACGACTGGCCCACCGGCCATCACCGCAACATCCGGTCGACAAACATGCTGGAACGCCACCACAGTGAACTGAAACGGCGCACCCGTGTCGTACGCATCTTCCCCAACCGAAATGCGGCCCTGCGCCTGATCAGTGCGCTATTGATGGAAACGGACGAAGAGTGGACCACAGGAAGGCGTTACCTCAACCCTGACCTGTGGTTGAAGCAAAATCAGGAAGCAAAGCAAACCGAAGCAAAGAGAGCCGGATAGCTTTTTGCACATAACTCAGGACTTGATCCCGAAGTGTCTCAGAGGGTATGGAGGATTACACTGGTGACGTCCATTTGCGCTTTCACTTCATCTCGCTAAATTAGCAAGTGTTTCAGTTTAAATAAGGAAAATATTCCGGTAGGTGGTAAGAACCTTTTATTGGTGCGGGTTTCGGGATTAGGTTGTTTTGCGCCAAGGGTTCCATCATCAACCGGGGGCAGTGATGATAGTAGTAGAAGATTCGGTTGTAGGCCGTCGTTCGTCGAAGACGCCTGAAGGGGTGTTTGCGAGTCGTCTTCGTCGTGAGTATGAGGTATCACCGACGGTGAGTGTTGGGATCGTGGAGCTTGCCAGGGAGTGTCTATTGGGCTCGATCCCGGAGACGCCTGGCAAGCTCCTTTTTGATTGTGCGTCACGCGGTGCGCGTCACGGGATTCGATTGTTTCCCGAATTTTTTGTAAAAGCGGCGTAGGGCGATAGGTGAAGGAAGCGATGCCGCTTCCGTGTTAGTTTTGGGTCGCCACGAACCAAAGACACGGAGGTTACGACATGGCTCAGCAGGAAGGTAGCAGCACGGTCGTTCAGGTCCAACAGGCGCTTCTGGATGATCGGGATTTTCTGAATCAGGTGGTGGGGCAGATTCTTCAGGAACTACAGGACCAGGAGTTCACGGATTTTCTTGGTGCAGAGCGTTACGAGCGATCGGGTCGGCGTCGTGGTCATCGCAACGGGAGTTACAGCAGGACGGTGTATACGCATGTCGGGGCGATCGAGCTTCAGGTTCCACGTGACCGGAACGGGGAGTTTTCGACCACTCTTTTTGCACGGTACAATCGTGCGGAGAAGGCATTGCTGCTGTCGTTGTAGAGATGGTATTGCAGGGTGTGTCGACGGGGAAGTTCCGTAAGATCACCGAGCAGTTGTGTGGGATATCGATTTTGTCGAGCACAGTATCGCGTTTTACCACGGAACTGGATGCGGAGCTTGCGATCTGGCGGAACCGTCCTGTGGGGGAGTGTCCATACCTGTGTGTGGATGCGCGGTATGAGGATGTGCGCCATGAAGGGCGTGTGGTGTCGATGACGGTGAACATCGTCTATGGCGTAACTGCGGCGGGACTTCGCTCGATTCTGGATGTATCGATTTCCCATAGCGAGAACAAAGCGTCGTACAGCCAGTTATTTGCCGGTCTGAAGGAGCGTGGTTTGACCGGTGTGGAGCTGGTGATTTCCGATGATCACCAGGGGTTGAAGAAGGCGATCAAGACATCCTTTCCAGGGGTGAGCTGGCAGCGTTGTCAGGTTCACTTTATGCGGAACCTGTTGCAGCAGCTTCGTCAGAAGGACCGGGGTTGGGTTCTGGCGAGGATGAAGGATGTGTTTGCGGCACCGGACCTTCAGGAAGCGCAAAAACGTCTCGTTGCGTTGGTGGCCGGTTGCGTAAACCCTACTCGAAGCTCGCGGACTGGCTGGAAGAGGACGGCCCGGAGACATTGACCGTTTATTCCTTCCCGAAGGCACACCGCCGTCGGCTGCGGACCACGAATAACATCGAGCGGGTGAACCAGGAGCTCAAGCGCCGTACACGGGTGATCCGGATCTTCCCCAACGAAGCGAGTTGCCTTCGTATCGTCTCAGCGCTCTGCCAACAGTACAGTGAACAATGGGAAACGGAACGACGGTATCTCATTATGGAGACAGACGAACAGGCCAGTGAGGAACGGAGAGCCGTGTAGGTTCACGGAGCCGTAGGTGAAGTGAACCTACACGGCTACTCAAAACTCACACGGAACGAAAGTACACAACCTTTGGGACTTGACTGAGGGACTCGCGAACTACCTTACCTTCTACAACACGAAACGGCCACATCAAGCGTTGAACGGCGGACACCCGACCAGGTGTACCAACGACAAAACCAGGATCAGGCAGCATGAACCCGGACGAATCTATCACTAAAAATCGCACGATCCCTGTCAATAAATGGAGTCCACGTCAAAGAGCAAGTGGCTAATCTATTACCAGGGAACTCTGGGTGTGAAGATATTTGTGATGGTTTCTTACGACGAGCAAATACAGCAGAGTCATTGTGACCCCCTGAGTCTCCTCCCAGTAGAGATCTTGAAATCCAATCATCAGGAGGAAAAAGAGCAGAGTCGTTGCAACAAAGCTTAGGTGAGGCGTTCCCATTTCAGGATCGGTGATTTGCCAGAAGAATCGGACTGAAATCCCCATGATTATCAGCACGCCAAACAATCCGAGCTCCCCGTATATAGAGAGATAACTGGAATAGGGGAACAGAGTTGAGCTATCCCACGGAAGAGACTGCCAATACTCGATTTGGTTGATCACGTACTTGTCGGTTAAATAGCCTATGTGTTTGGGTATCGCTTCTATAGATCCCATGCCCGATAGTTCTCTGCTGATCAGCAAAGCTGCCTTGCTATTGAATTGACCCGGTCCAACTCCGACAAATCTCTGCCATGGGACATCCCTTGGGAGTTCTTGGAGTACTGAATAGATTACCCTCGATTTTGGCGAGAGCGCATCCGGTCGTATTTCAGCTGCGTTCTGGGCAAACTGGAACATGCTTCTTACATTGCCCGGCATGAAAAGATAAACCATGCTGAGAAGCACGATCGAGGCCATAAAGGCGAGCAGGAGGATTCTAAGCTGCTTGAGAGAATTTCTACGATTTTCCTGGCTTGTGTGCCTAAATGAATTGATGGCGACGATGGAGACGGAAGCAAGTATAAGCGCGAAAACCATGAAGTATATTGTGTGCATTGTAGACGCAAACACCCAGCCGAGTAGGGCGAAGCTGTACGCTGCTCTCTTCAGCCATTTTCGTCCCTTATCCCTGAGTCCAAGGCTGAAGACTAAAGTGGTTGCAACCTGCAAAGAATACCAAGTGTTGGGGCGTCTGTAGTGGCCGGTTAAATCGAGAGTGCCAAACACTGCATCCCCAGTATTACCGTCAAAGCTACCTGTGCTAAGGAACGTGCGCAGACCTTGGAAAGTGCCGACCATTCCCTCGATAAGGAGAACGAGCAAAAGCAGCAATTTCAAGCGATCCAGGAAGCGGGCATCAACAACCGGGAGGGTGTCGTACATAATTACAAAGATGTGACCAATGGTGAAGAGATAGAGTAAATAATTGATCATTTGAAAGTCGGAGTTTAGTGACCAATATACGAGACCAGCTGAAAAATAAGCAACCACAAACCCAAAAAGGCGAATGAGATTTTTCTCTGCCAGATGGAAAGCATAGAACAGCATAAGAGCGACAAAGACAAATGGTGTTAGCAATCCCAACAACCGGAGTGGGTTCACGCATACCAATAAAGTCAGTGCAATCGTAATCAGGAATCTTCGTTGCACCTCACGTATATTTATGGGCCTAGGCGAGTTCATTTTCTTTGCAATATCTGCCTGACCATTACGAAGCCAAGCGTACCTACGAAGGATAGGAACCAAACGAGAATAACGAGTCGCAAACGCGATGGAGAAAATTTAACCTTTGGTGGTTGCGCATAATCAAGGATGGACAAGATTGGAGTATCTTGTACTTCCTCAATTTTACTGAGTTCAAAGTTTTTTCTTAGCTCAATATAAATGGCGTTCATTACCTCTATCTGGCGCTGTAGGCGGGCGAACTGAAGACGTAGCTCAGGGGACTGCGAAATGTCCCGGTTTCTCACACTGAAATCCGTCAGTTGATCCTCGGCAACTTGAAGACTGTCTTTCACTTCTTTCATACGTGATTCAATCATGATGCGCTTCTCTTTTCCTGTCGTTCTGGCATCTTGGCGGAGAAAACGATCAAGCTCGGATAAAATGGAATTGATCACAAACGATGCAAATTCGGGATCAGTATGTATATAGGCGATACTTGTCACATTGGTCCGCTGATCTGTGTCAAGCGAAACACTTTTCTGTAGTCGATGAAAAACATCCTCGATATTTTTCTCTGTGGCTTCTTGATCTTCCAGAAGCACAGTTGTGACTGTACCGTCCTGGTAGCCCTCTTGCATCACCCTGTCCAGCACCGAGTGGCTATGTGCAATAAATCGGTAGGTCTCCGGCGAAGTTGTATTGCGTCCCAATGCGGTGCTTAAACCACCAAGTGAAGCGAGCTGTGAGAGGCCAGAAGGAAGAGCTGAGCCGCCAGTCGGTGGCAGGATTATCCCGACCGCGCGGTACTTATTAGGAATAAGTAGCGAGAGGCCTGCGGTTAACACCATTATGGCCAAGGGGAGTATGGTCAGCAATCGCCAGTTTTTCCGAACGATGGAATACCAATAGGTGAGTACCCTAAGGTCGTTACTTAAAGGTCGTGACGAAACCTCATTCATGTCCTGCTCCAAAATATTGCTTCACATGCTACTACTGCAGTTCTTGTTCGGCTTCAAAACAAAATGGTTTCTTTCAGCTCCAGCGAGAAAATATAGCGTAAGCATTGGAGCGCTTAACCAGCAAGAAGTGGGAGATACTACTCACGGTTTTCTTCTCTAACAACCCATAACAATACAAATGGTAAATTCTAAAATCAAATGCACCAGCTCAGTTTTTCAAGCGTAGTAGGACTTCTGCTGGTGTTCTGTATCCGAGTGATTTTCTTGGTCAGTGGTTGAGCATCCATTCGATGGTTTGAACATCGCTCGGATAAGCATGCAGAAGTCCGTTGCCTTTGGCACCCACTGCTGTATCATCCGATTCAGATTCTCGTTCCCTCCCCGCTCCCATGAGTTCTTAGGATGGGCGAAGTAGATGTTCACCCCCAGCCGCTTGGCCAGTTCTTCGTGTTCCGCGAAATCTTTTCCGCTGTACGTGGTCATCGTCAGCAAGGGCACGTCGAACCACCGTCGGTGACGGTCTAACGCGGCGTTGAAGCTAGCGGCCCGTCTATAGCGCGGCAGCGCCATCACCGTGTATTTACTCTTCCGTTTTTGGCTGGCGATGGCTCCATTGTGCCCCTTGCCGACCACCGTGTCCGATTCCCAGTAGCCGAAGCACACTGGGGCGTCCACTTCGGGCGGACGTTCTTCGATCCCGACACTATTGCGGATCTGGCCGCGTAGCTCTTCGCCAGATCCGTGCTTGCGGTAGCCCTTGTGGCCTTACTGGATGTGGCGCTACAACGTGCCTCCCTTTTCACGATCCCGCCGGATCCAGGCATACATCGTTGTCGCGGTGATCCGCTTCTATGCGTCCTTCGAATGTTCCCGACGAAATTGTCCCGCAAACACATTCGGCCACCTCTCCTCGTCACACAAATGGTCCTTCAGGTAGCCCTGCAACCACGAGTTCCCGGCAATCTTGCTGGACCCCAATCGAACCCGCGAACGGCGTTCGAATACCTGTTCCTGCGCCACAATGGGCAGAGACTCCCCAGCAACATCCCTGTTCCGCCGAAGCTCACGCTGGATCGTTGTCCGGTGACGCCCCAACCGGCTCGCGATCACGTGGCCACTCTTCCTGCGATCGTGATGACTCGCTATGATCTGGCGCTCATACAACGTAAGTTTTCGATGTGGCACTGTTGATCTCCGTCCGGTTTTTGTGTTCGCACAAGCCCAAAACTCAGAACGAAATGGCAGTGCCACGCTTTGTGCAACACAACCACCTGAGCAATTCATCTTGCAATTTGCGATGAAACTACGGTGGACCCCATTTTTCGACAGGGGATTTGAGATTTTAAGTGATGGATTCGCCCCGGTTCATGCTGCCTGATCCTGTTGTTCTGCCCGGTACACCTGATCCGGAGTCCTGTGGTTCAACGCCTGATGCGGACGTTTCTGGTTGTAGAAGGTAAGATACTTTCCGATTCCCTCCTCTGCTTCACGCATTGTTTCGTAACAATTCAGGTAGACATCCTCGTGCTTCAGAGACCGCCACAGCCGTTCGATGAAGCGGTTGTCGATCCAGCGACCTTTCCCATCCATGCTGACCTTGGCGCCTGATGTTTCCACAGCTTCCGTGAACGCTAAGCTGGTGAACTGCGACCCCTGGTCGGTGTTCACGATCTCCGGGGCGCCATGGGTTGCCAGCGCCTCGTTCAAGGCATCGACACAGAATTGTTGGTCCATCGTGTTGCTGAACCGCCAGGCCAACACGTTACGGCTGTACCAGTCCATGATGGCGACAAGATAGCCGAACCCATGCGCCAGCGGGATGTAAGTGATGTCGGAGCACCACACCTGGTTCGGGTGGTCGATCACCAGATCCCGAAGCAAATAGGGATAGATCTTGTGCTCCTTATCCGGAAGGCTGGTCCGCCGCTTCTTCGGGTACAGGGCATAAAGCCCCATCACTGCCATCAACCGTTGCACCTTCTTCCGGTTGATCTTGTACCCCTCGCCTCGCAGCAGGTCGCGCAGCATCCGTGACCCCGCATGAACATGTGCCATGTGCAGTTCATCGAGACGACGCATCAGCGTCAGATCCGCTGCGGATACTGGTCGCGGCGTGTAGTACACGTTGGACCGGCACACCGCCAGAAGATCGCATTGACGCTTCACCGACAACTCGTGCCCGCGGTCGATCAGCGCTTGCCGCGCATCTGATCCAGACGACCGACCGCTTGCACTAAAAAATCATTCTCCAGGGCCAGCTGACCGATCTTTGCCTGCATCCGCTTTACATCGGCTTCGCTGACACCATCCTCTGCAGCGCCCTTGCCCGAGAACAGGCCAACTGCCCCCTCGGACAACTGCTTTTTCCACGTCACTATCTGGTTGGGATGCACATCGAACTGAGATGACAACTCCGACATCGTCTTGTCACCCTTCAATGCCGCCAACGCTACAGTCGCCTTGAACTGCGCGGTCAACTTCCTACGCGATCGCTTCATCGTTCGCTCCTCTTTCCGAGGGTAATCTACCCCCTCAAAAAGGGCGAATCCATCAACTAAGCCACTGTCCGAAAAGAGGGGTCCTCTTCTGACTACCAACTGTTTTTGTTCAGCATAAATCAATCCTTTATCCCGATTCCAGCTGAACCAGCCTATCCTTTCAAATATCCTCTTCCATGTCCCTCCACAAAGAAATCAACACATCTCGATGTAACTCACACTGGATTATGTTTCTTAATAGCAATTTTCTTCTACTGGAATTTATCCAATCACTAAAGTGAAGCCTCTTATTTAAGGAAGATAAATATCTGTTGTATCCGTAAATGGAATTTGCAAACGAATACTTTTCTTTTAGACAATATTCACGCCACTTATCTTGAATAAATCCCTCTTGGACTATTTCGTGTGAACGATCATGTAATCCATTCAGTATATTCTCCTTCTCAAGTCCTTTAGCTAATCTCACTCCTTCTTTGCCGAATTCCTGTTTAATCGGTATCCACTCGACGTTAATATCATTCATTTTATTAATTGACAATTCAACAAGAAGACCATCATAAAACGAATCAGACCGTTTATTATAACGATTAAACACAAAATTACCCTGTCCATACAAAATAATTGATTGCTGATACTTTTCATAACTCCCGACACAGTGCGAGTGTTGGCAGATGACTACATCAGCTCCTTCGTCTACCATATATCTGCAATATTTTTGCAACCTTGGACTTGGATATTGGTAATATTCTGTCCCACTATGCAACAATATTATTAATATATCAACATGGGGCCTTATCTTTTTAATACTATTTACGTTATCTATTATATCAACATAGTTAGTTCCCCATTTGTTCTCTTTTGAGACATTGTACTCGACTTCCGCAATCCCCATAAATCCAATGAGCATGTCGCCCACAGGCTTTATTAACACTTGTTGTGCAGATTTGAGATCAGGCCCCGCACCAAAGTGCAATATTCCGGCTTTACTAATGGCTTCAATTGTGCTCTGTAATCCCTCTTCTGAGTGATCTAAGATATGATTATTTGCAAGATTTACAATGTCCACTTTCATTTCAACTAAACCGTTAACAGATTCAGATCTAACGCCTAAGACAGGTCCGGACTTCTTTAACGGGCTTGCCTTATTGATCATTGGGCATTCCAAGTTAACAACTCTTAGGTCACAAGAATTCATTATCGGAATAATATCTGATAATATGGATTCAGCATTACCATCTATAAACAGCTTCGAATTCATCTCGACAGGACATACATCACCACCAATGATTATTTTTGCTTTATTTGGCTTCCTATCTAAGTCAGATTGCTGTATCATTTCTTGCTCCTGGTTTGGTGTTTTTTGTTCCGCTTCATATCCTGAATCGGCAGTTTGGATCTGTGCCACACACATCCTGAGTTGTACTATTCTCAGAAACGCGAGAAAAGCTGTGTTGTACATAGTGCTTCTATAATGTTTCAGGCATGAGGATGTCCCCATCAAATCAGTTATGAAGTTGGATCAAGATTAGAACAGCGTAAGCTGAGGGGCTTAGATTCTAGTCATGGCGCCAAAAAACAAGTACGCGAATCGTTCAAGAATTTCTGAGGCCAAATTTCGGTAGCTGATCCGGTTGTTATCGCTCGATCTGGATGCCGATCGGAACGCTGTACTCACCTGTCTCAACCGCAACACAATCAACCGGTATCTCAACGCCATCCGACAACGTGTTGCTATTTATTGCGAGGCCCAATTACCCTTCGCCGCAGAGGCCGAAGTGGATGAGTCCTACTTCGGTGCACGTCGGGTGAAGGGGAAGCGTGGCCGAGGTGCATTTGGGAAAACAATCGTCTTTGGCATCCTCAAACGCAACGGCTTTGTCTATACCCAGATTGTCCCCAATGTGTCCCAAAAGACGCTCCAAGCCATCATTCAGGGCCATGTCGAGCAAGATAGCATTATCCATTGAGACACCTGGAAAAGCTACGATGGTCTCGTAGACCTCGGCTACAAATATTACTACCGCGTGCGTCACGGCGAAAACGAATTTGTTGTGGATTGCGCACATATAAACGGAATCGAGAGCTTCTGGGGTTATGCGAAAACCAGGCTTTCTCGATTCCGGGGAATCCACAAATCGACCTTCTATCTTCACCTGAAGGAATGTGAGTTCAGGTTCAACAACGGAAGAAAAACCTCTACCTTCTACTCTTAAAAATCATCCTGGAAAACCCGCTGTTCTAGTCTTGACCCTAAAATAAAAGCAGAGAGTAAAATTCCCCCTTGTTTCAATCGTCTATAAGATGGGTCAATAATCCTATCTCTTTATCGGAAATGTTAGCAAACAGAGAGTGACATAAGATAGGCGAAAATTGAGTCCTCTGCTTCGGATTATTGAAATATTAAAACCTTTTTAAGAATGAGTCAAGCGCTTCGATCACATTCAACTCCCTTTACCTTCCCTCGGAATCGTATACACGGAGAGAAGCTATTACTTTTCTGGCTGCTCCTAAGAATTTGTGCAGGGAATCAGGTGGCGCGGTAGTGTTAAGGAGTTGAAAGTGCATGGCTTATCTCACGATGTTTGGGTTGTCGAAGCTCAAACAAAGCGGGAGAATGGGCCATGCACATGGAGAAGTTGGTACGTCAGACGCTATCAGTCAAGGATCATCGAGTCGTTTCGTTGAAGGAGACGGCGGGTTCTTTGGAAGTGGAGTTGGAGGTCCTTCGTCGCCGTCGTCTTCCGTGCTGCGGGTGCGGCAAACGGTGTTCGGTACGAGATCGGTTGCCCTTGCGTCGGTGGCACCACGTTTCGTTGTGGGGGATCCCGGTGACGCTGTGCTACCGCCCCTGCCGCGTCGTGTGTCCCTGTTGCGGGACGGTGGTTGAGGCGATTCCGTGGAGTCAGGGGAAAAGCCCGTTGTCGGTGCCGTTGATTGTGTTGTTGGCTACCTGGAGCCGTCTTCTGGCGGTGGATGCGGTAGCCCATTTGTTCGGGGTGCACTGGAACACGGTGTATGCGGCGGTGAAGGGTGCGGTGGCGTACGGCCTGGAGCATCGGGAGAAGGGGACGGTTCTTCACATCGGGGTCGATGAGATCAGCCGTCGCAAGGGGCACACCTATCTGACACAGGTGTACGATCTGGACCGAAAAGTGCTGTTGTGGAGCGGCGAAGGCCGGACGGAAGAGACGCTCAATCGTTTCTTCGCCGAGTACGGAAGCGCCCATCTGAAGCAGGTGACCGCAGTCTGTTGTGACATTGGGACCCATATGCCAAGTGCTTACCGAAGAGTTGCCGGAAGCGCTGCTGGTCTTTGACAAGTTTCACCTGGTCCGTCACCTGCACATGGCGGTCGATGATGTTCGACAGCAAGAGGCATCGGCCCACCGGAAGCAGGGAATCACACTGCTGAAAGGGGAACGATACCTGTTTCTGAAGAACCCGGAAAACCTGACCGACAAACAGCAACGGACGCTTTCCTTCCTCAATCGGTTCAACCTGGACATCACCAAAGCCTGGTTGTTGAAGGAGGAGTTCCGCCTGCTCTGGGAACGGGAAAACGTGGATCAGGCGAGGCAATTTCTGGTAGAATGGTGTCGCAAGGCGCGGTACAGCCGTTTAGAACCGATGAAGAAGTTCGTCAACCTGGTGAAAGTACACCTGAATGGCATTCTGGCGTGGTTCGAAACGAAGATCAGCAATGGCGCTGCCGAGGCGTTGAACAACACGGCAAAAGCTATCAGCCGAAGAATCCGCGGGTTCCGAACCCCAGACGCCTATTAAACCATCCTCATGCACTGCATGGGAGGACTGATACTACCCCACACCCTGCACAAATTCTTAGGAGCAGCCAAAAAACTCTATGGCGTGAACGATATCGGACGCTTACACGGGAGTTGTGCAAGGCCAAATCGGTGGCAGTACGGCGAGTCTGTGCCCTGGTGTTACTGGAACGGTCCACCTTCCACACGAGCCCGTGGCGAAGAAGGACGATATGTTGCGACGGCGTATCTGGGAAATCGCGCGGGTTCGTCTGCGGTTCGGCCACAACGGATCCATGTGATGTTGCGCCGCGAAGGGTGGCGCGTGAACCACAAGAAGGTCTACCGGAATCTACACGGAAGAAAAGCTGGCGGTGCGCACCCGGCCGCGGAAGAAGCTGGCCAGTCGTGAACGCGTCCCGTTGGCAGCAGTCACCGCCCCAAACCAGCAATGGAGCATGGACTTCGTGATGGATCGGATTGAGGATGGCATTCCGTTCCGGATCCTGAACATCGTGGACAACTTCACCCATGAATGCCTGGCGGCCCATCCGGAACGTTTGATCACCGGGGAAAAGGTCAGCCAGGTACTGACCTGTATCCTCCGGACACGGGCCTGCCCTCAGAGTATCCGGGTGGACAACGGCAGCGAATTCTACTCGCGCGCCATGGACTCCTGGGCGTATGTTCACAAAGTCGCTCTGGCCTTCATTCGACCGGGAAAACCGAGGGAGAATGAGTTCGTCGAGAGTTTCAACGGCCGGATGCGGGACGAGTTGCTGAAGACTGAACTGTTTTTCAGGTTGCAGGACGCCCGTGAAAAGTTGAGTCGCTGGGTGACACGGTTCGGCCGCATCAGTCGCTGAACAATCTGACGCCACATGAGTTCTATGAATTGTGGGTAAAACTGAGCCTTTGCGGATGTTCTCATGCTGGGAGAGCGAAACATGAAGACGTTGAACAGAAGGAAAAGCAGGCTCACTTATTAGTGTGGAGTGTCCAGTCAGAGGGGTGACGTCAAAAAAAGGTCAACTTTTTCTTGAGGAGTGTCCAGTCTAGGGGGAGAAGTCACGGCAGTTCAACGTACGTTTGCCCCCCTATCCACCAAATCAGGGAAAGCCAAAGAGTGCAATATGTTAAAACACTTGATTTTAGTTTATGCCGCAACAACTTGGTTGTTGATCCCCAGCTGCAGAGACTATGTAATGTTATGCGGATTACTGACCAACCTTACTCTGAGCCAGAATCAAGCAATAGCGTCAGATGACCAAAATCCATACTCTTGGTTGAGTATACAATTAGAAGAGGGAAAGAATCCACCGTATATCATTGTGAAGAAGACTTCCCTAAAGACAACTACTGTTAAAATAAGAAAGAATAATATCCCCCTATTAATCAGAGATGATATAGTTTTAGCATGTTCAGATTCGATCACGATTCCGGCTAATGTAGAATTGGCGGTCGAGGGGCAGGGATTACTCTCTGGCGACTTGTCTGGGTTGGTGATTGAAGGGATAATTCGTGCTAGTGACCATCAGATTTTTGATTGCAGTGCGGGTCAGGAACCCCGGATTGCCTCGGGTCCGGTAATGGCATCATGGTTTGGCGAGAATGGTTTGTCTTCGGCGATCCAATCGGTTGTTGCAGATGATGGTGTTGTGACGGTTGGGGATGTTCAGGAGGTGTCGGATGACCTGGAGATTCCCAGTAATGTCGAGCTATTCATGACGAAGAGTGGAGTGTTGAAGCCGGCTTCTGGAAAAACGGTTACCATCAATGGTCCCCTGACAGCATCATGGACGCAGATATTCGACCTTTCCGAAGGCGGAACAGTGGTGCTCGCCCCAAACGCGGTGCGCGAAGTCTACCCCGATTGGTGGGGCATCTTTATGGATGGCGTCCACAGTGACGCACCCGCGATTCAGGCGGCGGTGGATGCCCATCCTCGTTGTGTGGTCATGGCAGGTGATTATTATGTCGATGTGCCAATCGTGATTGATCGTGACCGTTCTGTTGTCGGTGCCGCGCGGGAAAAGACGCGGATCATTGCCATGTCCGGGTTTGATGGCTCGTCCGGTCCTTATCCAGGGGTGGATGCAGTAATCAAACTGTATGGAACTGTTGAAGACAGTGTCTCCTGGTTCATTACGCTTGAAGATCTGCTGATTTTTGGAGCGGCCATTCCTGGGACAGATGCGCCCAATGCGGATTACGGAATTTATTCGGAGACAGGATATAGTGCGGCCTTTCTGACGACGGATCGGATACGTGTGGCCGGATTCAACGAGGATGGGGTTCACTTGACAGGATTTATGGTGAACCTCAACATGATGTGGGTGGTGAATTGCAAGCGTGGGTTTGCGATTGGCAGCGCATCCGGTGGAACATCCTATGCGATGACTAACTGTTATGCCGCTGCTGTGGAGACGGGATTTTACATTGACAACCTGGTCTATTTCAACATGCGAGCCTGTGCTGTCGATCAAGCGAATGATACGGGATACAATTTTTATGGGAATTGTGTGGGGACGTTGCAGGACAGTGGTTGTGAACAGGTGAAACGACCGCTTACCATCACCGGTGCTAGCAGTATGATGAATGTTCAGGGGTGCCGGTTTTACGACATTGGGGACTGGAACGGTGAATTAGGAGATCCGTCCTATTTCTTCGGATTCGTTGGCTATGTCCGTTTCACGGGGAATTTGATTCAGGCTATAACGAACCCGGAAACGGTTCCATTTATCTATACGACATCCGAGAGCTATTGGCTTGAATTTCACGGCAACCGTATCTGGGATTTGGGGGCTCAGTGGGGAGCATGGCCTTGGCATGACTACCCTTGCACAATTTCTTCCTCGCTGCAGTTGGTATTGTCCGATTATCACCCGGTTGTTCGTCAAATCCGTCTGATGGTTGATACGACATGGAGCAGCGGTTCAACCTACGTTGCCGGTGACCGCGTTTTGCGATCCGCCAACGGATACGTCTATGAGTGTGTGACAGCGGGCGCCGGTACTTCGACGGATGCTCCGTCGCATACATCCGGATCTGTGGTGGAAGCCGATGGCTATGAATGGTTGGTGATCAGCAGCACGTGGACATTGACTACGGGTGTGGCTGAATACCTGTGGATCCAGTGGACGGATTTGGATTCGCAGAATCTCGCACAGTTCTGGAACACCTCAACGCGCCGCTTGCAGATTCAAGTGCGCGGGACTTATCGAGTTTCCGCCAGGATCAAAGTGGATGGGGTTGCTGCAGGGGGAACGGTCCGTCTGCGTTTGTACGCCCATCCGAACGCAACGGGAACCAATGATATCATTGCTGAAAAAACGGTAACCAACGATCATGCGACAGATGCGCGCAATGTAAGTGTCGAACTCTCGCGTTTTATCTCACTTGCTTACCACGATGGTTTGTCCGCCCAGGTTCTCCTGACTGATGCGGCCAATAGATCTGTCGATCTTGGCGAAACATGGCTGGAGATCGAAAGGGTGGAATAGAACGTATCATCAATCAAAATATAACAATTTCTCCATCGACTAATTTGCACCTATAGTTGTTGAGCATACCTCTCGATTTCACTGTAGTTCACGGAATCCTTTTTCGAATCCTTTGATCATAACATCCAAAGAACACTCCTCAAGACAGGTCCGTCGTGCTTCCTTCTGCATTTTTTCGACACGCTGCGGATTCTCAATCAAGGAGAAGATAGCTTGCGCTATTGCCACAGGTTGGGGATCAACCATCAGCCCATTTACACCATCATGAAGATAGGTGATTTCTGGGCCATGTTCTTGACCTTTACAAGTCACAAGGGGTTTTCCGAAACAGAGGCCATCTACAATACTGAGACCCACATTACCGGGGTGAACATTCAGATCCGCCGCAAACATCAATTCGCCTTTACGCTCCTGAGCCTCGATTTGCCCATGATCATGCAGACGGTCAGGATGGTACTTGTGGATTTTATTTACATGAGTATGTTCAGGACCGTTTCCAATTATATGAAGATGCACATCGGCACCCATCTCCAACAGGAGCTCGAATGACTTCAGCAAAACATCAATCCGCTTCGGGGCGATGAGACGGCCAATATAGAAGAGATGAAACCCATTGCTCATGCCTAAACGTTCACGAACTCTCACACGCCCTTCTTTGAATAAGTTGTCATACACATTGTTCAATGAGCAGGTGTCCAAGGTATTGCTAACCAAGAACATTGGCACTGGGCGGCACAAATACGGAACCAATAGATCACGTCTCTCTTTTGAGTAGATAAATAAACCGTCGGTTTTACGAAAAGCGAAAAGACGTAGTCTACCACCCATATTGGTAAATGGGGCAGCCATTTCGTGGTTATGAATGCCGTGACTCCAAATTGCTAATTTATATTTGAAAAGAGGACGAAGAAGTAATAAAAACCAGAAGGTCAAATAAGTAGCTGAGAACTCTGATACTACAAGTTTGGGGCGATATTTCAGAAGAATCGGAAGCAACTCTTGCACGCAGGTAGTTTCCTTACTACCCACATATACTCTTCTCAGGTATTCGTTTGGGAATCCAAGGCTCGGACCAGAATCTTTTAAGCTTGAATGATTCCGCTCCCGACTGTGGCAAACGATTGCACCAAAGCGTTCGTGTAAGATTCTGAATACACTTTTACGATAATGTGGAACGATGCGTTGAAAAATAACAATCTGACCATTCGACATCGGTAGCTCACGTTGGTTGAAAGAATTAAGATGGCTAATCAATCCTGATCCTTGGAGGCGATATATAACAATCCGCTGTCTATCTACTTCTCCTCTCCACATTGAATGCAAACCTTAAGACATAAGTAATAATAAATAAATTGATTAGTGTCCCGCTTACAGAGAACAATGCCAGTGCCAGGATCGGATTGTTTAATAGTCCTCCCAGCACGATAGCCGTAATACGCACGACAAGCCCTATGCCAGAAATTTTCAATTGTTGTTTCTGTAGTTTCAATACTGGAATTGCAGTAATTGATGGGGGATTACAGAAAGCAAAATATACCCATAGAGACATCCATATAGCGTAAATCCCTGCTGTATGCCATTCTGCACCGAACAGTAATACAAATAAAGAGGGACCAAAAATCATTATGCTTCCGAAAGGAATGATCCCCACCACCGCTAATATCAAAGTGGCTTTCAAGGTAGTCCGATACAATCCGACGCCTTCATTATGTAACTCTGAAGATTTCTGATAAAAAACCCTGCTTATTGCTACTGAAATTAAAGAACCTGGCAATCCGACCACTCGTCTTGTTAGTGCATAAAATCCCCCGACAGATGGTCCGAAAAAAGCAACCAACATGATAGCAGGCAAGTTATTGCTAAACGAATTCAGAAGTTCCTGTGGTAATTTGAATTTAGGAAACTCTATATAATGCTTTAATGTAGTTTTACTGTATTCTTTGTCTTTAGATATTTCTAAACTTTCTTTTGACACAATGAGTCTGCCACCATAAGCCAACTGCGTCAACATATTTACTGTTTTCCCTAATAATACACCTATTACCAGACCATACCACCCTGATTTTAGTATACCGAACAATAATGATAGTGTTATTGTTGTGATTGCCGCGCATACATCCGCGACTGCAATAATTTTAAATCCTTTCTTTCTTATATTCCAATAATTAAATATTTCTATGAGTGCGTTTATCATCATAGCCACTGGAAATATTAACAAGAGATAAGGTGGTATCTCCTTCAGGCCAACTCGTTCAGAACCGACAACAACTATCAGCGATGATACAATCATCACAATTGCGGATATCATAAATGATAGCCGAATTGACATCCCAAAGAGAACCTTACTTTCTTTATCATCTTTTGGGAGGACAATTGCCATTGAGTACTGCAGTGTAGCAAGAACCGTCAGTATCGGTACAACTGACATATAAATTGCAAGTACACCAAAATCACCTGGCGAATAAAGACGTGCAAGTATTATTGAAGATACGGCCAATAGTCCTTGCGAAATCGTTGATCCAGATGCTACCATAGCCACATTTTGGACGAATTTGCTTTTCACAATTTGTGTAATAAATCTATGAACGATTCTCTTCCAAAATGCTTTAATCCATTGAATAAGGGATTTTACACTTATCTTCACTTACTCTCCTTCCACAACTTCAATGTCTGTTTATCTATCAAGATTCCGACAAAATCGACGACTACGGTGGACCCCATTTTTCGACAGGGGATTTGAGATTTTAAGTGATGGATTCGCCCCGGTTCATGCTGCCTGATCCTGTTGTTCTGCCCGGTACACCTGATCCGGAGTCCTGTGGTTCAACGCCTGATGCGGACGTTTCTGGTTGTAGAAGGTAAGATACTTTCCGATTCCCTCCTCTGCTTCACGCATTGTTTCGTAACAATTCAGGTAGACATCCTCGTGCTTCAGAGACCGCCACAGCCGTTCGATGAAGCGGTTGTCGATCCAGCGACCTTTCCCATCCATGCTGACCTTGGCGCCTGATGTTTCCACAGCTTCCGTGAACGCTAAGCTGGTGAACTGCGACCCCTGGTCGGTGTTCACGATCTCCGGGGCGCCATGGGTTGCCAGCGCCTCGTTCAAGGCATCGACACAGAATTGTTGGTCCATCGTGTTGCTGAACCGCCAGGCCAACACGTTACGGCTGTACCAGTCCATGATGGCGACAAGATAGCCGAACCCATGCGCCAGCGGGATGTAAGTGATGTCGGAGCACCACACCTGGTTCGGGTGGTCGATCACCAGATCCCGAAGCAAATAGGGATAGATCTTGTGCTCCTTATCCGGAAGGCTGGTCCGCCGCTTCTTCGGGTACAGGGCATAAAGCCCCATCACTGCCATCAACCGTTGCACCTTCTTCCGGTTGATCTTGTACCCCTCGCCTCGCAGCAGGTCGCGCAGCATCCGTGACCCCGCATGAACATGTGCCATGTGCAGTTCATCGAGACGACGCATCAGCGTCAGATCCGCTGCGGATACTGGTCGCGGCGTGTAGTACACGTTGGACCGGCACACCGCCAGAAGATCGCATTGACGCTTCACCGACAACTCGTGCCCGCGGTCGATCAGCGCTTGCCGCGCATCTGATCCAGACGACCGACCGCTTGCACTAAAAAATCATTCTCCAGGGCCAGCTGACCGATCTTTGCCTGCATCCGCTTTACATCGGCTTCGCTGACACCATCCTCTGCAGCGCCCTTGCCCGAGAACAGGCCAACTGCCCCCTCGGACAACTGCTTTTTCCACGTCACTATCTGGTTGGGATGCACATCGAACTGAGATGACAACTCCGACATCGTCTTGTCACCCTTCAATGCCGCCAACGCTACAGTCGCCTTGAACTGCGCGGTCAACTTCCTACGCGATCGCTTCATCGTTCGCTCCTCTTTCCGAGGGTAATCTACCCCCTCAAAAAGGGCGAATCCATCAACTAAGCCACTGTCCGAAAAGAGGGGTCCTCTTCTGACTACCAACTGTTTTTGTTCAGCATAAATCAATCCTTTATCCCGATTCCAGCTGAACCAGCCTATCCTTTCAAATATCCTCTTCCATGTCCCTCCACAAAGAAATCAACACATCTCGATGTAACTCACACTGGATTATGTTTCTTAATAGCAATTTTCTTCTACTGGAATTTATCCAATCACTAAAGTGAAGCCTCTTATTTAAGGAAGATAAATATCTGTTGTATCCGTAAATGGAATTTGCAAACGAATACTTTTCTTTTAGACAATATTCACGCCACTTATCTTGAATAAATCCCTCTTGGACTATTTCGTGTGAACGATCATGTAATCCATTCAGTATATTCTCCTTCTCAAGTCCTTTAGCTAATCTCACTCCTTCTTTGCCGAATTCCTGTTTAATCGGTATCCACTCGACGTTAATATCATTCATTTTATTAATTGACAATTCAACAAGAAGACCATCATAAAACGAATCAGACCGTTTATTATAACGATTAAACACAAAATTACCCTGTCCATACAAAATAATTGATTGCTGATACTTTTCATAACTCCCGACACAGTGCGAGTGTTGGCAGATGACTACATCAGCTCCTTCGTCTACCATATATCTGCAATATTTTTGCAACCTTGGACTTGGATATTGGTAATATTCTGTCCCACTATGCAACAATATTATTAATATATCAACATGGGGCCTTATCTTTTTAATACTATTTACGTTATCTATTATATCAACATAGTTAGTTCCCCATTTGTTCTCTTTTGAGACATTGTACTCGACTTCCGCAATCCCCATAAATCCAATGAGCATGTCGCCCACAGGCTTTATTAACACTTGTTGTGCAGATTTGAGATCAGGCCCCGCACCAAAGTGCAATATTCCGGCTTTACTAATGGCTTCAATTGTGCTCTGTAATCCCTCTTCTGAGTGATCTAAGATATGATTATTTGCAAGATTTACAATGTCCACTTTCATTTCAACTAAACCGTTAACAGATTCAGATCTAACGCCTAAGACAGGTCCGGACTTCTTTAACGGGCTTGCCTTATTGATCATTGGGCATTCCAAGTTAACAACTCTTAGGTCACAAGAATTCATTATCGGAATAATATCTGATAATATGGATTCAGCATTACCATCTATAAACAGCTTCGAATTCATCTCGACAGGACATACATCACCACCAATGATTATTTTTGCTTTATTTGGCTTCCTATCTAAGTCAGATTGCTGTATCATTTCTTGCTCCTGGTTTGGTGTTTTTTGTTCCGCTTCATATCCTGAATCGGCAGTTTGGATCTGTGCCACACACATCCTGAGTTGTACTATTCTCAGAAACGCGAGAAAAGCTGTGTTGTACATAGTGCTTCTATAATGTTTCAGGCATGAGGATGTCCCCATCAAATCAGTTATGAAGTTGGATCAAGATTAGAACAGCGTAAGCTGAGGGGCTTAGATTCTAGTCATGGCGCCAAAAAACAAGTACGCGAATCGTTCAAGAATTTCTGAGGCCAAATTTCGGTAGCTGATCCGGTTGTTATCGCTCGATCTGGATGCCGATCGGAACGCTGTACTCACCTGTCTCAACCGCAACACAATCAACCGGTATCTCAACGCCATCCGACAACGTGTTGCTATTTATTGCGAGGCCCAATTACCCTTCGCCGCAGAGGCCGAAGTGGATGAGTCCTACTTCGGTGCACGTCGGGTGAAGGGGAAGCGTGGCCGAGGTGCATTTGGGAAAACAATCGTCTTTGGCATCCTCAAACGCAACGGCTTTGTCTATACCCAGATTGTCCCCAATGTGTCCCAAAAGACGCTCCAAGCCATCATTCAGGGCCATGTCGAGCAAGATAGCATTATCCATTGAGACACCTGGAAAAGCTACGATGGTCTCGTAGACCTCGGCTACAAATATTACTACCGCGTGCGTCACGGCGAAAACGAATTTGTTGTGGATTGCGCACATATAAACGGAATCGAGAGCTTCTGGGGTTATGCGAAAACCAGGCTTTCTCGATTCCGGGGAATCCACAAATCGACCTTCTATCTTCACCTGAAGGAATGTGAGTTCAGGTTCAACAACGGAAGAAAAACCTCTACCTTCTACTCTTAAAAATCATCCTGGAAAACCCGCTGTTCTAGTCTTGACCCTTCTTTTTAATGTCAAATCCTTCAACGCATCAAGATCCACCGCCTGGTCCGCAACGATCTTACGCAACCGGCGGTTCTCCACCTCCAACTCCTTCAGACGACGCTGGTAAGTCCGGTCCAGTCCGTCTTACTCGTTGCGCCAGCGGTAAATCGTCTGCTCGGTCACACCGTGGGCGCGCGATACTGACGCAATGGATTGTCCTGACTTCACTTCACGCAAAACCCGAAGGAACTACTCGTCCGTGTACCGCTTCTTCATGGCCCAATCCCTCCTTCTACACTAAGATCGGACCCTAACATTCAAGGTGGTACTCTTTTTCAGGGGCAGGTCATAACTATATTGATAGCTCCGCTTAAAAGACAGGGCCGGAAATAAAAGTGCTACTTTACCAAAGTTTCCCAATCTCAAAGTCATAATCACGTTTCAACTTAACAGTTCCACCCGCTGGCGTCAATGTTAACTCACCAAATACAACAGTGTTATCATTCGGCGAATATAGATCAACTCTGACAAAATCAAAATCAGCGCTCAATATTTCCGAAATCGCAACCATATCTTCAAGACATTTTGGTTTATCAATAATCACTGCTGAATAACTACTGGCCATTACGTCAACTTCTTCCCAGTATTTATTTACTGTAAAGCTTTGGGTTTCTGCTCCTCGTCCGATAAATACTCTTATAAAATGCACTTGTCCATGAAAACAATGAAGCTTAAAATCTATAGGGGGATCATATTTTTTGTCTTCAATAAATTTCTCAACTATAATCATAGGATGAATCAAGTCATAGTGCTTTTCCTTTGTTTTTGCCGTGTCGGACAGTTTTTGGCCTAACCATTTATTACACAGTCGAATCACTTTATCATTATTTATTACGGAGCTATCCCTTACTAATAGATTCCATCCACAGCCATGATTTGCTTTTATAACATACTTGCTTGGCAAGTCGTCGAACGGAATTATTTCCGGGTTATCCCCAGCCCAATAAATATCATTCAATATTCCACCTAATCCTTTAGAATCAACATAATCACGCACCTTCCATTTATCGGCGACTATTACTGACAAAGGATGTTGATCATATAGAATCCGCCTCGTTACTTTTTCATTAAAAGATCTTGGGTGTTCAATATTTGGCCAATAACCAAGCACTCGGTACATTCTAATTTTTTCATATAACAAAGATGGTAAAAAAAAGTATAACACTTTTAATAACAGAAACAAGACAAAATCCTTCAATAGAGCCATCACCCCCTTCTCACGCATTTTTTTTATCGTTTTTCCTACCATCAGAACGCATTTCCTTTCTGGGCTAACCTTGCGCCCCTTTTCCTTTGGCTACGGAAGGTGTTTAAACCCACTAAATCCAATGTCAACGGACGGATGAATGCCAATATCAAGCGTGGAGTACGGATCGAAGACGGCTTCATCCTCAGCCATGCCAATCAGATAAAGCTCCAGATCCCTCGAACCAGAAGCAAGAGGTCGCTGATACGAACCGGCACGTATTCAAAGTATAGACCAATGTACGCTCTCGCTATTCCAAGAAACAATAGTGGATCATGTATGAAACCGTGGTTGCCATCCCCTTTCCAAACCTGGTCGAAACCTTGTGATTCGCCATTATCAAGAAGCGCTTATTAGACAAGTTGGTGCCTGAGCAAAAAAGCGATAGCATTGGATTGCCGACGTGCTCACTTTCAATGATGAAGTATCCAACATCGTGAAGTTTTTCAACACAATCAGCAGATACTAGTACCTACTTGCATTGAAAGCCGTTAGTATGTATATTGGGACCATGAGTCGACGAGCCCCTGTTATCGATCTGCAACCTGACGAACGCGAAGTGCTTGAACG
>Ga0209164_1001791_pt1 | contig 25517 bp, 25 predicted proteins | sample MTBNYHSulfiMetaG_FD_187458 | JGI IMG/M metagenome (GOLD analysis project Ga0209164, IMG submission 187458) | Enrichment culture microbial communities from rom New York Harbor, USA that are MTBE-degrading - MTBE-NYH (New York Harbor Sulfidogenic)... | ecosystem: Environmental > Aquatic > Marine >... | reverse complement strand
TTGAATCATTGCTTGAAATCATCAAGCGTTGTCTGGCGGAGGGTGAAGACCTCCTCGTTTCGGGGTTTGGGAAATTTTGCGTCAAAACCAAACGGCCCCGGCGCGGACGCAACCCGGCGACCGGCGAGGACCTGATCTTGGACCAGCGTCGGGTCGTGACCTTTAAGTGTTCGGGTAAACTCAGAGACAAAATCAATTAGTGCCCATTCACAAATGGCCAATTTGCCCGATATCTGCGTTATGCTCAAAATTTTATCCTCGGAATAGTCGACATATGCCTGCGGTAAAATTTTTCGCATGCCTTGATCTCAACCAAATTTGCCTATTTGTGGACAGACACCACTTAATGACGCCGCCGTCCATCAAAGACGTCTAATAAACTCGTTGGTCAAAAATACTTACAACTTCCTTTTATAAAAAGCTTTCCTTGGTTTTTACCGAATAGCCAATTCGGCCGGGAATGGTCAGCGCTGATTCGACGGCAAAACAAGCCAAACCGTCTGATATGGCGCCAGTGCGATGGCATTTGCCGGATAGGCTCGACCGGTCACTAAATCTGTTAATACATCTTGAGGGACATATCCTGACAAAGATACGGTTTGCCCATGCTCGCTGACAGCGGTGAGCGCATAGATGGTCTGGGCTTCGCAGCTTCGGCGCACACCAAAAAGGCCGGATCCTAGTTCGAGAACCTCAAAAACTGCATTGGGGTGAAACGCCGGTTGTTTTCGCCGCGTCCGCAGCAGGTCGCTGTAACCCCTGAACACCATGGAACGGAAACTGCTGCTGTCATCGAGTTCCCGTTGTAACCGGTCGATATCCAAGGGCTGCCGATTGATTGTCCGAAGGCGCCCGGTTTGAAGGATGCCCTCATTCCAGTTTCGTGATCCCAACAGGCTGTGGACATACACCGCCGGAACCCCAGGCAATGATAACGCGATGGCTTGCGAGGCCAAAAACCGCTGTGCATGAATCAGGGTCCCACCCTGCCCCGCCCTCCCCATCATATCGACATAGGTGATATTCAACTCATAGGGGCTGCGACTGCCATCACTATTGCGCTTGCTCGAAACGTCACCGCCGCAGTGTCGCGCATGCTGGATCAAATCTTGGATCTGCGCCTCACTGAGAATTCCCTCCAACGGCCGGGTGCCGATCCCGTCATGGGATGCCGTGAAATTCAGAAAGGTGGTCTCGCTGGATGGTGTTGCGAGCTGACTTGCCCAGCGGCAGAGATAGTCGGTATTGGACGTCAGGAAGGTGTGCGCCAACAAAGGCGGCAACGAAAAATTATAAACCATCTGCGCCTCATCGAATCCATTGCCGAAATATCGAATGTTTTCATCGTGGGGCACATTGGTTTCGGTGATAATGGCCACATCGGGCGCCACCATATCCAAGACGGCTCGAAACAACTTCACCAGGGCGTGTGCCTGGGGGCGATGGATGCAATCGGTCCCCACCTCTTTCCAAACGTAGGCCACCGCATCCATGCGAATGAAACGCGCCCCCTTCCCGACGTAAGACAGGAGTACGTCCACCATTCGACACAACACATCGATACTGTTGTATTTCAGATCGATCTGATCGGCACTGAAAGTGGTCCAAAGAAATACCTTGCGGTCCGGGAATTTCGTATACGGGGTCAACAACGGATGGGTGCGCGGCCTGACGACGGCCGACAGATCGGTCTGCGGGTCAACCTCGATCGCCAGTTCGCGATACCCATCCAGACCTTTCAAGTAATTGTCGAACCATGGGCTTTGGGCAGAGATATGGTTCAGGACGAAATCGAACATCAGATCGAAATCCCCTCCCAATCGGGATATATCTTCCCACATGCCAATGGACGGGTCCACGCGCTCATAGTCGATGACGGAGAAGCCGTCATCCGACGAAAAGGGGAAAAAAGGCAAAAGGTGGATCGTTGAAACTGCCGACTTGAGATTGACGGCGGCAAAGCGGTGCAAGGTTTGCAATGGACGTTCACCAGAACAACGCAGCGTGTTGCCATAGGTGATAAAGACAATATCGTTTTCGGAAAAACGCGCGATCTTCGACCTGGCTTTCACCTCGAAACGCGTCAATATCGCCATGAGGCGTTCGAACGCCGAAGCGCCGCGATCACCGTATATTCGGTGCAATTGCCGCTCGATGCGCAATTTGGGCGACATGAGACAGCCCCCTTCCTTTTTGTCTGGATGGATACCAGCTACCCATTTCAGGAGGATTCAGGTTCAGGCGAATTCAGGGCCGATCAGGAAGGCCCTCATTTTTAAAGGCCTCTAAGGCAGACGGCAGCATACGCCGGATAAACACCTGGCGATCCCTGCCGGTCAGCGATTGGTACTCGGCATACCGTGAATGGTGCTCGGACAGCGCTGGGGGATCTTGCTGGCAGACGGTTCGGATTTGATCGAATTGGCGAATCAATTCAAAAAGCGCATATCGGGTCGCACAAAACCGTGACAGCCATCCCAATCGACGCATAATTTCGAAACGGATCTGATCGGTCAAAAATAGATGAACGTCGACAATCCTGATCTGGATGCGCCTGTCGACTGTGTAAAATGACGCCTGGTGGCCATATCCCCAAAAGGAAAGAATCAGGTTGTACAGAAACTGATTGTTGGCCTCCGAGGGGTCGGCCAACCGGCACAGGACCGGGGCATCGAGTTCCTCCAGGCGCGTAGTTGGCCCGATCATGGCCTTGAAACGCCGGCGCCAAAGCGTCAACCCCTCTTTAAAGGCGATTTTTTCACGATACTCCGATAACCGAACGATGTCACCCATGGCACTACCATCATGATCGGCACCCTTTTTTATATCGCATCAGGGGAGTGCCGGCCATATTTGTCGACACCATAAAAAGCCGCAGAGAAGTCAGGCCGGACTTGATAAGCCTGCGCCGGACCAGATCCGGGGGCATCCAAAACCTATTGATAATACTGGATCCCGGCTTTCGCCGGGATGACGGCAAAAGCGAATTCCGGACTTTTTACGAGTCTGTCAACTATAATATACAATATATCATAATGAATTCGTAAAGTTAAACAACTTCTTGAGTTTATGGTTCTATTGGTTTATCGTTTTTCAACTGTCGTTCACTCAGCAATGGGCAAACTTGTAAAGGAACGGACTGCCGGACGATGCCGCAAACAGATGACCATCCCGAAGAACTTCTCCTCAATACGGCAAGGCAGATACTGTTTGCTTTCAGTGGTGCATATAAAAAACTCAATCTATATTCCGAAACTCACAACGTCTACAAGGAGGCCTTGCGCCATCTCCAGAACATTGTGGCACCATTTGTCCAACAGCACGGACATCTGCGGTTGCACATTGAAAGAGACCGGATCACTTTTAACGGTGAATCGGTTTACGAGGGCACTTCCGAGCCAACGGACTTTGTATCCATTCTTCATCGCGACGGTTTTCTGTGGGTCGAATTCAAAGAGGGGATTGAATCCTGGGAAATCGATACGTTTCTGAAGGCCATGCGCGACCATAGCGTTCTTGGCGAAGATGCCGAAGACGATATCGTAACGACCCTATGGGAATTTGACCTGCCGTCGATCGCTTACGAGGCCGACGAACTGGTGTTGGGGCTGAACGACGATCTCGTGATTGAGGATTTGCCCTGCCGTCCTCCTGAAAGTGACGATGCAACTGCCCGCGATGATGAATGCCAGTCTAACAGCCGGTCCACTGGAATCGGCAACTTGTCTGAAGAGGCGGCTGCAGCCGTCAAGGCGCCTGCTCAGCTTTACCGTCTTAGCCAGGAGGAGCGTGAGCAACTTGAAAAAATGATAGCCGCCGAAGAGCGCATGGATGGGTCTGACCACGTCGTCGATGTATTGCTCTACATCATTGGAAATCACTGCCTGCCCGAAGATGTGGATGAGCTGTTGGCCTATATGGGCCATGAACTGCGCGAAGCCCTGCTTCAGGGCCGTTTTTTGTATCTACACACGGTATTGATCAAATTCAGGAAACAGTTCAAATCATATCAATCGAAGTCGCATTGGGCCACCCCCTATCTGGAACGCTTCATTCTGAAACTTTCCAATGGCTCTTTTCTTGAAAACTTGCTCGAAATTTCGCCTCTGATCGATGAAAGCAAACCCCAAGGGCTCAGCGATTTGAAGGCGTTCTTATCTTTGTTAAATCCAGAGGCCGTTGCAGCACTTGCACCCATCATGCTGAAGGTTCAATCGGCGAAGCTGCAACGCATCTTGCTCAATGCGATTGCATCCCTTTCGAAGCGCGATATTCGACCATTGGAAAAGCTCCTGCTCGCATCGGACAAGATCCTGGCGGGTCGCCTGGTTTTTATTTTAAAATTCTTCAATGACGACCACGCCCGAAAGCTTTTATCCAGACTCCTGTGCGATGAATCGGCCACCATTCGGCTTCAGGCGCTAAAAGCGGTTCTTGCCGGAAAAGAGCAAACCCTCGTTCCCGAGGAGGCAGCGACACTCCTTGGCGACCCGGACGAGGAGGTCCGCAAATTACTACTCCAATCTCTGGCAGGTGAAAAAAGCGTGCAATCGGAAAAAATTTTGCTGGATCATCTCAAATCATTGAGGCCAGAAGACGAGGAACCCGAATATTTCCTGAGCGTATGCCGGTCGCTGGGCAAATGCGGCTCGTACCGAAGTGTTCCTTTTTTGAAATCATTGCTTTTCAAATGGCCTCAATTCGGTATTTTAAGACCGGGCAACAGCATTCAGCGCCGCGGGGCCATCCTGGCACTCGAGGCACTGGGAACAACCGAGGCTACCGACTTGATCAAAAAAGTGGAACGCGGCTTTTTGGGTAACTTTCTTCGCGCCGAGTAACGTTTTGCAGGAAAAAACAGGAGGGAGAAATCAATGACCGCCAATTACCAGCAATGGATTAACCGCTCGGGTGAATCCCTTCTGAAGGCGATCAACGGCTTGACCCAAATTGCCAAAATTCATGCCGACAACAACGACATATTGACCGATTCGGTTCAAAAATTCGTTCGATTGTTAAAAAAGCTGGGACAGGACGACAACGAGGTCGCCATCCATCTTGCCGAAGGGCGTTTTTACTTTCAGGGAGAAAAGCTATACTTGCGGCCTGCCAATGCGGCATTGTTCAATCGAATGGTCAGATACATGGAAGAACGCGGCCTTTATGGTTTGCAGATCGACGCCGACCTTCAAGGCGCGGTTCCTCAACAAATCGTTGCATTCTTCCGGCTGCTCGATCAGTGCGTCAAACAAGACGATCCCTCGACCTGGCTTACAGATCAAATCGTGAGACACCAGATGCAATGGGTATCGGTGGCGCAGACACCTTATAGCCCAACCACGGACGACGCAGTCCCATTGGACGATTTGGCCCAAAAAAAAGCAGCGGTGCGAAAAACCTATGCCGGCACGCTGAGTTCCATAAAAGAGATCGCGGGCAAGCTGGCCGCCAATCAACGCGTCGGCATGCGGAATTCAGTTCGTCTTGTGCAAAAAATGGTGGACATCATCACCGAGGACGAAACTCTTTTTCTCGGGATCAGCACGATACGCATCTATGATGACTATACCTATGCGCATTCACTGAATGTGGCCGTTTTGGCCATGTGCCTTGGCAAACACATCGGTTTGAAACGGCTCATGCTCGAGAGACTCGGATTGTGCGGCTTGTTTCACGATCTGGGGAAAGTGGCTATCCCAAAGGAATTGCTCAACAAACAAGGTGCATTGAACGAAGATGAATATGCCGTTCTCAAGACCCACTCCATGCACAGTGCCAGATTGATTCTCAGGCTTAAATCCAAGGATGATCGCAAGAGCAAAATTCTTGTCCCCCCGTTTGAACACCATATGGGGTACGACCACTCAGGCTACCCGAAAGTCCTCACCGGTCCAAGGATCAGTCTTTTTGGCCGAATCCTCACCATCGTTGATGTTTACGACGCCATCACGTCGCCACGAGTTTACCGGAAGAATGCCCTGAGCCCCGACAAAGCCATCGCACAGATGGCGACCCAATCCGGCACCCATTTCGATCCCATTTTGTTTAAAGTCTTCGTCGGCATGATGGGCGCTTATCCGGTAGGAACCTTGGTCAAACTGGATAGCGGTGAGCTTGGGATCGTCAAGCAGCCTTCCAAGAGAACCGGCCGCAGCCGACCGGTTATCCAATGTTTAATCCAAGACGACAAACAATCCTACAGGAAAGGCGCGGTGGTCGATCTTTCCGATCGCGATGACACAACTGGAGAATATTTCCATAACATCGTCGCCAGCATGCATCCGTCGACTATCGGCGTTCAGGCCGCTGCCTTTTTACTCTAGAGCCCATCCACAAATTCCCAATTTAGCCGATGATAGCCGTTTGCGTCGGCTTGCTCTCAAGCACGCTGCTCGCGCACGTCGGGGTCCCTGGCCTTGCCCAACTGATCTTTCAGCTGTGTCAGTGCGAGCATCAGATTATCGTGATCGATGGCCGGGCAAAGCTCCATGCGGATATCGGTTCCGTATGTGACCGATGTGCAGAATTTTTGAAGGCTGACGGGGGAATTTGTCCAACCGATCACGATCATCGTATTCCTGCCGATCAGATTCCAGGTATGCACCCCTTTAACGCCCTTGCCTTCAGGCGTACCAAAAACCCTGCCATATCTTTCGATAGCGGAAGGTTCGCTCTCCGGCGGCCATTCGATAATAGAGACGAACGGCATATAGCCCTTGCTTTCCAATTCGCTTTTCATTTTACTGTAGACCTTGGCCATGATTTCCTCCTTATACGCCTGGTTGAACCGTTTGTTTTACGAATCAGATAGATCGCAAACATCTCCAATTCGTCGGATTACGAGTTCATGGGCAAACTTCGGATAACCGTTTAATTGCAAGATCCGCCCAACCCTCGGCGCCACACACCCGAAAGATGGATGCCGCCTGTTTCAAACAATCTTTTGCCCTGGCAGGTTTCTTGGTCTTCACAAAATACTCGCCATACAGGGCGTAGTCCCAACCCAGGTTGCACCTCATTTCGTTGCGCGTATTGGACTGAATTGCTTTATTGATCCAAATTTCCGCTTGGGAAATCGCCTTTTCATCCGCATTCAGCATAATATCAGCGAGGTATCGCGCGACGGTTCCTTCGTAAATCTTGATCCTGTTTTTGGATTCGAATTGGCAAAGAGATTCAAAATTGGTCGTCTTTTCACCACTCAAACACCTGGCGCGCGCAAGGGCAATCCGATTCAAATTGGCCGAGGACGGGAACAATCGACTTTTTTCACGAGTACAGATGGCTTGGTCATAGTGCATCTGGGCAGTTTTGTAGTTCTGCTGTTGGACATAAACATGCCCCATGTATTCGTGCGCCAAGGCGTTGTGGGCCGTCAGATTGAGCTTTTCCGTATATTCTATACCCGTTTGGAGATTCTGCTGTGCCTCTTTGAAAAAACCTTTATAGTAACATGAAACACCGTGGCTCGGATAAGCCATGGCCTTCGAATAGATATCTCCGCTTTCTTCAGCAATACGTACAGCATCCTGACTACTTCGATAGCCATCGGCCACTTTACCATGATAGGTATATCCATAGATGCTCAAATTGCTTTTCATGACGGACGTTCGCCAAGCGTATGCCAAAGCCTCGCTGTAACCGAGCAACAGTTCAAAGTAGTGTAGGGCTTTTTTGAAATCGCAATTGAAAGCCAATACGAGTCCCAGCATGTACTGTGCATAAACCGCTGTAATGATGTCCCCGGTTTTCTCTGAAATGCCAATGGCCATCTCCAGATAACGAATGGATTCAAAGATCTCCTCTTCAACCATGCATTTGTAGCTGCCCGTGATGACCCAGATCTGCCCTTGTTCGACAGACATCTTTTTCGGTAACAACTTGTTCGCGAAGGGTTCTATGGCCTCCATTGCTACCGCCATATTGCCCATTCGAAAAAGTAAGAAGCCGAGAACTGTCCGCGCCTTAATGATCTCTTCGAACAGCTCCTCCGTTTTGGGAAGTTTTTCCAGAGCATCGATCCATTTTCTGGCATAACTGCTGGCGTCGGAAAGGTTCAAAGAATTGTCTGCCTTCATGCAGGCAAGGCGGGCGCAACGGGAGACTTTAATGAAATTTTCGCTGGCAGAAAAATGATTGATAAGCGATCCATAGTAGTCGTCCAGTTTATCTTTATAGAGTTGCTCAATCGCATTTCCGATTTTTTCGTTGAGCCGCTTTCGGGTTTTTGTCAAGATTGAATCGTAGACCACATCCCTTGTCATTGCGTGCCTGAAAATATATCTATTGTCGGGAGAGAGATAACGCTCATAAAGAAGCTCGGATTCCTTTAAGACGTCTAAGTATTTAAGCAATTCTGTTTCCCCGATTTCTGCAACTTGCTTGATCAATGCATATGGAAATTCTTTATCGATACTTGCGGCAGCTTGCAAAACCGCCTTTACAGCGTCTGGAAGCCGATCCACCTTGGCCATGATCATGTCCTGGATCGTTGAGGGGACGGTGACAGATTTAGAATCTCCACGAATATAAGCGAAGTCATCTTCTTTTACGATCAAATCGAGATCCTTGAGAGAATCGATAAATTCTTCCAGAAAAAAGGGAACTCCTTCGCTCTTGCCAAGAATGAGCTGTTGCAGATTTCGATCGACACTGCTTGTGCCCAGAAGATGTGAAATCATGAGCAGGCTCTCAGCATTGGTCAGCCGACTGAGGTTGACCAGGTTGTGGAATGAACGACCTGCCCATGTTTGCACGAACTCCGGTCGGTAGGTGAAAATTAGCAGAATAGCGGCCCCCGGGATCGCCTCGACCAGTCGCTTCAGTGCCTCTTTCGTCGCCTGATCGGCCCAATGAAGGTCCTCTATGGCAATTACGAGAGGACGGATCTGAGCGCCCTTGAGAATAATCTGTTTTATCGCCTCGATAACTTTTTCCTTGCGGCTTTCGGGACTCATCGGGATGGTTTCTATACCCGAATCCCTGACGGATAGAAGGTCCAGAAGATACGGAATGGTAGTAGCCGCATCGACCTTTAGCAGCCTCAATGCATTTCGGACCTTTTTTCGAATCATGCCATCGTCGTCGTCATCCCGGATATCGAAAGAACTCTTCAGCAGATCTATGATCGGGTGATATGCGACGCCCTTGCCGTAGGAGAGACATTTGCCCTCCAAAAAATTTATGTCAGCGTTGGCCACTACTTTCCGAAATTGATATAACAACCTGGATTTACCGATGCCTGCCTCCCCGATAACCGAAAAGGCCTGTCCAAAACCCGCTTTGGCCCTGTAGAAGGCATCGATCAGCAATTCAAGCTCACGGTCCCGTCCCACGAAAGGAGTTAGTCCAAATTCGGCGCACACATCGAAACGGGTTCTGCGCGTGCTTTTGGCGATTACTTGGTAGACCCGCACTGGGATCGCTTTACCTTTAAAGACCTTTTCCCCCAGAGCTTCAAAACGAAAAATACCTTTCGTGAGCTTGAAAGTACTCTCTGTAACAAACACGGTACCGGGTTCGGCAATATCTTGCACGCGCGAGGCGAGGTTTACTGTATCGCCGACGGCTTTGAACTCCACACGCAGATCGTTGCCCAGGCTGCCGACAACCACTGGACCCGAATGAATACCAATGCGCAAATGAATCGGCGGATGGCGCCTTTCGCTTTCGATCCTTTCGCTGAAGCGAGAAATTTCCGTTTGTATATCCAAAGCGGCACGGATTGCCCGCTGAGGTCCATCTTCCAAGGCAATAGGGGCGCCAAATAGGGCCATGATGCCATCTCCGGTAAACTCGTTGACCGTCCCTCCAAAATAATGAACCTTGTGAATAAGCAACTCGTAAACCTGATCCATCAGAAAATAGACACCTTCAGGGCCGATCTTTTCCGAAATCGTGGTAAACTTCTCCATATCGCAGAACATGACCGTAACCTGCTTTTTTTCTCCTTCTATACGATCGCGTTGGGAAAGTACTTTGTCGGTCAGCCCCTGAGGTAGGTATTTTTGAATTTTGGATATTTTTTCATCGAAGGTCATTTCCCTTACGGGTGAGCAAACAGGATCGACGGGGCGGCCGCACTCGCCGCAGAATTTGTCCCCGGGCGCGTTTTCGGCTTTGCATACGGGGCATTTCACCAAAAGCCTGCCACCACACTCCCGGCAAAATTTTCGAGTGGCGGCATTTTCGACCTGACAGGATGGGCATTTCATGGGACGATTCCCCCTTCATGGCAGAGAGGGACTGGACGCGTGGCCATAAAGGCAGATGGAGGCGAGTGGGTGTAACCTCATGAGGGATTCTGCCCTTTATGGCTGAATCTATATAAGCCAATAGTTGGATCTGCAGATCATTGTCAAGAACGAATCGGCGTGCAAAACAATGCACTGAATCTCGGGAATCGGATATCGATGATATGCAAACCAAATTCATCACTTTCTCGATCATTTGATTTTCGAGGAAAAAAAATGACAAACCACACCAAGAACAATTTATTCGGTCACCATTTCTTGGGCTCAGAGTTAAGGATTCGAAGCTTCTGATAGCTACCCGCTATCTGGCAATGTCAATCAGATACCGTAAAAGACATCTTCAAGAGGTATCTGGGCCACAAATTCAAGCGTCCCAGGCTTGGCCACCTGACGGGCAGATCCACCACGAGCGTGCCTGCCTGGACAGATCGTGCCGGGACAAGCTGGAAAAGGCCCGCAACAGAAAAGGGGGCCGGTCCGGAGGCGACGGCGCCGGGCCCACCGGCGACCCCTCCCCGGACGCAGCCAACGTCCCGCGCGTGACCTGGCACGGGGAGCACTTCCGGGAGCTCTTTTACCAGCAAAAGATCCGCGAGCGCACCGAAAACGTGCCCTGGAGCGACGAGCGGATGCTGCGCATGCTGCTCTTTGCCCTGCTGACCCACTGCGGCGACACCCTGGGCGCCTGGTTTGCCCGGCGCCACGGCCTGACCGATGCGGACGGCCAGGGGGCCGATGACCCCCACTGGTATTTTTTTGGACCGAACCGCGGCCCTTGAAAAGATCCGCGCCATGGACATCAACGCCATATGGGAGGACCTGGGCGATGCCACCGTCGAGCTGGTGCTCGATAAAACCGTCACCACCGATCAGCGCCGAACGATCGGCGATCTTCTCGGCATCGATCTATGTTCCGAATGGCGCATCGATGCCGAGTACCTGGCCAAAAAGACCACCGGCGAGATGCTCGTTCTCGGCGAAACGCTGGGCATCTTTGCCGACCCAGCCGCCGAGGCGTTTTTGAAAGAGACCCTGGGCCGACGCAGCTTCAAGGCCTGCAAGAAGGGCGTGCTTGCGCGGGTGTTTTTGGACAGCGGCGCGGACCTGGCCGGCAAGGTGCCCGCCGAGATCCTGGGCACTCATGTAAAGGCGGCATTAAAAACAAGCTCAACCGCATCGAATTCGAATACATTGAGCCGCAATAAACAAAACGGCAGCATGCCCGAGTTGCTTCCCTATTGCGCGCGGTGACGGATTGACAAACGGACGAAAAGGAGACCCGTTCGTCATGTCGAACAGAAACAAGATCACCTTAAAGCAAATACCCGTATTCCTATGCGGAAAGCAGGCCCTTACCGACCTGGGCATTATGGATGTCAAGATTTTGCTTCGTCCCGACGAGGTTGCGGCAATTTTGCGGGTATCGCTCTCCCAGGTTTACGAAATGATCGATCAAGGCGACCTGGAAACCACAACAGCAAAACCCAAAAGAGTCAAAAGCCAAAGCGTCAAGAAACACTTAAACGGTCAAGGCGTCCTTTGATACTGAAGCGCGGGTTTCAAAGTCCTACCGGACGGGCTGCGCATCACCATAAAAAAATGGAAATCCTTAGCGATATTATGATATAGAGCAAATCTTCGCGTCATGCATGAGAACATGACTCTCAAAACCCCGAAGGCACCACCCATGCACCTTGTGCAAATTTTCAAGTCTTGGGATCAGTATCGGCATGATACCGGCAGCCGAGCCTTTTCCTGTTCAAACGGGGACTTTTCCGCATGGATCGCAAGTTAAGTTACGAAGAGCTGGAGAGGCGCATTGAAGAATTGGAGGCGGAATGCCGGCGTGCCGCAGCGGAACCGATCAATGACGAAATCCGCTACCGCACGTTGTTCGAGACCGCCCTCGATTCCATTTTTATCCTTGAGAATTTCCGCTTTGTGGAATGCAACCGAATGACCCTCAAAATATTCGGCTGTGAAAAACCGGACGACATTCTTGGTCGCCACCCGTGGGATTTTTCTCCTCCCAGCCAACCTGACGGCAGCGATTCCAAGGAAAAAGCCATTGCAGTGATAAACACCGCGTTGAAAGGAGCTCCGCAAAGATTTTACTGGAGACACATTCGCAAGAATGGTCAAGAGTTTGATGCGGAGATCTCGATAAGCCGTTTTGAGCAGGCAACGACAGGCGCGGTCCTTGCCATTGTAAGAGATATCACCCAACTCAAACAGATCGAAGCCGACCTTCGCGAAAGCGTGGAAAAATATAAAATCCTGTTTGATCTGGAATCCGATGCCATTGCGCTCATCGAAATCGATACAGGCAACATGCTTGAGGTCAATCAATCCTTTGTGGATCTTTATGGCTATAGCCGCGAAGAAATTCTTAAAATGAAGAATATCGACTTTTCGGCCGAACCTGAAAGAACCCGGCAAGCGACCCAGCAAAGAGGCAGCTACATCCCCATCAGGTATCACAAAAAAAAAGATGGCACTGTTTTTCCCACGGAAATCACGGCAACGATTCTCAAGTACCAGGGCAAAGATGCGCACATCGCCGCCATACGGGACATCACCGAGCGCAAGCGTCTTGAAGATCAGCTCCAGAGATCTCAAAGGATGGAATCTCTGGGGCTTTTGGCCGGCGGGGTCGCCCACGACCTGAACAACGTCCTGTCGGGCATCATCAACTATCCCGAATTGCTGCTGATGAACTTGCCGAAGGAGAGCAAACTCAGGGGGCCCATCGAGAAAATGCAGCAAGCCGGGTATCGGGCGGCCGCGATCGTTGAGGACCTGCTGACCATCGCGCGCGGCGTCGCCACCAATAAGGAGCCCCTCGATATCAACCAAATCATCAACGATTACCTGAACTCTCCGGAATGTGCCAAGCTCAAGTTCTATAATCCCGATGTAAAAATCCGCACCCGGCTCGACTCCGGTTTGTTCAAGATAAAAGCCTCCCCGATTCATATCAGGAAGGTGATCATGAACCTTGTATCCAATGCGGCCGAAGCCATCGAAGGCAGCGGCACCATCACGATATCGACCATGAACCGCTACCTGGATGAACCACTGAAGGGGTACAACGATGTGGCCGTGGATGAATATGTGGTTGTAAACATCTCAGACGACGGTTCCGGAATCTCGGCCGAAGATCTTGCCAGGATATTCGAGCCATTTTTTACCAAGAAGACCTTGGGTCGGAGCGGCACCGGCCTGGGCCTTTCGGTCGTTTGGAACGTCGTCCAGGAGCATAAGGGCTATATCGATGTAAAAAGCGACCAGGAAGGCACCACCTTCAAGCTCTATTTTCCGATCACAAGAGAAGCATTGCTCTCCTCGCCTGAGTCCCTGCCGTTCGAGCAATACAAAGGAAACGGCGAAAAAATTCTAGTGGTCGATGATGTCGAAAGCCAAAGAGAAATTACCTGCAGCATGCTCGACACGCTGGGATATGATTTCCATGCGGTCGCAAGCGGCGAAGAAGCCGTCGAGTATGTAAGAAACCACGAAGTGGACCTGATCCTGCTCGACATGATCATGGCGCCTGGGATCAACGGGCTTGAAACCTATCGCCGGATCATACAATTCCGTCCCAACCAGAAAGCCATCATCATCAGCGGATTCACCCAAACCGACGAAGTCATCGACGCCCAGCAATTGGGAGCCGGCGCACTGATCCAAAAGCCGTTTAAACTGGAAAGGATCGGCGTCGCGATCAGGGACGAGTTGAAAAGAAAAATCCGTTGAAGCAGGACTTTCAGCGGACCGCAAAATCACCCCATCGCATTCATGCATGATCCACTTTGATTCCATATCTTCCATAGTTTCCACCGCCGTCTTTCGCAAGCTTGCCCTCCTGTTCTATAAAAAGCCTTATGGGCAGTTAATGCCCTGATCGCTTCCGGAATCCTTTTTGATTATTGAAGCCGTGCCATCACCGGCATCCTCGGTGCCTTGAAAAAAAAGAGATGAACTTTCACCTGCCCTGCCCCCTTCCCATCGACGCCGCCTGGCTGCCGCCGGAGCTGCGCGAAACCGCCATCGGCAAGCGCTACCGGGTCAAATTCTGCGCCGCAGAAAAGCGCTCGCTGATCAAAAAGGCCTACGTGCGCCCGTCTGACTGGTGCGAGCGGCACATCGTGCTGCCCGCCGACGCCCCGATTCCCGGCCGGTGGCGCAACCGCAACATGCCGCACGTGGCCGGCATCCTGGATGCCTCCTTTCACCCCGGCGTAGGAGAGATCGTGTGCTGCTGGGCGCCCCAGACCGTCTGCCGTCTCATCCAGGAAGGCAGACTGCCCGCCGTGCGCATCGGCGGCCGGGCCTTGCGCATCCCGGAAACCGCCTTCAACAACTACCTGAAAAACCAGGTGGTGGATTCCGACAAGCCGATCATGGCGGACCGGTAATGGCCCGCTGACCGCCAGGCCGCAATGACAGCCACCCGAGGACCCGTTGACGCGCGCCGCGATGTGTCGCAAGCGCCGGAATCACGAGCCCATCGTTTTGATTGCTTTTAACCTTGACAATAGTACCATTATTGATACTATTTATTCATGACGAAAATCGATGACCTGCTATCAGAATTGAAACAAAATCCGAAAGGCATTCGGTTTTCGGATCTGTCCAGGATATGCGATCACTATTTCGGGGAACCCCGTCAGAAGAAAAGCAGCCATCGGATATATAAAACACCCTGGCAAGGAGACCCGAGGGTAAACATTCAAAACGACAAGGGAAAGGCCAAAGCCTATCAAGTAAGGCAGGTGCTTTTGGCGATCGAAAAATTGGAGGTGGGCCATGGCTCAAAAAAGTGACAAATATACGTACCGGGTAACCTGGTCCGAGGACGACAATGAATATGTGGGCCTATGCGCTGAATTTCCCAGCTTGAGCTGGCTGGCAGATACACCGGAAAAGGCTCTAAAAGGGGTTCGAAAACTCGTGGCCGACGTGTTGTTTGACATGGCAAAAAACGATGAGCCCATTCCCGAAGCCATCGCAGGCAAGCACTTCAGCGGGAAATTCATGGTCCGGGTACCGCCTGAGGTTCACAGGAAATTGGCCCTGCAAGCCGCTGAATCCGGCGTGAGCCTCAATCGTCTGGCCAGTTCCAAATTGAGCCAATAGATATATCCGGGCGACAGGTAGGGACGCCCTTCGCCCATTGACAGATACCATTCAAAACTTAAGAGATCCATCTCATGGAAGAATATTTAAAAGAAGTCCAGACGATCGTCGAAACCAACCGGAAGCCATTCGTCATATTGGATCCGGACCTCAGGGTCCTTATCGCCAACTTCAGATTCTACAAGACTTTCGATGTTGATTCAGACCAGGTTCTGGGAAAAATCATCTACTCAATCGATAACGACGATTGGGATATTGATGAACTGCACGCTCTGCTTGAAACCGAATTGCCCAAGGACAGCGTGATGGACGATGTTGAAATCGACCATACCTATTCACGCCTGGGGAGGAAAATCCTGCGGATAAACGCACAATGCTATTATCATGAAAAAATCGAGAAAACGCTGATCCTGCTGTCCATCGAGGACTTCACCAGGCGGAGGCTACTGGAAGAACAACTGAAGGAATCTGAAGAGCGCTTTCGGCGCATGTTCGAAACCTCGAGGGACGGCCTGATGTTGATCAACAAGGTCAACGGCGCCGTCAAGCATATAAACCACGCTATCATCGACATTTTGGGCATCGAGCCAGACGAAATCATTGAAAAATCATTCCTGGATACCGGAATTTTGGGAAAAGAGGTTAATTTCCAGGGACTTTTGGAACATCTTGATGTGAATGGTTTTTTGACGCGAGAGACAACGCTGCTGAACAGACGGTCAAACGCCAAATTTTATGCCGAAATCTTTCTTGTGAACAGGGCCTCCCTGATTCAGTGCAATGTTCGCGATATCACCGAACGTAGAAGGATAGAGGATGAGCGCCAAAGACTTCACGATCAATTATTGCAGGCTCAAAGATTGGAATCCGTGGGGCGGTTGGCAGGCGGTATCGCGCACGATTTCAACAATATTCTATCGGTCATCATGGGATACAGCCAACTGATGCTGGAAAATCTGGCGGCGGAACATCCCCATCATGAAGCATTCCAGGAAATTTTAAAGGCAGCTTTCCGCGCAAGTTCTCTGACCAAACAGATGTTGGCATTCGGCCGCAAGCAAGTACTCGAAATAAACAAGGAAGATCTCAATGGCATCATCAAGGGTTTTAAAAAGCTGATTCGGAGGGTGATCGGCGAGGATCTCGAACTTCAATGGTCTCTGACACCCCAGGAGCTTCTCGTCGAAGTGGACGTGACCCAAATCGAACAGGTGTTGATGAATCTTGCGGTCAATGCCAGGGATGCCATGCCGAACGGCGGCGTCTTGAAATTCGAAACGGCCGTCGTTGAGCTGGATGCCAGTTATGCTAAAGGACGTCCGGGCGTGACCCCCGGCACATACGCCATGTTTGCCGTTACCGATACCGGCTTGGGCATGAATCAAGAGACCTTGGCCCAAATATTCGATCCCTTTTTCACGACAAAGGGAAAGGACAAGGGGACGGGCTTGGGGCTGGCGACATGCTACGGTATCGTGAAGCAGCACGGAGGCAATATCTGGGTCTACAGCGAGCCCGGGCACGGCACCACTTTCAAGATCTATCTTCCGATAGCCACCGGATCGCCGAAACCATCAAGACGAAAGTCTTCAATGGAAGAATCGCCCGGAGGGGGCGAAACAGTGATGGTGATAGAGGATGACGAGGCTGTTCGCACCCTGACATGCGCCATACTGGCGCGATGCGGACACCGCGTGATTGAATCCAAAAGCGCCATGGATGCCATCGAACAATCAAATCGGACCGAAGGGCCCATAGACCTGGTGCTCACCGATGTGATCATGCCCGACATGAAAGGGCCCGAGGTTTATCATCATATTCGTGAGCGCCACCCCGAGGCCAAGGCTTTATATATGTCCGGATACACGGACGAGGTGATCGTGCACAAAGGGATTTTAAATGAGGGGGTGCAATTCATTCAAAAACCGTTCACCCTGCAATCGCTTTCAAATAAGATCAAGAACGTACTGCAACAGTAATATCAGGCGTTTCCGCATATTGAATTGCCGATGCCGTTTGCCACGATAGGCACCAATATCAAACATGTTTCCCTCATCGATGGCAATGGATGCGGCGGACCATAACGGGTACGCATGCGATCCGCCGAATCCGGCACAATCTTCATTCGTGCCGTCGGCTCAAAATCAGGTCGCCGAGTCACCGTCCCGACCTTTCCTTTCCCCTCGTCACACCGGCCCAGGCATTGGCCCGACCCAAATCAAAGTCATTTCAAGTCGGTTCCAGTCATCCTAAGTAACGCAAATGGACACAAGTGGACAGGAGTCCCTTCCCTTTATCCAACCCGCCGCGTTAAACCTCTCCCATACGGCACACCGCCGAAGCGCGACAGTCACCCGATCCACCCCGAACCGGGAGAAGCGATCCCATGGCGTTTTCCATCATCGATCAGGCCGCCGTCGAGCAGGCCGTCCGGGACCTGGCCACCGGCCAGCGCATCGTGCGCATCACGGTCAACGGCAAGACCACCGAGTACGGCCAGGCCGACCTGGGCGCCCTGCGCGGCCTGCTCGCCGAGATCAACCAGGAATTGGCCGCAATCGAGCCTTTTCCCAGCTACATCCTCACCCGCACGGAAAAGGGGCTGTGATGTTCGATCCGTCCACCATACTCGACCGCCACGGCCGCCACTATCCGCGCGCACAGTATGGCGGCGGATTCGAGGGCGCCACCACCGGCAACCGCTTGGCCGACTGGGGCCTTTCCGCCCTGTGGAACATCGCGGACCAACGCCATCAACATTTTGCCCAACACCTACGGCCGGCTGCGCGACATGGACCTGATGCCCGGCCAGGGCGTGCGCACCCGCTCCAGCGTCGTCGAGGAGAAAAACGGGATCCTGAACCTGTTGCCCACCCGCCCCGTGGGCGCCCCCGGCACCGTGGCCGACCTGGACGCGGCGATCGCCGACGAGGAGGTGCGCTCCAGGATGCTGGAGGAGGAGCGGCGGGCGGCCGCCGTCGAGGCATAGGGCCGCCGTACCAACCTGAAATTTGATCACCTTAAAGCGCCGGGCATGGGCTGACCATCCCGGCGTCTATTTTTACCAATGGAAACTTCACATCCAACCGCAAGCACCCTTCCCCTGCTTTTGGCATCAGAAAAGCCATATTTTTAACCATATAAAAATATTGACACCAATCCAATTCATGCGCAATATGCCTTCATGAAAAAGCGATCCGATTTTGAATGGGGCCACGATAAGGACCTGATGAATCGTGAAAAGCACGGCGTCTAATTTGCCTTGGCACAGCTTGCGTTTCTGGATGGCAACCGTGTCATCCTGGAAGACCTTGAACATAGTGAGCATGAAAAACGGTTTTATTGCCTGGGCAGGGTCGCCGATGGGATACTCACAGTGAGATTCACCTACAGAGATAAGAAAATCAGAATCATCGGTGCCGGATATTGGCGGAAAGGCAAAAGAATATATGAAAGAGAAAATAAAATACACGGATGAGCCGATGGGGAAAGTGAGGGTCATCACAGACTTTCTGCCCTCACCCGAGCAGCTTGCGCTTAAAGACGAAACCGTTAAGGTGACGCTGTCCCTGAGCAAGGCCAGTGTGGATTTTTTCAAGAAAGAAGCAAAAAAATACAACACCCAATACCAGAAGATGATCCGCAGACTGCTCGATGAGTATTCTGCCCGTCAATAATGGTGATCCATCACCCAGCCTTGCGCTCGGCTGAAATTTCCGCTGAACTTCACTACCGCCGGTGAAGGCCATGTTCACCGCCGCCCCTTGCCCCGTATCCATGGGAATGAAATGACCAGTTGATTGCCGCCTTTGAACGCCGACGTCAACGTAAGGCCATCGCGTCAAAACCCGAACTCCATCTGCACGGGCTCGAGGTTGGAAGGGTCGTTGTGCCCGACCGAGTTCACATCCCGGGTCACGGGGTGGAACTTCAGCTCGGTCAGCACCCTTTCTTCCAGCAACCGGCCCAGCAGCGCCCCATCCTGGTTGCCGGGATCGAGCCAGGGATCGTAAGGCCTGGGCAGACAGGATCACCGGCATGCGGTCGTGCAGCCGCTCTATGCCCCCTGCGGCCGGCCGCGTGATGATCGTGCACGATCGATAGGCCTCCCCATCTTTTAACCGGCATGTATGCCCTCTTGACTGAGCTCACCGAATTCATGGCGGCCATTGACGAAAGGACCCTGCGGCTTGTTCCTATCAAGTGGGAGGGAGGCGTTTGTGAACAGATCGAGGAGGAGGTGGCCGCATGAAAACAGTGAGCCCCGCGGCGAATCATCTAAACTGGCTTGTGGATGAACTTGTCAAAGCCAACCTCAAGATAGAGAACCTCAAGGATGAGGTGGCCCGCCTGGAAAAACTGACCGCCGACCCCACCCCAAGGCCCAAACGGCGGCGACCGAAGCATCTTTCGGTTATCGCCGGGGGCCGCATCGACTGACCTGACCCCCCTGACCATCAAGAGCCCTGGGCTTCGGCCTGGGGCTTTTTTTTGTTTAACCCCTGATATGGCCGTCGGGTTGGAAATAAGGTTGGAAACCGAAAGGCTGAAATAAGAACAGGCACCCGGATTATCTCCTAAGTGCCTGTTTTTATTAGTGGCGTCCCCAAGGGGATTCGAACCCCTGTCGCCGGCGTGAAAGGCAGTAGTGCTGATTTTGGTATTTATAATATTATCTTATATTTGTAATATTCTCGAAATGTTACTGAGTGAGTATTTGCGTGAATTTGTCGATAAAAATATGAAAAAACATCTATTCCTTAATCATTTTCACTCAGTTTTTCACTCAGTGGATTTGGGTCAATCAGACCATCCGTCTCATCACCCAATAAACGGCGTACCCGACGCCGATACCAATGGGCAACATGATTCATGGCCGGCACAGGGGTGTCTCTCTGAACTTCCAGGAATAGATGCCGACTACGAGAATGCCGGATATGATGCAGATGATTTGAGGGAGCATGTAAGAATTCCTCGAAATATAGTAAATTTATAATAAGTTAAATTTGTTTTATATTTTTTAATCACCTGGCTCAGACCGCTATCCCGCCAGGCGCGAATATGTCGTTGCCAAAATTGGCGTCTTGCCGCCCGATCCTGCTTCAAGGTATTGCCATCTGTCATCAGTGCACCTCCGTTGGTAAGTTGGGCGCACAATGACATGTTTTAGACCGAGCGTGAAGATGGGGTTAATTTGACGGTTACATTGCTCTGGCCGATGGGGACACCATCACCGTTCTTGAAAACCAAACTCAATACAGAATCCGGCTATTTGGGATTGATGCCCAGGATCGCCGCCAGGATTTTGGGAACAGGGCGAGGCAATTTGTGGCAGATATGGTATTTGGAAAGCAGGTCAGGGGGGTCAAACATGATGTTGACCGCTATGGGAGGATCGTTGGAATCGTTTATGTGGGCGATATCTGTGTCAATGAGGAACTGGTCCGAAATGGATTTGCCTGGGTGTACCGGCGGTATTGCAATATTCAGGTGTGTGAGGATTGGTTGGCATTGGAATCACAGGCCAGGGCGGGAAATGTGGGATTGTGGTCACATAGGAATCCGGTGCCGCCGTGGCAGTTTAAGAGGCATAAGAGGTCAGTAAAATAAAAGAAAATATTTTCAGGGAACTAATTTGAGAGCTGTCGGAAAACCGGTTTAAAAGCAGAAGACGGACATATTTGAAAAAATGAAAAAGTAATCTGCAGAAACATGTGGCACCAAAAGAACAGCTTATGTTATTTTCTACAATATTGTGCAACGTGGCAATAATCACACAGTCTCGATCTATTCTCTTCGAACCTCCTCGTTTTTTCAATCTTTTTAATTTCCTCTATAAGCCACAATTCGGTGGCATCGTGTAGTTTTTTGGTATATTTCCATTCCCTAATTTTTCCATTTCTCAAAAACTGGAAACACAAATTATATGGCTCCCAGCCACCGCTACTTAATGCATAGGCATAAATATTTAGTTGTCGGTTTCTTGCATTTTTAGGATTACCTGTTTTATAATCTATTATTTTTTTGCCATTATCTATTCTATCAATAATGCACTTTAGCATATAAGGCCCCACAAATGAATTACACTCATATTCTATCTTTTCGATTTTTAAATTATCTGCTCTATTGATCTTCACAAAATGATCTAAATATAATACGATTTCAGAAGAAAGAATAGGGTATGTTATTTCATCGGAAGCGATTGCGCGCTCATAAAACTTCAATAGATCATCTATTGCGTTCTGTTTTCTTATTTTTTTGTTGATATTAGTTCTGTATTCTTCAGTATATAACTGGATTATTTCATGGGTCAATTTACCAATTTGAGCCGCTCTGCTGCTATTTTCCTTTAAGCGGCACAAATATTTTATTTCGAAGGAACGCGGACATTTTTTGTAGGCCATAATTCGCGAGTAAGAAGCATATTCTACTGCGAATATTTCATTTGGATGTATTTTCCAATGATTAATCCAATTATAAAATTTAGTTATTGGAAATTTATTTCTCTTTGATATTTCATTTTTTTTTATCGTCTTTTTAATTCTTTCGGATTGGTGTATTTTTGATTCACGTCGAATATCAATTATCCACCGTACAAAATAAAATAAACTGAAAATCAAGATGATTATCCAATAAAAAATGGTTTCGTAGTTCATCTGCCACCAGAAAATTATTTTTCAAAAACGAAGCGGTAATGTCTCATTCCTAAGAAAACTATCATCAACCGACGATAAAGCAATGTTGTGTTATATGTTACTACTACAGAAGGATACCAATTATTCTGCTTCTGCGCAAATTCCGTTTTTAAAAATAAGTTCGCAACTGATACCTCTATTCCGTAATAAATTTAAGAGCAAATAACTAAATAATTATCATGAAGTATATATCTTAACGATGCTCTCTGTTGTCAATTCTCTTCAACTCAGTGCCAGCTTTAAAAAACGGTAGCTTCTTTTGTTTGACGACGACCTTCTCACCCGATCTGGGATTGCGCCCGGCATATGAATCATATGTTTTAATGTGAAACGAGCACAATCCCCGGATTTCAACCCGGTCTCCCTTTTCGAGCGCTTTGGCAATTTTACCGAAAAATATTTCGACACACTTGGCACCCGGTCTTGGCCAGCTTCTGGGAATCTTTCAGGGCCTGGATCAGTTCGAGTTTGTTCATTGTGTTTCCCTGGTGTCAGTGTGAGCTGAGATGGTTCAGTTTTCTGGCCATTTAAGGACCTCCTTAATCAATGGACCAGGTATTGGCCTTGGCAATATTATCGTTCCCAATCCATCTCCATCCCCAACCTCAACACCTCGACCCTCTACAAACTCCCTGACGGTGGCCGCTGCAACCCAGGCATCCAGCATATCCTTGGGGCCAGGCCTGCATGCCGAAAAATCGATGTCGACCCTAACATCCCTGACACCGGAAAGAAGGGTATAGGAAGCGCTGGGGAATACTTCATGTATTCTGGCCTGACCCTCTAAAGTTTCATAGAGACGAAAGCCCAATTTCATCCATGCAGGAGCCTGTATTTTGATCGGGGTCCATTGAGGATTTGCGATACGATGGGCGGAAAGCACAATTTCACAATGCCGGCCATTTCCAATTCGGTTATTGCTTTGATTCCATCTCCGCTGATTGCCGTTCCAAAACCAAATGCGTTTTGTTTCAAGTGGCATTCTTGGAGCATCGATGCCGATCTGGACAGGCCCGCGTAATATTATCCGTTTGACGAGACTCACAGCATCATTCAGAGAATCATCTGAGAACCAACCAGACTCAGTGAGGGTCCCCTGATCGTCTATGGCGGCATAGCTGCAGTGTCGGCGGGTTTGAACATCTATGCCCAAATAATAGGATGCCATTTTTCCCTGCTTGGTAAGTATTGGGATCTATTTTAATGTGTTGATATATCGAATTATTTAGATGTGTCAGCAACTTATGTCAACCTTTAACAAACCTTAAAATATATTCGCAATACAGATTCCGTCCCCACTAAAATATTGATTCCTATGTTTCTGGATTTTACCCCATTAGAGCTCGTCGTTCGTACATTGCGTTGTATTACTTTTTAAAGCTTATGATATTTAAGCATTTGCCGATAACCATAAGTAAGGAAAGGATTATTTGCAAAAATATGGAGATGATCAAATGGCATTTAAAGGATGGGACCGAATTCAGATAACTTCAGATGACAAGGAAGATGTTTCAGCGATCGCCCCAATAATTATTTCGGCCAGCAGAGCTACCGACCTACCAGCATTTCATTGGAAATGGTTTTTTCATCGTTTAAATCTCGGACATGCTGCTTGGGTAAATCCTTTTAATAAAAAAAAACAGTATGTCTCCTTTTCAAAAGCTCGCGTCTTCGTCTTTTGGACAAAAAATCCATCTATGTTTATGAAATATTTAGATGAATTAAACAAACGGAATCTCAATTATTATTTCCAATTTACCCTGAACGATTATGAAACTGAAGGATTAGAACCAGGCATTCCCCCACTCGAAAAGCGGATCGACACATTTAAACGTCTGTCTGATTCAATCGGCAAGGAAAGGGTCATCTGGCGTTTTGATCCTCTCATTTTAGTTGGGGGGATAACACACGATGCTTTATTGGATAAAGTGCATCGTATTGGATTAGAATTAAAAGGATTTACAGAAAAATTGGTGTTTAGCTTCGCGGATGTAGATAACTATAAAAAAGTAATTGCCAACCTAAAAATGGCAGGCATCCAATATAAAAAATTTACTGAAGATTTAATGGTTCAAATGGCTTCAGGCATTGGCAAAATTGCAAAGGAGCTGTCTTTGGATGCCTGTACATGTGGTGAAGGATTGGATTTGTCCCCGTATGGGATTTTTCACAACAAGTGTATCGATGACGATTTAATGATAAGATTATTTTCTCACGATGATCAACTAATGAATTTTTTAAGGCCTGCCATGCAATTGACAGGCATTATGGATAGTATGCCGGGTTCAAAAGCCTCTAATGCACCTAAAGATCCGGGCCAACGGAAAGAATGTGGCTGTATTGTTAGTAAAGATATCGGACAATATGACACCTGCGGTCATTTTTGCCAGTATTGTTATGCCAACAAAAATAAAAACATTGTCCAGAAAAATTTGGCTTCCGCAAGGGGACATCTGGGCGAAACCATTGTTCCATTCTAACTGAAACAATAGCTCCGCATTATGATGACTTGTTTATTGCACATCAATAAGGATACGATCGCTCCATCAGCAACTCCCGCAAGATAGTCTGGCATTACATCCCTTCGCTATTTTCAAAGTTCACTCATTAGGAAGGCACTCAGGATAATAAAATTTAAATTTTATCCATCACTTCTGGATCTTTTTGAATATTACGGCAGCAATGAAATCGAACGTATCAGGATAAAGGGAGGACGGCCGGTTCGACGGGATTGGTTTGTGTTTGAATCCGAGGAGGATGCGTTGCTGTTTTTCTGTGAGCGGTGTGGTTCGTTAGAGGGTTGATATGTTTAAGGGGATTATGATCGCCAGCCTATTCTTCCAATACACAGCGTACCCGACTGTGATGCAAGCACCGACATGATTAATGGCCGACGCTCTTTATCCTTACCATTTCCACCTTTTCCCATCAGGCGTGAATGGATTTGTCATATCGAATTCCGGTTCATCTGGCTCTTCATCATACCGCCCGTATGTTGTCCTGACATCATCACATATCCACAATAGCGATAAAACGACACCATAACTACCTAATGAGACCGATTGTTCGATGATGTCTGATTCATCATCAATAGCACCTGCAAGCCAGGCGCGCGCAGGAACACTATCAGGATTTTTGTTTAGTTCCACGCCATCGAAGAAATCGAATGCAAACGTATCAAAGCTCAGCTTTTCACCGACCTTTACATGATAATTGAAACTGTCTGATTTCTGGTACCATTTAATCACACAATCCTTAGAAACAACCAAAGCACATGGTTCTTTTGAAAAGCCAATATAACGAAGAGAAGTGGCTGTTAATGTCGTACGGAATTCCTTCGCAATTTTGCTGATCACATCAAATGTTGGCCGACCTGATAATACAAACCTGTCGAATATCTCATAAGGCATTAATAAACTTGCAGCGAACT
>Ga0209164_1001790_pt1 | contig 25521 bp, 28 predicted proteins | sample MTBNYHSulfiMetaG_FD_187458 | JGI IMG/M metagenome (GOLD analysis project Ga0209164, IMG submission 187458) | Enrichment culture microbial communities from rom New York Harbor, USA that are MTBE-degrading - MTBE-NYH (New York Harbor Sulfidogenic)... | ecosystem: Environmental > Aquatic > Marine >... | reverse complement strand
AGCTCGTAGGAGCGCCAGGAGAACCACCAGCCGGGATGGATTGCCCCCTCCGCAATAGAAAGCTCCTTGTTGGGAATGACCAGGTCGCGGTCGATCTCCATCTTCACTCCCAGGCCGCTGCACGCGGGACAGGCACCGTGCGGGCTATTGAAGCTGAACGTCCGTGGCTCAATCTCCCCCAGGCTGATGCCGCAGTGTACGCAGGCGAAGTGCTCCGAGAAAAGAAGCTCCCGGCCATCTTCCATGGAGACGAGCAGCACCCCGGCACCCAACTTGAGGGCGGTCTCCACAGAGTCGGCAAGGCGGCTTTGCTGCTCCAGTCCTTCGACGGCAAGCCGGTCCACCACCGCTTCGATGGTGTGCCTTCTGTTCTTGGCCAGGTCGAAATCCTCGGACAGGTCGCGAACCCGTCCATCGAGCCTGACACGCACGTAGCCGCCCTTTCTCAAGTCTTCAAGAACCGCTTGATGCTCTCCTTTGCGGTCCCTCACCAGTGGAGCCATGACCATGATTTTCATCCCGTGGGGTAGTTCGAGAATAGAGTCCACCATCTGCTGCACCGCTTGCTGTGCGATCTCGCGTCCGCAATTGGGGCAGTGGGGGTGACCCACGCGGGCGAAGAGCAGTCTCAGGTAATCGTAGACTTCGGTCACCGTCCCCACGGTGGAGCGCGGGTTCCTGCCCGGGCCCTTCTGGTCGATAGAGATGGCCGGGCTTAGCCCCTCAATGTAGTCCACGTCGGGTTTCTCCATCCGGCCAAGGAACTGGCGGGCGTAGGCGGATAGAGACTCAACATAGCGGCGCTGTCCCTCGGCGTAAACGGTGTCGAAGGCAAGAGAGCTCTTCCCCGAGCCGGAGACACCGGTGACCACTACCAGCCTGTCGCGGGGTATGGCAACATCGATGTTCTTCAGGTTGTGCTCTCGAGCTCCCTTGACGAATATCGTATCCAGTGGCATAGGGTCGCTCCCTCTTTCGCGTGCCTCGTCCTTCCTAGTTTAGCATGGCACCTGTAGCTGAACAAGGCGCATACAGCTTATACAGAATGCTTGCATTTTGTCCGATAGTGGACTATAATACTGTTTTGGTGGAACCCGGACTGGCATTTAGCAGCATGACCACATCGCGAAAGCGACCTAGGGTTTGTCTCAGCACCAAGAGGATTTGGCAATCGGACGAACAGGGTCTCAAAGCTGTACCGGCTAAGGGCAACCACCAAATAAAGAAGGAGGCTTGGTATGGTTTTGGAGGACAAGACTCTGGTGTGTCGGGATTGCGGCCGGGAGTTCACGTTCACCGCTGGTGAGCAGGAGTTCTTCCAGTCGCGCGGGCTGCTGAGCGAGCCCACTCGCTGCCGGGAGTGCCGTTCAGTGAGGCGGCGCAATCGCGTTGGCGAGACCCGCCAGATGTATCCCGCAGTCTGCGCTTCCTGTGGCGCCGAGTGTGAGGTTCCCTTCGAACCGAGGAACGGCCGGCCGGTATACTGCAATGAGTGCTTCCCCAAGGTAAGGAACCGGTTCTAGCCGCCGGGATGCTATAATGTAGTCACAGGCTGAGAGCCGAGACGCTCCCGGTGTTCGGGGACGTTTCGGTTCTTGTTGTCCGGGAGGAACAATGAAAGTTGGAGTTTGCCGGGTAAGGCTGCGCCTGCCGGAGAACCATTCACTCAAGGGGAAGCGGCACGTGGTGAAGTCGGTCATCGAGCGAGTGAAGAACAAGTACAACGTGTCGATAGCTGAGGTCGATGATCAGGATGCCTGGCAGGTCATCACCCTGGGGATAAGCTGCGTTAGCGAGAGCGCGCCGCATGCCAATGAGGTCCTGTCCAAGGTCGTGGACTTCATCGAGAAGAGCAGGTTTGATGTAGAGATGCTTGACTACGAGCTGGAGATCATTGGCTGCTAGAGCGGGCGCCCTGCGCCCGCTGGCCATCAATCAGCCAGGCAAACAGGTCCTCACCGGCAACCCTACCGGCCGCTGGTGGATGCCGGAGAGGGTGGCTCGCTCGACCGGCTCAGGGCAAACGCAAGATACTCCCTCCCCTGGCGGGAGGGAGTTAGAGGGAGAGGGCAAGGGTGCAGGGCCGAGGAGCGTGACCCGATTCGGGGAGCGACATGGACACCACAACTTTCCTGGATTACCTGAGAGCACACCCCCTGTATGAAGACCAGGTGTCCCATGTCGAGCACCTGCCTCGGCGCGGTGCGAGCTACGGGACTCTGGCGAACCCGCTGCACCCCGACCTCGAAGCGCGTCTTCACGCTCTGCACGTCCGCACCTTGTACCGGCACCAGGCTCAGGCAGTAGATGCTGCTGCCTCGGGCAAGAACGTCTTTGTGGTGACCCCTGCGGCCAGTGGCAAGACCCTCTGCTACAATCTGCCTGTACTGGACGTGATGCTCCGCGAGAGGCGGAGTCGCGCCCTGTACATCTTCCCCACCAAGGCGCTGGCTCAGGACCAGCTCCGGGGTCTATTCGAACTCGCCTCACCGCTGGGGATAGGGTGCGCTACGTTCGATGGTGATACCGCGCCCGAGGAGCGAGGCGACATCAAGCGGGCTGCTCGGCTGGTGCTGACCAACCCCGATATGCTTCATCTTGGCATTCTACCCAATCATCAGTCATGGTCAAGGTTCCTTCGTCAACTTCGTTATGTGGTGGTCGATGAGGCCCATGTGTACCGCGGCGTGTTCGGCTCTCATGTGGCCAATGTGCTCCGCCGGCTGCTGCGCGTGTGCGCGCTCTACGGGGCGAAGCCCCAGTTCATCTGCGCCTCCGCCACCATTGCCAACCCCAGGGAGCACATCGAAAGCCTGGTGGGCCTTCCCTTTGAAGTCATTGACGACGATGGCTCGCCCTACGGTGGTAAGGACTTCGTGTTCTGGAATCCTCCCATCATTGACCAGGCGCGAGCCACCAGACGCAGCCCGAATTCTGAGGCCACCTTTCTTTTCGGTGAGCTCGTCAAGGGGAATCTACGCACCATTGCCTTCGCCCGGTCGAGGAAGCTCACCGAGCTTATATACATCTACACCAGGGAGCAACTGGCCGGCGAGAGGAGACGGCTTGATGAGAGAATAAGGCCCTATCGCGCCGGCTATCTTCCCGAGGACCGACGCCAGATCGAGCGCCAGTTGTTTGACGGTGAGCTGCTGGGAGTGGTGGCGACCAATGCTCTTGAGCTTGGAGTGGACATCGGCGACCTCGACGCGACCGTGCTCACGGGATACCCGGGGAGCATCGCCAGCACATGGCAGCAGGCAGGGCGGAGTGGGAGGAGGGGGGAGAGGTCCCTGGCTTTCCTCATCGGCCTGGGCAACCCCCTGGACCAGTATTTCATGCGTCACCCCGATGCCTTCTTCGGCAAGAGTTTCGAGCACGTACTCATCAATCAGGCTAACCCCTACATCCTAAGGTCTCATCTGCTTTGCGCTGCTTATGAGCATCCCCTGGACGAGACGGATGAAGCGCTATTCGGGGAGCACTTTGGCAGCGTGAGAGCGAATTTGGGCAGGGAGGAATTGCTCAGAGAGCGCAGCGGGCGGTGGTATCTGTCGCCGGCCATACTCTATCCGGCAGAGGGGGTCAACATCCGCTCGGCATCCTCCGAGCGCTATACGGTTGTCGATACCTCACAGGGCCATAAGGAGTTGGAGACAGTCGAGGCGGCGGTTGCGTTCTTCGAAATACATCCCGGCGCCATATATCTGCACCAGGGCGAGACCTACCTCATTGGCGAACTGGACCTGCTGTCACATACTGCCTATGCCCAGCCGGTCGACGTCGACTACTATACACAAACGAAGGACATTACCGACGTTTCCATCTGCAATACCAGTCAGCGAAAAGAGGTGAGGGGAGTGGGTGTATGCCTGGGAGAGGTGGAGGTGACCACCGACGTGGTGGGCTTCAAGAGGAAGAGGCAGTTCACCGAGGCGGTAATCGGTGAGGAGCTGCTCGACCTGCCGGCGCAGACCTTCTCCACCGTGGCGCTCTGGTTCGACATTCCCGAGCAGACTGTCCGTGCCGTCGCCGAGAAAGGGCTTGACCTCGCCGGCGGACTTCATGCCATGGAACACGCCGCCATAGCGCTCCTCCCCATTTTTGCCCTCTGCGACAGGAATGACATAGGCGGCATCTCTACCCCGCTCCACGCTGATACCGGCCGGCCACAGGTGTTCATCTACGATGCGTTTCCCGGCGGGATCGGCATCGCCGAGAAGGGCTTCGAACTGGTCGAAGAACTGTGGCGGGCTACGCTGAGGGCGATTTCGGACTGCCCTTGCGAGGCGGGCTGTCCCAGTTGCATCCAATCGCCCAAATGTGGCAACAACAACGAGCCGCTGGACAAGAAGGCGGCGGAACTTATTCTCGGCGCCCTCGTGGGACCCGGGTGATACGCCGCCCACGGCGATGAACCTCGGCTGCGTGAGAGTCAGGTGCGGGTTTCCGCAGTTTTGAGGTATACTGTGGAGGGATCACGGGAGGTGGCAGCGGCCGCTGGTCGCGCCGACGAGAAGGGAGCAACAGATGCCAGCAGTGGCGGTTATCGGTGCGCAGTGGGGAGACGAGGGGAAGGGCAAGATCGTTGACCTCCTTTCCGAGAAGGTGAACATGGTGGTCCGCTTCTCGGGGGGGAACAACGCCGGGCATACGGTGATCAATCCTTACGGTGAGTTCAAGTTGCGTCTTGTACCCTCAGGCATCTTTCACCGGGATGCCACATGCATCATCGGCAACGGTGTGGTCATCGATCCCGCGGTGCTTCTTGAAGAGATCGAGGGAATAAGGAAGAGCGGCGTGAGCGTGGAGCGGCTGTTCGTCAGCGACCGCGCCAACCTGATCATGCCCTATCACAGGCTTCTCGACGGCCTGGAGGAGGAGGCCCGCGGCGGCGGTGCCATAGGAACCACGAGACGGGGGATCGGACCCTGCTACACCGACAAGGCTGGCCGTTTGGGCATTCGCGTTGGGGACTTGCTCGATAAGGAGGTATTTCGAGAGAGGCTCAGCTTCGTTCTGGAACAGAAGAACCGCGTAATCACCAAGCTCTACGACGCTGAGCCCCTGTCATTCGACGGCATTTACGCTGAATACTGTGGCTACGCAGACGAGCTCGTGCCCCATATCAGGCCAACCGACATGATGGTGCAGCGGGCCCTGGAAGCGGGTCAAACGGTACTGCTGGAGGGGGCGCAGGGCACCATGCTGGACATCGACTTCGGTACGTATCCCTATGTCACCTCAACGTCCACCATCGTGGGTGGCGCCTGCTCCGGGCTGGGTATCAGCCCGTTGCGGGTGGACCGGGTCATCGGTGTGTGCAAGGCGTACAGCACCAGGGTTGGTGAAGGCCCCATGCCGACAGAACTGACCGGCGAGACAGGGGAACGCATACGAGAGCGGGCTCACGAGTATGGCGTGGTTACGCGGCGGCCCCGCCGCTGCGGGTGGTTTGACGCCGTGGTGGGCCGCTTCAGCACGCGGATCAACGGTTTCTCCGATTTCGCCCTGACCCGACTTGATATCCTGGACATTATGCCGTCAATCAAGATATGCACCGGCTACAGGGTCGATGGCAGGACGCTCACAGACCCCCCGAGCAGCCCGACGGTTCTGGCCAGGTGCGAGCCGGTCTACGAGGAGCTTGCTGGCTGGGAAAGCGACATAGCCGGGGTTCGCCGCTTCGAGGAGTTGCCCGCCGCGGCGCGCTCGTACGTCAGGCGGCTTGAGGAGTTGATCGACTGTCCGGCGAGCGTTGTCTCAGTGGGGCCCAGTCGGGAGGAGACCATCATCATTCGCGATGTCCCGTAGCGCTCGCAGGTGTGGGGTGCTCCCCACAACGCCATCTCACACCCTGGCTTCAACTGGAAGGTCGATCTTGTAGTCTCTCAGGGTGGTCTCAATAAAGGCTGCCGACTTCGCGTCGGGCTCGGTGAGAGGCAGGCGTGGTTTGCCCACACGGAAGCCCAGGTGATTCAAGGCATACTTGGTTGGGATGGGGTTGGACACGACGAACATGGCAGTGGTGAGTGGAATCAGACGGCGATGGATCGTGGCAGCCTCTTCTCGCTCCCCGACGAGGAACTTCTCCATCATCTCCCTTATCTGGAGGCCGACGAGGTGGGAGATGACGCTGATTACACCGTAGCCCCCCAGGGCGAGGATGGGTAACGTGTCGCCATCATTGCCGCTGTAGACCAGGAAATCCTTGCTCACTCCATCGATTATCCTGGCGATTTGCTCCAGATTGGCGCTGGCCTCCTTTATGCCCACCACGTTGTCGAGTTCACTCAACTTGATGGCTGTTTCGGCGGCAAGGTTCACCGCCGTTCGGCTCGGCACGTTGTAAGGAATGCAGGGGAGGCTGGTCGCCCCGGCAATAGCCGCGAAGTGTTGTAGAAGCCCGTCCTGTGTTGGCCTGCTGTAGCACGGCGCAACGACGAGAATGGCGTCCACGCCGGCCTTCTCCGCCTCCCTGGTCAGCGCGACGCTCTCCCTTGTGTTGTAGGTACCGGTGCCCGCTACCACCGCCCCGCGGTCTCCGATTGCCTGCTTCACCTCGCCGAAGAGCCTGAGCTTCTCCTCCCGGCTGAGGGCGGGAGCCTCTCCCGTGCTCCCAGCTACCACGAGGCCGTCGCTCCCCGAATCGATGAGGGCGACGGCAAGCTTCTTCGCCTGCTGGTAGTCAACCTCGCCTTCACTGTCGAAGGGGGTTATCATAGCGGTGATCAGTCTACCAAGCGCGGCCATCGCGTGCCTCCATCATATCCAGCCTCTCTCAATCACCGTCTCGGCGATCTGAACGGTGTTCAGGGCTGCTCCTTTTCTGATGTTGTCGGCCACCACCCACATTGCCAAGCCGCGCTCGTGGGAGACGTCCTTGCGGATGCGCCCCACAAATACATCGTCGGTCCCAGCCACCGACCACGGGTGAGGGTACAGACTGATGCCGGGGTCATCCTGTACCTTGATACCGGGGGAGTCAGCCAGTATCTGCCTCGCTTCTGCTGGAGACATCGGTCTCTCAAACTCGATGTGTAGAGCCTCGCTGTGCCCAATAGAAACGGGAACGCGCACACAGGTTGCGGAGATGGCTATCTCTGGCGCATGCATTATCTTCTGGGTCTCCTCGACCATCTTCCACTCCTCTTTGGAGTACGCATTGTCGAGGAAGAGGTCGATTTCAGGAAGAACGTTGAAGGCGATCTGGTGGGGAAAGAGGTGGGGCACCACCTCACGCCCCTCGAGAGCCAGCTTCGTCTGGTCAACCAGTTCTTCCATGGCGGCGGTGCCAATGCCAGAAGCGGACTGGTAGGTGTCGGCAACAATCCGCTTCACGGGGTTCGCCCGGTGCAAAGGGTTGACGGCGACCACCATCTGAATGGTAGAACAGTTCGGGTTAGCGATGATTCCCTTGTGGTTCTTCGCGTCGTTGGGGTTGACCTCAGGTACCACCAGCGGGACATCGGGGTCCATCCTGAAGGCTGAGCTATTGTCGACCACGACGGCACCAGCGCGGGCGGCAATGGGAGAGAAGTGACTGCTAATCTCAGCACCTGCGGAGAAAAGAGCGATGTCTACCCCCTCGAAGGAATGCGCGGTGGTCTCTTTCACCTCCACCTGCTCATGTTTCACATAGAGCTTCGCGCCAGCGGAGCGGTCAGAGGCAAGCAGGCGGATCGAGTTCATCGGGAAATTGCGCTGCTCAAGGATCTTGATGAACTCCCGGCCAACAAGTCCGGTGGCGCCAACGATGGCAACATGCAACGCTTGCATCAGGACCTCCTACAACCCTAGCAGGCTCTCCAAGCCATATATGACTCCCTTGGTCTTCACCACTTCTCTGATAGCCATGACTACGCCAGGCATGAACGACTCCCGGCTGATGGAGTCGTGGCGTATGGTCAGCGTCTGTCCAAGCGCTCCGAATATCACCTCTTGATGAGCCAGAAGCCCGGGAAGTCGCACGCTATGAATCGCGATGCCCTCGGTCTCCCCCCCCCGCGTCCGGGCCAGGGTCTCCTTCTCGGGCGTAGTGTACTTGAAACGCTTGCCCCGTGCCTCCGCCATAGCCCGAGCGGTTGCCAGTGCGGTGCCCGACGGGGCATCCGCCTTCTTGTCGTGGTGCTTCTCTATTATCTCAGCAGAATCAAAATACCTGGCTGCTAGCCTAGCCAGGTGAGTCATCACTACGGCACCCAACGAGAAGTTGGGGGCTATTATAGCAGCAATGCCGCCATTATGACAGAGTTCCCTGATTTCGTCGATATCCTCGGTGGAGAGCCCCGTTGTGCCTATGACCAGGTTGACACCTTGCTTTGCCGCGACACGCGCCGCGAGCATAGCGGCATCGCGGATGGTGAAGTCCACCATAACGTCGGGACGGCAACGCAGCAGGATGGCCTCAAGGTCAGTGGAGATTGGTATGTCGCCGGAGCCATCAGGGAGCGTCAGGAGATCACCCTTCGCTTGAAGGTCAACGGCGCCAACAGCTCTAAGGCCTTCGTCTCTGCACAGGGTGTTTATGACCTCGCTCCCCATTCCTCCCGCAGCCCCATGAACCACTACCTCTATAGCCATTGGTCAACACCTCTGTGGAGCCTGGCCTAGCTGCCGTAACTGCGCTGCGGCGGTCTTCCTCTCGGTCCGCGTTGGTCGCTTCGCGGTCCCTGAGGCCGTGATTGAGGCTTCCGGGGGAAGCCAGATGCCCGGGTGTCCTTGACCTTGGCCACTTTCGAGAGTCCCTGAAATACGGCACGTCGCGACAGGTTCACCCGCCCCATCTGGTCTATCTCCGTGACCATGACCATGATCTCGTCGCCGACTTTGACCACATCCTCCACGCTGGGAACGCGGTAGTCAGCGAGCTCACTGATATGAACCATCCCGTCCTTGCCTGGCCACAGCTCGACAAAAGCGCCGTAGCTTTCGACGCGGGTAACCCTGCCGGTATAGGTGGCCCCGACTTCGACCTCTCTGGTGAGGCTCTCGATTTTCTTAATGGCCTTCTGTGCCCCTTCCTCGCTCACTGAACCGATAAGGACCGTGCCGTCGTTGTCAATGTCTATGGTCGTTCCCGTCTCTTCGATGATCGACCTGATCATCTTGCCCCCAGGCCCGATTACGGCGCCAATGCGGTCAACGGAGATCTTCATCTTGTAGATCCTCGGCGCGTACTTGCTGAGCTCCGGCCGGCTCGCGCTGATGGTGTCGTTCATCTTGCCCAGGATGAAGAGGCGTGCCTCTCGTGCTTGCCCCAGTGCCTTCTCGACAATCTCATAGGAGACCTGCTTGACCTTGATGTCCATTTGAAGGGCGGTAAGGCCTTGGGCGGTGCCCGCTGCCTTGAAATCCATGTCCCCGTAGGCGTCCTCGAGCCCCTCGATGTCGGTCAGAATGGCGTACTTGTCATCGCTGGTGACCAGCCCCATGGCCACACCTGCCACGTGTGTCTTGATGCCAACGCCGGCATCCATGAGCGCCAGACTGCTGGCGCAGACGCTAGCCATTGATGTTGAGCCGTTGGAGCTGAGGACCTCTGATACCAGCCGGATGGTGTAGGGGAAATCCTCTTCGCTCGGTATGACGGGCTCGAGGGCCCTTTCCGCCAGGGCACCGTGGCCGATCGCCCGCCTGTTGGGCCCGACAAGGCGTCTCACCTCCCCCACGGAGAATGGAGGGAAGTTGTAGTGGTGCATGAAGCGCTTGCTCTCCTCCTGACTGATGGTATCAATGGTCTGTTCTTTCCCCACCGAGCCCAGGGTCGTTGTGGTCAGGACCTGCGTACCGCCACGGGTGAACAGCGCCGAGCCGTGCGTGCGGGGGAGAAGGCCGATCTCGCAGGTGATTGGGCGGACCTCGTTCGGCTGCCGACCGTCGGCACGGACTCCCTTTCCCAGGATGCTCTCCCTCAATACTCTCCTGAGCTCCGATTGAAAGGCGGAGAGGACTTCTTCCTGGCTGAACCTCTCCCTCAGTTCTTGGAGGAGCTCGTCTCTGATCGCTGCGAGGGCTTCCTCACGTTCGGCCTTCACTTTGTGAATTGCCTCGTCGAGTCTGCCGCCGGCGGTTGAAGAGACAGCCTCAATCACCTGTGGACTGGTTTCAACGGTCTTGGCCGCGATCTTCGGCTTACCACAGGCCTCTCGAAGGCGCTGTTGCACCGCAATGATATCCTGCATCGCCTGCTGTCCGTATCTGATGGCATCGATGAGGAGGCTTTCGGGAACCTCTCTTGCCTCGGCCTCCGCCATGACCACGGCGTCGCCGGTACCGGCAACAACGAGGTCGAGTGAGCTATCGGCGAGCTGGGTGTAGGTGGGGTTGAGCACCAACTCGCCATCGATATAGCCGACGCGGACGGCGCCTATTGGCCCGGCAAACGGTATTTCAGAGATTGAGAGGGCAGACGAAGCACCAATCATCGCGAGAATATCCGGGTCGTTCTCCTGGTCGGTGGAGAGGACAGTGACTACAATCTGAAGCTCGTTGCGAAACTCCTTGGGGAACAGAGGCCTGATGGCGCGGTCGATCAACCGGTCAGCGAGGATTGCGTCCTGGCTCGGGCGCGACTCCCTTCTTATGAAGCTCCCCGGTATTTTGCCGGCGGCGTAGTGCCTCTCCTCATAGTCGACGGTTAGAGGAAGAAAATCGGTCCCTTCCCGCGGTTCGCTGGAAACACAGGCGGTAACGAGCACAACGGTCTCACCGTACCGTACCGTGACGGCGCCACTTGCCTGGTTTGCCAGCTTGCCACTCTCAATGACAAGAGGACGATTGCCTACCATGCACTCGAAAACTTGCGACATCACAAACCCAACCTTGCTAGGAGACTACTTCCGCAGACCGAGCCTCTTGATCACCTTTCGGTACCGTTCAGGATCGATCCTGCTCAAATACTTCAGGTGTCTCTCCCGCTGCCCCACCAGCTTGAGCAGCCCGCGGAGGGTATGATAGTCGTGGCGATGAATCCTCAGATGCTCTGTGAGGCGGTTTATCCGTTCAGTAAGAAGTGCAATCTGGACTTCGGGTGACCCCGTATCCGTCTCATGGAGCTGGTATTCCTTGATGGTATCTTGCTTCATATCCTTCTCCGTTTTGTCGCCAGCATTATAGCATAACCCCAGTGTAGTGTAAATCACGTGTACTTGTTCGCGTCGCCTCTTGCAGCCTGTCTCCGGCATCTCGAGATTGCAGTTGCCAGTTCGCGGTATTATGGTAAAATGGGTGCGAAGTTGAGGTGAGGGAGACATGGGCGCAGTCAGCAAGCGCGCAGGGCGCTTGAACATAGAGACGGTCAGGTGGGGCAAGATCACCTGGGTCAACGTTGAGCAGCCTACTCGCAGGGATATCGATTACCTGGCAGAGAACTTCATGTTCAACCTTTTCGACCTGGAGGACTGCATGAGCAGGATTGAGCGCCCCAAGATAGATGAGTACAAGAACTACCTGTTCATGGTGCTCCATTTTCCGGTCTTCAATAAAGAGGCACGGGTAACCACGTCAAGCCAGGTCTCCATCTTCATCGGCGCTGACTTCGTAGTGACAGTGCATTCCGGCGAACTGAAGCCTCTGGAGAAGTTTTTCAATGACTGCCAGCAAAACGAGCGGGCGCGAGAGGAGAACATGGCGCGCAGCTCCGGATATCTGCTCTACCGGGCCCTTGACCGCCTGGTGGACTACTGTTTTCCCATCGTGAACCGGGTTATCGCCAACGTGGAGCAGGCCGAGGACAGGCTTTTCACCGACCATGCCCGTGACTCCGTGCGGGAGATATCCATATTGCGGCGCGACATCATGGCGTTCCGTCGGATACTCAATCCTCAGGCGGGAATCGTGAGGTCTCTGGAAACAAGGGACTACCCATTCCTCAGAGAGGACCTCGACGTCTACTTCGGTGACATCGGCGACCACCTCGTCAAGATTATAGAAACCCTGAGCGAGTATAAGGAGGTCGTGGAGGGACTCCAATCGAGCAGCGATTCTCTCTTCTCCCACCGAACTAATGAGATCATGAAGATGCTCACCCTTCTGGGTACCGTTATCCTCCCTCTGTTGGTGATATCCGGTCTCTACGGTATGAACGTTGCGCTACCGTTCCAGGGAAGCCGCTTCGCCTTCCTTTTCATCATTCTGTTCACCTTCTGCATTTCGGGGGGCATGCTCCTCTACTTCCGCTCCAAGCGGTGGATCTAGCGCTATGGCTCTCTCGTACCGCTTCGTTGTCGTTGCCGGCGTCTTCATCACCTGCCTCCTGGTAGCCAATATCATAGCCGTCAAGCTCATTTCCGTCGGTGGTTTGGTTTTGCCCGCGGCCATCATAGTCTTCCCGGTGAGCTACATCTTCGGCGACATTCTTACCGAGGTCTATGGCTACCGCTGGGCCAGGAGGGTCATCTGGCTTGGTTTCTTCTGCAACCTGCTGGCGGTTCTCGCCATCTGGCTCGGCGGGCTGCTCCCTGCGGCGCCGGTGTGGGGCGACCAGCAAGCCTACACAATCATACTGGGCTACGCACCGAGATTGCTTGTCGCCTCGTTCGCCGCCTACGTGCTCGGTGAGTTCGCCAACTCCTTTGTCCTGGCCAAGATGAAGATCAGGACGAGAGGCCGCTGGCTCTGGACCAGGACTATCGGCTCTACCATCGTCGGCCAGGGGCTGGACTCGACGGTGTTCATCATCATCGCCTTCGCCGGCACGCAGCCATGGGCGATACTGGGAATAATGATGCTGACTCATTGGCTGGTGAAGACCGGGTATGAGGCGGTGGCAACCCCCTTCACCTATGCCGTCGTCGGCTACTTGAAGAGGAAGGAGAACATCGACACGTATGACTACAATACCAATTTCAATCCCTTCCTGGTCAGTCGCTGAGGACGTTTGCCTGGGACGAAGGGATGGGTGGGGGTGTGGGTGGGTGCGAGATGGTCACGGGCGCCTGCCGTGCAAGGAATCATGAGAATCGGTCGCACCGTATGCCGTTTGCGGTGACCCCTTTGGCCGCGCTTGGGGCACGGCCGTCGGTCCCCCAACGGCGCTTCGACAAGCTCGGGGCGACTTGTGGAGGACTGCGATATGGAGCTTGAAGTACTTGGCGCTCATCAGTGCGAGTCGCGGGATTCGAAGCTGATGTCACTTCTCATTGACGGGGTCATGGCCCTGGATGCTGGAGCCATCACCTCAAGTCTCACGCTGTCCGATCAGCAGCGTATCAAGGCCATACTCATCACCCATCATCACTTTGACCACATCAGGGACCTGGCCACATTCGGCATAAACACCTTCTGGACCGGCCCGACCAGTGTCTACGGGCTCGCTAGCGCGCTTGAAGTGATCTCCACCCATATCATTGATGGTGTGGTCTACCCGGATTTCCTGAGGAGACCGCTTCCCGACAAGCCCACGTACCGATTCTGCCCCGTGGAGCCCGGGAAAGAGGTGGTCATTGAAGGCTATCGCGTGCTGCCGGTCCCAGTGGAGCACGGCGTGCCCGCGGTGGGGTACTGGGTCATTTCCTCCAGTGGCAAGAGCATCTTCTATACGGGGGACACCGGCGGGGGCTGTTCTTCCTGCTGGGAGGTGGCGTCGCCCGATCTGCTGATAATCGAGGTGTGCATGTCCGATAGCTATGAGTCCATGGCGCAGCAATCGGGGCACATGACCCCGCGCCTGCTGAAACAGGAACTGCTGGATTTCAAGAGGCTCAGAGGTTACCTGCCCCCGGTGGTGGCGGTACACATGATCCTCGCCATTGAGGATGAGATCAGGGGCGAGGTGGCTCAGGTGGCTGAAGAGCTTGGCGCACGTATCACGTTGGCCCACGAGGGCATGAGAATCAGTCTGTAGTCTGAGAGGGCCACCATGAGGCCGAAGTTCATCGTTGACGCCAATGCAGGCAAGCTGGCACGCTGGCTCAGGATGATGGGCTACGATACGCTGTTCTTCAATGATATTGACGATGGTGCTCTTGTCTCAATCGGACTGAGGGACAGGAGGGTGGTGCTGACGAAGGACACTCAGGTCACCTTGCGACGGGTGGTCACCAGTGGGAAGCTCAAGGCTCTGCTGATTAAAGATGATGACGCCAAGACGCAACTCCGCCAGGTGGTCGAGGCCTTCAAGCTGAACCGTAGACTGCAGTTCACGCGATGCCTGGAGTGCAATGAGCCTCTGGTACCGAGAAGGAAGGACGAAATTCGCGAGTTGGTGCCCCCCTACGTTTTTCGGACGCAATCCAGGTACGTCCAGTGTCCCGCCTGCAACCGCGTCTATTGGCGAGGCACCCACTGGCAGAGGATGAACAGCGAGCTGGAGATGTTCGAGGAGGCAGCAGATGCTACTGGACAAGAAGAGCGAAAAGGAGTTCCGCAAGGGACGGGGCATTGAGGCGCTGGGGAAGTACGATGCGCTCATTCTCCGTTTGGGACTCAAGCTAGAGTGGCTGCCCGGTTTCCCCCCAGCCGAACCACAGAGCTACGGCCTGGAGTCATTTGCTGGCGCAAAGCTCTACAGGGGGAGAAGGGGTGGCAAGGAGATACTCTTCACTTCGGCCATGATGGGGGCGTCTGCGGCGAGCTTCGACATTGAGGCATACCTGTGCCATTCTCCCGCCGTGGAAGGAATAGGCCTTGGCTACTGCGGCGCACTGCAGCCGGGCATTGAGATAGGGACGATAATAATCCCCGACAGGGCCGCGATAGGTGAGGGCACCAGTAGATACTACGAAAAGCATGGCGTCTCCTGTCCCGACCCTGATCTGGTCAGAAGGCTGGCGGAAGCGGCCCGTCGTTGCGGCTACGAGCCGCTGGTTGGTGAGGTATTCTCCACCGATGGTGTGTTCATGGAGACGCCGGAGTTGCTCGGTGACCTGGCGCGGCGGGGAATCATAGGGATCGATATGGAGATGTCGGCGCTGTTCTCGATTGCGGAGTATCATGGAAAGAGGGCGGCCGGCATTCTGGTGGTGTCCGACAAGCCCTACGAGGGCCCGCTTCACAGTCTCAGCATTCCGTTTCGGAAAACAGAGGCGATCTCTGACGATGCGCTGAAGATCTGCATCCAGGCTCTAGCGCCGTAGAGAGGCTGTCAGGAAGTCCCCACGCCCAGTCCGATGGCATATCGCAGGTGTGGTATGTCGTCGGGGGTCTTGCCGGCAAGCTTGGGCTCAACGGTCTGCAGTATCTCCAGCCCGGCGACGTCCAGGCTGACCGGGTCGGTTCCCGCCAGCATGTAGCCCAGATGTGTCCTCTTTCCCCCGTGCCGCACCTCGTTGGTCTGCGTCAGAGTCTCGACCGCGTCCACTATGAAGAAGCCCGGCCTGACAATGAGGTTGAGCGCGGCAATGCCCTTGTGTATGTCCTTGATGGTGTGCAGCTTCACCCTTTCCTTGCGCGACAGAAAGCCGAACTGGTTCTTCAGGGCCCCAGTCAAACCACATATCGCGTGGCTCTTCAGTACCGGAAGGGACAGTATAGAATCGTACTCGAAGGCGGCCTCTGACAGCTCCAGGCTGACACGTCGGGGTTTCTTTCTAACCATCTTGCGCTCCAGGAGATCGATGAGAGGAACGTCGAATCTGCGGCAGACCTTCTTCAAAGGGTGGCGTTCAAGAATGTGGGCGCTCTTCCCGGCATCGAGAGCCGGCCCATCGCCGACCACCAGCTCCAGTCCTCGTCCCATCAGGTACTCCAGACACGCTTCAAGAACGGCGGGGTGAGTTGTGGTGGGGTAGGGCTCATAGGAGACGATGTTCGGTTTTATCAGGACACTCTTGCTGTCCTTGAGGCATTCAGCGAGTCCCAGCTCGTCGAAAGCTCGCCTGACGAAGGCCTTTCTGTCGTCAGTCTTCTGTATCAATATGTTCATGTTGTGCCTGCCTCTCGACGGCTCTTCCCGGGGCCCGTCCTGCCAGTTGCGCAGACGAAGGGGCCCCCGTAGACCTCCCTATCTCAACACCCTGCCGATCCAGTCCAGATAGTCCTCGTTGCCTCCCACTACGGGCAGGGCGATGACCTCGGGGACCTCGTAGCTGTGCGTCTCTTTGACGGCCTCAATAAGATCGTCCAGCAGGGATAGGCTGGTCTTGATGATGAGCAGGCTTTCGTCGTCGGACTCGATTTCACCCTGCCACCAGTAGGTCGAACGTACCCTGGGAACGATGTTGACGCAAGCGGCCTTCTTCTCCCTGACCAGCACCTCAGCCAGCACCTGAGCTTCGGCCTCAGGCGTGGTGACGAAAACGACCACATTCTCCGGTTCAGTCATAGCGTCTCTCCTGCGACTTGAGGACGGCGGCTGGAAAGGCTGCTATAGGCCAGCACGGAAAGCGGCACTCAGCGTTTCATGACGGCGAGGATCTTCTCCGCGGCAACCTGGGCGGCCACGGCACACACTCTGGGACACCCCTCATCGCCGTGGCCACCGGCTTCAAGGAAAGCCTGATAGTCCTCCGCGTTGGTCATGTCAAAGGACCTGCCGTAGATATTGCGTTGGATATCCCGGCACAGGCTGCTTGTCAGCCTTAGGTTGAATCCAAGCTGGCTCTGCAGTTCCTCGCGGAACCGGCTCCATACGTCCACGGCGTGCCTGACCGCAGCGCGATAGGTCGGCGTATCCTCCATGGCATCTCTGCCGATTGCCAGCCCCAGTGCCATGAGCGCGCCGATCAGCGCCCCGCACGTTTCCCCTTGATAGCTTACGCCGCCACCGAAGACGGTGGCTGACTTGAACGACTCGCTGTCGCCAATGCCGAACTCCTCTTGAAGGCTGAGCAGAACGGCCTGTGAGCAGCCACTATACTTGTCGTTTTCATGCGCCCTTCGCCTGACCCTGTCTATCAGTTCCTTGTCTGGTGACATCATGCTGCTCCTGAGCAACCGACTGCGCCGCCTGTTGGCGAGCCGTCATTCGCGTGCAAGCCGTGGATTCTCACCTCGCCCCATACCCCCAGCCTTTCGCCCACGATGATCACCACTCCCTTCAGCCCTTCGACATTCCGGGCGAACGCGATTCCCGTTGGGATGTCGTCGCCTTCGGCGATCAGGTTGCCGATGGCGGTGGCCGCGGCGTCGGCCAGGGCGGCAGAAGCTGAAAGCACGATGACGGCATCAGCGTTGCCGTAGCTGAGAGAGTGCCCGACTGTCCCCGAGGAGGTGCAAACAGCCAGGGGCGTTTCGTCGGGCTCGATCTCGAGGGCGATGTTGCCGGTGAAGGGGGAATCACCCGCATAGACTCCAACCAGCATCTTCCGTGTGGCTTTGATGAAGATGTCTCCCCCGTTTTCCACTACCACTTCTGACGAGAATCTCATCAAGTCCCTGCCTACCCTCTCAGCAATTGCCCCGGCGACCGCGGCCATGGGGCCGACACCCACCTGCCGCGCGGCGTCTGCCATGTCCCTCACTATCCCTGGGGCGGTCTCTGGCACTGGGACGGGCTCCAGGCTGGTTAGGAAATCGGGGTGGCCGGCGATGTAGTGCTCGAGAGAGGAGCGGTACTTGAGTATTGCCCTGGTGGCTTCCGGCTCGAGGTTCTTCTGAGCCCTCAGGTAAAGGTCAGTCTCCTTCACCGTTGATTTGAAGGACACCAGGTCCGCATCCCTGGTCCAGTGCCTGTAGGTCCGGGGTTGGTACACTAGAAGTGAACCTCCATTGCTCTGGGCGGGCAGGCAAGCACGCACAATTCGCAGGCGGTGCACTTGTCCTCGTCGAAGTTCACCATTCTGGTGTCGGGGTCGAGAGATAGGGCACCGGCGGGGCAGACCACCACACAGGCTCCGCAGTGGGTGCACCTGGCCTCGTTGCGCATGATGTTCTGGCCCAGCGACTGAATCCTTACCCCGACGTCGGTCAGGTATTGGATGCCCTTGTCGTAGTTCTTGCGAGCGCCGGATAGTTCGAGAATTAGAAGCCCCTCCTCTTTGGGCGTCACCGAAGCCTTGAGGATGTTGAGCACGAGGTCGTGCTCCTTGACCAGCCTGTAGATTATCGGCTGCTCCACCAGACGCGGTGGGAAATGCAGGACTATCCTCTTGGAAATGGCCATTACTACCTTCCTCCCACTTCTATCGCTATGAGGGGGCTCCCTCTTTCTGCCATCGGCTGTTGCCGGCAGACGAACGCTAGCCTCCGGCAGCAGGCGGGAACAGTTGCACTATGTCGTCCTCCCTTAACTCACCATCCGGCCGGTCGTGGAGGCTCCCCAGGTCACGGCCGTTGACCAGCATGCGGTAGTGAGGATTCGCCTCACCTGTTTTGGCGTCCACGAGCGGGGGCTCAATCCTATCCCCGTATCTGCTGGCTAGCTCCTTCAGCAGGCTCTGCGGCCTGGGGTTCTCTATGTCCAGGCTCAGCTCACGCTCACCAATCGCGCTTCGCAGACCGAAGAAGACTTGCACCTTGACTCTGAGCATTGGCATTCTTCTTCCTTGACGAGTCGGGCAACTGGACAATACCTCACCGCGGCCCCTTGGCTGTCATCACTCAGGCTAGTCGCTGAAGCGGACATCCTCTATCGGCCGCTCGTTCAGGGGTTTCAAGGCTATCCGGGACTCAACTCCGGGCAGGGGCGCTACCGGCTCGGTGAGGAGGAACTGCCCCTTTGTGATCCATTCCTTCAGCGTGTTGGCGATCTCTACCGCTCGAGGATAGCTCGACAGCGATGCGGTCGGCACCTCCCTGTCTTGAATCACTATCTTCCCCCTCTTGAGTTCGCCGTAGCTCACCTCTCCCAGAATGTCGGGGTTTCTTTCGGGGAAGGCCTCGCTGTAGTCCACCACTGGGGCGAAGATCTCCTCGTCTCTCACCGCAGTGTAACGCAGTATCTCTTCAGACAGGATTGGTATAGGGATGCCGATACCCACGGTCAGCGAGGCGCCGTAGCCGAGCATGCTGGTTCCCACCAGCCATCGCGGGCTCATTTGCTTCAGGTCGCCAACCACCGCCAGTGTGCCCGCTGGCCTCCGTGGCACCCCGTTGTCGGAGCGCGGCACACCGGGGTTGTGCTGAGTACCGTGCCACGATACATAGCCAATGCCGCCCCCGAGGAAGATCTTCGTGCCGATGCCAATGGTCTTGTAGAGGGGGTCGTTCAGGAGAGGTGACAGCTGCCCTGACGTGGAGTAGTTGGCGTTGCCCATGTTTGGCTTGAGCACCCCCATGTACGTATAGATGGTTCGGCTGGAGAGGTTCACCGCCACGCTGTAGTTTTGATAGGCGTTCCTGAAGTTGGTCAGCACGGCCTCATTCATGTCCTTGAGGCTAATCCAGGTTGCCAGCCTTTTCCTCGGGTAGCAGTCGGTGCCATAGGCGGAGACGACCAGTCTCACGTCCCTACCCGCTACAAGCTCCTCGATAACGTGTCCGCCGCCGTAGTTGAACGGCCCGGGGTGTATCCTGTTTCTCGGGTCGTCGTCGGGGACGGCGGTGGCGCCGATGAATACGTCCACCGCAGCGATCCCCGTATAGACCGGGACATCGTTGAGGTAGGCTCTTCCGCCGCCGATCTTGATCCTCGGCTTGGTATGACCCACGTTGAAGTAGGCGCCGGAGGAACACATGGGACCGAAGGTGCCGGTTGTGACCACGTCCACCTCACGTGTCGCCTTCTCGACACCCTTCTTGTCAACCAGGTCGATGACCTCCTCCGCGGTGACAACCACGGCCTGGCCCTTGCGAATCCTCTCGTTGATCTCTGCGATTGTCTTTCCCAATTGCTCCTCCACCCATTCAGAGTTGGCTGGGGTGTCCGCCCCCACCGTGCCTGGAGAAAACGCTCCAGGCTACCCGAGTTTTCAAGTCGGCGCACGGTACGCGCGCGAACGTCTCATCTCTTCTTCGATAGCGTAGTCTCTAACCCTGCGCCATATGCTGCCGTTTCGGGTTCTTGGCCCTTCTTGAAGTGGCTGCCTCGGGAGTATCAGCAAGCCTCAACGTTTCCTCGATCCTCTTGAGGCGCTCGGTCAACTCCTCCTCAATCTTCGACACGCGTTCGATTGCCTCCTTCACCGGGTCGGGCAAGGTGCCGTGTTCCAGCGTGAGCGCTGGCCTCTCCGCCTCGGCGACCCGCCCGGGAACACCCACCACCACCGAGTCGGGAGGCACCGGCTGAACCACCACGGAGCCGGCGCCGATGCGGGCCCCGTCGCCGATGGTTATAGCGCCCAGCACAGTCGCCCCGGCGCCAATAACGACGTTATTGCCGATGGTGGGGTGCCGTTTCCTCTTCTCGTGGCTTGTTCCCCCCAGTACCACTCCCTGATACAGCAATACGTCGTCGCCGACCTCCGTCGTCTCCCCGATGACCACGCCCATGCCATGGTCGATGAAGAACCTGCGGCCTATTGTGGCCCCGGGATGAATCTCTATGCCGGTGGCGAAACGATTGACATCGGAGATGATTCGGCCGATGAGACGCATCCTGTGCCGCCACAGGAAGTGGGCTATGCGATGAAGCCACAGCGCATGCAGGCCGGGGTAGCAGAGGAGCACCTCCAGGGTGCTTCGTGCCGCCGGGTCTTCGTCGAAGACGGTCCTCAGGTCCTCCCTGAATATGGTGAAGGGATTAGCCACCTTCGTCGCCCCCGAAAAGGCCGGTGCTCAGGTAGCGCTCCCCGCTGTCCGGCAGAATTGCCATGATAAGCTTGCCCCTGCTCTCAGCCCTTCTTGCCATCTCTAAGGCTGCCCACGTCGCCGCTCCCGCGGATATGCCCGTCACTATTCCCTCCTCTGTGGCCAGTCTTCGCGCCATCGCTGCCGCATCCTCATCGGCGACCCGTATAACTTCGTCGATGAGCGCCATGTCCAGTACGTCGGGGACGAATCCAGCGCCGATGCCCTGAATCTGGTGCGCCCCGGCCTTCCCGCCGCCGAGGACCGGCGAACCCGCCGGTTCCACGGCGATGGCCTGGAAGGCGGGCTTCCTCTTCTTGAGCGCCCTGGCGATTCCGGTTATCGTTCCCCCGGTGCCCACACCGGCGACCACCATATCCACCTTGCCGTCGGTGTCGCCCCAGATCTCCTCGGCAGTGGTCTCTTCATGAACCTTCGGGTTGGCCGGGTTCTTGAACTGCTGCGGTGTGAACGAATTGGGGGTCGCCTCTACCAACCTCTCCGCCTCCTTCACTGCCCCTACCATCCCCTCAGACCCCGGTGTCAACACCAGCTCGGCTCCAAGGGCCTTCAGCAGCCTTCTTCTCTCCACTGACATCGTGTCGGGCATAACGATGACCAGACGGTAGCCCCTGGCGGCGCAGACAAAGGCCAGTGCAATGCCGGTATTGCCGCTGGTTGCCTCTATAACAATCGTGTCCCGCCTGAGCAGCCCCGCCTCTTCAGCCGCCGTGATCATCGACACGCCGATCCGGTCCTTAACGCTGGCGCAAGGGTTGAAGCACTCAAGCTTAGCTATCACGTCGGCGTCGAGCCCCTGCCCTATTCGCTTCAGCCTGACGAGCGGGGTCTTCCCTACCAGTTCGGTGATATCTCTGGCGATGCGCTGCATTTGTTCCTGCACGACGATGACCGGTTGCGCCATCACGATACCATAGAACGGCACCTTTGCCAAGGCTGACTCGTGCGCCCACCCCATGGGGCCGGTCCGTGCATTGAGGCTCGTTCAGCGCCGGGTATGCGCGAGGGACGCTTCAGGTCCCCAGCAGTGTGGTGGGGAATGCTGCTTGCCTGTCGTCGGCGCCTGCACCCGTCACCAGGGTGCCTGTGGATTCGATGACTTCGATGATCGGTGAGCCTCATCAAGGCTGCACAAACCTCTGATACCACAGCCTCTTGTTCAGCGCTCGGCGCCCCTTTGCCGTCAGGCGGTACTCTCCATCCTCAACCGTCATCAAACCCTCGTCCGACAATTCTTCGAGCAATGAGTCAAGCTGCTTCTCCAAGTCGAACCCCTGCCACAGGCTCAGCCCGAAGTGGCTCACAACGGGAAGGTCATCCGTGGCGAAGCTGCTGTTGAACCGCGAGACTATACCTTCCCTGGTGTGCACGTCTCGCAGGCAAAGGAGCGTCCAGGCCCTGAAGTAGCCTTTCCTGTGCTTGCTGAGGACCTTCTCGTACTCCCTGCCGAACGATGAGAGGTCGAGTTCTCCCCCCCTCGCCATCTTGAAGACCTCAGTGCTCAGGTCATAGGCCGATTTCAGGATGACAATGGCGACGGCCAGGCCCACCAAAGAGTCGACAATGAATACCCCGAACCGGGCGAAGATGATTCCGACGAGCACGGCGGCGGCGTACACCACGTGGTTTCTGCTGTCCACGGATTGAGAAACCAGAGAAAGGCTGCCCGACCTCTTGCCCACCAGGTGCTGGTACACCGACATCAAGTAGCATATTGCACCGGAGAAAACGGCGGCAGCGATGATGAGCGCCCCGGTGTCAACCACCTCAGGGCGGACTATCCTGCTGATCGATTCATATCCGATCCAGACAGCGGTGCCGAGCATCATCACTACGATGAACGCGGTCGAGTAGAGCTCTCTCCTGTACCTGATTCCGAGGAAGGCGGCTGTGGCGGAGAGGACGTCTATCAGATTGTCGAAACCATCAGCTATCAGCGCGACGCTGTTGAATAGCAGGCCTACGCTCAGCTTGAGGGCTGAGAGCAAGAGGTTCACCACCACCGACACCTTGGAAGCCGTTTCCGCGCTGGAAACGAGGCTTCTTATCCTGGATGCGACCTTCTCCATGCCCGCGTCGGTCTTGCTGGCTTCTTCGATTCCCTGCTCTGTCAGGCGATACCTTCCCTGTTCGTCGGCCACAATCAGACCCAGCTCTGAGAGCCGACGCAGGTCGAAGTCCACCCCTTGCAGCAGCCCGCTGTGTGCCGGGGTCCCCACTTTGGGCGTGCGAATGCCGAGATGGGCGCCAATGCGGGAGAACCTGTCAAGAATCTGGTCCCTGGTGAGGGGATTCTTGAGCAGGTTGAGGACTATGAAAGACCCGTACTCCAGCCGGTGTAGCTCGCTCTTCCTTATCCTCGCCATTGGCCATACCCTTGAACTGAATACCCCAACCGCGGCGAGAGCCTCGACCATTATGTACCGACCCTCGCGCGTGTTCAAGTCTCAGACGCTCTCTACTGGAACGCAGATGCTGACCTGGCCAGGTCTATTGGCCTGGTTCGGAACCGTTCGGTCTAAGCATAAAGGCTTGCCATCCTTTCGCCTTCTCAGGTCTTTTCGGCGACCACAAACAGGCATTGCGGCGGAAGTCGGTCTGACCAGAGGTGTGCTAGTGTATAGGTGGAAGTCAGGGAGGGGTGGAGGAGGGGCCCAGGAAAGGAGGGAGTGAAATGGAATGGCAGGTAATAGTGGCTCTGGTGGTGGCGATCCCGGTCATCCTCTTCCCGGCAGCGTTTATCTGGTACCTGAGCGCCGGTGGTCTATACCAGGCAGTGCGGGCGACCCGCGAGCGGAAGGCGACACAGGCGAGGGCGGAGACGATCGTTGAGGAGCGAGTCCTGGTAGGCACAGCGAGGAAATAGGAAGAGGTAACAGCTGGGGAGCCATCGAGGAGGGGGCCCCGAGGGGCCCCTTCCTCTTTGGTCGTCAACTGCGGTGACAGGGCCGCGCATCAGTGGGGGGGGGAGGAGGGAAAACGCCCCTTTGGGGCGGCATAGTCATTCGGGCAGGCCATCGAGCGCCTGCCGCATATCGTGTCGGTACTGGTCGAAGGCGGCGCGACCCTGATCGGTGAGGCGAAGCATGGTGTGTGGCTTCTTGCCGAGGAACTCCTTCTCAATGGCGACGTAGCCGGCAGCCTCGAGCTTGCTGAGGTGCGACGACAGATTGCCCCATGTCAGCCCGGTCTGGCGCATGATGAAGATGAAATCAGCGCTCTGCACAACGTAGAGGTGGGCCATGATGGTGAACCGCGCCGGCTCGTGTATCAGGCGATCGATGTTGGTGAGAGGCGCTGTGTCTTCCGCGCCGGCTCTATCGCTGGTCACCAGGCCCCCCCTGTTTGGGCCGGGGGCACTTGCGCAGGAACCGCACCAGCACGACCAGCCCGGAGAGCACTATGAGACCGGCTGCTACGGAAACTGAAAGGCCGGCATCCGTGTTGAGCCACTGGCTGACGGCGAAGGCCGCGAAGACCAGGACGGCGTATGCGTAGAAACGGGCAACCCGCGCCAGGTAGGCGCCGAGGGCGATGACAACTCCAACCATTACGGCAAAGGCAACGAGGAAGTAGTCCTTCATCCATGCCTCCAGCCACGGCGGCAAGGCGTTCGTCCAGACCAGGGCGAACAGGACAACCCCGAGGACAAGTGTGCCCGCTACTGCGATCCCTGCAATCAACCTCGACCTCTTCGTCGTTGCTTCCCGCTGCGGCGAGAACCTCACATGGCCCATGCGGGGATAAGTGATGCGTTTCCTGGCCCACAGCGCTGCGGTGCCAACGAGCATCAGCGCCAGCCACCACGTCTGGTCGGTGAGCATTGAAAGGCCGAGGCCCAGGAGTATGAAACCGCCGTAGAGGTCCGTCAGGCCGTCATGGAAGTAGGCGGTCCACGCTTCTCTCTCGATCTGCTTCAGGTCAACATCCTGTGTCATGCTAAGCCTCCTTGCCAAGGGACTGCCCTACTGGCCGTCATATGACCCCTGCTGGGGTGCGCCCTCCACTGGCCTGGGGCATTTGCGCACAAATCGGGCAAACAGGGTCACGCCGATCAGCAGCATGACCGCCGCTGAGAAGCCGAAGGTAACCGGCCAGCCGTGATGCGCTACTCCGGCATAGCGAAACAGGGCTTCTCCTGCGGGAAGGCATAGCGCGAGCAGCGCACCGTACAGGTACAGGCGAGGAAAGTCGAGGAAGTAGGCCCCCAGGCTGAAGCCGACCAGGAGGACAGCGGAGAGAGCCGCGGGGTATACCCATCCTGACGTGATGCTGCTCATAGACGCGACAATTCCGACGACCAGGGCAACAGTCAACAGGGCGCTGGTCACAACTCCTATCTTGGTCAACCTGGCCTTCCGCTTGGCACCGAATCGAACAAGGCCCATCCTGGGACGCGTTGCGAATCTCTTGCCGGCCCAAAAGACAGCATAGGCCACCGCGGCAAAGGGGAGGAGCATGCCGCCTGCCCACAGGTCCGACAAGCCGAGGTCACCGAGCAGCGGACCGACGGCCCATGCCGCAGTGAGGACGCCGATAACGATGTCCCACAGGCCATCCTGGAAGTAGGACACATACGCCTTTCGCTCTATCTGTTTCAGGTCAACGTCCTGCGTCATGGTGGCCCTCCTGTGTATCGACAATATGCTTTGTAACGCAAAGTTCTCTACAGTAATTATATCACACTGCGTCAAGATGTCAAGAGGTTCTCCCTGGGGAATTTCGAATTCGTGGCGACCCCACATTTCGGCAAAAATCGATGTATGAAATACTTGACAAAAGGTATAGGAGATATTACAATATGTCCTGTGTAGAGTACTTATACAACCGAAAAAGTCATTGGAGCAGAAGGAGGATAGTCATGGCACCACTACAGAAACGGGCATGGTACGC
>Ga0209164_1001789_pt1 | contig 25522 bp, 29 predicted proteins | sample MTBNYHSulfiMetaG_FD_187458 | JGI IMG/M metagenome (GOLD analysis project Ga0209164, IMG submission 187458) | Enrichment culture microbial communities from rom New York Harbor, USA that are MTBE-degrading - MTBE-NYH (New York Harbor Sulfidogenic)... | ecosystem: Environmental > Aquatic > Marine >... | reverse complement strand
CAACCACCAGGCCCATGGTTTTTCCATTCATTTTTTCGCCTCACCGTAAAGATTTGTACGGCGTATTTAATGTTTTGTACGGGGCGGGGAAGACGGGGCCTCTGCAGCTGCGCGGCCAACGGCGGTTGGAGGCCGTAGCCAGCCGTCTGAAGATATTATTAAGTACATCCGGGCCATATAGAGTCCATGAAACGTGCGGTCGCTGTCCTGCTCCTGCTGGGCCTTCTTTTCCAGGCCGCTGCCGGAGGGTTCCCCGTGTATTCTTCAAATGTCCCCCGTGAAGAGTTCCAGCCCGGGGCCCCTGCACCTCTGGATATGCCCACGTGGGCTGATGGATGGTTCAACGGCACCCTGTACCGGGGCCAGGAGGCAGCGGGAACCGTGGAGGGGTACCTGGCGGTGGGGCGGCGGCCCACGGTGGGGCGGTTCGAGGGGCAGTGGAGGGAGGACGGCGGGGACGGCGGCACCCTGGCCGGCCGCTTCTACGGCCCCCTGGTCGTGGGGAGCGCGGCAGGCGGTAGCGGGATGCGCCCGCTGCTGGGGTGGCTCACCAGAAACGATACCCATTTTGGTCTCCGGCTGCTCTCGCCGGTAACGGGAGGAGCCCTATCGGTTGAGGGAACCCACTACGAGTCCTTCCTGCCGGCGCCCTCCGGGCCCTATCCCATAGGCACCCAGACGGTGCACCTGGTGGACGAGAGCCGGGGGGAGGAGTTCACGGAGGATGAAGAAGACTTCCGGGAGATGATGGTGCAGCTGTGGTACCCGGCAGGCGAGACACGGGGAGAGCGGGCAGAGTACATGGACCCCGTGACCTTTGGCTGGCTGAAGCATCGGGCCCCCATTCCCCTATTCATGATTCCGGACCGGGCCTACACCTTCGTTCACACCCATGCCTATCTGGAGCCAGATGCCGCCCCGGGGGCGTTCCCGGTACTGGTGTTTTCCCACGGATATGACGGGGTGCGGGCCATCTACACCTCCCTGATTGAGGAGCTGGCCTCCCACGGGTTCGTGGTGGCCGCCGTCAATCACCCCTACATCGCCGGCATCACCGTGTTCCCTGACGGGCGGACCGTGGAACTGGCCCCGGTTCCGGGTGACGCCCAGCAGCGCGACCTCTACTTCCAGCGGGCCTTCCGGGCGGTGACCGGGGACATCCTTTTCACCCTGGACTACCTCACCCGGTGCAATGACCTCCATCCCATCCTGAGCGGCCATCTGGACCTGGAAAGGGTGGGCGTGTACGGCCATTCCTTCGGGGGCGGGGCCACCGCCGACGTGTGTCTGCGCGATGCTCGCTTCCGGGCCGGGGCCACCCTGGATGGCTTTTTCCGGGGCGAGGTGGTCCAGGCAGGGCTGGAAACGCCGCTGCTGCTCATGCTGGCCGAGGGTCGCACCCGAGGCAGCGACATCCAGGAGTTGTGGAGCAGCCTGGAGGGTTCCGCCTACCGGGCCGAGGTCAACGGCTCCGCCCACTACAGCTACACCGACGTGGGGATTCTCCTCTCCCACCTGGCACCGCTGCTGCCCAGAGGCATACTGGGCTTCGGGTCCATAGACCCCGGGCGCCTGGTTTTCATCACCAACGCCCTCCTGCGGGCTTTCTTCGACGTGCATCTGAACGGCGCCCCGGTGGGCACCCTGCTGTCCCTGGCCGATGAGTTCGAGGAGGTATGGTTTGCCTATAGGTGATGGCGGACCACCGTGTCCCCTCGCCCGCCCCGGAGGCGAATAAATTATAAATAGACAGCATACTTAACGGGGTATGCGCAAAGTGGCTTTGCTGGTCATGCTAATGGTGGCCATTCCCGTTTTTTCCCTGTCGACGCCCGCCCACAGCGGCCAGGACCGGATTCAGGCCATCATTGAGGCCGTGGACACCGACGAGCTGTATCGCTACGACCGGACCATCCAGGATTTCGGCCCCCATCCCACGGGCAGCGAGGCCTGCCGGGCCGTGGCCTCCTTCATTTACGACGAGTTCCAGAGTTATGGGCTGGAGGTGTCCTATGAGCCCTGGGAGGCCGCCGGACTGTCCAGCCGCAACGTGGTGGCCACCCTGCCGGGGGAGACCAACTTCACGGTGATTATTTCCGCCCACTACGACAGCGTGGAGGTATCCCCGGGTGCCGACGACGACGGCTCCGGCGTCTCCTGCGTACTCATGGCCGCCCGGATTCTCAGCCAGTACCAGTTCCGGCACACCATCCGGTTCGTGGCCTTCTCCGGGGAGGAGCAGGGGCTATATGGAAGTGCCCACCACGCCCGCCAGGCCTATCTGGCGGACGAATACATCCTGGCCGACCTGCAGCTGGACGGCGTGGGTCATGCGGAGAGCAGCCAGGGCGGAAGCACCATTCGCCTGTGTGCGGAGGGAGCCTCCACCTGGATTACCGACGTGGCCCAGGAGGTGCTGGACATCTATGGACAGAACATTGACCTGTCCATCCACCGCAACCGAAACTTCCCGGGGAGCGACCACCAGTCGTTCCTCAACTACGGCTACGAGGGCGTCTTCTTCCTGGAATACGAGTTCAATCCCTACTACCACTCCGCCCAGGACACCATAGAGCACGTCAATTTCAGCTACCTGACCAAGGTATGCAAGCTGGCCACGGCCACCCTGGCCACCATCGCCGACCGGGAGGTGTCCATCTACCTGCGGCTGGTGGAGCCGGAGCGGGGTGCCCTCTACCTGGGAAGCCGGAAGCTGATGGTGCTGGACAGCCACCGCACCATGGTGCTGGGGCAGACCCTGGCCCGGGCCCAGATTTATACGCAGGAGGACATCAGCCGGGTGGAATTTTATTTCGACGGTCGCCTCCGGGGCATCGCCGAGGGCCAGCCGTACGAGCATACGTACACCAAGCTTTCCCTGTTCAACCATGTGGTCACCGCCGTGGCCCACGGCCGGCAGTCCCAGGACAGCAACGAGCTGACGGTGGCCATGTACAACCTGGCTCCCGGCAACTGGCTGGACTAACCCCGCTACAGTTGGGCAGGCGCTGAAGGCGCAAAATAGTGTTACGTGCTGTCACCTTTCAGGCAACACATTTAAGAAGATAGGGCATTCACCCTCGATGGATGTTGCCCGCCACTACTCGGAGAACATAAAGAGGATGAAGTCATCCGAAATCCGTGAATTGCTGGCTGTTTCCCAGAAACCCGGCGTCATCTCTTTTGGCGGGGGATTGCCCAACCCCCAGGCCTTTCCCGTTCACCACATCCGCACCATTCTGGAGGATGTCATGGAGGAAGAGCCCCACCTGGCCTTCCAGTATGGAACCACCAAGGGACGGCAGCACCTGCGCCAGGCCATCGCCGACATGGTGGCCAAGGAGGGCATCCGGGCCACTGCCGAAGACATTTTGATCACCGTGGGGTCGCAGCAGGCCCTGGACCTCATCGGCCGGGTGTTCATCAACCCCGGGGACACCGTGTTCCTGGGCCTGCCCACCTACCTGGGCGGCATCAACGTCTTCCGGGCCTACGGCGCCAACATGGTCGGGGTGCCCGTGGACGACGACGGCATGGACGTGGACCTGCTGGAGGAAAAAATCGTGGCTGCCGAAGAGCAGGGAAAGCCGGGCAAACTCATCTACAGCGTGCCCACCTTCCAGAACCCGGCCGGGGTGGAGATGTCCCCGGAGCGGCGCCGGCGCATCGTGGAGCTGGCAGAAGAGCACAACCTGGTGCTGCTGGAGGACGACCCCTACGGCAAGCTGCGCTTCGAGGGTGAGACGCTGAAACCGCTCAAGGCCCATGCCGAGCACGTGGTATACATGGCCACCTTCTCCAAGGTTCTCGCCCCCGGATTCCGCCTGGCCTACGTCATCGCCCCCGACGCGGTGCTCAAGAAGATGGAGCTGGCCAAGCAGACCGTGGACCTCTGCACACCCATGCTCACCCAGTCCGTGGCCCTCCGCTTCATCAGCGAAGGCCACATGGAGCAGCATATTCCCTTCATCATCGACATGTACAGGCGCAAGCGCAGCATCATGCTGGAAGCCCTGGAGGAGTACTTCCCCCCGGGTTGCACCTGGACCTGTCCCCGGGGAGGCATGTTTTTGTGGGCCACCCTGCCGGACAGCATCGACACCCGGGACATGTTTCCGGCGGCCCTGGAAGAAAAGGTGGCCTACGTGCACGGCCGGGCCTTCTACGTCAACGGCGGCGGCCAGCACAGCATGCGCCTGAACTTTTCGTTTCCCAGCGACGAGGACATAACCGAGGGCATCGAGCGGCTGGGACGCACCATCAAAAAGCAGTTGTAGAGCCGGCAGAGGGACAAGACATTTAAACGGTGGGTCAGCCCCCGGTTGCAGTTATATGCGTCGAAGGTCTTTTTCACCATGGTCTGTCCCCGCTGTGGCTGTCCGGTCGGCGACGGCAGCAACCGCTGCCCGTACTGCGGAAGCTGCGTGCGATGTGCGGGCTGAATCTACCTCTCCTTTCTGGCTATGCCGGCTCCGGTCAGCTCATAATAGGGAGCGTGGGCACAGGAGAGGCAGAGTTGCCGGTTCCCCCGCCCCACGATGCGGGTTGCCATCACTGGCTGGTGGCAGATATCGCAGATAACGCTGTCATGGATGGGGGCATATGCCGGCAGCTCGACGGCGACGCATTCAACGGTAAACAGCTCCTCGATATCATGCTCAAGAATCTCGAACGAGTGCTCCCGGGACAGTTCTTTGAAGCGGGCTTCATCCTCTTTGCTGCCGCCTCTGTCTCTGACGACTGTTTTGAACAGCTGGGAGAACTCGTCCTGTCGGCGTTCGCGTGGCCGGGCTGCGATGCGGACGCCCTCACCGTTTCTGCCTGCCAGGGTGAATGCTGTTTTGCCGAGGTCGTGGAACACCAGGGCGTTGTTACCAAAGGTGCAGCCGGTGACATACTGCACGCCGTCGGCAAAGCAGTTGTTGGTCTCGACCACGGCGACGACGTGTTCCATGCCCTCGGGCGCCCAGCCCATCTTCCGGACGACATACGCGGCTGCCATCACCCCCAGAGCCAGCCCGGGGCAGAAATGACCGTGAAGCTGGCCGGCCCGGAGCAGCAGTTCCTCCAGCGCTCCGGTGCGAACGAGGCGCATAATCTCAAAACGAGGGCTGGCCTTCGCGTGCTCGCGAGCCACCTGCCGTTGCTCTGCTTCGTCGAAGGTCGGCGTGTAGGGCTTGATGTCCAGCACCGGCGTGCCGTGGATGGCATCCAGGCCTTTTACCCGCAGCCTGGTGCCATCCCGCTGCAGCAGCCGTGCGGTGGTCACGCCGATGGCGCTCGGCCGATGCGGGCTCCGCGATGCAAAGACACCCTTGACATCGCCGCTGTACGTGGGCGTCCTGAGCTCGTAACCTTCGGATCGATGGAACCGGAAGACGACCTGGATGTAGTCGCTGTCCTCGATGCGGTAAAGCCCGTCTGCGTACTGCTCGTGTATCTCGATGACGCTCTCCTGTTTCCGCATCTCAAAGGGGTCCGTTGGCTCATGCATGTCGTTGTGAACCACGCCGATTTTTCTGATGTCCTGCATGGATGCCTACCCTTCAGGTTTTCATAAACCTTTCTTTCAACTGGCGGCGCTGCCCCCGCGCCGGCGTTTCGGCGACACGGCAATGGATGCTGCAAATCCGCCGGCGGAGACGATGACGATGGAGGCCCCCACCGGAAAATCGGTAAGCAGGGAAAGGAAGAAGCCCCCCAGGCAGCTGGCCATACCGACGAGGGGCGATGCCACCACGATTTTTTTGAAGTCATAGAAAAACTGGTACGCCGTGGACGTAGGATTCACGATGAGCGCGAACACCAGCAGGCCCCCTACCAGGCGAAGGGACAGTGAGACGGCGGCGGCGGTGAAAAACAGTATGGCAAAATAGAAAACGGTGGTATTGACGCCGGCCGCCTCCGCCAGTTTGCGATGGAACAGAACGGCCACGATTTCCTTGTAAAAGAGAATCACGAAGGCCAAGAGGGCCGCTGCCAGCAGCAGCAGAAGCAGCACCATCTGGTGAGTGACGGCGAAGATGCTCCCCCAGAGAATGCGCAATGCCGTACCGGAGGCTGCCTGTCCCGGTATCATGCTCAGAAAGATGAACGCCAGGGCGATGGTCACCGAGAACAGAAAGCCGATGATGACGTTGCTCTCCAGTTTTGCTTTTTCCCCCAGCGGACCGATGAGCAGCGCGGTGCCCAGAGAAAAGATGACGGCGCCGACGAGGGGGTCGATGGCAGCCATGATGCCGAAGGCGGCACCGGCAAAGGCGGCATGGGACATGCAGTATCCGATGGAGGACAGGTTCATCCGCACCACGAAGATGCCCACCGTAGAGCAGACGAATCCGGCCAGCAGGGCGGCGGCCATCGAGGTTATGAGCAGCGGGGAGGGAAGGGCTATCATCAGGTGTCTCCCTCTCTGAAAATGCTGGCCACCGTCGCCGATGAAATCATTTCTTCCCTGGCTCCCTGCATGATTATGCGCCCTCTGTCCATCACCACCACCCGGGAGCACGCCGCCGGCACCGACTGCAGGTCGTGGGAGACCATCACCATGGTGACTTCCTGGGTCCGGTTGACCCGGCTGAGGAGCTCGCTCATCTGCCGTCGGGCCGAGATATCCAGGTGGGAGAAGGGCTCGTCGAGCAGGAGCAGTCGCGGTTCCTGAGCGAGGGCTCTGGCCAGCAGCAGTTTTTGAAATTCTCCGCCGGACAGCTTCCCTGCCGGTCGCGAGGAAAAGGAGGACATGCCCACCAGCTCCATCTTGTCCCGTACCACGTGCCAGTCGGAGGGCCGGGGAAACCGGAGAGGACCTATAGCCCCCACCCGGCCACTCATCACCACGTCGCGTGCCAGGAAGGGAGCAAGGGCATCGATGTCGAAGTTTTGGATGACGTACCCGATGTGCTTTCGCAACATCCGGGAATGGACGGCGATGTCCTTGCCGAAGACATACCCTTGCCCGGCCGTGTAGGCCAGAAGGCCGTTGATGGTCTCCAGCAGCGTGGTCTTGCCCGCCCCGTTGGGACCGATGATGGATACCAGTTCTCCCTGCTTCACGGTGAAGTCTATGTCGTAGATGGCCGGAACGCGCTCCCCCTCGTAGACGGCGGCGACATTCCGGAGGACAACGGCCGGGTCACTGGTGTTGGCACTCATTTTTTTCGATGCTCACGTCAAACAGCTGGTCGTGGTGACGGCTATAGATATCCACCGAGTAGTCCCTCATGTTGTCCTCCGTCACCTGGCTTTCTATTTCCTGGCGGACGGCCGGCTTGAGGGTGATGCGCAGCGAGGTGCCCGCGGGATCGGTGAATTGGGCCGCCGGTATGCCGCCGTCGTGCACGGTGATGTTGCCCTTTCCCAGCGTGCATCCGGAGGACAGCTGTATGCCGTCGATAATGCAGGATACCGGGGGGGTGGTACCGGTCCAGGTCACGGCGCTTTTTGCAAAGGGATTGTCGCCGAGAATCTGGTTGGACAGGAGCCCCATGCGGTAGCCGATGACCACGTAGGGACCGAGGTGTCCGTGAAACCGTTCGATGCGGCGCAGCGTGTCGTCCATGCTATTTCCTCCGGTAGAGAACAAAAAAGGCGAGGGCCAGGCCGGCACAGATAAGGGTCAGAGTGAGCATTACGTCCCTCTGCAGGGTGAGGGAGGATATGCGGCCTTCCAGCTCGCTGATGTCTCCCTGCTTGTAGGCATGGGCGGAGAGGCCGGCAACAATCTGGTCGGTGTTGTAGGCCAGCATCTGGAGATAGGTTTCGGTACCGGGGATGGCACCGGGAAAGTTGGTGACAATCACGTGGGATATCCGTGCATCTGCAGCCATAGAGGCCCCGAAGGAGGTACCACTCTGCAGATTGTCAATGACCGCGCAGACCCCCAGGGCGGAGGCCGCACGGGAGATGTTGAGCATGGCGCCCGTGGACAGACTCTCCGGCGGGCCGTAGGAGGCAGTGACGTTGAGGCCAAGCCACGATGCGAATGCCTGCTGCCACTCCATGCAGACCACCTTGGCGCCGGTGAAGCCGTGGCTGGCCATCAGCTCCTGAAGATGGGCTGCCGTGTGGTTAATGCGGTGAAGATACGAGGCAGCGTTGTCTCTGATGAGGTCCCGGTGCTCGGGAAACACGGCGGACAGTTGGCCGGCGAGCGTGCTTACGTAGCTCCGTGCTCCCTCTGGGAGGTTCCACTCGCCAAGGCCGGCACAGGTGATGAGCGCGGCGGAGGCTCCGGAGGCGTCGAGGAGGTCCTGGAGCCAGGGCTCCCATCCCAGGGAGATAACGATATCGGCAGAGGCGATGCGTTGCACGTCGCTGGGACGGGTGTCAAAGTGAGAGGGGCAGGCACCGGCGGGCATGATATGGTCAATGGTGCTGTGGGTGCCGTTCAGCAACTGCGAAGTGAAGTCTGCCAGGATGGCGTTGGTGCAGACCACGTGCGGGGAAGACTGCTGGTGGGCGTGGGCAGAGGGGAGCGGAAGGAGCGGGGTAAGAAAGAGTACCCCCAGGGTTATGTATAAGATTGCTTTCATGGCATCACCGTAACACTATTTTTTAATTCGTAACACCACGGAAGCATATAATTCTTTGGTAGCAACATTAAAATAATAGTAGCACTTTTAGCGGTTGATGGTGTTACCATGGCCGTGGAGAGAGTAGGGGTTTCCTTTGAGCCGGATCTGCTGCGCGACTTTGACCACGTCATCAGGGCCAAGGGCTATGCCAACCGCTCCGAGGCCATCCGGGACCTGGTGCGCTCCTTTATCCTGGCGGAGCGGGCAGAGTCAAAGGAGGGAGAGGTGGTGGGAACCCTGACCATTGTCTATGACCACGACCGCAGCACCGTCACCAGCAATTTGCTCCACCTGGAGCATCACCACCTGGCGGAGATTCTGTCCACCCTGCATGTTCACCTGGATGCGCATGCCTGCCTGGAGGTGCTGGTGATTCGGGGGGAGGCGGGGCGGGTGCGCACCCTGGCCGACCGCATCACGGCCCTGAGGGGAGTGAAGCACGGGGAGCTGGTGATAACCGCTTCCGGCTGATATATTTTTGAGTCGCTGATGGAGTGTGAGGGAAGATATAAATATGACCTACCGCTTACTGACTGACAGTCAGTCAGTGAAACCATGGCCCGCAGCGTGAAAAAACCGGGGGAACGCCGCCAGGAATTCATCAGGGCAGCGGAAACCCTGTTCATGGAAAAGGGGTACCAGAACACCTCGGTCAGCCACATCGTCAACCGGGTGGGCGTGGCCCACGGACTCTTCTATTACTACTTCGATTCCAAGGAGGCTCTCCTTGACGTCATCGTGGAGGACATGCTGCATCAGAGTGAAGAAGAACTGCAACGTATCTCCCGTGCCCCGGGGACAGCACTGGAAAAGCTGCACCAGTTTATGCACTACATGTTCACCATGAAGAAGGACAAGGTTTATCTAGTGGGCTACCTGCAGCGGGAAAAAAACGTGCTCCTCTACCACCGCTGGATGAAACAAGCCGTTCACCGCCTGTCCCCGCTGCTGGCCTCCATCGTTCAGCAGGGCGTAGAGGAGGGCACATTTGACGCCCCGCACCCGGGAATAGCGGTGACCTTTCTCCTCACCGGACAGGCCGCCGCCTCTGAACGCCTGCTGGCTGACCGCGCTCATCTCAACAGTATACTCACTGCCGTGGCCGACATCTGGGAACGTGTCCTGGGAGCGCCCCCGGGGAGCATTGCCACCCTCTACCACGACCTCGGACGGCAGAGTACCCACCTGCTCCCCGCCGCCCGGGACAAGGCCCGTGACGAGGTGGTGTCATGAAAAGAGAAAAAATAATCGAAATACGCAATCTGACCAAAATATACGGCGACCACGTGGGGGTCAGGGACCTCTCCCTGGACGTCTATGCCGGGGAAATCACGGGCTTTCTGGGGCCCAACGGGGCCGGGAAGACGACCACGCTCAGAAGCTGCCTGGACCTGCTGTCCATAACCGCCGGCGAGGTACACATCTTCGGCATGGACTCACACCAGCAGGCGGTGGCCATCCGCCAGCGCACCGGCTATCTGCCGGGGGACTTCGGCCTCCTCCCCGGAATCACCACCGATTCCTATCTGAGGCACCTGCTGGCCCTCAGCAACTGCCGCCACGCGGACAAAATGCATTCTCTGGCGGAGCGGCTAGATCTGGACCTGAGCCGGAAGACCAACGAGCTGTCCAAGGGCAACCGGCAAAAAGTGGGCATCATCCAGGCCCTGATGGCCGACCAGGAGCTGGTGATTCTGGACGAGCCCACCGCCGGCCTGGACCCCCTTATGCAGCAGGAGGTCTACCGCATTCTGCGGGAGGAAAACCAGCGGGGGTCCACTATTTTCATGTCCTCCCACATCCTGGCCGAGGTTGAGGAGATCTGCCACCGGGTGGCCATCATCCGCAAGGGGCGACTGGAGGTGGTGGAAGACATCGCCGCCCTGCAGGAAAAGACGGGCAAGGTGCTGGAGGTGGAGTTCCGGGAGGCGGTGGACCTGGAGGAGTTCGACCTGCCGGGGGTCAGCGACCTGCGCCGGGAGGACGGCAAAATCATGCTCACCGTCCACGAAAACCTGGACCGGGTAATCAAGGCCGTGTCCAGCCACAAGGTGCTGAACATGCAGCTCTCCACCTACAGCCTGGAGCAGCTGTTCCTCAAATACTACGGCAATCAGCGGGAGCAGAGCACCGCAGAAAACCCGGGGGGTGAGCAGGCATGAGGGGCACCATCGCCGGCATGGAGCTGCGCTCCGGCTGGAAGGGTCTGGCCATATTCGGCGTGCTGGTGCTGGTGGTGTCGGCAGGCATGCCCCAGATATTGCCCGCCTACCGGGAATCGTTCACCGAGGACCTGGAGGGAGCCAGCCGCGTCCACATCCAGGTGCCGGAGCAGCAGGGAGCCCTGGTCAACCTCTCTTGGGAGCCCGAGAAGAATGCCACCCTCTACCTGGTCCTGGAGGACAACTCCTCCACTTTTCTCACCTCTCAGGTCAAGTATCTGGGCAACCAGACGGCCCTCTCCTTCCCCCGGGACTTTGAGGATAAGCGGTACTACGCCGTGCTGGCCCTGTTCACCAACGTGAGCAATGCCTCCCTGGCCGACCTGTTCACCGCCCAGCGGAGGCTGATCGGCATCGCCACCACCGGGGACCCCAGCAATCCCTTCCAGGAGCTCCTGGACAACCCCGCCTACCAGGGATTCTCCCGGGGCCGGGACATCAATCCGCTGCAGGTCGACGGCTTCATCATCCTGGAGTTTTTCAGCTGGTGGTGGATGCTGGCCGGGCTGTTTGTGGCCTACCTGTCGGTGTCCGTGGTCGCCGGAGACTTCGAAAACCGGCGCATGGACATCTACCTCTCCACCCCCATCTCCCGCCGCCGCTATCTGCTGGAAAAATTTCTGTCCCTCTCCGTCATCTCCCTGTACGTCATCCTGGTGGCCACCGGGGGACTGGTAGCGGGGATTGCCGGCATCGGGGCCCTGGAGGAAGTATCAGCCCGGGCCGTGTTTCTGTCCCTCTTCGGCTGTCTTCCCTTCCTGCTGAGCGTTGCCGCCGTGGGTATATTGGCCGCCGTCCTGTTCCAGAAGGTCAAGGTGGGCATGGGAGTAACCTTTGCCGCCGTGTTCGCCCAGTTTTTCCTGTACACCTTCGGCAACTACACCTCCTCCCTGGCCTGGATGAAGAGCATAAGCATCTTTCACTACTGGGACTATGCGGCCCCCATCCTGGACGGCGTTTTCAGATGGGGAGATTTCGTGGTGCTCGGCGCGGTGGCCGCGGTGCTCCTGGGAATGGCGCTGTGGGCATTCAACACCAGGGACGTTCCTGCCTAGGTGTTTCCGTGCAGCACGTGAGATAGCCATCCAGCCACCGGTTGAAGGCCAGCGTAAAGCGGTCCACGACGGCGCTCTCCGCAGCCCTCCGCCCGGCCCGGCGGCGGCATCCACCAGGGTCCGGCGCTCACTCCACCCGCATCAGCTTGCTCTCCCCGTGGCCGGTGAGCACCCGCACGAAGCCCCGCAGTTGCGCGTCCAGTTCCTGGTCTCCGGTGTCCACCTTCAGGGAGTCCAGGCCGGCCAGTTTTTCCGGAGCGGCAATCACCGTTATGCAGTCCGTTCCCACCCGGCGGATGATGTCCGGCGTAATCTGCTCGTTACCCCGCCCGAACAAAAAACCGTGGCCGCCCAGGGGGCTTACAATGATGGCGTTGCACTGGCCCAGACAGCGACAGATGTCGTCGGCGCTGGCATCGGTGCACAGCAGGTGGCCGTTCCGTACCACGTCCACCCCCAGCAGTGAGCCCTCTATGCCCAGGGCCTCCTTGACCGCCCCGATGGTGCTTCCCCCGCCCAGCACGTACACCACGCCGGGCTGCATGTCCTCCACCACCCGCTCCGCCAGGGCCCGTTTGGCCTCCTCTCCTCCCAGCCCGAAGCCCTTGGATGGCTGCAGGTGACGGTGAACGGGGCACAGGAGATAGCCCTTGACGGACACCCCCAGCTGGTCCCGTCGAAATTTTTCTTCGTCTATATCCACCACCTCCCGCTCCTCAAAGCATGGCTCCTCTCCCAGCGAGTTTACCACCTCCGCCGCATGGCCGGGGGTATAGGCAAACACCGCCGAATACATTTTTACCCCGGCGGGCACCCCCAGCACCGGGATGTCCTGACCGATGGCCTCCAGAACGTCCCGGGCCGTGCCGTCTCCCCCCACGAACACCAGCAGGTCCACGCCAGCGTCTCGCAGGGCCCGTGCCCCTCGCACGGTATCGGCGGCTGTGGTGGGAACGGCGGGCGAATAAACGACGGAAACGGACCGGTCGCCATCCTCCAGAACCTGCTGTCCCATGGGAGGGGCACAGGTAAACAGTTCAAAGCGCTTGTCCAGCCCGCGGGCAAAAATCCGGGCCCGCTCCGGGGCCACCGGCCGGGCCCCCCTCCGCCGGGCCTCCTCCACCACGCCGTCCGTGCCCCTCAGCCCCACGCTGCCCCCCATACCAGCTATGGGATTGACCAAAAAGCCGAGGCGTCGCATCATCCAATGCGCTCTATCCGCTCCTGCAACAGATTCTGCGCCCGGGCCAGCCTCTGTCTTATTTTGCTGATTTTGCTCCGCTCCTCCACGGGAATGGGCTGGTCGTTGTCCAGATAGGTGTACTCCAGATTGTCGATGTAGCCCTTGATGGCGGTGATGGTATTCAGCAGGTCGTAGGAGTTCTCCTTAATGGATTTAATTTCGATGTCTCCCGCCCGCTGGGTGATAAACTGGGTCTCGATTTTATCCAGGTTCTTTTTTTCGGACTTGGTGTTCAGCTCCAGATAAATCTGGAGGGCCTTGATGAGCTCGTTGCCCAGAACGGTGTGCTTCTTTCCGTATTTTTCCCCCACAAAGGCCTTGAATTCCTCCCATATGCCTTCCTGTTTTTCGTCGATGCGGACACCAATGGGCTTGCTCATAATAACCGGTTTGCTAACATTCTGCTAAATTTAAAGGTTGCGGAAAAATTCGAGGCGACAAAAAAAGCATCGTTCGACAACTGTTCCCCAACGTTCGGCAGTTGTACGAAATGCTTTATATAGCAGGATGGGTCATTGCTTCATCAAGACGACACAGGGAATGGGCGGGCCTCATGTTTTGCCTCCACATGACGCCTTCTTTTCCCCCTTGGTTCCCATTCCCCTGTCTATTTTTATGGTTCACCCGGCTACTGCAGAGAGGTCAGCGCGGTGCGTATTTCCTCTGCTCCGCTTCCAAAGGCGGGGGTTCCCCGATGAACGGCCAGCCTCTTTTCCGGCAGAACCACCGCCCAGGCCACCGCATAGGCAGACCTGAGGAGGCTGCCCACCTGGGTGCGACGCACCACCCAGTCCAGGGGCGTGCTCCCGGTGAACACGAACACCACGGTGCAGGTAGCCGGAAACAGGGGCGATGTGCTCTCCAGTCGTCGGTGTGCCTCCCTGAGCAGAGCTACCACCTCATCCTTGGAGAGACCGTCCCCCTGCCGCACCACCAGGATCCGCCCGGTGGTAACCAGGACCGCCGTGTCCGTACGCTCCACGGCGAGGTCGCCCAAATCTGAAAAGCTTTCCGAGGGGGCCCAGCCGTTCCCGTGCAGTTCCCGTCTGGCTCTGGCCACGAACTCCCCGTAGGAAATACCTCCGGCCATGGTAGCCCTGTAACGGGACGGGCGTTAATAAAAGTACTGCCGGGCCGAAGATTAAAAAGGGCTGTCCGTTATCCCGCCATGGCCAAGCTGGAGCGCTCCCTAAGCCTGTGGGAGGTCACCCTGATGAGCGTGGGCATCATCCTGGGGGCGGGCATCTACGTTCTCATCGGGAGGGCCGCCGGGCTGGCCGGCAACGCGGTCTGGCTGTCCTTTGTCATCGCCGCCGTCGTGGCCTCCTTCACCGGCCTGAGCTATGCCGAGCTGTCCTCCCGGTTTCCCGATGCCGGGGCGGAATACGTGTACGTGCGGCGCTCATTCGGCCGGCATCCAGCCTGGCTGGTGGGATGGCTGATTATTGCAGGAAGCGTCATCGGGGGTGCCACCGTGGCCATCGGCTTCGCCAACTACTTTGCCGGGCTGTTCGGCACGGCGGTGCTTCCCGTGGCCTGGGGAGCGCTGCTCATCTGCGGGGTCATCGTGGTGGCCGGCATCCAGGAGACGGCATTTTTCACCATCATCATCACCCTCATCGAGACCGCCGGGCTGGTCATCATCATGGCCATCGGGTTGCCCCATCTCGGCAATCCCGCCGACTACGTCCAGATGGCCCAGGGTATAGAGGGGGTGCTCAAAGCGGGCGTTCTCATCTTTTTCAGCTACCTGGGATTTGAGAGCATCACCCGGCTGGCGGAGGAAACAGAGCAGCCCCGGAAAAACATCCCCCGGGCCATTTTGCTGTCCATTGCCATCACCACCGTGGTATACATTCTGGTGGGCATCGCCGCCGTGAGCGTGGTGCCCCCTGCCCAGCTGGCGGAATCCGGGTCTCCGCTGGCAGAAATCGCCGAGACCTGGCTGGGACAGAAAAGCTTCCTGCTGCTTTCCCTCATTGCCCTTCTGTCCACCTTCAACACCGTGCTGGTGATGCTGCTGAGTGCCTCCCGACTGGTGTACGGCATCGCCGATGAGAACGCTCTGCCCGCCATCTTCTGCACGGTGTCCGCCAGGACCAGAACCCCCTGGGTGGCCACCAGCGCGGTCACCGCAGGGGCGCTGCTGTTTCTGTCGCTGGGAGACGTGGAGGTGGTGGCCAACCTGACCAATTTCACCATTTTCGCGGTGTTTATCGCGGTCAACTCCGCCCTGATCTATTTCCGGCTCAACCGCCCCACCCGGGAGGGCTTCCGGGTGCCCGGCTCCCTGGGGAGAGTGCCCGTGATCCCGGTGCTGGGCATCCTGGCCTCCGTCTTCATGATAGCCAACCTTTCGCCGGAGGTGCTACTGCTGGGCGGCGGCCTCATCGTCGTGGGCCTGCTGGTTCAGCTGGCCATGGACCGCCAAAAAAACAAAATATTTTAGTGCGCCCCTCGGTTGTCCTTACCAATGGCCCTCATCGATGTGCTGCTTAATGCGGTGAACGACCCCATCTCCTACTCCGTCATCTTTTTTATTTACGTGGTGCTGGCCGCCGTCATTCTCCCCATACCCGTGGAAATCGGGCTGTTCAATCCCTCCGTCAGCCCGGCGATACTGGTGGGCATCATGGCCCTGGGCAAGGGGGTAGGGGCCTTGGTGGTGTTCGAAATAGGCTACCGGGCACGGCGGTTTCTCAAACGGGTGAGCAGCGCCGGCCCCCTGACCAGAAAAATCGTGGGGGCCTCAGAGAGCTTCGTCCGGCGCTACGGTCACCTGGGCCTGTTCATCATCATGAGCATTCCGCTGATGGTGGATTCCGTGTCCCTGTATCTGTTCTCCCTGCTCAACCCCTACGAGGAGGACACCGCACTCCGGGAGAGTACCTTCGTGCTCATCAATGTGGGGGCGGGAGCGGTGCGAGGGGCTATCATTCTGGCCGTGTTCTACTGGGCGAGAATCAAGCTGGTGTAGGTGGCGGGCAAAAGCAGCAGTTAAAAACCGCCGGCACATTCAGTATACATGATTGAGCGGGAAAAAATAGGGGAACTGCTGAGCCAGTACGACCTGGATAACCTGACCATAGGAGCGGTGGCCTCCCACTCCGCCCTGGATACCTTCGACGGGGCCGCCGAGGAGGGGTTTCCCACGCTGGCCGTATGCAAAAAGGGTCGGGAAAGGACCTATGCCCACTACTTCCGGTCCCGGCGGAAAAACGGCGTCCTCTACCAGGGCTGCGTGGACCAGGCCTGGGTGTTCGACTCCTTCCGGGAGATACTGGCCGAGGAGCAGCAGGAGCGACTGCGCCGCCAGAACGTGCTGTTCATCCCCAACCGGTCCTTCACCTCCTACTGCGAGCTGGGGGAGATTGAAGAGCGCTTCGCCGTGCCCATGTTCGGCTCCCGGAACCTGCTGCGCACCGAGGAGCGGAGCGAGGAAAGGGACTACTACTGGCTGCTGGAAAAAGAGGGCCTGCCCTTCCCTGAAAAGATATCCAGCCCGGAGGACATCGACGAGCTGTGCATAGTCAAGCTGCACCACGCGGTCAAAAAACTGGAGCGGGGCTTCTTCACCTGCTCATCCTACCGGGAATACAGGGAGAAGGCGGAGGTCCTGCTCCGCCAGGGAGTCATCACCGAGGGCGATTTGGCCCGGGCCCGCATCGAGCGGTATATCATCGGCCCCGTCTTCAACTTCGATTTCTTCTATTCCCCCCTGAACCGGGAGCTGGAGTTGCTGGGCATCGACTGGAGATTTGAGACCAGCCTGGATGGCCACGTAAGGCTGCCGGCACAGCAGCAGCTGAGCCTGTCCCCCCGGCAGCAGATTCCGGAATACACCGTCTGCGGTCACAACTCGGCCACCCTGCGCGAGTCCCAGCTGGAGAAAGCATTTGCCCTGGGCGAAAGATACGTGCAGGCCACCCAAAAGCACTACGACTACGGAGTCATAGGCCCCTTCTGCCTACAGACCTGCCTGGACAAAGACCTGCGCTTCTACATCTACGACGTGGCGCCCCGCATCGGCGGGGGTACCAACGTCCATATGTCGGTGGGCCATCCCTACGGCAACACTCTGTGGCGGAAGCGGGTGTCCACCGGGCGGCGCATAGCCATGGAGGTCCGGATGGCCGTAGAGGAGGGGCGGCTGGACGAGCTGGTGAGTTAAGACCAGGGAATGCTGATGTCCTCGATGTGGAACCGGATGACCGCGTCCGGTCCGGCCAGGTGGTAGGTCTGGCAGTCGGTGCGGATGTCAAACTGGCTGTTGCTGAAGGAGCCCTTGCCGGTTATCCTCACGATGTCCATGGACGGCAGGCCGTCCGGGTCCAAGGGTTTGGTTTCTGACAGCTTGGTATCCTGGTCAATGACCGTTACCGACAGGCTGTTGTTGTACTCGCCGGGGATGCCCTGGTCGTCGAGGTTCAGGTCAAAGGTCAGGTTGACCGAGCTGTTTTCCCCCACGATTATGGCCATGGGGGTCCCGGGCAGGGTGAGAGACCCTCCATCGGTGGTCACCGTGAACTGAATCTCCAGGATGTCGTCGGGGTCCAGGTCGGTGGTGGTGACGTGCAGGCTGGCTATCCGGATGCGAATCCGGAGGTCGCTGAGCGGGTCGATGTCCACTCCATCCCTGACGCCGTCGCCGTCCACGTCTTCGTTCTGAAGAAACTGGAGGATGGTTTCATGGGAAATGTTCCGGGACTCGTAGTAACGTATCTCATGGTAGTCGTTGAAGTGGTCCTGGTCGTGATCGTGAACCCAGCTGGACGGGTCGGTGCCCAACCGGACTTCCTCAAAGTCGGTCAGTCCGTCACCATCGGTGTCTGCGGCCCGGGGATTGGTTCCCAGCCTCCATTCCTCAAAGTCGGTCAGTCCGTCACCATCGGTGTCTGTCACATCGGGGTCGGAGTCCACCTTTATCCGGGTGCTGTTGTCCTCCCCCGCATAGGTAACGCTGATGTACCATCCCTCCATTTGGATTTCCCGGGGCAGCCCCTCGTCGCCGTCTCCCTCCAGACAGCCGGCGAGGGCGCTCACCAGCAGCATTCCGGCCAGGAGCACTCCGCCCGCCGCTTTCATGCCCCCTCACCATCCGGGGCGGGTGAACCGGGTGAGGTCGATGACCTCCCAGTCGTTCTGGTCGTAGTCCTCGTCATCCCCGTCGGAGTAGTCCACCAGCTTGTACACGTAGCGGTAGTTCATACAGCTCTCATAGGGCCCCCACTGCCAGTACTCCTTGTTCCAGGGAAAACGGCTCTTCTCGTTGTCGATGCCCTCAAAGGAGCCCAGCCCCAGGGTGTGACCCAGCTCGTGCATAAACACGCTGGCAAAGGCCGTGTAATAATCGCTGCCCTGCACGTAGAAGAGGGGCGCCCAGTTGCGCACGTACTGCCCGCCGATGGTGTGCATGTCCACGTAGCACATTCTCCCCCCGGCGGGGCGTCCCGACCACTCCATCTGGTGGCAGATGACGGAGTAGTGGAAAACGCCGCGCCTCCAGTAGTTTTCGTCACCATTGAGGAAATACTTCAGCCGGGCGGCAATCAACTCGTTTCCGTCCATGCCCTCGTCGAAGGGAATGAGGTCCCCCCCGCCACCCATGGTGCCGTCATCGATGTGCACGGTGATGTTGCGGCGGGCGAAGGGATTGAGCATTATCTGCTGCGACTGCTTGGGGAAAATATAGGGGTCCCCCCAGGGATGCCGGGGCTGCATGCCGTCCACCTCGATGAAGATGTCCTGGGCAAAGGGGTCGGAGAGCCACTGCGAGGTCCTGTACTCCTCGTAGTTGGTCAGCCCGTCCTCATCCGGGTCCTCATCGGCCTGGCTGTTCTCGGCGAAGGGGTCAAAGCCATACTTGTCCTCCCAGTCGATGGGAATGCCGTCCCCGTTGAAGTCCACGTTGCAGTAGTTACGGGAGGCATTGAGACCGTAGACGTGCTCCTTTTCCCAGGAAGTCAGGCGGTCAAACTCGCCCCACCAGCTGTCCCCCTCTTCCATCTGGTAGATGTCGAACCACAGCTCGCAGTCGTTCTCATCCTCATCGCCATCCTCAAAGCCGGAGGTGTGACCATAGCCGTTTGCATCGCCCAGATAGTCGTCACCGGTCCACTCCCCCCGCCTCATATCGTAGAACACGGTGACCGTTTTGCCGGCCAGCAGGGGGCTGGCGGCGCCGCTCACGTCGCAGGCCCGGTCCAGGCCCGGCCGCTTCTGCCACACCTGAATCTGGATGGGGATGATGCTGTCTTCTTCGTCGAAAGCAAGTTCTGCCGCTGCCATGGGCCACTCGAAATAAATGTCGGTGCCCTCGTACACCTCCTCCCACCAGAGGGCGTATTCACCGTCGATAAAAATCTGGAGATAAAACTGGGGAGGACCGCTCACTGTCATGGACCGCAGACGCATGATGTCCACTATCACCATCACCTGGTCAGCCAGGGGAGCCGCCGCCACCCCCTCCCCACAGTCAGCAGGTAGAGAGCGCATACGCTCGGACAGAGCGAGGCCCATGTCCGTCGCTTCCTCTCCCCGGTCAGCAATGGAAGGGGTTTCTTTCACGGTGCTCCGGGTGCCGGAATAATAGGTGGCCATCCCCGCCGGAACCACCAGCGCCACAACAATGACAAAAGGAAGTATCTTCTTGCCGAGCATAGTTATCCGGGACTCTAATAAAAAATTAATATAAGTGCTTTACGGCCTTAAGATGCGTATATCCCCCTGATTTGCCTGATATACGACTTTTTTTGTTAGCCATAGGCCACGTCTGATGGCCTACGATGTGGTTTGTCGTCGTGGTCGTAGGTCTTCAGCACAGTGGTGAGGGTAGTGACATCCAGTTCTCCCTTGAGATACTTGTCTATGGCTCGTTTCTTGTATTCCTCTGTGTCCAGTTCGGTGTGAGGCGTTACGGTTGTTCCGTCGACATCTCCGAATGTTTTGTCGTAGACATCCCGTATTCTTTCAGCGCTGTGAACGATGTAGCCCATCAGGGTTTCGATGTTATGGTGGCCTGATTGCGGTTGTATCTCCTTGATTCCGCACCCGTTTTCTGCCATGTGGGTTATCATGGTGATGCGGAATTTGTGGGGATAAGCATGTTTTGTGATTCCCGATTTAACGGCGGTGGTTTTGACAATATTTACCACAACTGTTCTCGATATGCGTTGCCTATGTGTTGACAAAAACAGCGCCTGTTCATGCCCTGTTTTTGCCTTTGGTCTGTACCGCAACCATTCCTGGATGGCATGTGCACAGTCAGGGGTGATGTTCACTGTGCGTTGTCTGTCGCCTTTGCCGTGTTTAATCGTTATTTGGAGACGGGCAAAATCAATATCTTCAATGTCGAGACTTCGCAACTCGCTTTCCCTCATGCCTGTGTAGTAAAGCACTTTTAGGATAGCATGATGGAGCGGGTTATCTTTGGATGCGTCGAACATATCCTTGACCTCTGCTTTTGTGAACGGCGTTTTGTCACGTTCTGGTGGCTTCATTCGTGCGATTCTGACTACGATATTCAGTTCAAGACAGTAGACAAGAAGTTTTCGCAAGTTGGCAGTAATGGGTACCATCGTATTGGGGCTGTATTTTTTCTTGCAGTACAAGATGTAATCGTCAACCTGTTCTTGATTTACATTAGATATGTCAGTGCCTCTTTCAGTGAGCCATAGCAAAAACTTTTTTGTAAGAGAAAGCATCTTCTCAATTGTTTTATTGCTGTTACCTCTTACCATCTTCATCCATCGTTCGTATCTTATCAGTAAGTCTTCGTAGGCATCAAATGTATCCAGCATCAGGAGGCCTCCCTGCTTATGGTATTCTGGGCGGACTTGGTGGCCTGTGTCTTTGCAGACATTTTGGTGCCACCTGGACTTGGAATCCCTGGGGATAGCAAGCCCACGTTGTTATTGTTGACGGCACTAAATAATTTTTGTACGGCTCTGTTTACAGACTCTTTATCGAGGCGTTTGAGCAAGGGTAAGCCCTGCATTAATCTCAGTTTATTGAGCATTTCAAATTCCTCGATGGCTTTATTGCCTATGACGCATGCAATTGTTTCTACAGTTGCTAATAGCGTTACAACGGCATCGTCACTAACTTGGTATGGGCAATTGTTTTTTAGCATCCTTTTTAGTGGCTTGCGAGGCAACATCCTCAGCTTTCCCTGTAGAGTGGCATGCTGTCAACTCTATCTTTTAACTCACTTTCTGTCCATTGGCTGTAGTGTTGCAGGATGGTTCGCTCGCTGTCGCCCGTTATCTGGCAGACCATCTTGACATCCCGTCCCTCTTCCTTGGACCTCTTGACGAAGGTGGCTCTCAGGCTGTGGAAGCTGATGTGTTTTTTTATGCCCGCTTTGGTGACGTATTTCTGGAGTCGTCGATTCGCCGTTTTATCGCCAAAATTGAAAAGGTAGCGCTCCGTTGCTGGCATGGTGTTAACGTACATTCTGAGCAAGTTGACAACGCTTTTTTCAAGTGGAATAGTCAAATACCGCCTTTTTTTCTGTTCAAAGAATCGAAGAGTTTCGTTGTCCCAGTCAATATTGGCGATTTCAAGTATGGTGATGTCGCCACGTCGGATGCCCGTTGTGAGCCCAAGGACAATTAATGTTTTGTCCTCCAGTCGGTCTATGCAGTCGAGGAGCTTTTGGATTTCATGTTTAGAAAGTGTTTCCTTCACGCTGGCCTCCCTCGTTCTTCCGACTTGGTGTGCAAAGTGGACAAATGATGAATTTGACATCGAAATATTGGCCCAATACCACATAATTCAGGGTGGAATTGGCCGATTCTATACCAAACTCGGACATATCCCTTAGCAGAAACATATACCGGCGACGAAGCCAACAGAGTCGTTCTACATCCAATACCATTAAAATCTTCTAAAAACGCAGAGCAGGGGGTTTTACGGCAGTCAGAATGGGCTAAGACGTTCATCGTTGTCCATCCTGCAGAATTTGCCTCAATTCAGCCACTTTGGGGGGTGTCAGCAGGCCTTCAAACGCCTGGTTGGTCGCCAAGATAGCGTCCCGAAGAGCTTTCAGGCTGTCCTGGGTGTCCTGAGCGAAGCGATTATCCACGATTACGTTTTCATAAAGGGTGGTGAGAGCCGCAGCCAGGCTGGAGGGCCAGCAGACGGTTCCGTTGCCATCCCGGACTATCCAGCCATGGGCGTCTCTGGCCAGCGTCCACCGGCCCACCTGTAGCAGGGGACGGGCCTCCGGCCTCATGGCACCCCTGCAACCTGCTGGTGCCCCAGGCCGTGCTCTTTCATGTATTGCCCCACGCAGTGCTCGCATAGGCGGGTGCCGTCCTGCTCCGACCACCACATGGCAAACCGGCACAGGCACAGGTCGCAGCGGGCCACGGGGGGCAGGCGATTAAGGATTATTGGTTCTGTTACTGGCATTTTTTCACCAGAGTGTTAGTCATGCTATCAATTATCATTATTTTTTGTACTTTAAGTATATTAATATAAGGTTGTAAAGGTCGGCACCAGCACGTAAAGTCGGCAAAGTCGGTCACATATCCTATAACTTCGGTAACAAGTCGGTGAAAAGTCGGTAGCAAGTCGGTCACATTGCCGACGGTGCGTCGATGTTGTGCCGTGTTTTCACCGACTTTAACAGAAGGGTTACCGACTTTGCCGACTTTGCAGATACGTAAAAGGCGTAAACGGTTCATAGTTCGTACCTCCGGTATAGCGCTTTTAGCCTGTCCATGTTATCCTCGAAAACTACCACCCGGCCCTCCCTGGTCCTTTTCCGCTCCAGGCCCATGTCTTTTAAAATATAGCCGATTCGCCGCCGGGCCTTATTGTCGGGCTCCCTTTCCCCGGTAAGCCAGCCAAGGTCGTTTAATATGCTATCTATGTGTATCCTATCTATTTCCTCATTGCTTAATGGCTGCTCTTGAGCCTTTTTGATAGCCACTAAAATGTCATATTGTTCCGTATCCTTGAGGGATTCCTGGGCTCTTTTATCCCGTTCCTGGGCATATTCGATAACATCTTCAACATCAATGCCGATATGGCGGCCCGTTGCTATTATGGATTCAAATATTTCCCTGGTTCGGCCTTTCAACACAAAATCATTGCCCAGGTCCGGGGGGTCACTTGTTTTTAGGCGGTAATTAAGGAGATGTGTCCGCAGGCCGTCCAATTCTGCCTCAAGATATGACAACTTTGCTATTTCCGGCTCTGCTTTGTCCATCCAGAAAACAAGCGAGCGGGAGACCAATGCCGGATTGAATGACCTTTCCCCTGCAATTGCCTTAAACCCGAAGTTCCTATATGTCCGAATGGCGCTCTGGTCCTCCTTGTCGCAGACGTGGTAAACGCTCCCCCGCTTGTAACTATCCTTCACGAAGTCCAGCGTTTGACCACCTGCCTCGGTCCTCGGGTTAAGTTTGCTGTGAGCCTCATCTATAAGCAATGTAGCATTGTGGTAGTGGCACAATCGAGGTATAACTGCATGGGTGAGGCCGCTACTTTTCGAGGCTCGATAAGCCAGGTAATGAAGCACTCTCAATGCCCTGCTTTTACCACTGTCAGAGATGCCAACGAAAACCGGAAACCCGACAGCATCCCATGCCTCTAACTTCCAAGTAGAGAATGCCCAGAGTACGTATATCTTGTACTCGATTTCACTCGAAAAGATAAGCGCTTTCTTAACAAGTTCCAGCGCATCCTCATACACTTGGGGTATGTCCAAATCGTCCACAGGTATATCCTTCCATCGTGGCAGGCGCCACAAGTCAGGATTGATGCCTCCCGTAATCTGCAAAAAGGCCGTTCTGCGCCCGCATCCCTCCTGGTCCCTGTAGCATTCCAGGGGCTGGCTGCCGTTGCCCTCAATCACGGCCCCACACTTCAGACACTGAAAAAGGTAAGGCAGTCTCACTTCGTATACAGCCACGTCCTTGAGAGGTCGGTTTTTTTTCAGGGCGTTTTGGACGCCTTCTTTTGACACCTCTTGGCCTATCCGTCCCTGCTTCTGCCAGCGCCGGACCAGCCACATAGGCGTATCACCGTTCAGCACTGGCTCAAGAACCTCGAAGTCCATCATGGCCCAGCCTCCTCGACTATCAGCCTAACTCCTGCCGGCACAATGCGCTGATAGATTATTTCAACGCCGGCGTTTGCCAGGGCCTCCTTCGCCTCCTGAACCTGCACAAAATCGCCCCTGAAAACAATGGCCGCATTGACCTTGGTCTCAAGCGCCTTCGACATTTTGTTCACTTTCGGTTTCGTTCAATTCTTGTAGCATCCTGAGCCACAATAGTTAAATCCAGTCGAGTATATATGAATTATAATTAATTAATTAATTAATCAATCTATTTTACAGATAAAATAAATATATATTTTAAAACATATATATTAGTAACTGTGGTGGCGGGTATGACAACTGTCAGACTATCGTCCTTTCATCCTTGGGCCAAGGGAAATTATTTTTGGTGGTAGGTGTGTAGGTAGGTATATCATACCATCGTCACATACCATTATCATCCCGTGTCAGACCATCGTTGGCGTGCACAGGCAAAATTTCTTTGACACACCCTTAAATACCCCCCTCCCATTTTAGTACCACATGGAGAAGACGACCTTGGAACAGGAGTCCATGGCTTTCCTACAATACTTTCAAGAGGTTGCCACGTGACCCGAAGCACCATCAGCATAGATGAATCTACCAAAATGAGGTTTGCAGAGTTTCACCGGAGGATGGGCTTTCAGAACCATAGCATGGCACTTGATTACCTCCTCGATATGGCTGAGCACAATTCCAACATTTCGGAAGAAAATACGGAGCGTTTGGAAGCCATCATGGATAAATACAATTATTCTCTCAATGAAGTACTGCGTTACCTTCTGGAATTGAGGGACATAATCCTTGCGGTTTGAATGTAATGAATGCATTTTTGCATTCACTTTTGAATTTATTTATGAATTCATACGTGATTTTGGCTACTGAATTCCATTCATTCAAGGGTATAAAGTTGTGAATTAGCCCAGATGAACTCATTTTTGCATTCGGGAGTGAATTACAGCCTGGTTTTTGACTGTTTTTAGGGGACCGTCGAGACCATTCTGATTGAATTGAATTCAATTTATGCAGGATGGCCCCGGTGTCCTCTTGATTTACTTTGATGAATTCAAATAAAACAACAGGTTAAAAAATTGTGAATTACAGCCTGGTTTTGGCTGTTTGTTTTACTCCTATTACATTAAGCAAAAAAGCAGGGGTACCATCTGCCATCCCCTTTTTACATCCTTGGGCCACAAATATTTTAAGGCATTATACTATGGGCTTATAATGACTATCTCGCTTAGGCAAGTGTTAGAGTTAGTTGGTACATTGGATGACACTCCGGGTAAGGATTCTGCAAGAGAAAGATTTCGGGTTTTTCTGCAAGAGCATGTTACAGA
>Ga0209164_1001788_pt1 | contig 25590 bp, 21 predicted proteins | sample MTBNYHSulfiMetaG_FD_187458 | JGI IMG/M metagenome (GOLD analysis project Ga0209164, IMG submission 187458) | Enrichment culture microbial communities from rom New York Harbor, USA that are MTBE-degrading - MTBE-NYH (New York Harbor Sulfidogenic)... | ecosystem: Environmental > Aquatic > Marine >... | reverse complement strand
TCAAGCAGTTTCTATTAATACCCGAGAAAATCGATCTGAGTTATGGCCCCGACATCCCCGAAATTTACTTCAGCTCAGAGGTGTTCCTGGGGGTTGCGGAAGAATATGGCGGAATCGATCGATTTATCGATATCCTGCTGGAAGAGATGGAGGCGGTCCCTCTGGTCCCCCGGCCGTTCGTGTATGTTGGATCCTCCGGAGACTGGGGAAAGTGGGCCGGCGACAAGCTCGTCGGAGGTCTCGTGAGCGGGTTGGCCAGTAAGGCGTTTGGCTACTTTTTGAGTGAAATCGGGTTCCCCGATGACAACAAGAAAATCCTGGAGGGGATCAAGGAAATCAAAAGAATGCTCTCCCAAATCATGGATATGATCGCTATTGTATCCTCGCAGCTCGAAGATGCCAGGGCCCAGCTATCCACCGAGATCTCTCAGTCGAATTACGACATTCGTGTAAGCCAGGCCGGGCTTGGCGAGCTCATTAGAACCATCGAAAACATCTCTGACCGTTTTAGTTGGCTTGTCGATTCCAGGGTTGCTGGTGCAAATCCAGAAGATGTCAAAAAGGATAGGGAGTACATTAAAAAAAGAATTGAAGATTATTTAATCCACCATTTGGATGCGATTCACTATGAGCAATCCGGTAAGACTCCTGGTCAGACACCCCTGATTGAGGTCTGGTGCAAGATCGTCAAGGGGACGCGCCGCTTCCTTGGTCCCGAACACTCCAAGTTGATGAAGCAGCAGTTTGATTCCTTCGCCGCCTTCCAGGTATCTCTCTTGAGTATGGCCCTGGAATATTACGCTGCCGAAGGCTACTCGGAGCAATATATAGAAGATCATATTGTCAAAAAATTTGCTAAAAACATGGAAGAGCAATTCAACCTTTTACCATTAACCATCCCGGAAAAAACTATTGTAGAGACGAATAGTGGAATGATGATCGCCCCGTACAAAATTTGGGAGAGTCCTGATAAAGATACAAGAATAGCTATATTTACATCTCAAGCAAGGCTCTCTCAATACAATAACGGTAATTACTTGGGATTCTCCGACTGGCGAATGACGACGCCTGACGAAGCGGATAAGATGTTTTATGGCAACCCTGGTAAAAATCTTGGCACGTGGGCTGTTTCAAAGGGATATCCCAAGGATTATCTAAACGATACCGTTGTGATGATTCTGCAGGATCTGGGAAATAAAATCAAATGGAAGTACTTCGATTACATCTATGCTAAGACCTACAGCTACTTTATGAAAGATGGCAAGAGAAGTTTGAACGTATGTACACCGTGGAGAGGACCTACTTCTTGGAGCGCTTGTCTTACTGGTTTCATAAAAGGAGTGTATGGTCACCTTATTCCGGTCAGGAAACCATCCGCAAATGAGCGTTACTATTATTAGCGCTTGTGAGTGATACGGCGACTGATCCGAAGGATTTTATTCTCCACAGCATTGTTGCTTCGAGACACGTAAATTAGGTGTGGTTTCATTGAGGGATAGTTCATATCACATGAATGGACTGCGGGACTCAAGGTGCGAAAAACAGAACCGTGTCCATCTACTGCCGGTTTTATGGGAAAGCCTTATCATACTCGAATGCATGGCTATCCTTATTCAAACAGGAGATGATGGGATATGAGGGCAGCTTACAAGATTTGGCTGGCAGGCGTGTTGTCAATGGTGATTGCGGCGGTTCCGTCATTGGCCTCAGACAAAAACGTCTCCTTTCGGCTGGGAGTAGCAGGGGTGCCCTTCACCGGAGGTGACGCCGGCAGCGGAGAGGGCGCACCGGCTTATGACGATGCTTTCAAGACCGGCTACGGGGCAACGTGTGAGATGGCCTACCATTATAACAACCGGATCAGTCTGCTGGGTGGCCTGGGGTTTGAGCGGAACGAGGGCCGCGAATATATGGGGATCACATTCAGCACCCGAAGGGTGACGCCCCTGTATGTGGGCGCCCAGTACCATTTCCGGCCCCGAACCGCAACTTGGATTCCATATGCAAGATTGGACGTGGGAGCTGCATACCTGGGGTCTGTGGATGTCTCATCCGGCGGCCTCACTTCACGGTACTGGGATTCCTCATGGGTTGGCATGTTTGCCGTGGGCGGCGGTTTGGAATACCGGATGGACTGGGTGAGTGTCTACCTGGACATAAAGGTTCGTTATTTGGGGGATCCTGATTCGTCCATGGGGACTCTCTCGGACGCGGATCCATCATGGACCGTGCCTGTCACATTAGGGATCAGCTTCAACTTCTAAGAGGCGGACCACCGGGGTTGCGGTGTGCCCTTAGTACCCAGGGCGGATGGTTATAAAATCCGACGAGCATTCGTTTCAACCCATAGGCATATCTGCAAGTTTTGGCGGCCTGAAATCTTTAAGATTACCAAACATATCCCGAGATTCGGGATTGTTGCCAATCGGACTCGATTTCCACGTCACTCGCTTAACTTACCGGCATCTTTAACCGAACCCCCTGCACCGAATCTGTTTCAAAAGTATCTCTGCCACCATCCCGGCCTTGCAATCCGCCGGGACTCGCAGTATACTCACCCGTCTCGGTGGGCTTCCGGCTCTGTTCCGGCAGTCCAAAAGAAAGGCCCGAAGCGGCTACTTCGGGCCTTTCCCATCCCTTCCTTCCAGGATTATCCCCTCTCAAGAAAAGGAACCAGATCCAAAGAAAAAAGACTTTATACAAGATGCCGGAAAAGTAAATCTACATAAAGCGTCTCCTCATATCCCTATATCTGGTCAACTCCCAACCCCCATACCGAAATCTCCACTCCACTGGCGGTTAAACAGAGTCCTCCCTCTAAGAAGATGCGAAGTGAAGACACATAACATAATAAAACCTTGCAACATAACTGCCATGTCTGGCAGGCTTTGGCTGCTAATAAGTCTTTTAATATCAATCGGATATGGCCATATAAAAAGCTCGACGGGGTGAAGACCTTTATGGCCTCCCACCCTTTCTGATCATGTTACGGATAGATATTCTTGATCCATCTCATGGCCACGGTGGCAGAACTTTTTCCAAGCAAATTTGAGTGGTTGGCAGGTTCCCGTGCCGCAAGATGACGGCGATTTTCAATGAATAAGAAATTGACGCTCTTGCTCTTCTGTGCTACGAAAAAATAACCCATTGGGTATGGTCTCAATTTTAAACACGATTTCCGGAGGAACATATAACTGCCACTATACAGGATACACTGTCCCGATTTGGTCAGAGGTAGACATCATTCTGGTTGGCTTATCAAGAATAATTTAGTTTGGGTTTAATTTAACGAGGAAATTAACTCGACATTTATCAAAGGCTTCCACGGGATGCTAGATGTTAAGGAAAAACCTGAACAAACCCGAAAAGGCTAGAGCGACATGATTGTTCCGTCTTATCCCGAAGCTTCATCGTTGAATAGTTCACCCGGAAGGCGTTCCGGTAAAGCCACCCAGATGACCGGAGGAGGTTGTTGACACGGCTTTTCTATGATAATTAATATAAGTCAACCACCACCCCTAAAAAGGGTGGCTTGAATGGTGACCCTAAAAGGGTTCAACTATTTCTTTTTCCAGAGTTCGAGTTGATCCATGTCCTTATCTTTTTTCAGCTGCCATCTGACATATTTCCTGATCTGTTCCTCATCCAGACCAACGGTGCTGACACAATATCCTTTGGCCCACAAATGCCTTCCCCAGTATCGCTTTTTCAATTCACTGTGCATATCGAAAAGCTTGATGGCGCTTTTCCCTTTCAGAAACCCAACCACCTCTGAAATAGCGTATTTCGGTGGAAAGGACAGTACCAAATGGATGTGGTCCGCTTGCACATTCCCTTCCAGTATCTCGACCTTCTTCCATTCGCACAGTTGCCTGATGATATCCCGTACCGATTTCCCAACTTCTCCCTTCCAAATCCTGAAGCGATACTTCGGACACCAGACGATATGGTATTTACATTGCCAGACTGCATGTGCTAATCTCTTGAAATCTTTCATTGAATACCTCCTTTTGATGCTCAGGGTCACCACCCGACATCTTAATGAGGTATTCTTTTCGTGTAAATCACCTACTTACCCGCATAGCATAGCTTGGACCATCAGCGTAGCTGAAGGTTTAAGGGGTTAATTAATATAATGTTTTAGCCCGGGTTTTTGCTTAAACCATACATGGGAGTGACGCTGTTGCTGCGACTCCCCTAATCTCACTTGTAATTCCTCATTTCCGGATATAGGGAAATATCAGAAATAACGTATAGATAATTGAAGATTTTCCATGGCAAAACAAGAACAGGACAAAAAGGTGCTTCCCTACCCTGATATTCTCGAAAACCCGGCTCAGCCGGCATCTATGATTGAGGCAGTGGGAAGGATTGTAGCCCTTTTAACTCAGAGTCAGATCCGGAGTCCTGAGTTGACCGAAACCCTTCACCTGTTGTGCGATGCCCTCTCAGCAGAGGCTGCCGCCCTGTTTCGAAAAGTCTATGATCCGTCCGAGGCCTTTGAACTGGAGTCACTGGGTCATTGGAATGCGGATTCAAATGTTTCGTCAGATAGTTTGTCGGCCGAGAACATCCCAAAACGCATCTGGCAGGCGCTTGAAAAGGGAGAAATCGTCCACATTAAAGACTTCTTGACCCGTACAAACTCTAGGCTTAGCAGGGTCATGTTTCTTCCCATCTTTCTAGAAAATCATTTGTCCGGCTTTATTCTGCTGAAGGGAGCCTCGGCAAATAAGCCTGGTCTTGGTACCAAGACATTCTTAAAGGCCGTTATCGGCATTTTTGAACTCTGGTTCAGCAAAATGGATGTCTCCAAAAGGGTAGATGATCTGCTCGATTTTGTACCCATTCCCATGTTCATGATAGACATAAACGGGAAAGCCACCGCATGGAACAAAGCCGTGGAGCAAATGACAGGCTGGAAAGCCTCTCAGGTGATCGGGAAGGCTAATCATGAGTATGCACTCCCCTTCTACCCAACAAGGCGGCCGATAATCGTCGACCTGATCCTCCATCCGGACCCTGAATGGGAGGCTACCTATCTGAAATTCAAGCGGGAAGGAGACATGGTACGCTCTATTGCCTTCATACCTGCGATCACTGGAGGGGGCCGATTCGTGACCGGCAATACGGCCCGGATGCGCAACTTTAATGGACGGGTTTTTGGAGCGGTCCATCATATTCGCGACATTACCCGCGAACGACAGGTGGAGAGTCGGCTGAAAAGTACCGAATCGATGTTTAAGACAATTACCGATTATGCCGGACTTGGCATTGCGCTCTTTGGGAAGGAAAAAGCCCTTTATTACAACCGGCGTTTTGAAAAACTCCTTTTTGTTACCCGAAAGGAGATCAGTCTCCAGGATTTGCTTCATGCAGTGTGCGACACGGAAAAAAATGAAATCCAATCCCGTTTTGAAAGGATGTTTGAGGGGACCGAAAAGGGACCGCTCCGATTGGATCTTCGCATATCGACGGCTAGCAGGGAGCTATACTACAGCAGTTACGCACAGCTCCTTGAATATGAAGGCTCTCCCGGAATCTGTTTCATCCTGGACGATGTCACAGAGATTAAGGAGATTTCTGAGAAGGCCCGCCTGAATGAACTTAAGTTGTATCATGAAGATCGCCTGGCCGCCCTAGGCACAATGGCTGCAGGTATTGCTCACGAATTGAATCAACCGCTGAACACCATCCGGGTGGTTACGGACGGCCTTCTGTTCGGCAGAGAAGAAGGTTGGTCCCTCGATGAAGATGAACTCTTTGAGGGGTTGGAAATGGTCTCCAGGCAGGTAGGACGGATGACGGAGGTCATAAAAAACGTTAGAAACTTTGCCAGGGAAGATCGTATGCCGCCGTCCTTAAAAGTTCATGCGAACCAAGCCGTCGAAAACGTATTTTCCATGATCGGTCGGCAGTTGGAAGCACATGGCATCTGCGTGCAGAAGGTACTCAAGATGGGACTTCCGACATTAAGCGCGCACCCCAACAGACTGGAACAGGTGATTATGAACTTGGTGGTTAATGCGCGCCAAGCCCTCGATGACTGCGATCACAAGCAAAAGGAACTCTGGGTTCGGACTGACGTGAGAGACGCTGCTGTAAGTATTGAGGTCGGAGATAACGCGACCGGGATATCCGAGGACCTGAGGCGAAAGATATTCGATCCATTCTTCACAACCAAGGAAGCGGGAAAGGGGACCGGTCTGGGTCTGACCATCACCCGATCCATTGTAAAAGAATTCGATGGTCAGATCGGAACTTATAACAACCAGAAAGGCGGCGCCACCTTTGTCCTCACTTTTCCTGTTCGGAGATAAACATGAGGATTCTCCTTTCAGACGATGAACCAGATGTCCGAAAAAGCCTCTCCAGATTTCTGGCAAAATCCGGCCACCAGGTTGTCTGTGTCGCGGATGGAATGGAAGCGCTTAGGGAGTTCCATTCTCAGGATTTCGATCTGCTCATTACAGACATCCGGATGCCCCGAATGGATGGGCTCGAATTCCTTCGGCGCATCAAGATTGTCGAGCAGTCGCCTATCAATATCATCGTCATTACCGGTCACGGGGATATGCTCAATGCGATAAAAGCATTGAAATACGGCGCATGGGATTACCTGCAGAAACCGATCGATGTCCGCGAGTTGACCATCACCATCGAGCGGTCGGCAAAATATTCTGCTCTGAGGGAAAACTATGCACGTCTCAAGAGGGAGTTCAATGATCAGGTGGCAGCTGAAACCCAAGCCGTTCGGGGAGAAGTGGAGCAGCTGCGGGCCGCCTATCTAGAGGAAATCGGCCTGGATCGTCTTTGTGTTTATTCCGACGCCATGCGTCAGGTTGTTCACCAGGCGGAACAGTACAGCGCGGAAAAGGAAATCCCAGTGCTGATTGAGGGGGAGAGCGGCACCGGGAAGGAACTGATCGCCAGATATGTGCACCATTACGGTCAGGCAAACCCCCTTCGACTTTTCGTCGCCATCAACTGCAGCGCCATCTCGCCCGAACTCTTTGAGGGAGAGTTGTTCGGGCACGAACCCGGGGCCTATACCGGGGCCACCTCGAAGGGCCGTATAGGGAAGTTCGAAGCGGCTCATGGGGGCACTGTTTTCCTCGATGAGATCGGAGAGATGCCCCTCAATCTTCAGAGCAAGCTGTTAAGGGTCCTGGAGCAAAAATGCATCTGCCGACTCGGGGGCATCAAGGACATCCCCGTCGATTTCAGAATCATTTGTGCAACGAACAAAGACTTGGCCAGGGAGGTCAATGAAAAAAGGTTTCGTCTGGATCTGTTCTACCGCATCAACACAGGAACCATTCGAATCCCTCCCCTCAGAGAACGCCGCGACGATATCCTTCCGTTGGCCGTTCATTTTCTGAGCAGGGCCTGTACGCGAAAAGGAAAAGCACCGTCTCGGTTCAGCCGGGAAGCGGAAAAATTCCTTCTCTCTTTTCCATGGCCCGGCAATGTCCGCCAGCTCAAGAATGCGATGGAGCACCTAGCGCTGAGCACCGTATCGACTGAATTCTCAGCAGCCGATATGTGTTTCATCGAGCAACGGGTTTACGGAACCGGAGACCTAAGTCGTTCAAGGCCGGTGCTTCAGTGCACTGATTTTGACCTCCCTCGGGAGAGCCTGGATCTGGACAGGTTGAACCAGGTCATCGTCAGAAAGGCACTGGAAATGCACCAGGGGAATCAAACCAGGACCGCCCAATACCTGGGCGTCTCTCGCCGTGTGCTTCAAGGACGTATGAAAAAATTGGGGATGCGACCGGATACTGCACCATAAAGTGCAGTCGGATCCATCTCGTGTACCTATCGGTGCAATTTATCTTTCCAGCCAACTCTACTCATTTTTTAATTGTTTGGTTTAGTTACATTTTTTCTTCCATACCGTTTCGGCACTTTTCTTGCCTTATTTTAATGCAGGATTAACATCAAGCCGGGGGTCTTACGACCTATGCTCGTTATCGCTGAACGGATCAACGCCTCTCGAAGCTACATCGCGTCGGCGATCTCCTCCAAAAACAAACGATTTATTCAGAATGAGGCAAAGGCCCAGTCCCTGGCAGGAGTAGACTATATCAATGTGCATGCCGGGACATCTAACGGGAAAGAGACCGAGCGCCTCGAATGGCTCATCAAGACCATTCAAGAGGTTTCTGATTTGCCCCTCTCCATTGACAGCGTGAATCCGGATGTTATCAAGGGCGTCATGCGTTTGACCCAGAAAAAGCCCATCATTAACGCTGTCGCCATGCAACACCAACTTCTAGACATACTTCTTCCGCTGGTGGCCAAACAACGGCTCAAAGTAATCGGCCGTTGCGAGGATTCGGTCAATGAAACTGTTCAAGACAAGGTGGCCGCAGCAGGACAGCTATTGGAAAAGGCCAGAGAGGCTGGTATACCCCCTGAAAACCTCTATATCGATCCCCTGGTCCACCCTCTTGCTAGCCGGTTACGATCTGCCGCCACGGCCATTGAGGCCATTGAGCGAATCATGAAGGCCTATCCTGGCGTCCACACCGCCTGTTCCCTGACGCACATTTCCCGTGGGCTTCCCAACAGACATCTCATTCACCAGGCGTTTCTTATCACCGCCATATCCCGTGGGCTGGATGCCGTGATCCTGGATCCGACAGACAGGCAGCTGTACGGGGCCATGAGGGCGGCACAACTCGTTACGGGCAAGGACGATTCCTGTGTGGAATATGTGGCCGCTTTGAGAAGTGGGCATTTCGAATGACCATCCCAAAAACGCAGAGAAAGGAGGTGTAATTGAGTAGTTTGGCAATTGTGTCTTGAAGGTTATTCATTCGATGAAACAGGAGGAGTATCCAGATGAAAAAGAAAAAATTGTTTTCAGCATGGCTTGTCGCGATGGTTTTGTGCGCTTTTTTGCTCACCCCGGCAGCCGCAGCGGACAAACCGATCAAATGGAAGGCGCAGGTATTCTGGAGTGCAGCGGAGTTGTCGTATAAAACGTTTGTTGATTTTTGTGAAAGGGTAAAGGTCCTTACCAACGGGCGCCTGGAGATTACGCCCTATCCCGCAGGGGCTATCGTACCCACCTTCGAAGCCCTGGATGCACTCCAGAACAACGTCATCCAATGCATGCACATGTGGCCCGGTTACTTCAGCGGCAAGGAACCCGGCTTTGCGGCGATCTCCGACATGGTCGCCGCCTATACCCAGCCTTGGCAGAAAGACGCCTGGATGCTCTATAAGGGGGGCTGGGAAATGCTAAATGAGATGTACAAACCATACAATGCCTATACGGTCGGCTGGATGTTCTGGGGTATCGAATCCATGGTGTCGACAAAGCCGATCAGCAAGATGGAAGATTTTAAGGGTCTGAAGATGCGCGTGCCCCAGGGCATGACGGCCATGCTGTTTCAGAAACTGGGTGCATCCGTTGTGGTTCTTCCCGGAGAAGAGGTCTACTCGGGCCTCGACAAGGGCGTCATCAATACCAGCGACTGGGCCACTGCATCCATGAACCAACGGATGGGCTTCTTCGAGGTGGCCAAGTACATGAACTACCCGGGCTTTCATTCCATGCCGGTAGGAGACTTTACGGTCAACGTGAAAGAGTGGAACAAGCTGCCCCCCGATGTCCAGCAGATTCTCAAAACAGCCTGTCGGGAATGGTGCTGGGACAGCGTTGAACGGATCGCCATCGACGACATAAGGGCCATCAAAGAAATGAAAGAAAAGGGCGTGACCGTCCAGACATGGACCGAGGAAGACCTGAACCGGGTGCGGGCTGTATCCATGGAAATCTGGGATGAGTTTGCTCAAAAAAGCCCAATGGCCAAGAAAATCGTCGATTCTCAAAAGGCATGGCTGAAGGAACTGAAACTTATTGAATAGCCTCTTTATCAGTGCTTAACAGGAGAAAGGAAGCGGTCACAAACCTTCCTTTCTCCACCTCCTCTCAAACCGCAACCAGGTCCCATAAGCTGCGAAGGGTTTTACAATGAAGAGATTTCTTTCGTTAATCGACGGCCTTTCGATTGCAGTCGGAAAGGCGGGGAGTTGGCTCATCCTGGCGGTAGTCCTCATCATAATTTATGAGATCGTGATGCGGTACATTCTTCATATCCCTACCCTGTGGGCGAGTGAATCCATGGTTTTTGGTTGCGGAATCAGCTATGTGCTTGGAGCCGCCTGGGCACTACAGGACAACCGCCACGTAAAAATTGACCTGGTTTATGGCATGCTTTCTCCGCGTTCCCGCGCCATCATCGACTCTATCACCTATATCTTTTTCGTACTCTATCTCGGCGTGTTTATATGGGCGGCCGGAAAATACACCTGGCAGTCCATCATGGTTAGAGAAACAACCAGTTCCGCATGGGACCCGCCGGTCTATCCTATTAAGATCGCCCTGGTAATCGGAACGGCCCTCCTCCTGCTCCAAGGAACGGCCAAATTTATTCGCGATCTCTATTTTGCAGTAAAGGGCGAGGAACTATGAGCATTGAGCTAATCACCATTCTACTGATCGCCACATTTATTGCGTTGCTGGTAACAGGGCTGCCGCTGGCCTGGGTCATGGGCGCCACCGCTGTCATTTTTACGCTCATATTGTTTGGTCCCGGCGTTATGGTCATGATGGTCGGCAGGGTTTACCACATGATGTTGAACTACGCCCTGGTGGCCGTGCCACTGTTCATTTTCATGGCAGCCATCCTCCAGCAGTCCGGAGCTGCTGATCAGTTGTTTAAAGCGGTTTATATTTGGTCCGGGCCTTTCCGGGGAGGGCTGGCTATCGGGACGATCATTTCCTGCGTCATTATGGCCGCCATGGTGGGCATCGTAGGTGCGGAAATCGTAACCTTCGGCATGATTGCCCTACCCGAAATGCTCAAGCGCAAGTACGATGGCAGGATCGCCCTGGGCAGTATATGTGCCGGGGGTGGAATGGCAACCTTGATCCCTCCCAGTGTCGTGTTCATCGTTTATGCCATGACCGCCGGAACTTCGGTCGGTGAGCTTTTCATTGCCGGCATCATTCCAGGACTTCTGCTGGGGGCCTTGTTCATCGCATACATCATGATTGCCACATGGCTCAAACCGGAAATGGCGCCGGCTGCTCCCGAAGAAGAACGGAATATTCCCTTGAGGCAGAAATTAGCTCTCCTCAAAGGTCTGATTATGCCGGGGATTCTTGCCGTTACGGTCCTCGGATCCATTTATGCAGGCGTGGCCACGCCGTCCGAGGCCGCGGGTATCGGATGCCTGGGTGCCATCATCACTGCAGCCGTCAACCGCAAATTGACATTACAAGTTATCCAGACAGCTCTTTACGACACAGTTAAAGTTTCGTGCATGCTGGCCTGGCTGTTCTTCGGCGCCCAAACGATCATCGGCGTCTATACCCTTGCGGGGGGAGACCAGTTTGTTAGAAGTTTAGTCATGGCCCTTCCGTTCGGCAAATGGGGCGTCATCATTGGCATGCAGTTGATATTGATTTTTCTGGGTATGTTCCTGGACTGGATTGGGATCCTTCTCCTTACCATGCCGCTTTTTGGCCCCATCATTCTGGATCTAGGGTTTGATAATGTCTGGTTTGGAGTGGTTTTCTGCATGAACATGCATATCTCCTATCTTTCGCCCCCGTTCGGCCCCTCGATATTCTATCTCAAAAGCGTTGTTGGCGACGAGATACCGGTTGGGGCCATTTACCGGGCCAATATGCCCTATCTCTGGTTAACCGTGCTGGCGCTGATTATTACAGTCGCCTTTCCACAATTGTCTCTGTGGCTTCCCAATGCCATGCTGAAATAGGCCCTTAGGTCTGAAAAAATGCCCTTGCATCTCGTCTGAAGGACCAGATTGCAGAAAAAGACGATATAGAAAGTGGAGGAAGAGACAGATGGAGATAACCCCCGATTTCGATGGACGTTTCAAAAAGGTAGTCAACCATCAGGAAGCCGACAGAGTTCCCTTGTGCGAGGTACTGATCGCTTACCCGATTCAAAGCCAATTTCTGGGCCGGGAGGTGGCCCCTGACGACATAAAAGCTCAGGTGGAATTCTGGTCCACAGCCGGGTATGATTTCATACCGATCCCGGTGAGCATGATGACTCCTGGAGGCGTCACCACCGAATCCAAGATTACGCGAGTGCTGCGCGAAAAGGTGCAACGGGAGAGACCTGAGGAAACAGACCCCAAGGCATGGAATCTGGAAGTGACCAGTTTTATTCACGAAAGGGAAGACTTTGAGTCATTCCCCTGGGAGGCCGCAGCAGAACTGGATTTTACCCATCTCAATGAGGCTGAGGGCTTGCTCCCTGACGGCATGAAAATCATTGCGGTTTCGGGAAAGATCTTCACCTTGACGTGGATGCTCATGGGTTTTCAGAACTTTTCCCTAAAGCTCATCCTGGATCCCCAGTTAGTGTCCGACGTCTTTAAACGTGTGGCGGAAATCCAGTTCAGCGCCCTCGAGCAAATGCTTTCGAAGGATTGTGTGGGGGCGGTCTGGGTAGTAGATGACCTGGCCTTCGGGAGCGGCCCTATGATTTCGCCGGAAGCCTTTCGAGAACATGTCTTCTACTGGTACGGAAAGATGGCCCGGCGTTGCCATGAACTGGACCGACTTTTCATCATGCACTCGGACGGAGACGTTACATCCCTAATGCCGGACATTATCGAAACCGGGATTGATGTGCTGCAGCCGATCGACCCTACATGCATGGACATTGTGAAGATGAAGCGAGAATACGGAGACCGCATCACCCTTGTGGGCAACGTTCCCAACGAACTTCTTCGTAGCGGCTCCGTTCAGGAGGTGGAAACCTATACTCGGCGCCTGCTTCGGGAAGCAGCCCCCGGCGGCGGTTTTTGTGTGGGATCTGGCAATTCCGTGCCTGACTGGGCCAAATTCGAGAACTACATGGCCATGAGGAACACGACTTTGAAATATGGGGCCTACCCGATTTCCATTTGAATGAAAGGGGCGCAGATGGACGAGCAATTGAAGAGAATAATGGAGGCGGTCGTCAATCGACAAAAAGGGGAAATCCAGGGTTTGGTGAAAGCCGCCATTGATGAAGGCACTGATCCCAACACTATAGTGGAAGACGCGCTCATTCCGGCCATGGATGTGGTCGGTAAGCAGTTCGCTGACAGCGATATCTTTGTGCCTGAGATGCTGGTATCGGCCTTGACCATGAAAATGGGACTTGAGGTGGTAAAGCCGTTTATGAAAGGAGAGGACAATAAATCGAAAGGCACCATTATCATGGCTACAGTCAAGGGGGACCTCCATGATATTGGGAAAAATATTGTTATCATGATGCTCGAAGGAGCGGGGTTTCAGGTCATCGATCTTGGCGTGGACCTGGGGGTTGGCAAGCTGATCGCTGAAATTGAATCTGTAAAACCCGATATCTTGGGGCTTTCTGCTCTTCTCACGACAACACTTCCTGAGATGAAAAAGGTAATCGAAGGCCTGGAAGCAAAGGGACTGCGGGACAAAATCAAGGTCATGGTGGGCGGTGCACCGGTGGAGCAGAGCTTTGCCGATAAAATTGGGGCAGACGGCTACGGGGCTGATGCCTCTGAAGCGGTCACACTCGCCAGGGAACTGTTAAAGCGGCCCAGAGTCGTTAACTAGGCTGCTCGTTTCTCACTAAAGCATTCAGTACGGGGGTGGCAACGGCCTGCCGAAAGTCGGTCACTAAGGCCTCAGGGAATGGCCATTGAGGAAGTGCAGGGGGTCGTTCGATCCCGCTGAGTTCCAACCGCAGACCGCGGCTGTAAACCCGTCCGAGTCTGTGGATGCAACCACTGCATGCTGCGCATTTTCTTGCATGGAAAGGGACTTATAATCATGTTAATTGTTGCTGAAAGAATCAATTCGTCACGCAAGTCTATTGCGGCAGCCATAGAAGCCAAGGACCGGGACTTCATCCACAATGAGGCAGTGGTACAAACCAAAGCAGGGGCCGACTATATTGACGTTAATGCCGGATCATTTGTGGGCGAAGAAATCGAGCGGCTCAAGTGGCTAATTGAGATTGTCCAGGGGGCTACCGATCTCCCGCTGTGCATTGACAGTCCGGATTCCGAGGTCATTCGATCCGTACTCCCCCTGCTGGACCGCTCTCCCCTCATCAACTCCATCAGTATGGAACCCCTGCGACTGGAAGGGATACTCCCTCTGGCTGTGGAAAGGGGTGCGGCGGTGGTCGGTCTCTGTCAGTCCGAGGAGGTGATGGCCGAAACCATAGAGGAAAAGGTCCGTCTCGCCTCAGAACTGGTAAAAGCGGCTCTGGCTGCCGGTCTTCCCCTTGATCAGCTCTACATCGATCCCCTGGTCTATCCGGTATCTTCCAACCCTCTTTCCGGCCCTGCCGTTCTGGAGGCCATCCACCAGATTATGGAACACCATCCGGGCGTTCATACCATCTGTGGCCTCACCAATATATCCTATGGTCTTCCCAAACGAAAGCTCATTAATCGAACATTTCTGGTAGCCGCTATCGCCAGGGGACTCGATGCCGTTATCATGGATCCTACCGACCCGGAACTCTTCGGGGCCCTCATGGCAGGACTTGCGGTCGTTGCCAGGGACGAATACTGCATGAATTATATTTCCGCCTATCGGGAAGGGCGGCTGAATTGATGATTAAATCAAGAAAGGAGCGCGAAGGCATATGATGACGCATAGAGAACGAATTCTGAGCATAGCACGAGGAGACATGGTAGACAGAATTCCATGGGTGCCCAGGATTGACCTGTGGCATAACGCTCATACCTTGTCGGGCACGATGCCGGCAAAATATCAGGGGCTAAGTGTGGAAGACGTCCATCGGAAGGAGGGGTGGCCCCTTCACAAAATGATTCCTGAATACCTCAAACCGGAAAAGCCGGAGGATATCGCACACCGGGCTATCGGCCTTTATCGGCTAAAGGAGTTCCCATATGATTTTGAGTTCTCTTCCGACGTAGAGATCCGAATCACCTATGAAGATGATGGCGACGAGCAGATGACCCGGGTGGAGTATCATACACCGGTGGGAATGGTGAGCGTGAGACACGGAACTACCAGAGAAATGAAACTTTCCGGCGCTTCCGTCACCTGGGTTAAAGAGCCCGCGATCAAGGGACGTGAAGATTATCGGGTGCTTGCGTCTTTGTTCGAGAGCCTCACCTTGAAACCCGCTTATGAAAGATTCGTCAAATGGAAAGAACAGGTTGGCGAAGACGGCATAGCGGTAGGTCAGGGGTTGGGCATTGGGTGCACTTCACCGATACATTTCATCCAGAAGACGCTTATCAGTGCCACGGAATTTTATCTTCATTACAATGATTATCAAAAGGAAATGCGTCTTCTGGCAGACGTTCTGGAATCCACATACAACCAGCTCATAGACATACTGGCAAAGTCTCCCTGTGATGCGGTCCTATGGTCTGCAAATGTGGACGACATGATAACCTATCCTTCCCTATACGAGGAGGAGTTTCTACCTTGGTGCCACAAGGCAGCGGAGAAGCTTCACCCAAATGGGATTCTTCTGGTCAATCACCCGGATGGCGAGAACAGAGGCCTAATGGACCTCATAGCAGCGTCTAATATAGACATTGCCGACGCTGTTACCCCTTATCCCATGACCAAAGTGAAAATCGAGGAGTACTACGATCGCTGGTGTCGTTCGGGCAAACTCACCATTCACGGCGGCATACCGGAGATCTTTTTGATTGAAGAGTCCACAACCAGAGAGGAACTCAAAGATTATCTTGATCATCTTTTCAAGGTGATCTCTCCTGGAAAACGATTCATCGCCTCTGTCGGGGATACAACGCCCCCTGCCGCCGAATTCGACAGGCTTTTGTATATTGCGGAGCGTTTTGAAAAGGACGGCCGGCTCCCTCTGGAAGCAGGCGCCGCCAGACCGCTTTCGGAATCCCAGTTGAGAGACGCTTCCCGGAAGTTAGCCCCTGCCTTTGTTCCCGACGAGGAGTTTAAGACGATCCAAGAGGATGTGCTTAAGGGAAAGCATATTGATATCCAGAAGGATGTTCAAAACATGCTCGAAGCCGGTGTCGGCGCGCAGGACATCATCAATCGCGGCATGCTGTCCGCTATGGAGGTGATCGGGGAACGTTTCACAGACGGTAGCGTATTCATTCCTGAGGTTCTCCTTTCTGCACGAGCGATGAATGAAGCGCTGAAGGTTTTGGAACCCTATCTCAAGGGAAAGGAGAAGGCAAGCAGCGGCAAAATCGTTATCGGCACTGTTTATGGAGACCTGCATGATATCGGCAAAAATATGGTGATTACTATGCTAAAGGGAGTCGGGTTTGATGTGGCGGACCTAGGCGTCAATGTGAAGGCCGAAGAATTCGTGCGCCAGGTATCTGAGGAAAAGCCCGACGTCTTGGGGATCTCGGCCCTTCTCACCACGACCATGCCCCAGATGAAAAAAGTAATCGATGCCGTTACCGAGGCTGGGCTTAGGGACACCGTAAAAATCATCGTAGGAGGAGCGCCGGTAAATCAAAAATTTGCCGACGACATCCACGCCGATGGTTACAGTCATGATGCGGGAGCGGCGATCGGCCTTGTAAGAAGGCTGATTGCCAAGTAAAATTGTCAATTTGATCCCTGGACCACAAAATGCCCAGACAAAAATATGGGCTCGGCATAGACGCCGGCGGAACTTACACAGACCTGGTGGTATTTGACTTGCCTGCAGGGCAAGTAGTGAAGAAGGCAAAATCACTTACCACGAATTGGGACTTCACTGTTGGCATAGAACTCTCCCTTGATGAAATAGGGGACGATCTCCTGACCCAGTGTGAACTGGTTTCCCTATCCACCACACTGGCGACCAATGCGATTGTAGAGAAAAGGGGGCAGAAAGTGGGACTCCTACTGATGCCCCCTTTCGGTCTGTTCAGCGCAGATGGTATCCAACATACGCCCGCGGAGATTATCAAGGGCCGTCTTGATTCAGACGGCATTGAACTGGAACCGCTGGACCCGGACGAAATCAGCCTCAAGGCCCGATCCATGGTAAGGGCGCATCACGTCAAGGCCTTCGCTGTATCCGGTTTTGCAGGCTGCCACAATCCGACCAATGAGCTGGAGGCAGCTCGTATAATCAGAGAGGAAACTTCGCTCCCGGTTGTCTGCGGATACCAGCTCTCGGGGTTATTAAACTATAAAATACGGGCTCAGACAGCGGTTCTGAATGCGCAGATCATTCCCTGTCTCGAGGATTTCCTTAATAACCTTTCCATCATCTTCAAGAAGCGCAGGATAAATGCCCCTGTAATGATTGTAAAAAGCGACGGGTCTCTCATGAAGATGGAGAAGGCCATCCAACGCCCCGTCGAAACCATTCTCTCCGGCCCTGCAGCCAGCGTCGCTGGGGCCGCTTATCTAACCGGCTGCAAGGATTGCATGGTGGTTGACGTGGGAGGCACTACCACGGATTATGCCATCATAAGAAATGGATCGGCACGGTTGTCAGAAGAGGGCGCACGCGTTGGCGGCTGGAAGACCCACGTGAGATCCCTAGACCTGAGGACTATAGGGTTGGGAGGAGATAGTCTCATTTTTCCGGAAGGTGAATCCTTTCGCATTGGCCCAACCCGGGTCCTGCCCGTCTCAAGGCTGGTGAGCCAGTGTCCTGAATCGCTGGAGGCGTTCGAGTACCTGGAAAGGTATATATCCCAGAGGGGCGATAGGTGCGGTGGTCTGGAAATCTTCATGCTGAATGAGAAAAAGCCCAATATTGACTTAAGCGGAAGAGAATCCATGGTCATTGGGATGCTTACGGAACGACCCCGTTCCCTTCGGGAAATGTCTGTTATCGCCGGTCAAAGTGGGTGGCAGTTTCTACCGCTTTCGCGGCTCGAGGAATCAAACGTGGTTCAACGCTGCGGACTCACTCCGACGGATCTTCTGCACATTAGCGGACACATGGATCGATGGAACAAAGAAGGTCCCAGGAGGATGTGCCAAGTCATGTCTAAGGCGCTGGATATTCCGTTTGATGAGTTTGTACAAAATGCCCTAAAGATGGTGATTGACCGGATTACCACGGAACTTGTAAAAACCGAACTCGCCGCCGAACTCGATCCGGAAGACCTGGAGGGTTCAAAGGCTGCTTCAACCCTCATCCAGAACATGCTGCAGCAGGGGAATGCCGATTTCAGGGTTCGTTTTGAGCTGAAAAAACCTGTGATCGGCATCGGCGCACCTGCCTGGTTTTTCCTTCCTAAGGCAGCCGGATTTGTCGAAACAGATTGCCTGGTGCCGCCGCATGCGGATGTGGCGAATGCGATAGGTGCGATCATTAGCCCGGTGATTATCAACAGAGAAGTCAGAATTGTGCAATCAAGTCCAGGTTGTTACATTATTCAAGGGCTTCCCGATGCCCCCCGCTACGAGGATATAGGAAAAGCGGAAAGATTCGCTGTAGAGGAACTTAGACGAATTGTCCTCCAAGAAGCGAGGGAATGGGGGACCGATTGTAGGGACCCAGATATCGTTATAAATGATAGCAGCTTTTCAGCGCCTGGAGAAATTGAGGAGTTTCTTTATAGGAACATAAGGATCAGTATCAGCGGAAAACCTTCCGCATCACCCCTTGACACAGGAGGCGCCTCCCCTTGAGCGAAATCGTAGTTTTGAAAAAAATCGACTTTGATCCGGATCCGGAAATGCTCTTTAAGAAATTCCGTTTTCAGAGAGAGGGTCCTGATGGAGAAATCCTGGAAGCCCTTCTCGGAGATGCCTTAGACATTGCCAGACCCAAAGGAATGTATAGAGTGGCTTTTGTCGACGAGAAGAGTGAGGATTTTGTAACGCTAGACGAGGTGACGCTTGATAGCCGGGTAATGCGGATCAACCTAGATAAGACGCAAAGGGCATTTCCCATGATCGCAACGTGTGGGAGTGAAATTGCGGAATGGTCAAGAGGGATTACGGACATGCTTCAACGGTTCTGGGTTGACATGATAATGGAGGAGGCCCTCAAAAGAGCTGGAGCGACAGTCCTGAATCATATAAGAGAAAGATTCGAAATCGAGAACATTTCTTACATGAGTCCCGGCTCTATTGCGGACTGGCCTCTCAGCCAACAGAGAGGGCTATTCCAACTCCTTGGCGATCCTGAAAAGGAGATTGGTGTAAAACTGACTGAAAGCTTTCTCATGATTCCAACCAAGACGGTATCCCGTCTCGCATTTCCTTCTGATGAAAGATACGAGAACTGCCAACTCTGTCCTAGGAAAGGCCATTGCCCTTCAAGAAGGGCTCCTTTCGATCCCGACTTGTATGCCCGAAAATACCTTAAACGATGAGCCCTCAAAAAAAGCAAGCAAGCATCTTTCTCAGTGCGATGCTCAAGTAGTGATTGCCTGCGGGGCCATCGAATACGAACTCAGCGAACTTCATTCGCAATACAAATCCGCGCAGATAAAGTACCTTGATCAGAATCTACATATCACACCGAAAAAGATGAGTTATCTCATTCAGGAACAGATCGATCGCGTCGCTTCACATGCGTCCCAAATTATCCTTGGTTATGGTCTTTGCGCAATGGGGGTTGTTGGTGTAACCGCAAGGAAGCAGTGTCTCATTATCCCTCGATGCCATGATTGCGTCGGACTCTTCCTGGGCTCGCCCCAGATTTTTAATGAGTGGTTTTCTCAAAGACCTGGAACTTACTACCTTACGCCGGGATGGATCGTTGGCAAAAAGGATCCTCTCGGCATGCTGGAAGACGATTATTTTCCGAAGATGGCGAAGGAAGATGCCATCTGGTGCATGGAAGAACAGCTCAAACACTACACACACATATGCCCAAGGCGGCCTAACGGCCGCAACCAAATAGTGTAGAAAAAAATGGCGTTCATCCGTTAATGTGGTAGTTGCCAAACAGCCACAAAGGAGGGAACGCCATGAAGAACTTTATCGAAAAACATACACGAAAAATCACGGGAACGATAGCTTGTTTTGACCGACTTATTTTCAAGGGGTACCTCCCGATCAGTTGGGCGGAGTCCATGGAAAGATTTATGGCTTCCCAAGGGCTTCTTATTAAGGATTTCAAGACCTTTGTGATCAAGCAGTCGGAGCAACTCAAACAACACGGCAAGATGATTGCTGAGGCCGCTGGCCGCCCCTATATCCCTCTGACTGGGCGAGAGCGGAAGGAGGAGAAGGCCCGGTCCATTGCCAAGCGGGACAACATCACCCAAGGACTGATCTGTGTATTCACAGCCGTAGAGGCGTGTCAGAGCTTTAAAATGGTCCCTGGAGAAAAGCGGCCGCGCTTGATCAATGCTCAGCGCAAGTGCCTGTGCCTGTATTTCTATTTCATTGACCGTGAGTTCGGTTTCATGCATGTGCGTGTTCCCACGTGGTTTCCATTCACGATCCAGATCTATCTCAATGGTCATGAATGGCTCGCATACAAACTGAATCAATCAGGCATAAAATATGGAAAGCTTGAAAATGCATTTTTATGGATCGATGATCCCCGACGTGCGCAACGATTCGCCAATCGGTTTGTCGAGAAACAGTGGCCAAGGGTCCTTGATGGATTCGCACGAAAGGTCAATCCCCTGCTCTCAGATTTGCTCCAGTCCATGGGGTACTACTGGGTCATCGAACAGGCTGAATATGCTACTGATGTCATGTTTAAAGACCGGCTTACCCTCAGACCTCTGTATCAAGAATTGCTCAAGCACGCCACCTTGTGCTTCAGCGCCGAGGATGTCCTGACCTTCCTCGGGAGAAAACTCCACTGGGCCTTCGAGGGGGAAGTCGGAAACGCCTACAAGAAACGCTGGCCCGGTGCACGGGTCAAACACCGGATGAAAGACAACGGGATAAAAATGTACGACAAACATGGAAGCGTACTGCGTATCGAGACCGTCATCAATCGTCCGTATGAATTCCGTGTACGGCGTCGGGGCCGCCGAAAAGGCCAAGAGGTCATGGGGTGGTTCCCCATGGCCAAGGGCGTTGCCAACCTGTACCGCTATGCTGAAGTCAGCCAAGCAGCCAACACCCGTTATTTGGGCGCACTGGCCGAAGTCCACGATCCCGGTAAGGTCCAAAAGGACCTTCTATTCCTTGCACCGTCGGTCCGCCGTGACGGTCGATCCTATCGGGGCTTCAATCCCTTCAGCAAACTGGATCTTGGCCTTTTCTCTGCCGTACTGCGTGGGGAAAATACCATCATGGGCTTTCGCAATAGCGACATTCGACAGCAACTGTTTCCAACAGCTCAAGAACCCGGCAAAATACGCCAGCTCGCATCTCGGGTCTCCCGCTTGCTCAAGTTGCTCCATGTACGTCAATTGATCGCGAAAATCCCTCGTTCGCGCAGGTGGCGCGTTACACAAAAAGGCCATGCTATTCTATCGTCCATCATCATCGCATATAACGACTACTACCAGAAAAACTTAATATGTCAGCAAGGTTAACTTACGAAAAGATCTCCGCATCATGCAGAGAAGTTACAGACAAAGAGTCCTAATAATGACATCTCTAACCGATATTGAGACCATTCGCAAAAGGGCTCGAGAAAACGCCACAGTTTTCAAAAAGCAATTTATGGAAATCGAGGCTACACATATAGAATACTTCAGAAGACTCCTCGGAGGGCCATACACAGATGACTTCTTTGTACGTATGAGGCCGGGAGAAACGATAAAGGCGAATATGTTCTATTGAACCCATTTGGAAAATGGTCGACACTCTGCCGTACGCCAAACGCCTGAGGAAGTCACAACAAACCATACCCATCCAATGTGAGCAGCATCGGGGTTTTTAGTTTGCCAGCGAGGCTGGTGTGTGATCTATTTTGTTTGCGGCTGTTTGCCGCTGACACTCACGAGGCTACTTCCCTATAACCATCAAACAATGAAAAGGATCGGAAGGAAGCGACGGACATGAAATCGACGCCATACAATTTGGTCATGTCAGCCCTTTATAAGGGAACAAAAGGAAACCGGCCGCCCGTGGGCAACCCCACCTCTATCGTTTGCCACGGTCTGATGGACGCCTGTGGGGTTTCTTTTCCCGAGGCCCATCTGAATCCCCAGGCCATGGCCGAGCTGGCCCTGGCAGGGCATGAGATCCTGGGGTTTGATACGGTCATGCCGGAATACAGCGTCGACCAGGAGGCGGCGGCTCTGGGCTGCACGATCGACTGGGGCGACCGGGACCGGATGCCGGATACCAAGTTTTTCCCTCACGCGGATTTCTCCGATGTGGTGGTGCCGAATGATTTTGTGGAGAAGCCTTCGATACGCGTGGTTCTGGATGCCCTTTCCATCCTGCGCCGGCATGTGGGAGGAAAGGCCGCCATCATCGGGAAAGTCATGGGACCGTGGACACTCTCTTATCATGTGGCAGGAACTCAGAACTTTCTCCTCCAGATCGGTATGGAGGAGAAAGACAAGGTCAAGAAGATGCTGCGTCAGTTGATGCCTGCGACTATCGCCTCTGCCAGGGCCCAGTTCCAGGCGGGGGCGGACATTGTCGTACTCGCGGACCATGCCACCGGGAATCTCGTGGGAGCCTACCATTATGAGGAATATCTTCTGCCGATTCATAAGGAACTGACTGCCACCATCGAGGGCCCGTTAATCCTTCACGTATGCGGCAACTGCATGGACCGGCTGGAGATGTTCGCGGATGCGGGATTTGACGGGTATCACTTTGAATGGCAGGTGGATGCCAAAAAGGCGGTGGAAAAGGCGGGGCACCGCATGTGTCTGGTGGGAAACGTCAATAATGCGGAGACCCTCTATCAGGGAACCCCTGACGATGTCTACCAACAGGCCCGCTACGCGATTGAGTCGGGGGTGGATATCATCGGACCGGAGTGCGCCATTCCCCTGGCCACACCCATGGAAAACCTCAAGGCCATTGTGGCTGCGGTGCATGAGGGGTATTAATAATTTGTGGGTAGTAAATGGGAAAATCAGACACCCTCACAGCATCTTATTGGAGGCGACTACGGGATTTTCCCCTTACAATCGGTTCGTTCTTGTACTAAAACGTGTTAACTAATTGACTTTATTAGTCTTAGAACCATGCATTCAACAGGTGCAACGGACAGCGGTAAAGGAATTATGGCTGTACCTGAAACGACCTTGGATCGAGGCCATTGGGCAGTGCGTTGAATTTCGGGGGCAGTAAGGAACGGCACCTTTTCCGCGCATCCGGTTCAATCACTTTCCTTTGGCATTAAACAATTTCTGAGGCAACAAGTCTTCTGCTTCCAGAGCAATGATGAAATCTCGCTCTGAGCCCGTTGTCTTCCGGAGTGGAGATCTTAAGGCGTCTACGCGAATCAAAGAGCTTTGACAAATCCGAGTCTTTATCATCCAATCTCGGATAGTCATCATTTATCAGAGCTATCTAATGCCAGTGCCGCAGTCCGGGCACGTGCGTGTGCACCAATATAACCTTCTACCACACTGAGGGCAACGTCCTTCCCGTAACTTCTTTTTCAGCCATTCCTCAATCCCGTTTTCCTTCAGGTAGGAGAGTTCATCAATCAAGTGCTCATGATGGGAAATGCCGTTCTCGACGTGAATGTCCTTGAAGTCTTCCAGTCGCTGACAGGGAAAGTCAGGGCATTCAAAGCACCATTTTACGTTATGCTCTTTGGCGCACTGGCGAAAACCCTGGCGGCACTCTATGCAGGTAGGCATCACGTTGTCTGAATGGCAGCCCTCGCAGCATGTTTCTTCAAGAGTAAAACCCATTCTTTGAGCTCTCGCTTCCAGTTCGCGGATATCGTTTGTCTGATAAGCTAAATAACTGGGGCAATCACCGCAATAAATGCCGCATATCCCAATCAGCTTCCAGTCGTCGTTTTCCATACTATCACCTGCCGTCGGTGGAGAATGCTGTGAGGTGTCAAATAAAGATTCGAGACCGCTATTTGGGCTGATCTAGAACATTTTTAGCGGGCAATCAACATTATCTTGTAATCCTGAATGAATGACCATTTTCAGGTTACAAATACTATTTGAGAGCCAGAATCGAGACGCCCGCCTTTTAACAGCCATGTTGGAGTATCTTGAATTCAAACGATTTTGTCGATATCTACCACACAACCTTTTTACGCGCAACCAAAATTGGCACAATACTTTTGGTGACCTGAAATGTCATGACAGGGAAGGTTGGAGTTGGGGCGTACTGGGCTTACCCTCTGGATATGTCACAGATTCAGCACCAACGGTTTTGACGGATAACTGCCATATATACGAGCCAGTTTGGGATCTTATTTACCATCCAATACCTTTCGGACCGCGTTGGCAATTTGGCTCATCATAATCAACTTCATCACAGATGCTCTGATATCCATTTTTTTAGCCATCCTTTTATATCTCTCCGTTGAATCCGGGAGATTGAATGATGAGTAGATCAGGCCATAGACATTATCTCCTCAGTTTCTTATCCGTTATCACTGCTGTCCAAAATAAATTGATTTGTTGATTTGGCGTTAATAATTTCAGTCAGTTAAGTCTCCCGAACAGGAGGTTGCGAGTTCAGGTTGTCTTTAGCCGGATATGCTGTCCAAGACCCCGGAGAGGTAGCAGATCTTGGACAGGGCCGGGTTGCAATGGCAGTACATTAAACGGATTATCGATCCACTCCCATAGATCAAGGTAAGTAAAGAGGTCCCAACGGAGAAATGCCACGAGATTGGATAAGGACCATCCTAATTTGGACTTGAACTGGAGGTACTTGATAAGAAGGATTACAATAAGTGCTGTCCAAATCTGAATGTAAAGGGCATTCTCAGTGGTTCCTACAAACGTCTTGACCTTAAGGTTTTGTTTCAGCGCCTTGAAAAAGAGCTCGATTTGCCACCGATCTTTATAGATGGCTGATATTGTGGTCGCTCCGAACTCAAGGTGATTCATGAGAAGGACAATTTCGCGGTTTTCATCTTTGTCCCAAACCACGACTCTACGAAGGATGTGGGGACAGTTTTTGCGGGCCTTATACCCCGTAAATTGGATTAGCTGATCCGCGAAGATATTTCGATTCATCGGCACGTTTTTTTCTTCAATGACCGTGTAATCGGCGTTTTCTTTCAGGCGGGTCACAAAGAAGATTCCGGTTGATGTCCAGTAGGCGAAGAGAGTGTAATCATTGTATCCACGATCCATGGCCACGATAGAACCTGGGGCCAGGGGAACTTTCCGTGCGATGGTGACATCATGCTTTTTGCCATTTGTGATATAGGCAAAGGTGGGTAAGTATCCATCGTGATCCAACAGAAGATGGAGTTTTACGGCACCTTTGGTGCGACGAAATTTGGCCCAAGGGAAGAGAGATAGACAAAGAGATATGGTCGAGCTATCCAGGGAAAGCAGTTTGTTCTTGAATCGGAACTTGTGTTTGCCCGGAGCCGCCTTCTTGCAAAAATCCAGAGTTTCATAAAACAGGTCCCGGTACATTTCCCATGGCCGATGGGCACCCTGATGGCCACCCAAAGTATCCCACCTGTGGCCACTTCAAAATGCCCCACCCATCAAGAGTGATTTTCCAGTAGAGATTGCTGAAAACGGCGACAG
>Ga0209164_1001786_pt1 | contig 25666 bp, 22 predicted proteins | sample MTBNYHSulfiMetaG_FD_187458 | JGI IMG/M metagenome (GOLD analysis project Ga0209164, IMG submission 187458) | Enrichment culture microbial communities from rom New York Harbor, USA that are MTBE-degrading - MTBE-NYH (New York Harbor Sulfidogenic)... | ecosystem: Environmental > Aquatic > Marine >... | reverse complement strand
CAGCACACTTCCCTCCGGGATGAACTGCCATAGGGCTGTTTGTATAGCTCATCGGGAGGCGATTGTTCAGAACTTTCGTTAATTAATTGATATTATTATAAAACATGGTAAGCGCCAAATCATCGTGAAGGACCGGTTGACATATATCGCACCATTTCGTAAGGTGGGATTTATCCAAAAAAAGACATTATCTTGATGATTTCAATAAGTAAATGGGCTCAAGGGCTGTGGAAAAAGAGAAATGCCCAAACTACCAACATGAGGATCCGGGTGGATCGTTATTTTGCCAAAATTGCGGCACAGATCTCTCACTCATTGCTATCAGTGCAGTTCATACAATTCGCTGGAAAATAATTTCTGCAAAAGGTGTGGCCACTATTTAATCCAGTCTCTGAACCTGCTTTCCTTCGAAGGGGGGAGGAACAGGCTGGGACTCGCGCTGTGAGACCGGGAGCCGGCACAGTATAAACAATTTCCGAGCCAGCCGACAGTTGGGGCTGGGTTGGGGCTGGGGTCGGGCCACGGCAAGTATATGATATAGGGCCGAATATTTCTGAAATGACCCTCCGAAATGGGCTTATAATGCGTTTTTTGAGGGCAAAAAAGCTCCTTTTCACAGGATGAATCTATGGCCCGAGATAAGCGAGATTATATTCTGGGCTCCGGAAGGCGGGAGATGGCGCTTGACTATAAGGCTCTTTTCGAGGCCAAAAACGACGATATAGGCCCCAAAAACGCTTTCTTCTGGAACCTTAATGCCGAGTAACCAAGCACATGCCGTGGCCCGACCCCAGGGAGACAGAGTTGAAAAGGGGGGTTGGATCATCCTCACGGAATCAAAAAGCTCAATTTTCACTTTCAGATGCCAAGTTGAGAAATCAAGCACTTATAGATCAAAAACCCTGAATTTGGATTTATCTTGGGCAGTAACGTCTTTAAGTATCAATTGATTAGCTTGGTCCGACCCGCCGAACGACGGTTAAACCCGCCAGCGTTTGACGGGCCAACCCCGCTCGGCGGCTAGACGTTCGAGGTTTTTCTTGGGATTTACGGCCACCGGAAAGCCGACCGCGCTCAGAAGAGGGATATCGGAATCGCTGTCGCCGTAATAGCCTGCCTCCTCAAGCCTCAACCCCCGATCTTGGCAGGTGGGGAGAGCATGGTGAATCTTACCCTCGCCATAGCAATAAGGCGGAATGATCTCTCCGGTGTAACGTCCGTCACAAACAACCAACCGCGTCGCCAACAGGGCCTCAAAACGAAACCACCTTGCAACAGGTCCTGCGATGGCCTCGCTCGTCGATGTCAGCATCACAGTGGGAATGCCCTTCCCCTGATACCTTCTCACTTCTCGCTGTGCCTCGGGGTAGATCTTGGGGCGACCGTACCGCTCGAAATGACGCTCAACAAGGGTTTGCATCTCCTCCGGTCTCTTTTGGCGAAACTGCCGCAGCTGAAATCGGAGAAAGCTCTCCACATCAAGGCGCGCTTCCAGGTACTGCCTGTAAAACTCTCCCGCTTCATCGCGCTCCGAGGGCTGAGCCAGCCCCTCTTCGATCAAAAAGGATTTCCACGACACATCCATGTCGTTGTTCATGAGGGTATGATCCATATCAAAGAAAACGATTTTCGGATCCACAGGTTTCCCTTTGTTACAAAAGCCAAAAAAAAACTAAACCGTTGCCGGATCGATCCCTCGCTGCTTGAGCCACTTGGGCATAAGCTCCTCCTCGACCCTTCGACTCACTTCCGGCGCTTTTTCCAACAGAAATTCGCCCAATGCCGGGCTGAGGTTGATGCTGCCGTAGCTGCCGTCAAAGACCATGGCCTTGGGAGTTCCGGTACGCGCATATGCCAACTCCAGGGCCTCCCCAAGGTTTTCCGCCACGGTGGCCTGGTTCACCACACGATGGGGCAGCCCCCGGGCGATTTCCCTGCCGGCGATAAAGGCCGGGTAAACCATGGCCAGGCCGGCAAAGGCTTCACGCCAGGTGTGGTTGACCACCAGTGCTTTTACGGCGGGATTCAGGGTTGTGGCCTTTTTTGAGGACCCCATATCCAGGTCCAGGTAGTCGGTGGGGGCCTTGAACAGGTTGCCCGAGGTCAGGCCACCGGCATGGAGGTACCACGGCCAGCGACCCTCGTCCAGGACGGCGACACATTCGTCAATCTCGGCGAAAAGCCGCATCAGCTTGCCGTAGCCTTTGAGGGTGCTCACGGTGTCGCGGCGGTTAAGGGCATGCAAATCGTTGTCGGCGTCAACCCCCACAATACCGGCCGGCGAGGTCTTGAGACAGCAGGTGAAGGCGTACTTCCCCTGAACAAGGGGGGATTCGAAGATGGCCCGGGGAACGATATTGCTGCTGCGGCTGCCGAAATTCATGTGGTAGAGGGATCTCGTCTCAAACCGCGCATAACTCATGGTGAAGGATTTAAGCGTCCGGTAAATGAGGCGATGAAAGTAGACCTCCCTCGGATCGTCATAGTGTGCGTGGATAAACCAATCCGCGTCATAGACCCGGGCCAGGCCGTAGAGCGTCCCGATTTCCGTTTCAATGGGCAGGCCTCGATCAAAGGGTCCGGTGCCCTTGACCCGGCCTTCAAAGTACTCGTCGAGATGGTAATGGGGGATCATTTCCCGGGCTTCGGTGAACCCGCTTCCCACACAGAATCTCAGGCGAAGGTTCTTGCAGCCGGTTCTCTCCTGAACAACATCCTTAATGGTCCGGAGCATTTCAACGTAGGGCCAGCCCTCCAAAATGCTGAAGCCATGCTCGGAACACAGGAGGTTCACCGAATCCCCGGCGCCGATCATGCTCATGTTGACCCCGGACAGAGCTTCTTCGGCAGAGCGCCTGACCGCTGAAAGATCGGCGCCCCTCAGATATACCTCCCGGGGGATTTCCGGAAAAAGCCGTCGCACTTCCAGGGAAACGATTCCGGGGAGGTCGGCGGCACGCTGGCGGGGCAGTACCGGACCTAATGCGGATTCCATGATTTTCGGCGGTGTGACCGCTGCTTTAAGCATGGCGAACTCCTTGTGCGAAGCCTCCGCGGCTTGCCGCAAGGAAGGGGAGAGCCCGGCTCCTCGATCGGGCTGCGGGGGCCTTTATTTGAGGCTCGAGACCAGGTTATCCATCGCACCTTCTTCAAAAAGCCGCTGATCCTCCTCGATACGATATTCGGGATATTTCCGAGCAACCTCCTCGGGGATTTCCCACAAGGCGGCCTCCACATTGTACCAGCGATAACCGGAAGGGGGCGACATCTCCACATGATGGGCCTGAAGCAGTCGCAGTACCGGCGCCATGCACCACATGGCACAGGAGGTGCGGATGCCGGTCATCCGGGTCACCTCCTCAGGTGTGGCTGCCCCGTTCAGTATAGCCGCGGCGACTTCCTTGGCCTGGGTCAGCGTGCACAGGCAAATCGGCTCCTCAGGATCCAGCTTGGCCTTGCGGCAAAGCTCGTGAAGCTCATCTTGGTCCACAGCCGTTGGGTCGACTCGCAAGACCAACGTTTCCGGACGCGGAATCATCCGGATGGCCTGTTCACCGCAGGCATCCACGCACTTGAGGCAGGCGGCGCATTTGGTGTCATCCACCTTGGCCTTCTTCTCAACCACTCTGATCGCGCCTGTGGGACATACGTTCTCGCAGATTTTGTCGCCGATGCACTTCTCTTCATCAACGACAGCGAGCATATAGACTTTCTTCATGCCGGCCCTCTCTTCAATGGGAAGCCCTTCAAACCCCAGGGACCTTACAACTCTACTCGCTTATCTCATCCGGCTCAATACCATTTCTCCGAGCCATTTCGCGAGCGACTCATCCTGGAGACTGCGACTCATGGGAGGGGCCTCCATGAATAAGGTCCCCGCCCTCGACAACGGTTTGCATCGCAACCGGGTCCACACCCGGGCCGGAAAAAAACCACTGGATTCACCCGGGCGAAAACCATGTTCGTGACAAGGAACACTCCCTTTATGTGCACAAACGACTACTTGGTGTCTTCAGGACCTTCCACGTGGACCTTGGCCACCACGCGGCCCCATCCCCCGCAGTCAAGGCCCACATCAGCGCACCCCACCGTGTCGAGCAAGAGGCCCTTCGGGTCAAGCCCCGCCGCAAATCGTTCATACAGGGCGTACACCACCTTTCCGAACTGTGAAACCAGAAACGCGCACATAAGCGGTGGACATTCGTCGCGGATGAACGCTCCGTTACCGTTCATCACGAGCTTCTGCCCCACCTTGTGCTGGCATACGCACCCATGAGAGGAAACGATCTCGGCCACAATCTTGTGCGTCCGAAACGCGGGCGCGTCCATCATTTTCATAAACTTGGGATTTGCTTTGAACTTCTCCAGATCCTCGTCGCTATAGTTCATTACCTCCTGAAACCGCTTCCAGACGCGGGCCATTTTATCCTCTGCCATAGTAAAACACCTCCTATTCTCGTGGGCAAATACGGTGTATGGTCCTTGCCCTACTCTACGGGAAAACACTATAACCGCTGTTAGACCGGCTCGTCAACTCATAAACCAGGGAGCCGGGCCCCTTCTGGGAAAGACATTGGAGCATCCAAGCGGGTATAATGTCAATGACCACCGCCTAAAGGCGGTGGCTTGAGCACGTCGACTCAAAGTCGACTTAAGTTGGCATCGGTTGTTTAGGAGGATCCTGAAGTCCCTCTTTCGTAAAGGGGGATATAAGGGGGATTTATACGCGCTTACAACAAATCCCCCCCGGCCTCCCTTTACGAAACTGTACGTGTCCCACATTTTTTGCTGGACACAGGGGGTTGAAGCTATTCTAGGTTGAATCATTGAAACAGATCCATGTTAAACAGTTCAGTCAATGCAATGCCTTAGTCTCCCCTCCCTTGATGGGAGGGGATTAAGGGGAGGGTGGAAAAGGCGTTTTTTCATCACCCCCACCCTAACCCTCCCCCGTCGAGGGGGAGGGAATAAGTCACTGTTTCAACAGTTCATATTCTCGCCCCCTGTGTCCAGCGGGCCACTTTATGGGACACGTACAGTTTACGAAAGGGGGGAGTTTGCTGGCTCAACTCTATTTAAAAATGTTCCCATGTTGCCTTCTCAGACGATGATTCAAACTGAAGTGTTCGCCTGAAGGCAAGGGTTTTTCTCCCATTCCCCGAGGGAGACAATCACCCGGTAAAGCCGGAGGCATCCTGCATGGCCGGAGAAAGCAGAATTTACGATTTTTTTTCTTGACAAAGCCGCCCTACCCGGTTTAAAAACCCCGTACAATTCATTCAAGGAAGGAGAATTCATCAGGTGTACCGCGTAGTGGGCACTTCCAGGCTTCTTAGCCTTCTCTTGTTGGGCCTCGTCCTTAGGAGCTGCCCACCGCCCGACGGTTCCATCTGACCCCCATCACATAACCAAGCAGGAACCGGGCCGTGGGCAGAGGCGATGCCCACGGCCCGATCAGTTTAAGGCCGTGGGATTGACCCCACGGCCTTTTTTATTTCGCCTGTCCGGAACCCTCCTGGGTCCTAGGGCAGGTGCTGAAATCCAGTTTGAACAGGAGGAAGCCCCAATGGAAACACGGATTACGAAAATTCTCGGCATAGAACATCCCATCATCCAGGGTGCCATGTCCTGGGTATCTTTCCCTCCCCTGGTGGCTGCGGTCTCCAATGCAGGGGGCTTGGGCATACTGGGAGCGGCATTCATGTCGGTGGAGGAGCTGCGAGAGAATATCAAACAAATCAAAGACCAGACGGACAGGCCTTTCGGGGTCAACTTCATGGCGGATAACCCCAGAATAGACGAACTGCTGGATGTGATTATCGAAGAAAGGGTAAACGTTGCCAGCTACGGCAAAGGAAACCCCCGAAAAGTCATCGAGCGAACGAAGCCTTACGGCGTGATCAATATGCCCACTGTGGGCGCGTTGAGGCATGCGTTGCGAGCACAGGAGGATGGAGCCGACGCGATCGTTGTTCAAGGGATGGAAGGCGGCGGGCACACCGGGTTCGTTGCCACCCTGATCCTGGTGCCGTTGATTGCCGGCAAAGTAAAAATCCCGGTCATCGCGGCCGGTGGGATCGCCAATGCAAGGGGCCTGGTAGCTGCTCTGGCTCTGGGTGCAGAGGGCGTGTCCATGGGGAGCCGCTTCATCGTCACCCGGGAAGCTCCTGTTCCCATGCATGTCAAGGAGCATCTGATTCAACAAACCGAAGAAGATACGATCGTAACCGATAACTTCACCGGCGTGCGCTGCCGTGTGATTCAAAACAGATTTTCCCAGAGCCTCGTGGAGATGGCCAGGAACCGTACGGATCCCTGGGAAATCATGAAGTCCGGCGTGGGGAAGATCAGACAGGCATACGTAGAAGGGGATGTGGAATGGGGCTCTCTCGCCTTCGGCCAGGTCTGCGGCCTCATCCAGGAAATCCCCACCTGCCGGGAGCTGATTCAATCGATGATCAGCGAGGCAGAAGAAGTCATGGAGTCTGTAGAAGCGAAGATCTGGCCATCAAGGTCGCCTGAGCCGGCTGTTTACCTGCGTCGATGCATCAATAGGGTAAAATAGAATCCTGCCGGGCCATGATTCAGACCGCCTGAGGGTTCGAGGGAAGTTTTACAGGGGGGCATGGGCTGACGTTCCACCGGAAATATGGGTGAGGCTCTTCCCGCAGAGCGGGAGGCCTCAGCAAACCCCCTCGAAGGGGGGGATTGATCGATTCGTTTTGGTCGACCCTCATTCATGGCAGCAGACCCCGGCATTCCTGTCCTTCGACTTCGCTCAGGATAAACTCAAGCAGGAATCCAAAAGACCACCTGGATTCCGGGTCAAGCCCGGAATGACAAGTGAGGCTCCTTCCGCCTTTTCTGGCGGGAGTCCTCCACCAGAGGTGGAGGGTTTAGTCACAGCCAATGTCAGGCCCGATGACCCCCTTGAGCTCAAGATCAGCCAGGTCCTTGTCCCGTAAACCCAGAAGCTGCCCGAATACATAGCGGTTGTGTTCACCCAACAGCGGAGCGCGGGCTTTCACCGTTTCGCAGCCGCTCATCCTCCACGGAGGGCCGAGCATCTCCACGTCACCGAGCTCAGGATGTTGAACGGTGATGATGGATTCGCGAGATCGAAGATGAGCGTCCGCATAGACATCCCTGGCATCCCGTGACGGCGCTGCCCTCAGGCCCGCTTGTGAGAACTCTTTCACCATCCAGTCGCGGTCTCGCTCACGTATCCACGCGCCGATGATCTGGTCCAACTCGTGCTCATTTTTTTTCCTGGAGGCCATATCCGCAAATCGCGGATCCGAAGCCAGCTCAGCCTTGTTCATGATCCCGGCCACGGTGAGAAACTCCTCGTCTGAATGGATTTCCAGTGCCAGCCAGCGATCCACCCCCCAGCATCTATAGACGTTGTGGGGCGCATACCTGGGATGAGCGTTTCCCATTCGTTCCGGGATTTCGGAGGTCATTTCGTATCCGAGCAGCGCTTCCCCGATGATGGAGCTAACCCCTTCACACTGAGAGTAATCGATGAACTGGCCCTCACCCGTCTGGAGACGGTGATAGAAAGCCGCCACAGCTGCGAACGCACAGGTGGTGGCGTTCAGGATATCCACGTCTCCGGGGCTACCGTGGCTGGGGTGGTCGTCCGGATACCCTGTGATGTACGACCCGCCGCCGATGGCGTGGTGAATGGTGGCGAAGCCGAGATACCTCGAATCCGGGCCTTCATGGCCTCTGCTTGAAGAAGAAATGACGATGATATCCTCTCGAATCCGGCGGAGATCTTCGTAACCCAGGCCCAGGTTCCTCATCACATCGGGGCGCATGTTGTCGAGCACGATATCGCTTACAGCCACCAACTTCTTGGCCAGCTCCACCCCTTCGGGCCTGCCGAGATCAATGGTCACGCTCCTTTTATTCATGTTTACGGCATTGAAGCTCAGGCCCTGATTTGGCGGGGCTCGATGCGGTGCAGGGTCAGCCAGAGGCCACACCACTGTGCGCCGCATGAGATCCCTGCGCTTGTGACTCTCGACTTTGATCACCTCGGCTCCAAGATTGCCCAGCAGCATGCAAGCGTAGGGTCCGGCCCAGACCCAGCTGAAGTCCAGGACGCGGATCCCTTGAAGTGGGGGCGGGTTCTCTTTCACCAAAAAGGTCGCTGCCCGGGCACCCGCTCTCTCTTTTTGGAGCGGGGAGCGGACAGGCCCGATCCTATCTTGAACCAATCGTCCAAAAGCACCCTTTTCCTGGTGTCGCTCCCATTCCACCGGAGAGAGCCCGAGGACCTCGCACACGATCTCCTCATTGTGCTCTCCCAAAAGTGGGGCGGGCCGGGTCACTCTGGGCGGCGATGCGGACATCCTGTAGGGCCAGCCAGCGTAACGGTGCTTCCCGGCTTCCGGATGTTCCACTTCCACGAAATATCCCCTGGCCGCATATTGAGGGTTCTCCAGGACGTCTTTTGCCGTCGCCATGGGTCCGACCGGGACTCCCTTCTTTGCCGCCTTATGATGGATGTCCTCCTTTTTCTGCTCTCGCATCCATGCTTCCATCATTGGCGCGATATCCATCAAGTGGTGCGTCCGCCAGCCCATATCGTCCCATTGATCTCCCGCGGCCCATTCAGGGTTCCCCATGATTTCACGCAAAATCCTGAAATGATGGTCGTCCACGGCCCCAAGGACCACGTATCCGTCGCTGGTCTCCATTCTTCCCATGGCCGGGGGTCTGTCGGGCACCCGGCACCATGTGGTGTCATGGTAGCGGGTGCTCGCCACAAGGGGAGAGACCAGATTCAGGATCACTTCCTGAAGCGATAGATCGATCAGCATCCCGAGACCTGTCCGCGCCCGGCCGACCACCGCGGACACCACAGCAAAAGCTGCAAAAATCCCGCCGTGATAGCCCACCGGATAGCCGCCCAGCTTGACGGGGGCACGGTCTACGTCCACCGAGCGAGCGGGCAGGAGATTACCGAGACCCCCCGCGTGGATGAGGGTCAGCTCATCCCCCTTTGCCGAAGCCCGCGGTCCCGTGCGACCGTAAGGGGTGATCGAAACATAAACAAGGGCCGGGTTGAACCGATGCACCTCTTCCCAGGTCAAGCCGAGCTTCTCCATCCGCGTTGGAGGGTGGTCGTCGATAAAAACGTCCGCCCATTTCAGGAGAAGCCTGAATAGATCCATCGCTGCGGGATTCTCCAGGTCAAGCGTGATCCCTCTCTTGCTGGTATTATTGTATAGGAACAAGCCGCTCTGCTCGGGATTCGGCCCGCTTTTGGGGAAAGGCCCCGCGCCGCGAGCCGGATCCCCCCCGGGAGGTTCAACCTTTATGACGTCTGCCCCAAGGTCTGCAAGGAGTTTACCGCAGTAAGGTCCTGAGACCATGGTGGCAAACTCCAGGACCTTAAGGCCGCTCAACGCGCCTTTGCCCAAGGGATCGCTCCGTACCGCATTGAATTAGGGAAGTAAGGCCCAAAAGCTCTGTGATTTCCGTCTTGAGCACCTGCTTCTCCTTCGTTACTCTCAGCCCGTCATTCCTCATCACCGCGATCAGGAAACGAGGGCGTGTCTTTTCCCAAAACGTCCTTCAAGGGGAATAAGAAAATCTCTTTACAACCGCGGGTAGAAAAGTAAACTACCGTGAGATCCGTTGTCAACGGCAGAGCGCCTTTTGCTTCGGTTTTTTTCTGTCGTTTTTCGGGCAGCGTGCAGGAGAAGCAGAAGGGGTCGAGAAAAAAGGCAAATTCCTCTCAAATTCAAACCGGCATCCGTATTCCGAAACAATGAAGCCCCCCGCAGCCCCGCAAAAGAGGAATTTCCGTTTCGCTCCAACAAGCTTCCGGGGATCTTGCCCGGAATTGCGCCGAAGCCTCCTCCTTCCCTTTCGAGAGCTGCGGCGCGGTCGCCTCGCCATTTTATCGGACCAAAGCCGTCGGCAAAGGCCGATCCTCTCCGGAGCTTCCCGGCGAAGGCCAATGAAGCCTTGTATTCCAGAGAACTCGACCTTAGCTTTCCTCCGATGACAAGAAGAGGCGCCAGAAGAGGAGGGATTTTTTGTCCATGAATGAGAACTTCCTGGGTCCCAAAGACGTGGACATGTGCCTGGATGAGGACACATACCTGAGGATTTCAAGTTCGGCTGCGTATGCGGAAACCGATGAGATCATGATTCACTATACGGTGACCGAAAGCTGCCCTTTTAACTGCCGGGGCTGTATCAACGCACTGACTGCCGGGGTAAGGGGATCGGACCGCTCGGAGTTCACTCCGGAAGAAAACCCGGAAAATCATCTGGAACGAGACGCCAATGGGATCGCACAGCTCATAGAGAGAAGCGGCAAGAAGGAGGCGGTCCTCGTTTTCTACGGGGGCGAGCCGATGCTCCGGCTCAGCAAGATGAACCGGTTCCATGAACTGCTCAGCACACACAAAAACCTGACAACTCCAGTCCGGTATGTGGTCATCACGAGCGGCCACTTCCTGGAACGGGCCATTGAGCGGCATCCCGAAATGACCTCAAACCTCTGGCTCACGGCAGTCTCCATTGACGGTACCTCGGAGCAGCACGAGGCGATGCGCCGGGGGACGTCTTTGGAAACCATCAGGAGACAGGTCGCCGCCTTCAATCGGGTGAGGAACGGCAGCGTGCTCATCTGGTCCACCATTCGACCCGGCATGTCTCTGCTGGATTGCTTCCGCTCGTTCATGGACTTCCGGGAACGCGCGGAGGCGGAGCATTTTTTCTGGCATTGCGATGAAGCGGAAGGGGTCATCCCGGACCTCCCGGGGTACCTGGAACGCTACAGATCGGACCTGGATCGGATCATGGAAACCTATCTTGCCCACATCCATCGAGGCGACCTCCTGTCGATCGTTCACGTGAACGAACTGATCCTCTATTTCCTCACGCGCAAGCGGCGTGGCAGCACAGCTTGCGGGGTCGAAAACATGGCGAACTTCGACATCATCGGCGACGGCAAAATTCACGCCTGTGCCGACTTGCCCCAAGCCATGAGCATCGGTCGCTTTTCTGACGGAGGAGATGTAGCATTTGTACCGGAGGCGAAGGAGCGTCTTGCCGGGATCATAGAGTACAAGGCGGACCTTGGATGTGAGGTTTGCGGCATCGAGCCTTACTGCGGCGGCCGGTGCCCTGTCCAAGCCCATACCGGCGGTATTGAGCGCGCAAGGCAATACTGTTTCATGATGCGCGAATATGTGAGGACGGTGAAGCGGTATGTGGCGCCTGTCACGGAATCCATGGTCGCTCGCGGAATCACTTTGACCGATCTTTACAGATCGGCGCGATATGCGAAATATACGGATGTGACTCCATAAGATGACGGATCGCACGCTTGTAAAGCAATGACGGGAGCAACGGGGGAAGCCTGTGATCGCTCACGCAAGCTTTGCCTGCATACTCGGATTCCGGCTTCTCCATGCTGAGAGGGGGTCACACGGTTTTTGAAGAGAGCCCATACCATGCCACAAAAGAAAAACATCCTCCTGATCGGAGCCTCCGGTGGGGTGGCTTCGGCCTTTCTCAAGAAATTGGCTCACGATCGCAAGACCCTTGCCAGGGTCGTGCTCGTGGATATGAACGCTGGATTGCCGCACAACCGGTTTATCCCCCACGAAGACCTGGCCTATGAGTTCATAAAGACGAAAATCGATGTGGAAAACGACCTTGCGGGTTTTGTGGGTCTCCTGGAGAGATTTGAGATTCATGTGACCGTTGACTTGAGCGTCAATGTGACGAGACCCATGCTCGACGCGGCGGAAGCATCGGGAGTGAGTTACCTGAATACCGGGATTATGAACAGACGCGGCGAGAGCTTCGTAGACGTGGTGCTCGATCTTTTCAGGCGCAAGTCTATCCCGCACAGGGTTCCGCATATCCTCTGTGCGGGCATGAATCCTGGAATCGTGAATCTCTGGACCCGGCAGAACATTGAAAAATTTGGGGTGCCGAAGAAAATTGTTCATTTCGAATACGACACGGCCCAGCCTCTTTCCGGGTGGCTGCCCATCATCACCTGGAGTCGAGAGACGCTGCTGGATGAAATCGTCAATGATCCGGCCGGATACATGGACGGAAAGGACAAGCTCCGGCTGATGTATCCCAATCCCTTGAAAAACCGCGTGAGCATGGAGGATGTGTTACGTCCCATCATGGATCTTGAAGAATATCCCCGGGGATTCCTCCTGCTTCACGAGGAAAATATCACCATGGCGCAGCGCTACGACACACCATCGCGGTTCCTCTTCGCCATCCATCCCAGAACCATGGATTACCTGGAGGAGATCTATGACAGGCAGGGGCGCGTGCCGGTTGACAAATTGACCCTCGGTGACAACAGGGAGGTGATCCTGAAGGGCTCCGTGACGGTGGGGGTGCTGCTGGAATACGAGGATCGCAGGATATACACGTTCAATACCACTCCCCATGACAGCATCACCGGATCCAGCGGGAGTTGCTGGCAGGTGGCCGCAGGGCTTCATGGGGCACTGTTCGCCTTGCTTGGAGAGCGGCTTACCGGCGGCCTCTACTTCACGGAAGATTTGTTTGGAACCTCCTTTGAAAGACTCGTGGAAGAAAACCTTCCTGTCCAGCATAGGGAGATCGGATAAAGCTGCCCCCGGGGTCAAGAATCCGCGGGTTCGTTATATTGGAGGGTGCGCCCGGTACGAAGAGCAAAGGCCGAAATTCTCTCTTTCCTCCGGCTGCGGTATCAAATCCTCTTGACGAGGCCTGCCACAATGTGGTATTTGCGCTCAATCGGCAATCGGGGCACTCACTGCAAAGCGGCTTGGACCAGGATGAAAACCCTGACGATAAAGGAGAGATTTTCCAGGCCCCGGACGAACGAAAAACAAGAGACATACGGAGTCCTTATGTCCTTTTCAGACATAGCAGGATTGAACAGAACTCCTTTGGGTTTTGATAAGGCGCACTCATGTATAATGCCCGGGCTCCTTGGGGAGCCGACTGCGGTGGTGAGGGAATGTGTACGCCTTGAACCTGGACAAAGGAGGAAACAACCATGAAAAAAACCATTGAAGAGATAAACAAGAAGATCCGCTCCGGATCCGTGGTGGTGCTGACCGCCGAGGAAGTCATCGACGTGGCTCGAAAAAAGGGAATCAAACAGGCGGCGAAGGAAGTGGATGTGGTCACCACCGGGACCTTCAGTCCCATGTGTTCATCCGGAGCATTCCTCAATATCAAGCAGGACAGGGAAAAAATGAAACTCGGGGGAGGCTCGGCTACCCTCAATGGGATTCCCGCCTATGCCGGATTGGCGGCGGCAGATGTCTACGTAGGAGCCACCGCAATACCTGAAGGAGACCCTCGCAACAACAACGGCCGCCCCGGTAAATTCAGATACGGCGGCGCACATGTGATCGAAGAACTGGTATCAGGCAGGAAGGTGCTCCTCTCGGCTACTGCTCACGGGACCGACTGCTATCCGAGGAAGAAAAGGGAACTCAGGATCGGTCTCGAGGACATGAACGATGCGATTCTTCTCAATCCTCGCAACTGCTATCAGAATTACAACGTGGCGGTGAATCTCTCCGATAGACCGATTTTCACTTACATGGGAAAGCTCAAGCCCAGGTTGGGAAACGCGAACTATTGCAGCGCCGGCCAGTTGTCCCCGCTCCTTAACGACCCTCTTTACAGGACCATCGGAATCGGGACGCGGTTGTTCTTGTGCGGCGCCAGAGGGTACGTTGCATGGAACGGCACCCAGCACAACCCGCACGTGCCCCGCTTGGAAAATAGCACGCCGCGTGCCGGCGCCGGAACGTTGATGCTCGTCGGGAATTTGAAGGAAATGAGCCCAAAATGGCTCCGGGCGGTGTCCTTTACGGGCTACGGAGTGAGCCTCAGTGTGGCCGTAGGGGTACCGATCCCTATCGTGGACGAGGAAATGATGGAGTTTGTTTCTGTTTCGGATGTGGATTTAAAAGCGCCTATCGTGGACTACAGCACCTATTATCCTACCGGCGAAGGAACGGCCAAGCTGGGGGAAGTCACCTACGCGGAACTCAAGAGCGGAGCAATCGAGATTGAGGGGAGGAAAGTGCCCACCGGCTGCTTTTCCAGTTATGCCAAAGCCCGGGAAGTGGCCGAGCACCTCAAGGATTCAATCAAGAAGGGAGAATTCCTTCTGACCGAGGCAGTGCAGCCGCTGCCCGGTTCTTTGGAGAGAAAGGAGGGATCGGTATGAAAAAGACAAAGGTCGTCCTTTCCTTCCCGCCAAGCCTTGTAGAGGAACCGATTACCTACCACCTGATTCAGGATTACGGTCTATTGGTGAATATCCTGCGCGCCACCATCGACCCCGGCAAGGAAGGGAGGATGGTCGTGGAGTTGAGTGGCGAAGAAAGTCAGATTTCCCGGGGACTCAACTATCTGGAGTCCGCCGGGGTGAATGTGGAACCGCTGGCGCAGGAAATCAAGCACCTGGAGGAGCGGTGTTCCTGTTGTACGGCTTGCGTGCCCCACTGCCCGACCGGCGCGCTCGATGTGGACCGTGAAAGCTGGATCGTGACCTACAATGCGGACAAGTGCGTGGTCTGCCTCTCATGCATTGAGGTTTGCCCTTATAAAGCCATGGAGATATTCCTCCAATAGACGGAGTGGCCGTGCCTTTTCGTGGGCCCTGTGAGAGAAGGAGGTGGTCTCAGCCTTGATGATTTAAAAGAAGTGGTTATGTTTACTCCTAAACATTCCAAACAGGAGACTACCATGACATTACGAGAAAAGGTGGAAAACGCGCTTCAGGGTGTAAGACCCTCGCTCCAGGCAGACGGCGGGGACGTGCAGCTAGTGGACGTGGACGATGAAGGAACCGTCAAAGTGAAGCTGACGGGTGCATGCGGTCATTGCCCGATGTCCCAGATGACCTTAAAGATGGGGATCGAGAAAATTCTAAAACAGAATGTGCCGCAGGTAAAAACTGTGGTATCCGTTTGAAAACGGGTCATCCTTAACACCTTCGTTTACGAGCACTCCCCTGGGATCCGGGGAGTGCTTTTATCCTCCGCCTCCTTTTTCATTGACACAAAAGCCTCCTCCTTCCTATACTCATCTGCCGAAAAGGGAAAACACCCCTGCCTGGCAACCAAGATACCAAGACTTCCATGGAGAGCAATCATGAGTGAAAACAGCGCCCTTAAGATTGAAAAGGAAGGCCATATCGCGTGGTTGATTCTGAATCGGCCCGAAAAACGAAACACCATGACGCACGCATTTTTCAATGAACTGCGAGAGACCCTTCCGAAGCTGGATGCAGACCCGGATGTTCGGGTTGTGGTCATCAAGGGGGAGGGAAAGAGCTTCACCGCAGGCCTGGACCTCAAGGAAGCCGGGGGAGATCTATTTACGGCGAAGGCCGCCGATGCACGCGAAAATCTCCGCAGATGGATCATGCAGGCCCAGGAGAGCATGACCGTGATCGAGAAGTGCCACAAACCGGTCATTGCCGCTGTGCACGGTCACTGTATCGGCGGCGGGGTCGATCTCATAAGCGCCTGTGACATCCGCCTCGCATCGCGCGATGCCGTCTTCTCCATCCGCGAAACCAAGATAGCCATTGTGGCCGACGTGGGGACGTTGCAGCGCCTGCCTTATATCATCGGCCATGGATGGTTTCGTGAATTGGCGCTCACGGGCCGGGACTTCACGGCTGAAGAGGCCCTGCAAATGGGGCTCATCACCCGCATCTGCGCGGATCGAGAGAGCCTCTATGCCGAGGCCGCGAAGCTTGCCCGAGAGATTGCCGCCAATTCGCCCCTGGCGGTTCAGGGAGTGAAGGACGTGATCCTTTTCACGCGGGATCATGGCATCCATGCCGGCCTGAAGTACGTGGCGCAGAAGAACGCCGCGATCCTGCAATGCGAGGACGCCGTCGAAGCCTTCAAGGCCTTTGTGGAGAAACGCCCGCCCGAGTTTAAGGGCAGGTAGAGAGGGTATGAGAGGCAGGGTTATTGCTTCCAGAGATCCACGTCGATCAGGCCGAGCCTGGCGGCATAGCGAACCAATTCATGGTGGCGTTTCAGGCCGAGCCTGTTCATGATGGCCCCTCGGTGGTTCTCCACGGTCTTGGGACTGATGAAAAGCTTTTCGGCGATCTGCTTGGCAGAATACCCTTCGGCCAGCAGCACCATGACCTCTTGCTGTCTTGGGGTCAGGGTCTCATAGGCGGGATCGCCGATCCTTGTTTTCTTTTCGGGAAATCCCACAAGTTTCTTGACCACCGCATGGGAGACGGAACCGTCCATGAAATATTCCCCCTTGAACACGGCATCAATTCCTTGAAGGAGTCTCTCGGTGGCGGAATCCTTGACCAGGTACCCCGTGGCCCCGGCCCGAAATGCACCGACGATATAATCGACCTTGGAATGCATGCTCACGATCATGATCCGCGTGTCCGGCAAAAGATTGCGGATTTCTCGCGCCAGTTCAATGCCGCTTTGATCCGGCAGGGCCACGTCCAAAAGCACCAGGTCGGGCTTGAGTTCACTCACCATTCTCAGCGCTTCCCGTCCGCCTCCTGCCTCACCGACAACCTCAAACGTCGCCTCACGCGCCAGGATGGCCTTGAGCCCTTCCCTGAAAAGGGGATGGTCGTCGACGATCAATATGGTTCTTCTTTCAATCAAGCTTTTCTTCTTTATAGGGAATCTTCACGGAAATTCTTGTCCCTTTTCCCGGAGAAGACTCAATGAGCATTTTGCCTTGAAGCAGGGCTGCCCTTTCCTCCATACTGCGAAGTCCCATCCGTTTCTCATTGGCCAGGGTTGTCCAGCGGTTCTTGACATCAAAACCTTTTCCATCATCCTGTATCCGCAGGATGATGTTAGGGAAAGCCGCCACCAGTTTGATTTTCGCCTGCCTTGCATCGGCATGCTTTCGGATGTTGTTCAGGCCCTCCTGGATCAATCGGTAAAGATTGATCTGGGTATCGAAATCCAGATTCAGATTCCCCATGCCGGCAGCCCGGAAGTCGATTTTGAGCCCGGTTTTTTCTGAGAAATCCTCACAATATTGAGAAATTGTCTCCACAAGCCCCATCACATCCAGGCCAGGCGGCTGCAAATCATATGCGAGATCCCTTACAGTCATAATGCATCCCTGAAGCGCCTTGGAAATCGCTGAAATTTTCTCCATTACTTTCGGGGCTGCTGCGTGTCCATTAAAAAGCGTTTCAAAGGCAATTTTCAGCGTCAAAAGGTCCTGCGCTACGCGGTCGTGCAGCTCTCGGGAAATCCGCTGGCGCTCATTTTCCTGGGCCTTGATCAATTCTTGGGTGAGGGCATGGATACGTTCTTCGGCCTCTATCCGATTGGAGATATCCATGACCGTCACGATGACGCCTTTGTCCAGGTCGGAGGGGTCGACCGGGCTTGCCTGAACATAACAGGGGAAAACGCCCCCACCCTTTTTGACCCACCTGGTCTCCACCTTCCCCACTCCGCTCTTTTCTATTCCGGGGTAAAGCATCCTCCCAACACGCTCAAATTCTTCATCATCGGAATAGAGGATCCTTGCGTTTTGATTTTCGAGAGAACCTTCTTTAAGCCCCACCATGCGGTGCATCGCTTTGTTGGCCCAACAGAGGGTCCGATTGCGGGCAAGACCAATTCCCACGGAAGACGCATCCAGGATGGCCTTCAGGGTCTGTTCGCTTTCCCGCAAATCGTTTTCCGCCCTTTTGCGCTCCGTGATATCCCGGAGCGAACCAACGATTTTTCCTCCACGACCATGTTCCCCAGGGATCAACCTTGAGGTAATCGAACAGTAGCGTTGAGATCCATCCTTGTCCTTTACAAGGATTTCATAATCGCGCACCTTTCCATCGTGGAGAAGTTTTTGCAGAAATTCATCCCTTTTTCCCGGATCCACATAGAGTTGGTCCAGGGATATTCCCAGTAGCTCCTCTCTCTCGTACCCGGAGATGTCCCGAATGGAGGGACTGAGTTCGAGGATAATCCCGTCAAGGCTCACCTCATAGTAGACGTCCTGGATGTTTTCAAAGATGTTCCGATACCTCGCTTCGCTCTCGCGCAAGGCATCCTCGGCGAGCTTCTGATCCGTAATGTCTCTCAAGAATACCATGGAGACTGCTTCGCCGCGACATGCGGTTCTGCTTTCAGATACCGCGAGGCAGATTGGACTTCCATTTTTCCGAATTCCTTTGCATTCATATCTGGAGGGTGCTCCCTTGCCTTGTTGCCCCAAAGGGTTGAGAAATTCTACCTTTTCGCGGTCATCCGGATCGATAAGCACAAACATGGACACCGGTTTTCCCACAAGGTCTTCGGGTCGGTCACAGCCAAAGATCTCCGCAAATTTCTGATTGACGTAGGCGAGGTTGTTTCCCTGGACAATGCCGACCCCATCATCACAGTGTTCGATTGCCAACCGGCAGCGCTCCTCGCTTTCCCTCAAGGCTTCCTCCACCTCCTTGCACCTGAGAACTTCTCTTTCGAGCGCTTTGACTCTTCGCTTCAATTGCTCGCGAGAAGATGCCTCGGCCATAACGGGATCCTCTGATGACATTACAATCTGCTCCGGTTTTGCTGAAACATGAGCACGCTTGGCATAAAGCAAGGCGATCAGCATTTTGATCTTCCAATGACCACCAAGAAGGAGGAATCAACTGTTTCCGCCCGGCTTTTCTATCAACCCCTTGATCTTATAGATTTCGCCCTGTAAAAGGCACCCTGTCAAGGGAAAAATCTTCCCCGATTCTGTCCGGGATCGCGCACCTCAGCCTCAGCCTGTTCCTGAACTGGAAACAAGCACCTTCAGTGGAGGGGAAAGCGTTTCTATCCCTTTTTCCTATGGATGGGGATTTAGAGACTTCTCGGACACTTGGCATTGACAGGGGCCATGTCCTCTAAAACGATACTTATTATCCTGTCATTCCGGCGCGTCACCTCGGTGAAAACCGGGGCGGAATCCAGTCACAAATGTGAGGAATCTGACCAATTGGATTCTCTTCCCATACTCAGATTCCTGGATGCCCCCGGCTAACCCCATGCCGGGACAGGCTCCTCAACTCCGGCATGACGGGAACGAAGGGCGCTTGAATATTGACAGGCTGTTGACCAAAAGCTTATCATGGCTCGGTTCCGAAGCAGTGGGGGGGGGATGATGACTGGCCATGAAGAGGACAATTTCTATCTGTACACAAAAGCTCAACTGATGAAGGATTTTGAGAAAGCTGGACAGTACTTGAAAAAGGCTCTACTGGAATATTTTGACCAGCCAAAAATAGAGGAGTTGCTCCAGGAGACAAGAGCCGAATTTGAGACACTGCTCCCTCAATTGCCTTACATTGGGGGCGAAGCAAACATACTGACAGCCAGTCTCGTTACGGCAGCTTGGTGCATGCCCCTTTTCAGAGCGTTGGAGAGAGAAAGGCTGTCCCTTCGTGAGATCGCCAAAATAGGTTACGAGCGAAAGGAGTGGGAGATCCAATCAAAGTCCATGGAAAAGAGAGACAATGTCAGGAGATTTTACTTCTCTCCCGCCATGCGCGCCGTGGAAATAAAAAGGGCCAGGGAATCACAGTCCGGGAAATATCCAGGCGACTGGGTGAGCGAATACGTGGAGGGCGACGGGAAAGTCTTTGATTTTGGTATCAATTTCACCGAGTGTGGACTCTACAAATTTTTTGAGCCGCGCCACGCTTTGAAATACCTCTCCATTTTTTGCCTGGGAGATTATGCCACCTACCGGGGTTTCGGCATCGGTTTCAGACGGACCCGAACCATCGCAAGCGGCGGGTCAATGTGTGATTTTCGCTTCGGAAAAGACTGGCAAACACCCCGAGGGTGGCCGCCTGAAAACCTCGAGGAGAAATTTTCGTTTTGAAGACGAAAACGGTTCATCCGGGCCCAAGGTGCACCACTCAACAGCCCTTGCATCCCCTCAAAATATACAGAGCTTGAAAGGGAACCACAGGTCTTTCTTGATAGCCATTCTTCTATTTCTAATTCCAGGCTGAAACCTTGAACATTCACGACCTTGGACTTACAGGATTCCCAGAAAATATTGACTTTATATGATCCTTTGTGTAAAATGAGGAAAATTGGAGCCGGACCGAGAGGATGAGTAAATTTTCCTGCTGGGCATTCTGTATATCATGCCAGATTTGGTAATACACGGCTCTAGCCAATAACTTGTTAGCTGTCGTTTTAGTAGGCGGCACACACGAAACATAAAAAAAGGAAAACGAATCATGAAATACACTAGAACTAGACATCAGATCGGCACGATATTGCTTTCATTAGCACTTATAGTAACGGCCACTTCGTCTTTGGCTCAAGAACCAACACCGGGCTTCAATACCAAGATCCCGGAGTCCATCATGACTCCGGACACGGTGAAGACCCGGATCGGAACCCTGAAGTTCTTCGACGGTATTCCCACCAAAGAGACTTCCGCTGTGGTCTACGACAACCTCGACTTTCTGAGAGGCGTGGAGACCTTCCTGAATGGGATACCCGCCGCCTCCATTGAAGGAATGCGCCTTGGTGCGTTGTCCCTTGGCGCAAAGAATTCGAATCAGGTTGTGTACTTCGACAAGCTGTTGGACAGTACTCCCCTGTTCCTCACCGGCAACACCAGCACGGTCTACGCTGTTCCTTTTCTCGACCTCAAGAAAGATGGCCCCACAGTGGTTGAGATTCCAGCTGGTGCCGGCCCGGGAACGGTGAACGACGCCTACTTCCGCTTTGTCATCGACATGGGCGCACCCGGACCGGACAAGGGCAAGGGCGGCAAGTATCTGATCCTGCCGCCGGACTACGAGGGCGACCTTGAAGGTCCCATCGGTGGCAAGGAACAGGTCATCGACGGCGAGAAATATTTCGTCGCCAAGTCCACCAGCTATGTGAACTGGATCGCCTTGCGAGGATTCCTCGTTGACTGCAAACCGGATGCAGCTGCGAAGATGTGGAGGGAGGGCCTGAAAATCTATCCCCTTGCCAAGAAAGACAATCCACCGAAGATGGAATTCATCAGTGCCTCCGGCAAATCGTATAACACGATTCACGCCAATAACTTCGAGTTCTATGAGGAACTCCACAACGTTATCGAACGTGAACCCGTCGAGATGCTTGACCCCGAGTTGCGCGGTCTCTTTGCATCCATCGGTATCCAAAAGGGCAAGCCTTTTGCCCCGGACGAGCGCATGAAGAAAATCCTGACCGACGCGGTCGCGGTGGCCAATGCAACTGCACGCTCTCTCCTCTGGGATGAACGCAATCAGGAGGAATTCCTCTATGAAGGCAGTTACTGGAATAGGGGTTACCCCGGCAATAACTATCAGTTCCTCAAAGATGAGGGCATGGGCGGGCGCAACCTGGATGCGCGGACCCTCTACTATTACTTTGCAACGGTGAATACGCCAGCAATGGCGATGAAGCTGATTGGCCAGGGATCACAATACGCCTGGGGCTATTTGGATGCCGATGGCAACTACCTCGATGGTAGCAAGACTTATAAGATAAACATGCCCAAAGATGCTCCTGCCAAGAAATTCTGGTCGGTGGTCGTATATGATCCCCAGACACGCTCAGAGCTTCAGACTGATCAGACCTTCCCAAGCAAGCAAAGCCAGCGCGACAAGTTGATCGCCAACGACGACGGGTCGATCGATCTTTATTTCGGTCCCAAGGCCCCGGCTGGTAAGGAAGCGAACTGGACCCAGACTGTTCCCGGCAAGGGTTGGTTCTGCCTCTTGCGTCTCTATAGCCCCACCGAGGCATGGTTCGACAAGACCTGGCGACCGGGCGAGATAGAGTTGATGCAGTAATCTGGAAACGAGCCCGCTAACCCTTATAAGGCCTCCCGATGTCAAGGGTAAAATTTCCCGTTGACGAAAAAAAACTTTTCTTTTTTCGCGCAGTCTGTAAACGGACCCTTTTGCCTGTTGGCATCGATTCTGGCTTCATTTCGAAGCGGGTGCCGGGAATCAGATTCTGCACCAAACACTTATCGAGATTCTACCGCCTGGGGCACCCAAACGTTGGGCCGCGCAACGCTGGAGCAGGGAAGCTCCCCGCGCGAGAATGGGCCCAAGGGTGGCTCGTCGGAGCGCGGGGAGCTTCCCTGCGGACCACGAGCACAGAGCGCTGCAACCAAGAGCCTGGTTGTTGGGTGTCAGGCAGTTGCAACTCCGCTATGCGGAACTGCGATCTAGAAATATTATCGTACCCTCATAGAGGCCTGTCCCGCAGAATTCTGCGGGGCCCAGTCAAAGGTCTGGTTGATGAAACCACCTCCAGTCAGATGCGGGCTCGCTTGAGGGGCAGAACCTGCACAACGGGCCGAAAGGCACGTCGAACAATATCAGGAGCGAGACGGATCTCCAATCAAGCCGCAGGGAATCATGGGTGACACCTGTCATATCATCCGCTGAGTATTCTATGATACATGGGTAATCTTGTCCCCGATTGGATGCGGACGCGTGATCCTTTCCCTTACGATTCCAGTTAGGCCTCAGGCTGATCCGTCCCCTCCTACTCTAAAGCCCCAGGAACTTATTCTGATCGAAGGGCTTCTTTTGCTTTAACATGAAATAGACGGCCCGTCCGAGCTTATGAGCCAGGATGGACAGGGCTTTGCCTTTGCCGTGTTTATTTGTAAGTCTGTCCAGATACCTTTTGCCCGGGTCATTGCCTTTGAGGAAAAGAGCCGCTGCTTCGCTGAAAGCCCACTTGAGATGGACATTGCCGATTTTTTTGCCGCTTGTGCCGTACCTTTTGCCGTTGGACTCCTTGGAGCACTTGACCAAGCGGCTATATGAGACGAAATCCTGCACGGACGGGAAGCGATGGATGTTTTCGATCTCGTAGAGGATGACCAGTCCAAGGATTTTGCCGACACCCGGGATCGATCTGAGCAAGGCATAAGCCACAGGATCGTGGTGGTTGGACATGGAGATGATATCGCGCTCCATTTTGGCTATGATTAGGTCATAGGCCTCAATGACTGCAAAATCGGCGTTGATCATTTTCTGAACGGAGGGGTCCTCGAAGCGCTCCACGATGCCTTCTCTGTTTTGGGGTTTGGCGATGCGGCCGAAGAAATCGGAGAGATTGTATTGGCTGCGAGTATTCTGGATATGAGCATAGAGTTCGGCCCTTTTTCTCATGAGGTGATTGCGTCTTCGGAGAAGGTCCCTGGTTGCTCTCATTTTGGCGGGGTATGTGTATAGGCCATGGGGATCATGCCTCCCTTGAGCAGGACCGCGATCTTGTGGGAATCGATCTTATCGTTTTTTGCCTTGCCGCCGTGGATGGCTTTCATGTACAGGGCATGGCCAAGGACGAAGGGGATGCCCTCTTGAGCACATAAATCGGCGATCCAGTACCAGGTGAACATGCATTCCACGGCGACCACAACATCGTCGCGGAAAGGTTCTATGACTTTCAGGAAGACCTGACGCTCTGTTTTCACGTTTCGGTGCAACCTGACCTCCCCTGTCTCATCGAGGATGCAGAGATACATTTTTCTGGCGTGAAGGTCGATTCCACAATAAAACTTGTGTTGTTTGGTGTAAAATTTCATTCGGTCTCCTCCTGTTTTATGGTTACTGGTTTTGTTGTTGAAACTAATTGTACCATATCCTGGGAGGAGGCCTTAAACAGTATCAAGTTGCTCCACCGTACCCAGTAAGGCCGCGCGATTCGCGTCCTCACTGGTCCGGTGAGCACGACGTTCGGCTTGGTGGATGACCGTTTTGAGACAGGAAGGCAGACACTTCGGATGCCCTAACCATACCGTCAGGAAGGAAAGACTCTCGTGAAAGGCAACCCGGTAGACGAGGTTACGGCCGCGCGTTTACGTAAAGCGGCACGCGAGGGACGAGTGGAGATCGCCCCGCAGGACAAGATCGGTGAGCATCGGCAGCAGGTCGACCGGATCCTACGAGATATCGGCTTCCCAGAAGCCCTCGTCACTGACGAGAGCTCCTTTTCAGATTTCCCGCTCGATGACGCCGATTATAGGCGGTTGAGCTGTCAGTATGGTTTTGAGGTGGGGAGGCTCGATATTATAGCGGCCGTTGCGGAGCGACTCACGGCTCTGGGATTCTGAAATGTTGGGTGGAAAACCTGTGTGATGATGCCGAACCTCGCTGCTTCAGTGGACGGGCTTTAGGAAAGCCCGCCCCTGAGCAGCCCGTTAGCGATGGAGACCGACATCGAAGCATCATAGGAGAAATTTCTAAATCCGGAGACCCTAAAGCAGCATTTGCTTGCGGGAGGAATTTACCTTGCGGCTTACGAGATGTTCAAGCGGTCTTTGGTTGAGCGTCCGCGAGAGCTGTTTTGCGCAGGGTATAGTGACGGCAAAGATATTATCGACCCGAAGTATCGGGTCGAATTTCTCTCGCTAGGGACTGATGGGGGACGACCGAGGACTGATGGGGGACGACCGTTAATAATAAAATAACTTGTCAAGAAGGTCTATCGGCCGTATATAGTCCAGCATGCCTAGAGTAGCCCGCATAGATACACCCGGTCTATCACCGGAAAGGGAAGGCAGCGGGATCGGGTGATGGCTAGAGATATACTCTGCTATTGGTCTGCGACTGAATTGAGCATGTCGATAGTCGATATCGCGAGGAAGTTGGACCTGACACCCGCAGCGATAAGTTTCGCGGTTCAGAGAGGGGCAGAAATCGTCAAAGCAGAAAAATATCAAATAGAAAAATGAGAATATTTGACAATTTACAGTCGTCCCCAACGCCCGATTGAGAAGATATAGGTAAGAGGCTATCATGAGCATTATTAAGGTTGTTAAAAAGTACAAAATAACTGAACAGCCTAAGGATTTTTCATTTTGGCAATCAAAATCATATGAAGAGCGACTGGACGCATTAGAGCAAATCCGCAGAGAATACAACTCATGGAGATATAATGCTGAGCAAGGATTTCAGAGAATTTATAGAATTGTTAAACGAAAATAGCGTCAGATATTTGGTCGTTGGGGGATATGCAGTCGCATTCCACGGGCATCCACGTTATACAAAGGATCTCGATGTATGGGTGGAATTGTCTCCAGATAATGCGAATAAGATCATAGCCGCACTTAAGAAATTCGGTTTTGGATCATTAGGTCTCAAACCAGAGGACTTTCTTGAGATTGATCAAATAGTCCAGTTAGGCTATCCACCTAATCGGATTGATATCCTGACGACATTAAAAGATTTGAAATTCGAGGGTTGTTACAAAAAAAAAGTTGAGGTCGAAATTCAAGGTCTTCATATTAATTTTATTGATATTGAAAATCTAAAGAAAAACAAAAGGGCTACCGGGCGCCCACAGGATCTGGCTGATGCAGATAACCTGGAATCAACTGGAGGATGATTGCCAACAAAAGCTTGGAGTCAGACGCCTAATAACGTGCGGTTTTTGAAATTTAGTTGCTTTCTGATAGCAATTCTGTGATGGGGGACGACCGTTAATAATAAAATAACTTGACAAGAAGGTCTATCGGCCGTACATAGTCCAGCATGCCTAGAGTAGCCCGCATAGATACACCCGGTCTTTTGCACCATGTCATGATCAGGGGGATAGAACGCAGGAAAATATTCTATGACGATAAAGATCGCGAGGACTTGATCGATAGGCTGTCT
>Ga0209164_1001785_pt1 | contig 25688 bp, 25 predicted proteins | sample MTBNYHSulfiMetaG_FD_187458 | JGI IMG/M metagenome (GOLD analysis project Ga0209164, IMG submission 187458) | Enrichment culture microbial communities from rom New York Harbor, USA that are MTBE-degrading - MTBE-NYH (New York Harbor Sulfidogenic)... | ecosystem: Environmental > Aquatic > Marine >... | reverse complement strand
TTTCAGTATTGATGCATTCGCAAAAAGTCAAAATCTCGCGCAAAGACGCAAAGCACGCAAAGATATCTTTAATATTTTAAATAGATTAGCTCCGTGTTCTCTGAGAGCTTTGTGAGAGATATCACTTTTTACGAGACCATCAGTATTCAGCGCTTGCCCTTGTCTTTCCTGAACCCTGAACACGGAAGCCTCCTGCCATTAACCCCATTTCTTGGTTTTCCTGACAGAAGCCCTGGAAATAAAGGCCTAACGCCGGGGGCGGTTCACCTCCTTTCTGTTCTTGGATGCTTATCCATTCAGCCTGAGACTTCATCTTTCAGGATGAATAAAAGGGTGATGGTTGAAAAGGTTACATAAGGCTTCAGTGTTCAGTGTTCGGGTTTCAGAGCCTGCTGGGCCGTCCCTCCATTCCGCTGAAACCCGAAACCTCACGATGTATATGAGCCTTCGTCAGGCAACCCCTGAAATAACGGAACACTCACACCCTTTCCACGAACGCTTTTCCCAGAAGCCCTTCGGGGCGGACCAGGAGCACTGCAATGATAATCAGAAAGGCGAGCGTGTTCTTGAATGCAATGGACACGTAGCCGCCGGCCAGGGCCTCGGAAATCCCAAGGATGAGCCCGCCCACAATCGCCCCGGGCAGGCTGTTCAACCCGCCCAGAATAGCCGCTGCGAATCCCTTCAAAAAGGGTTCAAGCATATAAAAAGGGTCCAGAAGGAGCAGCGGAGCCAGGAAGAGCCCGGCAATGACGCCCAGCAGGGCGGCCGTACCCCAGCTGAAGGCCAAAATCTTGCGGGTGGGGATTCCCAGGGTCTGGGCGCTGGTAAGGTTTTCAGAAGTAGCCCGCATGGCCAGGCCCAAGCGCGTTTTCTGGACCAGCAGGTAAAAGAGGAAACTGGCCAGTAGGGCGATCCCCAGAATTCCGAGACTCAGTTGGCTGATTACAATGCCTCCGACGCCATAGATTACCGTATCTGAGAGCGGAAAAGGAAAGGGCTGGGGCTCATGTCCCCCGAAATAGGCCACAAGGCTCTGAAGGATCAGCCCCAGGCCAAGGGTGAGGATGATTTGGCTCAATTGGTTGGCCTCCCGCCTTTGGGCCGGCACCAGGACACAGAAGTAAAAAAGAATGGCGACAAGCGCCCCGGAGAGGAGGGCCGCCCCAAAGGCCAGGGCAAAGGGAAGGCCGATTCCCAGCAAGGCAAATGCTACAAAGGCCCCGGCTGTGGTGATGTCACCGTGGGCGAAATTAAGGATTCGGGTTGAGCGATAGATCAGGGCGAGCCCCAGCGCGACCAGGGCATAAATGCTCCCGGTGGCCAGCCCCCCAATGGCGTATTGTAGAAACAGCGTCATCGGGCCCCCTTCCCGGAACGTCTGGTGAAAGACGTCAAAAAACGCTTAGCGATAAGGCCAATTTCGAAAATAGAGCCTCATCTTAAACCATCGCCCATAGAGCCCCATGGGCTCAAAGATCAATACGAGGATGATCGTTACACCGAATATGGCGGGTACCATCTCCTTGTAGGCGCTGAAAACCTGGGGGACCAGAATCACGAATGCCGCCCCCATGATGGATCCTTCCACAGCAGCGAGGCCGCCGATGATCACCGCTACGAAGATGGTAATGGATTCTGAAAAAGTGAACATGTTGGGCTCGAGATACCCTAAAAAGAGGCCGTAAAGACCTCCCATGATCCCCATGTAAAATGAGCTGGCTGCAAAGGAAATAAGCTTGTATCGGGTAAGGCTCACCCCGATGATCTCTGCGGCAATCTCATTGTCCCGAATGGCTACAAAGGCCCGGCCCATAAAAGACGATATGATATTGTAGGTGAGCAGCGTAAAAAGGGCGGCGAACAGGAAATTGAAGTAGTAATTGAACCGGGTTTCGGACAGTCCGAACGGGGGTGTGATCTTGGGGACGATGAGCCCCATTCGACCTCCGGAAAGCCATTCGAAATTCACAAACACCTGGTAGACGGCTATTCCGAAGCCCATGGTCGCAATGGCCAAGTACGGCCCTTTCAGACGGAGTGACGGAAAGCCCACCAGTGCCCCGAAGATGCCCGCTACGATTCCTGCGCAAAGGAGGCAAGGCGGCCAAGGGATCCCCATTCTGACCAGGTGCCCGAAGGTAAAGGCACCGATGGCCAGAAACCCTGCTTGGCCAAAGGAGATTTGCCCTGTAACCCCGATGAGAAGGTTCTGCCCAAGTACCCCGATGGCGTAAATGTATATCAAGGCAGCAGTGTGCGTCACATATTCGGGGGCATACCAGGGGAGACCCAGGAGGAACACCAGCAGTACGGCCACACAGAAGCGCGTCCATGGCTTGCGGATCAGTTTGAGTTCTTGTCTATAGCTCTTAACGAGATCCATGCCTTCCTATTCCCGGTAGAGTTGTTCGATGAGATGGGCATATCGCTTTTCGACAAAACGGCGTTTGACCTTCTTTGTGGGAGTCACATCGCCGTCTTCCTCATAGAACCGTCTGGGTAGCAGGGCGAATTTCTTGATGGTTTCTGCACCGGCAAGGGTCTTGTTCACCGTGGCAACTTCCCTTTCGATGAGTCTTCGAATATCGGGATTCTGTGTCAGGTCCGCAAATGTGGTATAGGGGATTCGGTTGTCCTGGGCATATTTGGTGACATTCTCTTCATCGATGAGGATGAGGGCCACGAGGTATTTCCTCCCGTCACCGATCACCACGGCATCCTGGATATGGGGGCTGAATTTTAACTTGTTTTCCATATGGGACGGCGTGATGTTCTTCCCTCCCGCTGTGATGAGGATGTCCTTTTTGCGGTCGAGAATCTTGAGAAAGCCATCCTCCATGACGCCGACATCCCCTGTATAGAGCCAGCCGTCTTGAATGGTCTCGGCCGTGAGCTGGGGTTCCTTGTGATACCCCTTGAAGACGCCGGGACCTTTGACCAGGATTTCTCCATCCTGGGCGATCTTTACCACAAGACCGGGTATGGGCTCACCCACATAACCCAACCTGGGGTTGTCGGGCCTTGTAACGGTGATGATCCCGGTGGATTCGGTCTGGCCATACCCTTCCACCAAGGCGATTCCCAGCCCGTTAAAAAATTCAAACAGTTCGGGGGCGGCCGGCGCAGCACCGCAGAGCGCCCAGCGAATCCTCTCTAATCCGGACTGTCGCTTGAGGTGAAACAGGACCAGCCAGTAAAGCGGCCAGTAGACCATGCGCAACGGGATGGAGGTCCTTCCCCGCCGTCCGGCGCTGACGTAGTTCTGTGCAACCGCCATGGCCAGCCGGAAGAGGGCCTTTTTCAGGCAGGTTGAATCCGCCATCCGGAGTCTCATGGCAGAGGCCAATTTCTCCCATACCCTGGGTACGCTGCCAAAAAGGGTGGGGGATACCTCCCGAAGGTTCGCGGCCAAGGTGTCCAGGCTTTCCACAAAGTTGACCGTGAGCCCGGCATAGACCCCCATGAAAACGGAACTGAGGTTTTCCATGACATGGGAGAAGGGGAGATAACTGATCACTTCATCCGATGCATCCGCCGGGAGTACCGACATGAAGGCTTCTGTGACTGACAGGATGTTTCTGTGGGAGATCAAGGCGCCTTTTGGGGGACCGGTGGTTCCCGAGGTGTAAATGACCATGGCGGTGTCTTCAGGGTCAAGGGCCCCCATCCGTTCGTCCACGCGCTTGGGATAGGCATTCAGATAACGAATCCCCTCGTCCCGAAAGGCATCAAAGAGCATGATTTTTGGATGGGAGAACCCCCATAATCCCTTGCTGTTCCACACCACCACCTGGTTCAAGTTTGTTTCTTTAATAATTTCAAGTACCTTATCCAGCTGTTCCTCGTCTTGGACAAAAAGGATTCGAGCCTCGGTGTGGTTCAGGACGTAGTGGATTCCATTGGATGCGGAGGTCGGATAGATTCCGCATGTGATACAGCCGATGGTCATGGCGCCCAGGTGGCAAAAAAGCCATTCAGGGCGGTTGTCTCCCAAGATGCCAATGAAATCGCCGCGCTCGGCCCCCAGGGAGAGCATCCCGGCTGCCGTTTCTCTGACCTTCTGTCCATACTCCCGCCAGGTAAAGCTTTTCCAGACGCCGTATTCCTTGTGCCTGAGTGCTTCCTTCTCTTTCTGGTTTTCCACCTGTCGAAAGAAGAGGGCGGGAAAGGTCACGGCAGCGCTCCCCATCACCACGTCCTCCGTTTCTTATAGAGCCGCCACCCCTTTGGGGAGGCGGTTTCGGCCCCGAGTCCCAGGTAAAGCGCCTGAACATCCTCGTTGGCTTGCAACGCTTGGGCGCTTCCCTCCAGGACAATGCGGCCTGATTCCATGACGTAGCCGAAAGTGGCGATGCCAAGAGCCATCTTGGCGTTTTGCTCCACCAGCAGGATGGTGGTGCCCGCCTTGCTGATTTGTGAAAGGGCGGTGTAGACCTGTTGGCCGATCTTGGGCGCAAGTCCCAGGGAAGGTTCATCCAACATGAGGAGCTTGGGCTGGCGCAGTATGGCCCTGGCAATGGTCAGCATCTGCTGCTCCCCGCCGCTGAGGGTCTCTGACTGCTGAACGGATCGGGCCTTCAGGATGGGAAACAGCTCATAAACGAAGGTCATATCCCGTTGAATGCCGGCATCCTTCCGGCCCCAGCAGCCAAGCTCCAGGTTCTCCCGCACGGTCAGCTCTCGAAAGAGGCCTCGATCCTCGGGGACATAGACGATCCCCAGGGAAGCGATGCGCTCCGGTGCCAATCGATGAATCCGTTTACCTTCAAATAAAATGGTCCCCTTTTTGGGCTGGTCTTTGAGGAGTCCCGCAACGGTCTTCAACAGGGTGGTCTTGCCTGCCCCGTTGGGGCCCAGGACGGCAAAAACCTCTTTGGCCTTGATTTCCAGGGACAGGCCGTGGACGGCACAGACGCGGTCGTAGTAGAGGGTTTCGATACTGCCAATCTTGAGCAGAGGCGTCATCTTATGATTCCCCTTTTTCCTCTCCCAGGTAGGCCTTGATCACCCTGGGATTCCGCTGGACCTGCTCAGGCGTTCCCTGGGCGATTTGGATCCCGTAGTCGATGGCCACCATGCGGTCGGCGAGCCTGGATGCGATTTTGAGATCGTGTTCCACAAGAAGAATGGCGGTCTTGTACCGGCCCCGAATTTCGGTGATATGATAGGCGGTCTCCTCCTTTTCTTCGGGTGTCAGGCCCGCGATGGGTTCGTCCAACAAAAGCAGCTCGGGCGCCATGGCCAGGGCACGGCCGATCTCAACCCGCTTTTGGATGCCGTAGGGGCAATCGGATACCGGAGCCTGTCGATAGGCCTGAAGGTCCAGGAATTCAATGATTTCTTCCACGATCCGCCGGTGCCGAAGTTCTTCTTTGCGCAGCCTGAAAAAAGCGGAGATGGGATTTTTCCTGAATTTAATGTGTCTTCCCAGCAAGAGGTTTTCGAGGACCGACATGTGGAGAAAGAGGCGAAGGTTCTGAAAGGTGCGGGCCACGCCCCTCAGGGCGATGGAAGCGGGAGAAAGTTCACCCAGGTCCGTACCCTCAAAAAAGATTTTTCCGGAATCGGGGTGGTAGACGCCGGATACGCAGTTGAACAGGGTGGTCTTGCCGGAACCGTTGGGACCGATAATGGCCAGGATCTCCTCCTTTTCCATATTGAGATCGATATCCGAGAGGGCCTGAATGCCGCCGAAACTGATGGCCAGTTTTTCAATGGCTAATAACGTCATGAGGGTTTCACAGGCCTCGGAGTTGTCCAATGCCATGGAGGCGTCTGATTCGGTCTCAGGCGCAACGGAGTTGTCCGTTGGTGACATTGCGCGTCTTTGCCTATGGAAAGCAAGAAATATGCCGCTGTTTTCCGGGGTCATCCATTGCGAAAGGAAGGGCTTGAATTACGGGCGAATCGAAAGATCTCCCCTTCATCGAGTTCCGTAATGATGGAGACGGCGGCGATAGAAGAAGGCCATATGCTGTTTTTCGATGAACCATATATTGTTCAATACAGGACGTGCTGACATAAGAAGGCCTTTTTTCAAGGCACCCTGCCCCATTCAGACCTGTTGGCATGCTTTTGGCAGGCACCTTTGACGGGGAAGGGTGTCACCGAATCACCGGCAAATGGATTTGCCGCTGAAATATGGGTGGTGACGGTGAGGCGTAGAATTGCCGAAGACGTCATATGAGGGGCTCCTCAGAACAGAATTCAATTTGAGGTATCATATCAGCCTTCTGAAAACACGAATCAAGCCCCCTTGCCGGATCCGAGGTGCTCTCACAGGGCTGACATCTTAAATTTTGATGTTTTTTTACGAACGGTTCAATCTTGGAGGAGGTCAAAAATGGATGCAAATGATGTGGTCGTTGTATCGGCGGTTCGCAGTGCCATCGGGACCTACGGCGGTCAATTCAGGGAGACTAGGAACGTCCCACTGGGGGTTCCGGTCATGAGGGAAGCCATTCGAAGGGCCGGCATCGATCCGGCGATGATCGATGATGTGGGCTGGGGGTGCTGCTACCAGCGAGCCGAAAACGAAGTGAATGTGGCGCGTGTAACGGCCATTGAGGCAGGGGTGCCGGTGGAGGTCCCTGCATTTACCGTGATGCGGGTGTGCACGTCATCCATGTGGGCTGTGGCGCAGGGGTTCATGGCCATTCGACAGGGTTACAACGACATCTTCCTGACCGGCGGCGTTGAGAGTATGAGCACGGTTCCCTATACCCTCGACGCCCTTCGGTGGGGGGCCCGGATGAACACTGTCCCGGTGCGGGATATGATGTGGGACGGTGTCACGGCTATCGGGGTAGGCCCTGCCATGGGACTCACTGCTGAAAATCTGGCCGAGAAGTACAACATCAGCCGGGAATCCCAGGATCAATTGGCCTATGAAAGCCATATGAAGGCCGTCGCCGCCATCAGGGAAGGACGGTTTAAGGAAGAAATCGTGCCTGTTGAAATTCCCGGACGGAAAGGCGAAACCGTTACGGTGGACACGGATGAACATCCGAGGCCGGATACCACCATCGAGAAGCTTGCCAGGCTGAAACCCACATTTAAGAAGGGGGGCACGGTCACCGCGGGCAACGCGTCAGGGATCAACGATGCAGCGGCCGCCATGGTGATCATGCGCAAATCAAAGGCGGACGAATTGCATATTCGGCCCATGGCCCGAGTGGTGGATTTCAGCGTGGTGGGAGTGGATCCCGATACCATGGGTTGGGGTCCTGTGCCGGCCACTCAAAAACTCCTTCAGAGAACCGGTCTTACGCTTGGGGACATGGGGCTGATTGAGATCAATGAGGCGTTTGCAGCACAATACCTGGCCTGTGAGATGGGACTTGGCCTTGCGCCGAGAAGGGATATCATCAATGTGAACGGCAGCGGCATCTCCCTGGGGCACCCTGTGGGTGCCACCGGGTGCCGTATGTTGACCACATTGCTCTATGAAATGAGACGGCGCAATGTCCAGTACGGCCTTGCTACCCTCTGCGGAGGAGGTGGACTGGGAATGGCCATGATCATCGAATTGCCATGAATGCATCACCTGTCTCTGGTATGATAGATAATTGACCGGCCCGGGAAATGGGCGGTTTGCCCGGATGGCAGGTTCCGATCCATAATCCAACAGAGACATCTCTTTAGAAATGACGCGGCCCGTTGCGGCACGACTTGGCCCCGATGTTCCATTTGAGTCAGACAACATGATGCATTCGGGCTTTTCTTTTGACAGCGGTCCGGTCTTCTCATACACTACCTCTAATTTCGAATCTTTGTCCGCAATCCCGCCTTGCGGGACAAGAAGCGAAAATACTTTGTTGGATGAAACCCATTATGATTCGTTAGATATCCAGGTTTCCCAGCTTGGGCGGGATATAGGACAGGTTTCGGGTTTCAGGTTTCAGGTGTTGATTCTTCCTGAAACCTGAACGCTGATCACTGGCCACTTTGGTTGCGGCCCTTAGGCCGCCTTAGGGAATCCCGGTCTATCGTGGTACAGAGCGGGCCCCGCGCGGTATCCACCATGCCCTGATCAGCCGCAGGGTACAAACGTGTTGAACCTGACAAACCCAACTGACCCAATAAACCCAACTAACCCAATGAACCCAATGAACCCAGCAACCCTCCAACCATCCGAGGACGCCCATCATGACCGAATCACTCTCATTGGCAGGATGCTTCCCCCCTATCCCCACGCCGTTTGATGACCGGGGGAGGGTGGACCCCGATCATCTGGCGCTCAATCTTGAGAAATGGCAGAAGACCCCTTTAAACGGGATGGTTGTTCTCGGTTCCAACGGCGAGGCGGCCCTCCTCAAGACAGAGGAGAAACTCGAGATATGGAAGACAGCGGGGCAGGTCATCGGCCCAGGCCGCCTCTTTATCGCAGGCACCGGGTGCGACGCCACGGGAGAGACCGTTGAGCTGACGGAGAGTGCCGCCCGGTCAGGGGCCCATGCAGCCATGGTCGTTACCCCGTACTATTACAAGTCGAGAATGGACCACCGTGCGTTAATGACCCATTACACGGCCATTGCAGACCGGTCGCCGATCCCGATTATTTTATACAATGTCCCCGCTTTCACCGGCATTGACCTCAATGCCGACACGATTGTCGAGCTTGCCCGGCACCCCAACATCATCGGGCTCAAGGAAAGTTCCGGCAATGTCGTCAAGATGGGCGAGGTGGTGTTCCGGAGCGCGGATGCCTTTCAGGTACTGGCAGGATCGGGGAGCTTCCTCCTCCCGGCCCTGGCAGTCGGCGCGGTGGGAGGGGTCATGGCCCTTGCGGCTGTTGCGCCCCATGCCCTGGCTGAAATTGTGCAGGCTTTTCAGAAAAATGATATGACACATGCCCGCGACATGCAGCTTAGCCTCATCGCGGCCAATGCCGCGGTCACCAGCCGGTTCGGGATCCCGGGACTCAAGGCCGCGTTGGATCGAATCGGCATGTACGGCGGACCGGTGCGGCCCCCGTTGCGTCCCCTCGACAAGGATCAGGAGGCAGCGCTCGACAGAATTATGAGGGAGGCCGGGCTCCTGGAATAGAACTTTTTTCCAATCCCGCCTTGCGGGACAGGACGCGGAGAGGGTTTTGGTGAGACAAAAACCGAAGATTTTTTGATGTCCAAGATCCCGTCTTTACCGGGACTGAAACCCGAATCCCGCTTATGGCGGACCGCTCATTGGGTTGCGGCCGTTAGGCCGCCCGGTTAATCCGGTCGGATTTCTGATGACAACGCTCCTGATAATGGGGGGTTCTTATTTTGAGAGGTGGTTATGAAGGATTTTATGGAGCCCGGGAGTGTGGCCCTGATCGGGATCAGTCGAAAAACCGGGCCGGGGAGCTTCAACCTCATGGAAAACATGATCCGGTTCGGGTTTTCCGGCAAGATCTACCCAGTCAATCCCGGCAGCAGCGAGATCCTCGGCAGAAAGGCCTACCCGAATATCAGGGAGGTAAGAAAACAGGTCGATCTGGCGGTCATCAGTACGCCCCGGGAAACCACCCTGAGCATCCTTTCGGACTGCGTGGCAGCGGGCGTCAAAGCGGCGATCGTGGTGAATCAGGGCTTTGCGGATGCGGACAGCCTCGGAAAGTCGATTCAGAAGGAGATGACAGAGATCGCAAAAAGGGACGGGATGAGAATCCTCGGGCCCAATACGCTCGGCGTGATCAATAATTATAACGGATTCACCACCTCCTTCATGCCGATTACAAAGGAGCAGGTTCCCATCGGTCTCATCTGCCAGTCCGGGATCTTTTTTGTAGGGGCACGGGAATTCAGCATGAACATCGGGAAGGGGATTGATCTGGGCAATGCCTGCGATATCGGCTTTTACGAAGCATTGGAATATCTGGGAGAGGATCCGGATATCCGGATTGTTGCCGTCCATATGGAAGGGGTCCATGAGGGAAAGGAATTCCTTGAATTAGTTGGAAGAATCGTCAGGGAAAAGCCGGTTGTCATTCACAAGACCGGGAGCAGTGAACAGGGCGCCAGGGCTGCCGTCTCTCACAGCGGCAGCATGGCGGGCAACTACAACATTTGCAGTGCGGCCCTGAAACAGTGCGGCGTCACCTTCCTGGAAGAGGATGGCCAGATGATTCATGCCGTAAAGACGCTCTTCCATCTCCCGCCCATGAAAGGCGACCGGGTGGCTGTCATTACGTTCAGCGGTGCAGCAGGGATCATGGTTACGGATGCGCTGGCGCGATACGGGCTCAGGCTTGCGCCCGTTTCCCCTGAGACCATTGAAACCGTGGCCAATCTCTCACCCGGATGGATGCCCCTCGGAAATCCACTGGATATATGGCCTGCGGCCATGCTGAACGGAACGGAGACGGCCTATGCCGCTGCGCTCAGGGCTGTCCTGAGGGATCCGCATGTGGACGGGGTGATCTGTGTGGCCATCGGCCCCAAGGTCCCCGAATTCGCCTTCCTGAATGTTTCCGATGCGCTCAAGGAGGTGGCCGAAGACCTGCCGGACAAACCGATAGCCGCCTGGCTTTACGGGCCCAATCCGGTCGAGATCGGGGAACGATTTGAATCCAGCCGGAGGATCATGGTCTATCCCACTCTTGAAATCGCTGCATGGTCGTTGTCGCTTCTCAAGGACAGGTACGGCGTCCTGATGAAATCTTAGACGGTCTGATGAGATTATCGAGAATATTTCTGATGATTCCTTGATAACTTGAGAGTCCAAAGTACTCTCGTCATGTCCCGCCCTCGGCGGGAATCCGGCATCCAGAGCATTTAACCTTCGGAAATAATACTGGATTCCGGCTTTCGCCGGAATGACGTCGTGGAATATATTAATCTAATATATCGATATGTTAAGAGAACTTTGGACTTTAGAGCTCGATAAGCCGGGCCATGAGAAACCCGGATCTTCTCCCTGCATTTTAAAACAGCGCGTAGATAAAAGGCGCGACGCTGCTGCTTTCTGTAAAAACAATCAGTGCCCCGAAAAGGAGCAGCACCAGCACAATCGGCAGGAGCCAGTATCGCTTCCTGAATTTCAGAAATTCCCAGAACTCACTGATAATGGATTGATTCGGCATCGTTTCTCCTCAAATCGCGCACCCGGAGGGCCGGCCATGCATCTTCCCGCAAATCATTTCCCCATATTTTGCTATAACCGTGCGAACTGAATCAACCCAAAAAACTCTGTAAACCCCATAACGCTCAATATCGTTTCAAAAACCGCTCCTTTGGCTGTGCCTTCTCATCCCGGGCGACCCAGTAGGAATCCGCGTCCCTGTCAGGTTTCACCGGAACCGGCGCCCCTCCAAAGATTCTCTTCAACATGGCCGAAGGGGTGATCACCAGGTAATAGGCCAGTGTCAGGACCGCGATGGTTATGACCTTTCCGATGAAACGGGCAATGGTCAGCCATCCCGCATAGACGGGTCTCAATGGACCGGGGAACAGGATAAACCCGAGCCCTGTGATGGACAGGGACCCGAATAGACAAATAGGAACGACCTTGCCTGTCCGGAGCCCCAGGGCGCAGAGGCAGCCGAAAAAAAGGAAGGCAATGATGCCGAATTTCCGAATCTTCCGCCTTTCAGTCCAGTTCGAGTTCACTGCGCCAGTCTTTCCCTTCTTTCCAGACGGGTTGTTCTTCTTTATAGAGGATGCAGTTTTCGAGGACCAGTGCATCCATTTCCGTCCGCATAAAGCATTGGTACGCATCCCTGGGCGTACAGACGATCGGCTCGCCGCGCACGTTGAAGCTGGTATTGACAATGACGCCGCAGCCGGTCAATTTCTCAAACTCGGAAACGACCGCATGATAATCCGGCTTATCGACATCATTTACCGTCTGAATCCGCGCCGAATAATCAAGGTGTGTGACGGCCGGTATGTCGCTTCTCCTGGCCTTCAGGCGTTCCAGCATCGGCATGCCGTCTCCGGAGGACTGCGGAAGCCGGCGGACCTCCTGCACATAGGCAACCAGGAGCATGTAGGGACTCGGGGTGTCCATGTCAAAATACTCGGATGCCTTTTCTTCCAGGACGCTCGGGGCAAACGGCCTGAAGGATTCCCGGTATTTGATCTTGAGGTTCATGAGAGATTGCGTGTCCCCCCGCCTGGGATCCCCGAGGATGCTTCTCGCCCCCAATGCCCTCGGTCCGAACTCCATTCTGCCTGCCAGGTACCCCACAATCCTGCCTTCAGCGATCAAGCCTGCAATAATCTTTGCCCTCCTGCCAATCTCCAAGCGATGAAACGGGTAACCGCTTCTGTCAAGAAAGGCCATGATCTCCTCATCGGAAAAGGAAGGCCCGAGATAGGACCCTTTTTGACCGTCGTGACCTTTCGGATGAATCCGCTCGTTCTCCAGATAACGATGCCAGACCGAGAGGGCCGCACCGAGGGCCCCTCCGGCATCTCCCGCAGCAGGCTGGATCCAGATATCTTCAAAAGGGCCTTCCCGCAGCACACGGCCGTTCGCAACGCAGTTGAGGGCAACGCCTCCTGCAAGGCAGAGATTTTTTTGAGATGTTTCATCGTGGACGGTCCTGACCATCCTGAGCACAATCTCTTCGGTCACGGCCTGGATGCTCGCCGCAATGTCCATTTCCCTTTGGGTAATCTCGGTCTCAGGCATTCGGGGAGGGCCGCCGAAGAGCCTTGAAAAGCGCCGGCCTGTCATGCGAAGGCCGCCCAGGAAGTTGAAATAGGAGAGATTGAGCCTGATCGAGCCATCCGCCTTTACGTCTACCAATTCCGATAGGATACGGTCCTTGTAGCGGGGAACCCCGTAAGGGGCCAGGCCCATGAGCTTGTATTCCCCGGAATTAACCCTGAAACCGGTAAAATAGGTAAAGGCGGAGTACAGGAGCCCAAGGGAATCCGGGAAGTGCAGCTCCTTGAGGAGCGTCATCTCACGCCCCTTTCCGAACCCGTAGCTTGCCGTGGCCCACTCACCGACACCATCGATCGTCAGGATGGCGGCCTCCTCGAAAGGGGAGGGATAGAACGCGGACGCCGCGTGGGCCTCGTGATGCTCGGTAAAAAGGACATCACCCTCATACCCGATTTCGTTCTGAATAACCTTCGGCATATGGAGCTTCCGCCCGAGCCACAGGGGCATCGCCTCAAGCCATGACCTGAGCCCTTTGGGCGCAACCGTCAAGTAGCTCATGAGAAGGCGTTCAAACGTGAGGAAGGGTTTGTCATAGAAAACCACATAGTCCAGGGCCCGGGGTTCTATCCCGCCTTCTTTGAGACAGTAGGCAACTGCGTTTTTCGGGAATCTTGGATCGTGCTTCTTTCTTGAAAAGCGCTCCTCCTGGGCAGCCGCCAGTATATTCCCGTCACGCACGAGACATGCTGCACTGTCGTGATAAAAACAGGAAATGCCCAGGATATCCATCGGTCGTCGCCCGTCCTGTTACAACATTTCGAAACGGATAGCTGTTTTCATTGCCTTTGAGACATTCTTGTTGATGTTGACCGCGACCATCTTTCGATAGTCTTTCAAAAGGAACTGATGGGTCAGCATATCCTCTACATGGATTCGGCCTTCCTCATCATATCCGGCGCCATGCATGAATCACAGCAGGGCGCCTGGAACTCTCCATAAATCCATACTACATCATCGGGCGCCGGACCAAAAGATTTTTCTCCATGGGGTACCATCTGAATTGTAGGGTATGAGCCCGGATCCATGCTCCGAATCATGGCTCACCCATGACCCGCAGCCCACGTTGATGCGCTGTTTCGCGAAAAAGTCGGCGCAACCTATTCGCACGGACAAAAAAACCTGATGGAATTCCTTGACGTCATCTGACGTCCTCCGCTATGCCTATCAGGGTGTGAACATGATCGACTCGCGAATATTGAAGAACCCTGCGGTCCCGCTTAAGCAGCAGGGCCGGGAATCTCCCGGATTTAAGGAGAAGCCTTTACATTTTAAGTTCGCTCGCTAATTCCGCTGCGGGACCGCAAGCAACGGAGAACGCACTCGCTGTGAATTTTCATAAAACCCAGAATAAGGGGTGGACATCATGATAGATCGTATAACAGCAAACCTGCATATACTTGGTGGAAAACCGATTATCCGTGGGACGCGTATTTCGGTAGAATTTGTTCTCGATCTCTTGGCTTCTGATGTCCCTGAGCAAGAAATCCTTGAAGATCATCCGCATCTGACTAAGGAGGATATTCAAGCATGTCTCCGATACGCCGCGCGTTCCTGTAAAAACGAGATTTATGTGGAATTGGATTCGGCTGCTGCATGAAACTTGATGCATTCGCAAAAAGTCAAAATCTCGCGCAAAGACGCAAAGCACGCAAAGATATCTTTAATATTTTAAATAGATTAGCTCCGTGTTCTCTGAGAGCTTTGTGAGAGATATCACTTTTTACGAGACCATCAAACTTAGATCCATCAAAATTCTTGCGGACGAAAATATCTCACCGAAAGTGGTGAGAGCTCTTCGGAGCTTGGGACTGGATGTGCTTGATGGCAAGGAGCAACACTAATATGGAAAAGATGATCGAGAGCTCCTGGATATCGCCTATCGCGACCAGCGTTTTGTCCTTACCCACGATTCTGATTTCGGAACATTGGCCGTCAATGAAGGGAAATCATATCATGGCATCCTGTATTTGCGCCTCCGAGATCTGAAAGGCGCCAATGTCATCGGGCTCTGCGAACGGGTACTTCGCAAGGATCTGGATGTTTTTCCTGGTACAATTGTGATGCATTCGTAAAAAGGAAAAATCTCGCGCAAAGACGCAAAGCTCGCAAAGATAGATACAATAATTTTAATATGTTATCTCTGTGTTCTCTGAGGGCTCTGTGAGAAAACTGACTTTTTACGAGACCATCAATTGTGATGCATTCGTAAAAAGTCGTCACCCCGTTGAATCCCGCCAAGCGGCGGGACGGGGTCCAGAGGTTTTATAAGTGCTTGAGAATACTGGATTCCGGCTTTCGCCGGAATGTCGGGAGGCAATCCTTCATTCTGACCCTGTAGATTTCCAGATCCACAACCAGACCTACGGAACACCTCCCACAAATGCAATTTCTTGGTTGACCCGAAACTTTCCTTGATTATAATCGGGTTGACCCAAAAATTCACTTTTTCTTTGAACGGATTGGTAAATCATGAAACGATATTCAATGCAGCAAATCATTGATGATTTGCAAAGGAAAATGGTATTTGTCGGGGGCCCGAGGCAGGTGGGCAAGACGACCCTGGCTTTCTCCATTCTTAAAGGAGATGAAACCCATCCCGGGTATTTGAACTGGGACTATTATGAGGATAAAAAGGATATCCTACAAGGGAAACTCCCTCCCAACCAGCCCCTCATCGTCCTGGACGAAATCCATAAATACAAAGAATGGCGGAATCTGGTCAAAGGCCTTTACGACAAACGGAAATCCGCCACCTCCTTTCTCATCACCGGATCAGCCAGGCTTGATTACTATCGAAAAGGCGGGGATTCGCTTCAGGGGCGGTATCACTATCACCGGTTGCACCCCTTTTCCCTATGCGAAATCAGCGCAACACCGAATCAAGCCGATCTTGATTCCCTGCGTCAATTCGGCGGGTTTCCCGAGCCGTTTCTGAGCCAATCCGACACCGGGTGGAAAAGGTGGCAGAGGGAGCGGCTTACGAGAGTCGTGAAGGAGGATCTCGTAACCCTTGAGCAGGTAAAGGAGGTGAGTCAGTTAGAGGTCCTTTCAATTTTATTGCAGGAAAAGGTGGGATCGCTGCTGTCCATCAATTCACTGCGGGAGGACCTTTCTGCATCCCACGAGGCAGTGGCCCGGTGGGTGAAAATCTTCGAAAATCTCTATTATTGCTTCCTGCTGACGCCCTATGGCGCTGGAAGAATTCAGGCGCTCAAAAAGGATCGGAAGCTCTATATGTGGGACTGGTCTATCTGTAAATCGCCCGGCGCCCGCTTCGAAAACTTGGTAGCGGCCAATCTCCTGAAGTACTGCCATTTCATTGAGGACACCCGGGGAGACGATATGACCCTCTGCTATTTGCGGGACAGGAACAAACGAGAGGTCGATTTTGTCGTTTTGCAGAACAGAAGGCCGCTATTTGCGGTGGAAAGCAAGACCGGCGACAGAGATGTCAGCAAACACATTTCCTATTTTGCCTCAAGAACTGAGATCCCTGCCTTCTTTCAGGTGCATCAGGGTGCCAGAGATTATGAGGTGTATGACAGCAGAACAAGGGTGCTCCCGTTTACGAGGTTTGCAGCCGAGATCTTAAAGATCTGATACTGTGCGACCGGTTCCGTTGCGCCCGACGGCTCCTACCGCGGCGGCGGTGGGCGTGCCGAAAAGCTCAGACTTGTCGTAAAACCGGGCCGACGCTCGGATCGCCCTGATGTTATTGAAGGGGATTGTCGAATGGCTTGAGAGCCGGACCGATATATAAGGCTGCAAGGGGGGGTGAAGAAGTTGACCTCTGGCACGGAGACCATCCTGTGCAGAAGGTTCAAGGGGCCAATCAACGGAGACGATTCGAGGTTGACAAGAGAAAGCGATTTCCCTTGACTTTCAGATTATTTTGAATATGATTTTCTACGATTAATCTGAAACCTTTGCCTCGTTCCTCTAACCTTGAGCTTTCAGCTTCAGGACATGGGCCATCACCTCAAATTCTGCCTACGTATCTCCCGGCAGGCGATATCTCACCTGTCGGGAGGAAATTCTTCATTAATAAACCCGTAGCGTTCAACACTCACAGCCATACACACAAGACCCTGGCAATCCCGCAACAAACGTGCGAACCCGATTCATGGGCACGGCCCGGATCAACGCCGGAAATCCAACGACCCAACCTCACATGGCAAGACTTGAACTTTCCCCTGTATAACACAACCTCCTGAATCCATAAATGAAGGTCCATCATGGCCAGGCCACGGTCAACGGCAAACGCGACACCTTTTGCAAAAAAATGAAAAAAACGTCAAAAAGGCATTTTTTTTGCTCAGGTTTGACCGGATCTGACAACCTAATTAGGTTATCGAATTAGTTATTATATCAATATCTTATATCATTTTTTGAGCATTATCAAAACAGCCGTTCCAACCCAATATCCAACCTTCACAGTGGGACTCTCCCGATATCGGGAACAGCTTTTAGAATGAAGGCTGGCTCAAAAATGAGCCACCCCCCACAACCCCCCAATCTGACAACGAAATCCAGGAAAATCAAGATGAGAGATTGAGAAGGTCTTCGAGCTGAAAAAGTTGCAAATGCAACTCCTACTCTAACCCCCTATCCTGACAACGAAATCCCGAATAATCAAGATGAGAGATTGAGAAGGTCTGTGGAAGGTCTGGAGGCCCCTCTTGACACCAAACGTTAATACTTATCTGCGCCCTTAATGTAGCAGGTTACTATACATCCAAGGGCATTGCCGCCGTCGCTCGATGCCGCATTCCGAATTATCTTCAAAGCATCCCCAGCCAACGGTATCGGAGCCGTCAACCCCGATGTTGCCAGTCCGCTGCAACCCATGACCGCGCCGCGTGGATGATACGCCCTCACGGTCGCTGCAAGGCCGCTGCTGCTTTTGCAGAGAATGGCCCCGGTCGTGCTGCCCCGGCGGACCAGGAACATGCCGCTGGTATTCGCCACAAACGGGCTACTGGAAGGGCTATATTCAACCCGTTCAAGAATGCCCGTGTAATTTCTGGTGCTCGTGGCGACCCCAAAATTCGCGCTGGAAGCACTGTTGATTGTGAAAACCTCTTTTATCATAAACATATCTGCTCACCTTTCGATGTGTTTTTAAAAGAGGCCGGCGGTCCCCAACATGCGCGTGAATGGCCGCCGGCCCGTAACCGCGGATTGCCGACGCTGGGGTAGGAGCTCCCCGAATCCGCGAGATCACGTTTAAGTTGACGAAGTAGTCGCCAAGAATGCCTGGTAACCGGGATACCTGGATTCAAGAAGATACGTTATATGGCAAAAGTTCGTCGTCTGCGAGCTATTCCTCACTCCGAATGCTACCCAGGGTGTGCTTGTCGCGAGTACCGTCGGGTCAAGTTTTGCTACCAACTGAAACAGGCCCGTAGAGCTTGCATCAGTGTGAGAGCTGTAACTCGACGTTGCCGCAGTTAGCCGGTCATAAGCCATGCCGTCATTCTTGTACCAGTGAATGCCGGTGGTAATGGCCGCGACACCCGTTCCCGCGCTATCTTCTGCAGAATATGCTTCCGCCCGAATTGCTTTAGCCGTCGGTCTCGCAATGTCGATAATCGCCCACAAAGCGTGAGCATTTTTTAAATTTACCCAATCGCCGGTTGACGCGGTGTTCATCGTGGTCCCGGCCCTGGTGGCCTGTACTATATGAAGGCTCTCGCCTATTGTTACTGCCATGATTGCTACCTCATATGTTATGGAGGCCTCGAAAGGCCCCCTTTGATGTTTATCTCGCGTCCAGGGTCACAAAAGGACTTACCTGATTGCTACCATCCTCGAGGGTAAGCGGCTCATTCCACAATGGCTGGCCGTCGTGCCGCTCAATGATCTTTGCCACCACTTCATCGCTTTCGAAGTAACGGCTTTCATCAAGCGCAAACCTCATGCCAACCCGCAGGCCAATAATGTACTGGCTGAGGTCGCATAGGAGGATATCCCCCTTATCCCCCAGCTTTTCCGTTTTCTCGGTGAAAATGACCGGCCGGGAAAGCAGGGTGAACTTACCGTTGCTCTCATTGAGCGCCGGGTAAGGTCCGCCGCCGGTTCCAACTGGAATACCCAATTTCAAAAGCTGCTCGATCGTGGTGACGTGGCATATCCAGACAGCCCGGTTGAACGACCCAGGGAACAACTTTGACAGCATGCCCGCAAGGTTTGAGTAAGTAACCGTGTCGCCGCTCTGGTCGGCATCCTTCGCCTGGCTCAAGAGGCAGGCCGCGTTCAAAATGCCAAGCGGCTGACCCGCGCCGGAGCCTTTGAGGAAGAATTTATCCCTGTACCAGCCGAGCCCTTTTCCCATGACGTCAACTAGGCCGTTGCCGCCTTCCAGTTTGTCGTCAAGCAGTTCTCTTGACATCCTAATGAGGCCAGTCAACTTTTTGGTCTTAAGGTGAACTTCTCGCGCTTTCGGGTTGGCCTCGGTCAAGGAGCTGGTCTCGCCCTTATAGTAGCCGATGAAGCCGCCCATTAGATTTGAGCTGTGATCGCCAATCGTGTAGGCGGGGAGGTGGTACTCATTGAATTTCATGGGCTGGACAAACGCTCTCGGCATCACTATTTCATCCTCAAGTGACACCTGGTGGATCCTGGCCGCTGTTTCGTCGGGCACCCAAAATCCACCATCTGAGCCGATCCCTTCGATCATGGTCCTTGTTTCGAGGTCCGGGTGGTGTAAGCCCGAAGCCGCAGCGGAAAAATATCCAGTCCGTTTATCCTGCCATTTGTACCCGAGTCCGTCGCCGAATAGGGCGCGATAGGACTTGTCGTGTTCCGGCCCCTTTAATGTGAAGGGTGTTGTGTTCCTGGTTTCTTTTCTGTATCCGGCCGGATTAGGGTCCGGTCGTGTCGGTTCTTCCTTTGGTTTCATTAAGTTACTCCCTTGCTCGTAAAGATCAGCTTCGCGCATAAGCCGGAGGCCTGTTTCACGTTCGATCGCATCCGGTTCCCGGTGCTGCTTTTTTATTTTTATCATAAGTTCTTTGGCCTGTTGCCGTAGCATTTCGGCCATTTCGTGGTCTGGTTTCATAGTAAAACCTCTTCATTCGGTTCATGTTGTTTTCAGGCTTCCCATTGCATCAGCTTTGTTTTCACCTGTTCCGGGTTTCATTGGATTCCCGGGTTGAATTGACTCTTTAACATTGCGGAGCATTGGCTCCGTTACGTTATGCCGCCCCCTCGATCAAAGCATCCACAGTGGAGTTGGCACCCTCGAAATATCCCGGGTGCGGCCTCATCTGCTTTTTGAATGCTTCATTGTTTCGTATCCAAAAACCCAAAGCCTCCTGCACACTGTCAAACCCATATCGTTGTGCGGTGGCCTCATCGTCTGGGTGCAACAGGCCCCAGATGAAATAAGGGCCGGTTTCGGAGACCCGTTCCCGCAACTCTCTTGTCTTTATTCGTGGTTTAGCGGCCATTTTTAGTAAATTCCCCTTCCTTTTTTGAAGTTTGAGCCCGGTTTTTCCTGATCTGTCGTAAGGTCAAGGGCCTTGACCAAGCGGTTGAACAAGGCTAAACACTCCCTTTCAACCTTGAGTCCAGGGTGCGCCGTAAGCTTGCCGTGGACCTCAATATACTCGCCGTCGCGTTCCATTGCATTCCGTGCATTTTCAAGTCGATCCAGGCATATGCTGGCTTGTTCAAGCAGTTCTAAATCGTGCCGCTGGTCGATTAGCCAGTCGGCCATAATCCCCTTCCAAAAGTCCTTGCCCTTGATCCCTAACGTTCGTGGTGCGTTCACTGTTTACCTCCTGAAACTATTTCAAAAATCATGTACACAGAAAAAAGGCTGCCGCCCGGTCATCCGGCGTCAATCTGCGATGATTTGACCCGCCCTCCCCTGGTCTCTGTCTCTCGCCGCTCATGCCATTGGGCATCATGCCGTCCCCCAGGGTGCAGTACCCCCCCGTTGCTCAAAATCATTATCGTGGGCATATTGTCCATTTTGCTCTCATATACGCCAAAACGGGCGTTTTTGGCCCGAAGGGCGCTTTTTGACCTTTTCCAGTTTTTAGCGATTTCAAGTTTTCTCAATTTTGCCAAAACAGGCACCCCCACCTTTGAAAGACCCCCGTATTTTAAAATCGGCCTTTTTTGACTCTCTCTCTGGCCTTCTCGCTTTTGATCCGCCGAGCAAGTGCCAATCGGGTTTTCGCTCTCCGCCGCTCCGAGGGTTTCGGAAATGCCCTGATCTTCGCAAGGTGCTTGAGCGATCCGTTTCCTGACTGCGACGCCTACCCCGATCATACCGACCCCCGCTTGATAATTCCGTTACACATCGAACACTTAGCCTTGAGGATACGTTTCAAAATTTCGCGGCCCTTCTCTTCCATCCGGTCGTTTTCCGCGTTAATGCTTATGCTCTCCAGTCCACAAGGATTGCTGCTATAAACGATAATGATTGAATTCATGGTTCCCCCTTATTTTGCCCACCCCACCCCGCCCCCCGGAAAGGGACCAACCAAAACGGGGAGCACTCCAAAAGGTTTAACTACCTTTGAACCGTATAGCTTCTTCTAAAAAGTCATTTAAGCTCTCTTCTGTTTGGCATATCGCAATCGGTATAAAATCCGTGTGCGTTCCGTCGATAAAGATATGTCGGTTGAACTTGAGCATGTCGCCCACTGTGTGCGTGTGAAAGCACTTCTGAGTCGGTGACCATTCTGCGACATACCAGCCTGCGATGTTTCCCATTTTCCCCCCTTTTGCTTCCACAGGATGAGGAGTCCTTATAACGTTTCTGTGGAATAGTAGTTTTTTATAATTATTTTTACGGTTTATATTAAGGGACATAGTCTTTTTTTTAATGTCCCTTGTATCCCTTATGTCCCTTGTATCCCTTATGTCCCTTGTATCCCTTGCTCTCTGTGTCCCTTACTGTGTCCCTTACCCGGTTGAATAAAATCAACTACTTACACCCTTAAGGGATTAAGGGACACAAGAGTTACGATATATAGGGCCAAACCCATTTCCAGGCCGATTTCTCCCCATCCCTGTGGGATTGAATACCTAAGTCCTTCTTGACCGTTTTCAGTAGACTTCCTGAAAAACCTTGGCTCTCTCCTATCCGGTAGACTTCCGCAGCCGCCATTGTCTTCTGCTCGTTAAACAGTTTTATTAGGAACTCTTCAGCCCGGCCCTTTAGGCTCTCATCGCTTGGTGCAACGGGTTCCTGTATAATGATGTCGTTGCCCACCTTGAGAACTTCAAGTTCCCCGCCCATTGATGATATGTTGGCTTTCGCTGGTCTGATAACCCTCTTGAACTTACTCACAGGAAGCACTGATAGCACTCCCCGCACACTGGATGTCTTAGCAGTAGTTCCGACGGCCCGGTCTAACAGGTTGTCTTTATGTCCCTTGCCGTGATGATCAATGTAAACCAGCCCCGCCTTGTGCTTGTCGCAGACAATGCTGTTTATTGCGTGGATCACATCGCCGTTTTTGGGGTCGTTATCGTCAAGCCGACTCATGCCCCGTATGGAGTCAATGAAGACGATCAGAATGGGTCTCAGTTCGTCTAACAGGGTTTCCAGTTCCTTACGGTCCCCCTGGCGTATAAAATCCCATTTGAACGATTCATCCGCCCGCTGTGCTACCACAAACCGCGGGTCGTTCAATTTCTGCTCAACCATCTTCGCGACGGTGTCTTGAACGGCTCCTTCTGTTGCCAGCCAAACAATCATCCCCCCTGGGTGCTGCCTGAGTGTTTCCCGCGCCGCCCGTAAACAGATGGTCGTTTTTCCCATGCCTTCGCGGCCATTAACAATAACAGGCAGGCCGAAAGGAAAATGTTGCCGCCACACCCAGGAAACCTCTGAGTCGTATTGTGTCTTGAGTTGGTCCAAGCCTAAGCCCTTTGGTCCTTTAGATTGTTTACGTCCTTCTCCGTGCTTCTCAGTGCCTCCTGTGATTGCTTTCTCAATAGTCGCCTGTCCATAAGTCCTGCCGTCGCCGTAATGCTTCTTGTTCCACTTCTCCCTGTATAAGCCCGATGTTCGGAAAATCCTGTCCATCTGTGCCGGATCGTTCCCGGTCCAGAATGCAAGATGGTTACATAACGCCTGGTCTGCTTCCGACTGTGACGGATAACCCGTGATGTCCCCGTTAAGCAACTGAAGAACCTTGTCGCCATTGGATGAGCCGAGCATTCCGTCGATGAGGCGGTTATCGTCAAAAGTAGTGCTCCCCTCTGGTGTCGGTTTAGGTTTCTCCCGGCGCCGTTCTATTTTCTCCACAAGGTTGTTTAGTGCGTCTTGTGCTTCCCGTACTTCAGTCTGACTTCCATGTTTGCGCCCGGTAACAGTAAAGTATCTTAGACGGTCGTAAACCTCGACATGCTTCGTTTTCAATCCCCCGTTTGGCAGGGTCCCCCGGGTAAAGATTTTTAGCCCGGTTCCTGAAGGACTGATTTCCGTGTATGAGTTGAACTCTTTGACAAGCCTGTCGGCCCAGGGTGCTACCTGTCCCGATGTCGGGTCTAAACAGTTGTCGATGTCGATCCCACAGAAGGGGTCTGTCTCTGTGAATACGTAACCGATGCCGTCAAACCGGCCCAGGTTGTCGATTGCTTGTTGATAGGTCCCCCAGGTTCCAGGGTCGCTATGACTGGCCCTCTTGCCTGTCCCAGGGTCGTATGGAGGTTTTGTTCTCTTTCCGTCCCTGCCTTGCCATTTCCAACAAACCCATTGGTTGTGGTCTTTTAAATCTTGCGGTACTTCCCTGAATGCTTCCATCATTCGGTCCCTTTCGGTTAAGCTCTGGTTATGCTGTCGGTTGAATCTTGTGTGATTCCATGAACGTGTAAACGTCATCCAAGTCATACCTGACCGATCTTTTCAGCTTGACGTATGGAAGCCCCCGCCCCAGGCACCTATCATTCCTGAGTGTTTGAACTCCGATTCCTAAAATTTCCGCTGTGGTTCTTTCGTCGACGTACTTCTTGAGTCCCATGTCCGGTCCCTTTCCCGGCCCCAAAAACAAAAGGGCCGTAATCCTGGAAATACTTCTCCCAAAATTGCGACCCTTAAAGGGTTCTCATGCCCCTGACCACTCTCTCCCCCAAGAGTTGATATGGTCAAGGGTGCCTATTCGTGACGCTTGAAGCGCTCGCTATTTCTGCTCCCGATATCGGGAAGCGTTAATTGAACAACCTCTCTTTCGGTAATCCAAGGGTGACACAGATGCGGTCTTTCACATCCTCGCTGCCCTGGCCCAGGCGGATAACATTAGAAAGCAATGTCTCCGAAACCCCGGCCCGGATCGCGAGTTCCCGTTGTGTCATCCGTCTTTTCCAGAGTTCGTTTTTTAGGTTCAGGTTCATCATTTCGTTGCTCCGCAAAATAAGTTTTTCAGGTTTCGAGGTAAAAAAAATTGTCTCCCTCTATATATGGAAACTTTTTGAACCACATTCAGTTATTTCAATAAGTTGTGTCAATTTTTAGTTCAATCTCTTCATCTATGGTGATAGCTGTCACGCTTTATTGCGTAATCTTTCACAAATCTTTTTCAAGTAAGTTCTATCGATATTTAACTTTTTTGCTATTGTCTGTCTTGTGCGTATTCCGCTCGATCTCGGCCACTCATTCCGCTCCATTCCGGCCACCCATTACGCCCGATCCCGGCCATCTGTTACGGTTGATTCCGGCCACTCATTACGATCCATTGCGGCCACCCGTTACGGTCGTCCCGGGCCACCCTGAGTCTGGAGTCAAGTAACGCTGGATAATCATAGCCGCAGCCTGTAGTCCCCTTGGGAAAAAACTCAAGGAGGAAACATCATGGCTGGGAGGAGATTATCCATGCGAAAGATCAAAGAAGTCCTTAGGCTGAAGTGGCTCTCTGAGCATTCGGATCGGCAGATTGCCAAGAGCTGTAACATCGCCAGAAGTACTGTTCAGGAATACCTCAAGCGGGCAGAGCAGGCAGGTCTCACATGGCCGAGTGCCTGTGATCTTGACGACACCGCCCTGGAGGGCCTGCTTTACCCCTTAAACGAGGCCGTTGAGCCTTCCCGCGCCTCAATGCCTGCAATGGATTACCTTTACAGGGAACTGCGCAGGAAGAAGGGGGTCACCCTTCAGCTTCTCTGGTATGAATACAAAGAACAGCATCCCGACGGCTACCAGTACAGTTTCTTCTGCGAACAATACCGCAATTGGGTCAAAACCCTTGATGTGCCGTTGCGGCAAAACCACCTGGCCGGGGAGAAGATGTTTGTGGACTTTGCCGGTCAGACGGTTGATATCGTCGAGGCCACCACCGGAGAGGTCAGAAATGCTCAGCTTTTTATCGCTGTTCTCGGCGCCAGCAATTACACATACGCCGAAGCCACCCTATCTCAGGACCTTCCCAGTTGGATCAATGCCCATGTCCATGCCCTGGAATACTTTGGCGGTGTCCCTCAGATAATCGTCCCGGACAACCTCAAGGCAGGCGTCAGTAAACCCTGCCGCTATGAGCCGGATATCAATCCCACTTACCAGGACTTCGCAGAGCATTATGGGACCACTGTCATCCCTGCCCGTCCATTCAAGCCCAGAGATAAAGCAAAGGTCGAAACCGCTGTCCTTTTGGCAGAACGGTGGATTTTGGCCCCATTGAGGAATCACACCTTCTTCAGTCTCAGTGAACTGAACCGATCCGTCCGCACAAAATTAGAGGTCCTGAACAACCGTTTCTTTAAGAAGCTTAAGACCACTCGAAGGCATCTTTTTGAGGCCATCGACAAGCCTGCCCTTCGTCCCTTGCCAGTCCATCTGTATGCCTATGCCGAATGGAAAAAGGCAACCGTCAATATCGACCATCATGTTGAGCTGGATCGTCATTTCTATTCCGTTCCCTATCAGCTGGCCAGGAAAAAGGTCGACATCCGTTTCACCTCAACCACTGTAGAGGTCCTTTTCAAAAATCGACGGGTCGCCAGTCACAAGAGGATGTATCTGCCCGGAAGGTTTACCACACTCCCCGAACACATGCCTAAAAGCCATCAGAGGC
>Ga0209164_1001784_pt1 | contig 25692 bp, 21 predicted proteins | sample MTBNYHSulfiMetaG_FD_187458 | JGI IMG/M metagenome (GOLD analysis project Ga0209164, IMG submission 187458) | Enrichment culture microbial communities from rom New York Harbor, USA that are MTBE-degrading - MTBE-NYH (New York Harbor Sulfidogenic)... | ecosystem: Environmental > Aquatic > Marine >... | reverse complement strand
GGCGATCGCCTCGTGGGCTTGGTCGATGTCGGCGAAGCGGACCGTTCTACCGACGACGACTGCGAGCTCGAGTTCGTAGTCCACGAAGCGCCCGTTGCGGGGGATCGGGATCGGTTCTCCCGGACCGATGACGGTGGTAGCCGGGGGCTTCGAGAAGACGTAGGGGGTTGTCGTCCGCTCAGTGTCAGCGTGGGCGGATTCGGCGTAGTTGCCGGCGAGCAGCAGTAACTTGTTGGGCCAGGGAACCGGCGCCTTCAGCTGTAGGCTTTCCAGGGGAAGGAGCCGATCGGCCGGCCCGTCGGCCGCTCGGGCGGCCTCCTGGGCGATCCGCTCGAGGCAGGCCGGGCCTGCGGCCAGCAGCCGGGACATGGCACACGCCGCCCGGGTAGGACGGCGCACCGCTTCCCTCAGCCAATCCCACTGGAGCAGGTCCAGCACCGCCGTGCCGACCAGGGCCCCAAGCCGCTCCTCGCCGCTGTTGCCTTCGAAGGTGACCAGTTTCATGTCGTCTCCCTGGCTGATGCCGCCCTACCGCGTTCCGGCGGAGCGAAGCCGGGCCGGGCGCGGGTCTCGCGGCGGCCTCACCGGCGACTGCACGGGTACCCGGAGGGGGTGGATCCGATTGACGGGCGTCTCCCTCAGGCCGTAACATATCACCGTGGCATGCTAGATGTGGCAGCCCGAGGGGAGGCAGCATGAAGAAACGTAGGTACCTCGTGGCCCTCGCCCTCCTCCTTGCCTTCGGCCTGGTAGTGAGCGCCTGCAGCGACGACGACGCCGAGACGACCACGACCACCGCGGCAGAGGGGACGACGACCACGACGGGGGCGGCCTCGACGACGACGACCGCCGCCGAAACCACGACGACCGCGCCGCCCGAGCCCACCGTACTCCGGATGGCCATGCTCCAGGAGTTCGAGCCGATATTCCATCCGGCTCAGGCGAGCGGTTCGCAGGTCACGGTCCAGAACCTGCTGTTCAACCAGCTGGTTGCAGTGGACCCGACCGACCCGGATGGACGGGCGATCATGCCCGATCTGGCCGTGGATTGGCAGGCTTCGCCTGACGCTCGTGTGTTCACGTTCGAACTTGCCGAGAACGTGACCTGGCACGACGGCGAGCCCTTCACGGCGGACGATGTGCTGTTCACCATCAACTGGACGCTTCAGAACTTCTCGACCTTCGGCACCTTCGTGCCGCAGTGGCGGGTACTCGACGGCGCTCAGGCGGTGATCGACAGCGGCACCGGGGAGGCCACCGGCGCTGTGAAGATCGACGACTACACGGTCGAGTTGACGCTGGCGGCGCCCAACGCCGAGTTCCTTCGTCGGCTCGCCGACACCGAGAACTCGATCATGCCGGAGCATCTTCTGGCGACGGAGACCGCCGACACCCTGCGGAACTCCGACTTCGCCCTCCGGACCCCGGTCGGCACCGGCCCCTACAAGATGGTCCAGGTCCGGCCCGACCAGTACGTTGAGTTTGCGGCAAACCCGGACTACTTCAAGGGGGCTCCGAAGATCGACAAGATCTTCTGGGTGATCGTCGAAGAAGCAGCCGCTTACGCCCAGTTGGAGGCCGGCGAACTCGACCTCCTGCTCCGCGTCGACCCGGCCGAAGCCGACCGGCTGGCCGCAGTCGACGGCTTGACCGTGGGGTCGGTGCAGGGCATCGGCGTGGTCCGGCTCGACCTTCGCAATGAGAGCGAGCTGTTCGACACCCCCGAAGAGCGCTGGGGCGTGGCAAGGGCCGTCGACAACGCGGGGATCGTCGATGTGCTGCTGCAGGGCTGGGGCACTCCGCTCTACGTCAACCCCGGCTTCATGCAGTACGACGACATAGTCCAGCCCTACGGGTACGACCCGGTCGCGGCGAATCAGCTTCTGACCGCCGGCGGCTTCCCGTTCGACCAGACGGTGCGGCTGATGTATCCGCAGACGTTCGCCGGCTACGACGAGATCTTCGCCGTGGTGGCCCAGCAACTCGAAGACGCCGGCATGACCGTGGAGCTGATGCCCCTGGAGGAGTCGATCTGGATCGACTATCTGCGATTCCAGCGCGACAAGTGGGACATCAACGTGACTTCCGGCGGGTCCGAGCTGCTGTCCCCCGACCGCAGCGCGGTGTACTTCGACTGCGACTACGCGGGCGAGCGGGGCGAGTGGCAGACCGGCTATCGGAACTGCGCACTCGACCAGTTGTTCATCGATGCTCGGCAGATCTCCGATCCGGCGGGACGCGATGCGATCTACCGCCAGATTGCTGGGATCCTGTACACCGATATGCCGGCGGTCCATCTATGGTCCCCGGATCAGCTCTACGCAGTGACGACGAGGCTCGGAGGCGGGTTCGTCATGAGCCCGAACGAGCACTACTCGGTCAAGAACATCGAGACCTGGGAGATGGCAGGATAGGTATCGGCTCCTGATCTCCCTGGGGTGCGGTGGCCGTCGATGGGCGGCCCCCGCACCCCAGCGGAGCCGAACGATCAAGGCTGGTCCACCGATCGGTAGGGCTGTTCTACGGCAGGGAGAACGAACCCTCATGGCGACAGCGGTGAGCCCTCACAGCTGACATGGGTGCCTACGTCGTCCGTCGGCTGCTACTCGTCGTCCCCATCCTCTTCCTTGTGACCGTGGCCGGGTTCATCGGCCTCGAGATCGCTCCCGGCGACCCCATGTTCAGCCAGATCTCCGACGAGATGCTGCAGGAGCTATCGGAGGAGCAGCTCGGCCAGCGGCGCAGCGACCTCGGCCTGGAAGGTCCCGTCTGGGAGCGCTACGGCCGCTGGGTGGGGGGCATGTTGCAGGGGGATTTCGGTTACTCGGTGGTGACGGGCCGGCCGGTGCTCGAGGAGATATCGGCCCGGGCCGGCCCCACGCTCATCCTGATGGGGACCGCCCTGGCGATTGCCATCCTCATTGGAGTCCCCTTCGGCATCATCTCCGCGGTCAAGCAGTACAGCCTGCTCGACTACGGGGTCACCTCGTTCTCGTTATTCATGATCAGCACCCCCAGTTTCGTCCTCGGGGTGGTAGCCATATACGTCTTCGGGGTTTGGCTCGACCTCTTGCCGGTGAGCGGCATGGTCACATTGGGTCAGGAGTCGAACATCTGGGATCGACTGGCTCACCTCACCATGCCGGCGATGGTCCTGGGCCTCCATTCGTCGGCCCAAATCATGCGGTACACCCGCAACAGCATGCTCGACGTGCTCACCAGCGACTACATGGTGACGGCGCGTTCCAAGGGACTGAGCGGTACCGCCATCCTCCTGCGCCACGGCCTGCGCAATGCTCTCATCCCGGTGATCACGATCTTCGGTCTCCTGGTCGGCCAGTTCGTGGCCGGGGCCGTAGTCACCGAACAGGTTTTCGGCTGGCCGGGTATGGGGCGCCTGGCGGTTTCCGCCGCTCAGGACCAGGACCCCGCCCTGTTGATGGCGATCATGGTCATCGTGGCCGTCGGCGTGCTCATGGCCAGCCTCCTGGCGGACATCAGTTATGCCCTCGTCGATCCGCGGGTGCGATATGAGCGAAGCTGATCCGGTCACTCGCCTAGACCCCGGCATTCCGGGGGCGGATTCCCTGGAAGCCGTGGCGCTCGTCGCCTATGAGAGCCCGGCCCGCGAGAAGCTGCGGCGCTTCATGCGCCACCGGCTGGCGGTGGTGGGGGCGGTAGTGCTGTTCATCGTGGTCATGCTGGCGCTCCTGGCGCCGCTGATTACCCAGGATCCGTTCCGCTCGGACCTGAGCCTGGTTCGCCAGCCTCCCAGCGCCGAGCACTGGCTGGGTGGCGATCTGGCCGGCCGGGACGTCTGGAGCCGGGTGATCTACGGGACGAGGACGTCGCTCATCGTGGGGATCGCGGCCACCGCCTTCTACGTGACCGTCGGGACGCTGCTCGGCCTGGTGGCCGGATACGCCGGTGGCGTGGTGGACCAGGTCCTGATGCGTGTTGCCGATGCCATCATGAGCATCCCGCTACTGCTCATCGTGGTGGTCTTCATCGCGGTGATCGGTCCGAGCCTGTCATCGGTGATCATCGTGATCGGATTACTCGGGTGGCCGGCTGCCTCCCGCGTGGTGCGCGGTCAGACCCTGGCATTGCGTGAGTCGGAGTTCGTCATCGCCGCCCGGGTGGCCGGAGCCCGTACCGGCACCATACTCTTCCGCCACATCCTGCCCAACCTGCTGAGCACTCTCATCGTGGTGGCCACCCTCGGCGTGGCCACCTCCATCGTCATCGAGGCGTCGCTCAGCTTCCTCGGATTGGGAGTGCGGCCTCCCACCCCCAGCCTGGGCATCATGGTGAACGAGGCCCGGTCCCCGACCAATCTTCAGAACCTTCCCTGGCTCTGGGTGCCGCCGGCAGTGATGATCGCCCTGACGGTCTTGTCGGTGAACTTCGTCGGTGACGGGCTCCGCGACGCCTTCGACCCTCGGTCGGCTGCCGCCGGGAAGGTCACGACCACAGGGGGAGAGGCGTGAGCAACGCAAAGGCAAGCCCGGTGCCCGAGGTTCGCCCCCTCCCGACGGCAACGGCGTCCGATCCCTTGCTGGTGGTCGAGAACCTGCGGGTGACCTTCGAGCAGCGCCACTCCGAGGTGCGGGCGGTGCGCGGCATCTCCTACCACATTGAACGCGGCGAGGCGCTCGGGCTGGTTGGCGAGTCCGGAGCCGGCAAGAGTGTTAGCGCGCTGGCGCTGCTCGGTCTGCTGCCACCCGAGACCACGCGAGTGCAGGCTGCCTCTGTTCGTTTCGAGGGCCGGGAGATCGCCGGCGCCGGCGATCGGGAGTTGCGCAAGGTGCGCGGTTCGAGCATCAGCATGATCTTCCAGGATCCCTTGAGCAGCCTCAATCCCGTGCTGCGCATCGGCAAGCAGATCACCGAGCAGATCCGCGAGCACCTCGACGTGGACCGGGCCGAAGCGCGCCGGCGGGCGGTGCATCTGCTCGAGCTGGTGGGTATCCCCAATGCTGCAGAGCGGTTCTCCTCCTACCCGCATGAGTTCAGCGGCGGTATGCGCCAGCGGGCCATGATCGCCATGGCCCTCTCTTGCGACCCGGCCCTGCTCATTGCCGACGAACCGACCACGGCGCTCGACGTGACCATTCAGTCGCAGATCCTGGAGTTGATCGGCGAGTTGCGCCGCGAACTGGGGATGGCCCTGCTCATCATCACGCACGACCTGGGCGTGATTGCCAAGTCCACCGAGCGCATCGCCATCATGTACGCCGGCCACATCGTGGAGAAGGGTCCCACTGCCGAGATCCTGCGCTCTCCGGCGCACCCCTACACCCGGGGGCTGCTGCGCTCGGTGCCGCGGCTCGACCATCCCCGCGAGGGGAAGCTGACTCCGATCCACGGCAACCCGCCCGATCTGGGGATGAAGGCTCCGGGCTGCCCCTTCCGCCCACGCTGCCCGGTGGCGGTGCCCCGCTGCGCCGAGGACAACCCGGCGCTGGAGCCGTTGTGCCCGCAGCGGGAAGCGGCGTGCTGGATGCCGGGACTGCTGCCGGCCGCGGCTGGGGCCGCAGGGCGATGACCGTTGGATCACCCCCTCCGCTGCTCGAGGTCGAGGGCCTCAAGGTCTGGTTCGCGATTCGCGCCGGTGTCTTCCGCCGTCGGGTGGGCTGGGTGCGGGCGGTGGACGGGGTCGATTTCAAGCTCGAGAAGGGCCGGACCCTCGGCCTGGTGGGCGAGTCCGGCTGCGGCAAGACCTCAATCGGGAGGGCGGTCGTGCGGGTGTTGAAGCCCTACTCGGGTTCCATCCGGCTTTCCGGCAAGGATCTGCTGGCTATGAAGGGCCGTCGGCTGCAGCAGGAGCGCCGCCGTTTCCAGATGGTTTTCCAGGATCCCCTCGCCAGCCTCGACCCGCGCCAGACCGTAGGGCAGGTGGTGGGAGAGCCGCTACGGATCCACCGGGTGGTGGGCCGGCCGGAACGACGCGATAGGGTCGGGGAACTGCTCGAACTCGTCGGACTGCCGCGAGATGCGGTGCGCCGCTTTCCCCACCAATTCAGCGGCGGCCAGCGGCAGCGCATCGGCATCGCCCGGGCCCTGGCCCTGGACCCGGACCTCATCGTCTGCGACGAGCCGATCAGCGCTCTCGACGTCTCCATCCAGGCCCAGATCATCAACCTCTTCGAAAGATTGCAGAAGCAGCTGGGCATCGCTCTCCTGTTCATTGCCCACGACCTGGCCGTCGTGCGGCACATCGCTCACGATGTCGCCGTCATCTACTTGGGGAAGATCGTCGAGCACGGGGGGGCGCAGGGACTGTTCGAGCAGCCCCGCCATCCCTACACGGTGGCTTTGCTGTCCTCCGCCCCGGTTCCCGACTCGGAAGTGGAACGGACCCGCGAGAGAATCCCCCTCACAGGCGATCCACCCAACCCGGCCAACCCGCCGAGCGGTTGCCGCTTCCACACCCGGTGCTGGTTGCGCGCCGATCTGGGCAACCCCGAGGAATGCGCCGTCACTGAGCCGGCTCTCATCCCGCACAACGGCGACGAGGGCCACCGGGTGGCCTGCCACTTCGCCGACCGGGTGGCCGAACGCATTGCAGCGCTGAACCTGCCCACGGTCGGGGTGTCGGCCGCTCGAGGGTCCGAGGAGGAAGCCTCCACCGCGGAGTCGGGAAGCTCCTGAACGGGTCAGGACTCTCGACCCGCCGCCTCCACCATCGAGGCGGCATCATGCTGCGGCCGGTAGCCCAGCGCGGCTCGCGCCTCGGCGATGCTGACCGTCCAGGAGCGAGCGGTGCCGCCCAGCGGTTCGACCACCGCGGTGGGCCGTCCCAGGCGCCGGGCCAGGAGGTCGGCCAGCCGCGCTTGGGAGTGGGGCGCAGGGGGGCCGAGGTTGAACACACCGCCAACGGCGGCAGGTGCCTCGAGCGCCGCAGCCACCGCCCGGGCGACATCATCGGGGTGGGTGAGGTCCATGAGGGGCGAACGGCCCTCGGCGTCGAGCTGCAGCAGCATGGCGTCCCCGTGGTCGGCGTGCTGCTGCAGTTCGGCAACGAAGAGACTCTCGGAAGGGGTAGCCGGGTGGCCGGGGCGGGTCAACCATTCCAGGGCCGCCGGCAGGTAGTGCTCGCGGGCGAACACGCCCTGCGAGGCCGCCAGTTCGGCCGGCTCCAGGGTCTGGCTGAGCCGAAGCGCCACAGCGGGGAGGCCGGTGGCCCGCCAGCGGGCGAAGAGCAGCGCCTCGGCGGCCAGCTTCGCCGCGCCGTAGGGCGTCGCCGGGCGTGGGGGATGAAGCTCGTCGACGGGGGCGTAGAGCGGCGGGTGGTCGGGGGCGGCGAAGTACACCGCCACGCTGGACGCGAGCACGAAACGATGCAGGGCGGCCTCAGCGCCGGCCACGGCTTCGAGCAGGTTGAAGGTCCCCTCGGCGATGCTGGCGAAGTACTCGCGAGGTTGGCCCAGCCCTGGGGCGGTGAGCGCGGCCAGATGCACCACCGCCTCCAGGCCGCATGCCGCCCGGTGCAGGGACTCTGGGGATCTCAGATCGCCCCGGGTCACTTCGATCCGGTCGGGAAGGCCGCCGGCGCCCGAGTCTCCGGGGAGTACCAGGGCCCGCACGGCGTGCCCGTCGGCGTGCAGCCTACGAGTCACCGCCCGGCCGATACGGCCGGTGGCCCCGGTCACCAGAACGCGCAAGGTTTCCTCCCGGAGAGCCGGGGTGCCACGTCAGGCCCGCGGCGGGACTGCCTGGAGCAGCAGGTCGTCGCGGCGCACCACCGTCCCATTCTTCACCACCAGGCTCACCCGGCCCACATTCCTGATGTCGGCAAGGGGGTCGGCGGCGAGAGCCACCAGGTCGGCCTGCTTGCCGGTCTCCACCGTACCCAGGCGATCGGAGAGATCGCAGAGCCGGGCCCCGTTCGACGTTGCCACCACCAGGGCTTCCATGGGGCTCATGCCCAGATCACAGAGCATCGTCAGTTCGTCGATGTAGTGGCCCGCGCTGTCGGTGCCGACGCCGATCATCACCCCGGCCGCGATGGCCATCCGTACGCTCTCGGCATGCGGCTCCAGCACCCCGGTGCGCAGCTCTTCGGCCCGGCCCGGCATACCGGCGGTGGCGTTGTACTCGGGGTCGGCGACGCGGGCCACGTTGGCGAAGGTGGGGACGAGGGTGATGCCCTTCTCTCCCATGATCTGCGCGCTGTCCTCGTCCAGGTACACCCCGTGCTCGATGCTGTCTATGTTGGCCTCGATGCAGTTGCGGATGGCCCGGTTGGCCATGGCATGGGCACAGACCTTGCGGCTGTGCTCGTGGGCCACGGTGGTGATAGCTCGCAACTCCGCCAGCGAGAGGTGGCAGGCCTGGGGCTTCTCGTCCGGGTAGTTGGAGAGTCCCCCGGAGGCCATCACCTTGATGACGTCGGCTCCCTTCTTGAGCTGCTCTCTGACCGCCTTGGCGCACTCGTCGGGGCCATCAGCCTCGCGGCTGAAGGTCCACACGTGCCCGCCGGTCATGGCTATGGGCATGCCGCAGGCCAGCACGGTCGGCCCGGGCAGGAGGCCGGCTTCTATGGCCCGACGCAGCTCGATGTTGAGGTGGTTGCGCACTCCCATGTCCCGAGTGGTGGTGATGCCCTGGAAGAGCTCCTGGACGGCGTTGTAGGCCATGGTGGCCAGCAGCTGAAAGTCGCTGCGGGCATCGAGCTCCCGTCGCAACGCCGCCAGGCCCATCCCCGGACGGGTGCGGCGCAGGGCATTCCGGGAGTACAGGTGGTCGTGGCAGTTGATGAGACCGGGGATCACCCAGGTGCCGGTGAGGTCGATGACCCCGGCCGCGGCACGGTCTGCTCGGGCCGGTTCGATGCCGGTGATCCGCCCGGCGTCGACGGCGATGTCGACCGCGGGGCGCGGGGGGGCGCCCGTCCCATCGATCAAGGTGCAGTTGGCCAGAATCAGGTCATTGGGCATGGAGACACTCCCCTTGTTGTGGCCGTAGCCGGCGGAAAGGGACGACATGAACGAGATCGAACGCGACCGGTCGCCGGGTGAGGGATTCCCGGAGTGGCACGAGGCGATGGTGGCCGTACAGCGGAGGGAGTCGGCAGCTGTGGTGGGCCGACCGCGCGACGAGATCCCCACTCCGGCGCTCAGCGTGGATCTCGATTGCTTCGCGCGCAACGCGGCCCGGGTCGCCGCCGCCATCAGCGCGCATGGTGTCTCGTGGCGTCCGCACTTCAAGGCGCACAAGTCGCCGCGCCTGGCTCGCATGCAACTCGAGGCCGGGGCGCGCGGGGTCACCTGCGGAACGGTAGGCGAGGCGGCGAGCCTCGTCGACGCTGGGTTCACCGACGTCCTCATTGCCAACGTGATCGGCTCCCCAGCCAAGTGGGAACGACTGGCGGGGCTGCAAGCGGCGGCGGAAGTGGCGGTCTGCGTGGATCACGAATTGCACCTCGCCATGGCCGAGAAAGCGGCCGGGCGAGCCGGCTCCCGCATTCCCGTTCTGGTGGAGATAGACATCGGCCTGGCCCGCAGCGGCGTCCGCTCCACGGCAGAGGCGGTGGCACTCGCCGAACGGGCGGCGGCGACGCCGGGGCTCGAGGTTCGCGGGGTGATGGGCTATGAGGGGCACTGCATGGCCGTGTGGCCGGAAGGGGAGAAACGGGAAGCGTCTCGTCGGGCCATCGAGGTGCTCGTGGCGGGAGCGGAGGCCATTCGGGAACGGGGCATACCCGCCCCGGTGGTGAGCTGCGGCGGCACCGGCACGTACTCCCTGGTGGCCCCTCTGCCCGGCGTCACGGAGATCCAGGCCGGAGGAGGTTGCCTCATGGACACCCTCTACGAGGAGGTCTTTCACGTGACCGGGCTGGAGCCGGCGCTCTTCGTCGAGGCGACGGTGGTCAGTCATCCCGAACCGCAGGTAGCCATCGTGGATGCAGGCCTCAAGGCAGTGACCGTGCATCGCCCGATGCCGGGCGTTGTGGGCTTGTCCGGTGCGACCTACGTGAAGCTTGCCGCGGAGCATGGAACCATCATGCTCGGCCCTACAGGCGGCGTGACGGTGGGCGATCGGGTTCGGCTGATTCCCGGCCGGGTCGACTCGACGACCTTTCTCTACGACCATGCCTTCGCCACTCGAGGCGACGTGGTCGTCGAGGTGCTCCCCCTCGTCAGATCCCACGGGTAGGAGGGTCGTGGCGTTCCCCTCGGTTCGAACGAAGCAGTGCCGCATCAAACATACCAGGGCTCGCCGCATGATATGCCAGCGCTACCATGAGTCCTACTTCGTTCCGTCGCGGGGAGGGCATAGCCGTGAAGGTACTGATCACCGGAGCCACCGGCCGGATGGGAACCCATCTCGCGGCGCGTCTCACCGACGGGGGTCACACCGTGGTGGCGCTCGTGATGCCGGGTGACCCGTTTGTGGACCGCATTGCAGGCTACGCGGAGCGAGTGGTTACCGGCGCCATTCGCAACACCGACGCCCTGTCGGCCGCCGTCGATGGGGTCGATGCCATATGCCATCTTGCCTCGACACTCATCACCCGCGGCCACGGGGATCGTGAGTCGTTCGACACGATCCTGGGCGGCACCTTCGACCTGCTGAACACCGCTCGGGAGCGGGGCGCGGCCCTGCAGCGCTTCGTCGCGGTGAGCACCGCCGGGGTCTACATAGGCGACCGGCTAGCGGGGCCGCGCTTCCTGCCGGTAGACGAGACCCATCCCATCGGGACGAGCAACGTGTACAGCGCCTCCAAGCTCGGCGCTGAGCACCTGACCCTGACCTTCTGGCGGGCCTACGGCATCCCGGCGGCGATCGTCCGTCCCACCGATACGGCCGAGCCGTGGGAGTTCGTCGACAAGGCAAGCTTCCTGGGGAAGCGCTTCTTCCTGTCGGGCCACCTGGCGCGGCTGGCTCAGCCCCCCGCGTCCGAGGCCGAGGCTGCCCTGGGCCGTGAGCTGAAGAGGCTGATCCCCGGTGGCGAGCAGGTGGTCACGCTGCGCCACCCGGGAGGTCCCGCCCGCATGATTACCCTCAACGACGCGCGCGATGCCGCCGCCGGCATCGCACTGGTGCTGGAGTCGCCCAATGCTGTTGGCGAGGTCTTCAACATCGGGCCTGCGGAGAGCTACCCGGAGGACGAGGTGGGCCGCCACCTCGCGACTCGCCTCGGCATGGAGCACCACTCCATTGAAACGCCCCTGCTCCCCGACTGGACGTTCGGCAGCCTGAAGGCGCAGTCGGTGCTGGGTTATCGTCCCCAGCACACCGTGTTCGACATGATCGATGAAGCCGTGCCGGGGGCCGACCCGGCGGAACTGCGGTCCCTCTCCTCGGCGGCCGGCAAGACCTCATGAGACGGCGCCGGGCCGGCCCACGGGGAGCAGGTAGCGCGTCGACGCCCGCCGGCTAGAGGAGGCCATCATGCCCGAGACGACGGCCGACCTCATCCTCAAGGGGGGCCTGCTGCTCGACGCCGAGAGCACCGCTCCGGTTGCCGGGGACATATGGGTCGAAGGGGGCCGCATCAGCCAGATAGCCCCTCCCGGCGGACCGACTCCCGGAAGCCGGGTCCTCGACGTCACCGGGCTTACCGTGAGCCCCGGCTTCATCGACATCCACGCGCACTCCGACCTCACCCTGCTTGTCGACCCTCGCAACGAGCCCAAGGTGCATCAAGGGGTGACTCTGGAGCTGATCGGCCAGGATGGGCTCAGCTACGCGCCGGTCCCCGACGCCGCGGTGCTCGACCAGCTGCGTCGGATGCTCGTCGCCTGGAACGGCGAGCCGGACGGGGTCGATTGGGACTGGCGCTCCGTTGCCGAGTACCTGGAACGCCTCGACGGCGCCTCCACCAGCGTCGCCTATCTGGTTCCACACGGCACGGTGCGCCTGGCGGTCATGGGACTCGAGGACCGGCCGGCCACCGCCGGCGAGCTCGCCCGGATGCGCGAGATGGTGGCCACCGCCCTGGATGAGGGCGCCTTCGGCCTCTCGGCCGGGCTGGTGTACACCCCGAGCGCCTTTGCTTCCACCGAGGAGCTGGTGGCGCTCTGCGAGCCGGTGGCGGAGCGAGGCGGCTTCTTCGCTCCCCACCACCGTAGCTACGGACGGGGGGCCGTGGAGGCCTACACCGAGTGCATCGAGATCGCTCGCCGCTCCGGAGTCGACCTGCATCTCACCCACGTGGCTCTCACCGATGCGAGCGTTCGTGGCCGGGCCGGCGAGTTGCTCGCCATCATCGACCGGGCGCGAGCGGCCGGGGTCTCGATCACCCTCGACAGCTACCCCTACGTCGCCGGCAGCACGTACCTCCACGTCTACCTCCCGCGCTGGGCCGCGGCGGGCGACCCCGAGGCGATCCTCGCCAGGCTGCGGCAACCCGACTGTGGGGAGCGTCTCGCTCGGGACATGGCCGATCGCGACTGGGGCGAGATCGTGCTCGCCTCGGCCGAGTCGCCTCGCTACCGGGCCTATGTGGGCCGAACCCTGGCGGACGTCGGTTCCGAGACGGGGTTGCCCCCTGTGGAGGCGTATCGGGATCTGCTTATTGCCGAGGAGTTGGGGGCGATGGGCGTGCGGTTCTCCATGAGCGAGGAAGACGTGATCGCCTTCATGTGCGATCCGGGCCACATGGCGAGTAGCGACGGGCTCCTGGTGGGGGCGCGGCCCCACCCCCGCGGCTGGGGCGCTTTCCCTCGCTACCTGGCCCGGTACGTGCGGGAACTAGGAGTCCTCTCACTGGGTCAGTGCATTGCCAAGATGACCCGGCTCCCCGCCCTCAGGCTGGGGCTGGTAGACCGTGGCCTGCTGCGGCCGGGGTTCGTGGCCGATCTGGTCTGCTTCGACCCGGAGCGGGTCCAGGATCACGCCACCTTCGAGGACCCCCGCCGGCTCCCCGGCGGGATCCCCCACGTAGTCGTGGAGGGAGAGCTCGTGGTCCACGAGGGGCGCCACCTGGGGACGCGGCCCGGACGGGCCCTGCGCGCTCCGGCGGGTCGGCCCCGTTGGAGGCAGGAGGAGTGAGGGACACGGCCCCGCCGGTGCGGGCATCGACGGGTTCGTTCCCCGGAGTGAAGGAGGCGGCAATGAACCAGAGGGAACGCACCGCCGTGGTCACCGGCGCTTCTCGCGGCATTGGGCTGGCCGTCGCCCGTCGGCTACTCGCCGACGGCTGCAACGTGGTAGCCACCGACATCTCCCCGGAAGGAGCCGAGTCCTTCGCCGCTGAGGCGGGAGCGGACCGGGCGCTGGCGCTGCGAGTCGATGTGACCAGCAAGGACGACGTGAGCCGGATGATTGCCGCGGCAGCAGAGCGGTTTGGGTCGGTGGACGTGCTGGTGAACAACGCCGGACTCCTGTACGGGACTCCGGTGCTGCAGATCGGTGAGGACGAGTGGGATCGAGTCATAGCGGTCAACGTCAAAGGGACCTTCCTCTGCTCCCAGGCGGCCGTTCCGCATATGCAGCGCCGGCACTGGGGCCGGATCGTCAATCTGTCGTCGACCGCCGGAAAGAACGTCAGCACGGTGGGGGGAGCGCACTACACCGCGGCCAAGGCAGCCATCCTCGGTTTCACCCGGCATCTGGCCAAGGAGGTGGCCGGGGACGGGATCACGGTGAACTCGGTATGCCCGGGGCTCTTCGACACCGAGATGGTCCGCCAGGTGGTGAGCCAGGGGAAGATCGACGCCTACGTGGCCTCGTTCCCCATCCATCGCCTGGGTACGCCTGAGGAAGTGGCCGACCTGATCGGGTTCCTGGCGTCCGACCGGGCAGCGTACATCACCGGGGCCTCGGTCGACATCAACGGCGGCGACCTCATGATCTGACGGTGGCAGGCGCCCGTCGTCGTGAGACGGGCAGCCGGGCGGTCACCCGGACTCTGCTGGGGCCGGGGTGGGGGAGCGGTGGCGGCCCGCTAGGGCGGTGAGGATGGTGGTCACGTGCTGGATGAACTCGACCGTGACTGCGAAGTCCTTGTCCTCACTCCCCGCCGGGTTGCGCCGGAACGCCGATTCCCTCCAGGACCCGTCGGACTGCTGGGCGCCGACGAACCACTCGCCCATGCGTATCACCCACGGCAGCCAGGGACCCGCCGGATCGGCTTCGAGTAGGACCGACGCTCCCCAGCCGAGCTTGCACACCTGGACCGAGTCGGTTGCGTCGAACTGGCGGGGGGTGGCCCCCTCGGCCAGGGCGAAGTAGTCCCGTGCCAGGCGCCGCGCCTCACGGTCGCCGGTGCGCATGGAGTAGCGACCGAGGAAGGCGGCTGCGATGCCGGGGTTGTAGAAGGCTTGGCGGGGCTGGGCGAAGTCGGTGATCGCTTCCCACCTGAGCTCGGGTTCTTCCGGGGGCGGGATCCAGAGGCGGCCGGCGCCGTCGGTGGCGGTGATCAGGCGCGCGGGCAGTCCCGGCTGCCGGCGCCACAAGGAGTCGAGCCAACGGTAGGCGGCTGCAGCTATGGCAAGTTCACCGGCCATGAGTGCGGTGAGCCCCAGTTGCGCGGTGGGGAACAAATCCTGGCGGCCGGTACGGCGCGCCTCCGGCCTCTCGGCGTAGGCGCCGCCGCTCGCTTCATCCTGGAATCGGCGGAGGGCGGCGACCACCTTCGCGGCCGTGTCGTACCGCTCGAGTTGCAGGGCGCCGCATGCGATGTTGGCCAGCGGGTAGCTGGCCCACTTGTGGGTGAAGCGGTCGCGCATGGCCCCGGGCGCCAAGTCGCCGTCCGGCTTGAGCACTGTGCGCTCCAGCCACGAGAGCACCGCGGCGGCCCGTTCGCGCTCTCCGACCAGGGCCAGCACGAAAGGAAGGCGATAGCACTGATCGGCCCCCACGAGGGGCCGGCCGTCGGCGCCCAGGCGGGGCACCAGCCAGGCCAGGGCGGAGGCCCGGCAGCGGTGCAGGCGCTCGATCAGGTCTTGCGAGGGATCGGAGGGGGCGGTCGCCATCGTTTGCCCTCAGTCAATCTGCCCGTCGCCCGTGAGGGTGTGATCGCCGAGCATCGCCTCGATCAGCTTCCGCTGGGACACCGCCAGGGAGGTGGCAGCGATCTCCTCGGCCTTCTCCGGCTGGTGGGCGGCGATGGCTTCGAGGAGGCGATGGTCGCTGTCACCGAAGCGAAGCATGGTCCCGAGGTGCTTGTTGTGGTTGAGGAAGCGCTCGACTTCGTCGTGGAGGCTCCTGACGAGGGCGGCCAACCGGGGAATGCCGCTGAGTTCGGCGACGCCGCCGTGGAAAGCACTGTGCTTCCGCAGCTGTTCGGGATCAAGCGGCATGCCCACGTGGTTCTCCGGAGCGGCGTCGTGGAGCAGGGTCTCGAGGTGGGCCACTTGCTCGGGGGTGGCGTTGCGGGCCGCCAGAGCTGCCGCCGCCGGTTCCACGAGCATGCGGATGAAGTAGGTGTGCCTGATGTGCATCGCATGGATCGGCTCGACGAGGATGCCGCGCCGAGGCAGGGCACGCACCAGGCCCTCGCGCTGGAGGATCGTCAGCGCTTCCCGAATGGGGGTCTTCCCGGTCTGGTGGCGCTCCGACAACTCCCTTTCGGTGACCATGCTGCCGGGGGCGAGCCGACACGAGATGAGGTCGTCCTTGATCAGGCGGTAGGCCTTCTCCATCAACATGGTCTGTCCATTCGTCTTCCGGCGGGGGCCGCGCCGGATGGTGAGCCGCGGCCCTCCGGGGTCTTCCAACACAGACACTGCCTCATGTGCATCCCTCCCTATAGCACCTGGCCGGGGCGGGCCCCGGTCAGCAACCCCTCGACCACCACCCAAGCCCCGTTCACCATCACGTGGTGTACCCCGGAGACCCGGTAGCCCTGTCGGGGCGCACCCAGCGCATTGGGCTCCAGGACTACCAGATCGGCCGCGGCTCCCGCCACCAGCAGGCCGCGATCGTGGAGTCCCAGCCTCCGGCCTCCCTCTGCCGAAGTCTTGCGGAGGGCGTCTCCGAAAGACAGGACCTTGCGGCGGTGGGCGTACTCGGCGAGGAAGTGGGGAAAGGTGTCTATCGAGCGTTCGAGTACCCCGAGGGCGGCGTGCCGCTGGGGATCGACCGTCATGGAGTCCGACTCCGGGATGTACGCCTCGTGGGCCAGCAGGGCATCGAGGTCGGCCTGGCGCTTGTTAGGCGGAGACACCCAGAAGTGCCCGTCCTCCATTACCAGGTCCAGGGCGGTGGACGCCGGCGCCGTCTCCCGCTCCTCTGCCACCTCGGCGATGGTGCGTCCCAGGAGGGAGCGGTGTTCCGGCAGAGCCACCTTGGAGATGGTGAGCCGGTCCCACTGCACCGCCCAGCGGGGCGCTTCGGCGCTCTCCAGGAAAGCCACGATGCGGGCTCGCTCCTCGGTGGAGCCGAGGCGCCGCAGCAGCGCGGCGTGCCCGCCTTCCACGGCCCAGGCCGGCAAGCAATGGGTCCAGGGAGTGAAGCCGGTCGTGTGCGGCGGCACGTCGGAGGTGGCGTCGGCGGACTCCCGAACCCGGTCGAACTGCCGCAGGATTCGCTCGGCCTCATCGACAGGGCTCCAGTAGCGGGGGTAGACGTGGGAGATCGTGTACCGGGGCGCACCGGCGGCGGCGGCGATCGCCAGGGCGGAGGCCAGGGAATCGGAGGTCAGCTCGGCTTCATAGCGCATGTGGGTGTGGTAGGGCACTCCCTCGGCAGCGGCCGCGGCGACCAGGGCACTGACCTCGGCATCGCTGGAGAACCGTCCCGGCGAGTACGAGAGCCCGGTGCTGAAGCCCCTGGCCCCTTCGGTGATTGCCCGGCGCAGCTCACGCTCCAGGGCAGCGGTGAGTTCCGCGGATGGATTGTCGCCGAGGGATTGCGCCCGGCAGACCTTGCGTCGCAGGGTGTTGTGCCCCACGAAGGGGACCACGTTGATGGCGGGGGAGTGCTCCCGGAGAAGCGCCCGGAACTCGGCGAAGGATCTCCAGGTCCGGGCGACTTCGGGGAAACCGGAGATCGGGTCCTCCTCGTCGAGCGCTTCGGCGGATGCGAGAGGGGCGGCTGAGAAGCCGCACTGGCCGATTACCTGGGTGGTGATTCCCTGGGCCACCGCGCTCGGGCAGTCCGGGGCTGCCAGGATTGAGAAGTCGGAGTGGGAATGCGTGTCGATGAACCCCGGCACTACCACCTGCTGAGCCGTCAGGCTCAGTTGGTGCCGGGAGGCCGACACCGGGAGGCCGTCGGCAACGGCGGCGATCTCGCCGCCGGCCACGGCCACATCGACGCGTCGCGGTTCGGCTCTCGTCCCGTCGAAGACCGTACCTCCCGTGATCACCCAATCCCACACTGGTCGCTGCCTCTCCTTACGTGTAGGCCGCGTCGGTTCCCTTGCCGGCGATCCCACCGTGACGCGCCAGCTCGGCAACTTCCGCGAGGTCCGACAGGTACTTCTCCACGAACGGCGCGTGCGCCGGCGACTGCATCAGGCGCACCAGAGGCCGGGGGAACACGTCCTTGTGCACCAGCCAGCCTCGTTCCTCCATGCCGTTGGTCACGGCGGCCAGGGACAGGGTGCGCTCGTCGGCCGAGTAGGTGAACAGCGGCATCAGCGGCTGCCCGTTCACGAAAAGGCCGTCGATGCCGTTGATCGTTTCCCACATCCGCTCGCAGTACTGCCGGCAGGTGCGGACGAGCCGTCCGTAGCCTTCCCGGCCCAGGTAGGCCATGACCGCCCAGGCGGCGGCGATGCTCGCTCCGGGGCGCGAGCCGGCGACCCCCGGGGTGCGATACCACACCTTGGGGCGGGGGGGTGGGAACCCGAAGGTGAAGTACTGGTGCTGCAAGCGCTCGGGCCGACGGGTGAGCAGCATCGAGATGCCGCGCGGGGCGTAGCCGTACTTGTGGAGATCGGCCGAGATCGTCTCCACTCCCTCGATGCGGAAGTCGAATCGGGGCACCGGGTACCCCTCCTGCTCCAGAAAGGGGAGGAAGAAGCCGCCCACGCAGCCGTCCACGTGGAGGGGCACACCGGCAGCGCGGGCAACGGCCGCCATCTCCGTAACGGGCTCCATGGTGCCCAGGGTGAAATTGGGCGCCGAAGCCACCGCCATGACCGTCGCTTCGTTGAGGGAACGGGCGAACTGGGATAGGTCGGGCCGGTCCTCGGCGTCGATGTCTACGGGCACCAGGCGCACTCCGAGGAATGCGGCCGCTTTCCAGAAGGCGGGGTGCCCGGTGGTGGCTATGACCAGTTCCGGCTCGGTCACCCCGCGTTCGGCGCGGGCGTAGTCGCGGGCGCTCTTGAGCGCTAGGAGGATGCTCTCGGAGCCTCCGGAGCTCAGGGTGCCCCAGGTGTTCGCGTCGCCGTGCAGGAGTTCGACCCCGGCCTCGATCAACTCGCTCTCCATGCGCATGAGGCTGGGGTAGTAGCGGGCGTACATGGCATTGGAATCCCAGAATGCCGTCGCGGCGCGCAGGGCCACTGCGTCGATGTCCGCTCCGGCGGGGAAAGGGCTGCCGGCCGACATCCGCTCGAGGATTGGGGGATCGTCGGCCGAGTACTCGGCGATGAGATGGTCGATCTCCTGGGCAGAGCGTCCCGGTCCGCGGAGGAGATCGGATTGGCCTCCCGTTTCCATTGCGCCCGGTCCCTCGCTCGTCCGGCGGTCGGGGTTGGGTCGCCCTCCGTGCCGACCATTAGTCTCTGCCGACCCACAGAACGCCCAATCCCTCTTGGTATACTATTGAGTAGTTTCGTGATATGCCAACGCTCTCGAAAGCCGCCGCCTGCCTTTACAGCTCGATGACGACGGGCCGCTCGGTGCCGGTGGCCGGACGCCTTCGGTGGGCCCCGCGACCAACGGGCGCTCCCGTGACCCAACCGGACTCCCGGGCGCAGCGCAGCGATGACCAGGAGACTGGGGGGCCCTTCCGGTGAGGATCACGGTGAGGCTCCACGGTGAGCTGGGCCGCTTCGCTCCGAGGGGCAGCAGCGAGGCGGATGTTCCCGAGGGTACCTCCATCGCCCAACTCGCCGGTCTCCTCGGCATCCGCTCCGGGGAGTACTGGCTGGCCGGCATCAACGGCTCCATGGTGGAGCACAGCCGGGTTCTGCGGCCCGGTGACGAAGTCGAGCTGATCCCCCCCGTCAGCGGAGGATGAACATGAGGCCAGCCTCTACAGGAAGGACTCGGCGATGACCCACGGCTACAACGGCCGGATCCTCAAGGTGGATCTCACCGCCCGGCGCCTCGCCGTCGAGCATCGCGACGAAGCGTTCTTCCGGCAGTACGTGGGCGGCCGCGCTCTGAGCCTCTACTACCTCCTGAACGAGATGGAGGCCGGCTGTGATCCCCTGGGTCCCGGCAACCTGCTGGTCTTTGCGCCCGGGGTGCTGACCGGCGCCCCGGTGTCGGGCCCCGGCCGCAATGGGGTGGCCGCTAAGTCACCGCTGACCGGGGCACTCGCCAGTGCCGAGGGCGGCGGCTTCTTCGGCGCCGAACTGAAGCATGCCGGCTTCGACGCCATCGTGGTCTCCGGCCGGGCGAGTTCCCCGGTCTACCTATGGATCCGCGATGGTGAGGCGGAGCTGCGCGACGCTGAGCACCTGTGGGGAATGGCGGTGGGGGAGTGTGAGGACGCCCTACAGGCCGAACTGGGTGACCGGGCGGTGCGCACCGCCATCATCGGTCCGGCCGGAGAGAACCTGGTCCGCTATGCCGCTGTGGTTAACGATCGCAGTCACTTCGCCGGTCGCTCCGGGGTGGGGGCAGTCATGGGCAGCAAGCTGCTCAAGGCGATTGCGGTGCGCAGCAGTCGAGGCAACAACCGCATGGCTATTGCCGATCCCGCCGGGGTGCGCCAGCTGGTCACCTGGATGCGCGAGCACCTGGACCTGGTGGCCGGACTGCACGACACCGGCACCGCCTACGGCGTGAAGTCGCTCAACGCCGGCGGAGGCCTGCCCTCCTTCAACTTCCGGGCGGGCCGCTTCGAGCATGCCGAGCCCCTCAACGGCGAGACTATGCGTGACACCATCCTCATCAGGCGGGACACGTGCGCGGCGTGCACGGTCCGCTGCAAGAGGGTTGTCGAAGCGACCGAGCCCTACCGGATCTCGCCGGAGTACGGTGGGCCCGAGTACGAGAGCATCGCGGCTCTCGGATCGTGCGTAGGGGTGGGAGATCCTCTGGTGGTGGCAAAGACGAACGAGCTCTGCGCCGCCTACGGGCTTGACAGCATCTCCACCGGGGCCACGATCGCTTTTGCCATGGAGTGCTTCGAGCGGGGCCTGCTTACCGAGGCCGATACCGGCGGGCTGGCTCTCAAGTGGGGTGACGGTCCACTCACTGTGGACCTGGTCGAAGCGATCGCCTATCGCCGCGGCTTTGGGGATCGCCTGGCTGAGGGCTCGGCCCGGCTGGCGGAATCCATCGGCGAGGCTGCCCGTCCGTATGCGATGCACGTCAAGGGCCAGGAGCTGCCCATGCACGAGCCGCGCATCAAGCACGCCCACGGGGTCGGCTTCTCGCTGTCGCCTACCGGCGCCGACCATGTGCACAACCTCCACGACACCCTGGTCCGGGGGGAGAGCCGCCACCTGGACCTGGTGCGCTCCTTCGACCCCACGCTGCAGCCCATGGAGACCACGGTGCTGAACGAGGACAAGATGCGGCTCTACTACCACATCGTGCACTACTGGCACTTCCTCGACTGCGCCGTCGTCTGCCTCTTCCTCCCCTACAGCCCGCAGCAGCTGGTCGATCTGGTCAACGCCGTCACCGGGTGGGATGTGGACCTCGATGAGATACGAAGGGTGGGAGAGAGATCGATCACCCTGGCGCGAGTCTTCAATATGAGAGAAGGGCTCACCGCCGCCGACGACACTCTTCCCGCTCGTATGTTCGAGCCGCTCCTTCAGGACGAGCCGGTCACCGCGGTGCCGCTACAGCGCGAGCACTTCAAGGCGGCCAAGCAGGCCTACTACCGGATGATGGGATGGAGCGAGCCCGGCGGGGTGCCCACCCGCGCCACCCTGGAGAGCCTTGGGGTGGGCTGGGCCGCCGACCAGCTCCCGGTCCCGGCATGAGCCCGGGTGGCACGGCGGGAGGCCGGGGGACCGTCGTGGTCCTGGACGGCCGGCTGCACCCGTATCACGACTTCTCGGTCGAGCGCGAAGCCTGGGAGTCAGCGGGCATCGTTGTGGAGCTGGGTGAGTGCCGCAGCGAGGACGACGTGGTCGCCGCGGCGAGCCACACCGACGCCGCGGTTTTCTGGGGCCTCACCGTGCCGGTCACCCGGCAGGTGATCGAACGGCTGGCGCGCTGCCGGCTCCTCAGCCGCTACGGCCTCGGCTATGACAGCATCGACGTCGAGGCGGCCACCGACAACGGCATCGTGGTAGCGATACCCGCCGAGTACTGCGTGGGCGAGGTCGCTGAGCACGCCGCCGCCCTGCTGTTCTCCCTGGCGCGGCGCCTCCCTTTCCTATCTCCGGTGCTGCAGTCCGGCGGCTGGCGACGTCCCGGGCTGCTCACCGCCAACGTGCAGCGGCTCTCCACCGCCACCGTGGGCCTCCTGGGCCTGGGGCGGACCGGGCGGCGGCTGGCCGAGATCATGCGGCCGGTGGCGGGCAGGATCATCGCCCACGATCCCTATGTCGCGGTGGACGAAGCGGCACAACTCGGGGTCGCCCTAGTCCCCCTAGAGGTGCTGCTCGTCGAGGCAGATTTCCTGTCCATCCACGCCCCACTGAACGACGAGACCCGGGGCATGCTCGACGGCGACGCCCTGGGCATGATGAAGCCGACTGCCTACCTCATCAACACCAGCCGGGGCGCCATCGTGGAGGAGGCGGCTCTGGCCGAGGCCCTGCGCGTCGGGCGCCTGGCCGGCGCGGGCCTCGACGTCTTCGCCGTGGAGCCCCTGCCGCCCGACAGCGCACTCCGCGGCCTCGACAACGTGCTGCTCACCCCGCACTTCGCCGGCAACTCCGAGCAGGCCAAGACCGACCTGTACGCCGCTATGACCGAGATGGTCGTCGATGTGCTGGAGGGGCGCTGGCCCCGGCACGTGGTGAACCCGGCCGTCGTTCCGCGGGTGCCGCTGCAACCGCGCTGAGGCGATGGTGCTGCAGGCGCAGGGGGTCCTGCCTAGTCGGCCATCTTCATTTCAATCAGGTGGGGGCCCGGTTCGGTGAAGGCGACGCGTAGGGCGTCCACCAACGCCTCGGCTGTCTCCACGGCCACGCCCGGCACCCCCATGGCCCGGCCCATGGCCACCCAGTCGAGCTCGGGGCGCTGAAGCTGGGTGAGAGCCTGCACGTGCGCCCCGGGGCGCTGCTGCGCGGCGGCCGAAGACCTGCCTCGCAGGATCCGATAGCCGCGGTTCGCCGAGACCACCGTCGTGACGTCGAGGCTTTCGCGCGCCTGGGTCCACAGGGCCTGGACGGTGTACATGGCCGAGCCGTCGCCCACGAAGGCGATGACCGGGCGATCGGGACAAGCCACCGCTGCTCCCACCGCGTTCGTCATCCCCTGGCCCAGAGCGGTCCCCGTGGCCCGAAGCATGCTGTGGCGCGGCACCGCGGCCGCGAGCCGCGGATAGGCCTGGCTACTGGTGGGGGCTTCCAGCACGGCGATGGCATCCGGGGGTTGGAGGGCGGCGAGGGCGGCCCCGATGGTTTCGGGGGTCAGGGCCCCGGTAGGCAGCTCGGGCCGGCGTAACTCGGTGTTGACCGGGGGCGGCTGCTCCGGGGCGCCCAGTAGGTCCGCCAGGGCTTGGAGAACCTCGCGGCCGTCCTGGGCACTGCCCCCGACGGCCGCGGCCGGCAGGTGCTGCGGGAGGAGCTCGCTGGCTGCGCCCTGCTTGCCGAAGAAGGCCACCGGCCGAGGAGCATCAACCAGTACGAAGGCTTGGTGCGCGGCAGCGATCGTCGCCGCTTCCTCCGGTCCGAAGGGGAACCGCTCCAACGCCGGCAGGCCCACCCCACGGTCGAGGCGCCCCGGGAAGCTCTCGGCGAAAAGGCTGCAGCCGGTCGCCGCCTGCAGCCGGATGGCCTGGCGCAGCCCGGTCTCGTGCAGGGTGCTGCCGCCGAGGAGGACGGCGACTCGTTCATGGCGGCGGAACAGGTCGGCCGCCCGGAGGATCGCCTCGGGGTCAGGCGCTTCCCGCCGAACGGTGGGTAGGGCGATCGACGGGTTGCCGGAGTCGGCCTCCTGGTGATCGTGGGGGAAGGCCAGCACTACGGGCTGGCGGCCACCTTTGGCGGCTTCGATGGCGGCCACCAGGTGGCCAGCGACGTCCGCCGGCGAGGCGACACACCGATGCCATCCTGAGAAGAGCGCAGCCAGCGAGTCGAGGTCGATGTTGAAGGGCTGCGCCGAGGCTCGGTGCCCACTGCGGTGGTCGCCGACCACGACGACCATGGGGGTGCGGGCATTGCGCGCGTTGTGGATGTTGGAGACGCCGTAGCTCAGACCGGCGCCCAGGTGCAGCAGCGTCATGGCCGGCCCGCCGGTCATCCGCCCGAATCCGTCGGCGGCCCCGGTGCACACCCCTTCGAACAGGCAGAGCACGGAGCGCATGCCGGGCACAGCGTCGAAGGCTTCCACGATGGGGAGCTCGGTGGTCCCGGGATTGGCGAAGCAGACCCCGATCCCGGAGGCGAGTGCGGTCGTCGCGAGTACCTCGGCGCCGTTCATGTGATCCTCCCGAGCCTGGGTCGTCGGCCCCGGTGACTGTAGTGACTGCCTGAACACGGGTCCTCTAGCCGACAGCTAGCGTCGAACCTGTTGTCTCTGGGTGGCCAATCTCCTTTGTGGTGGCAGAAGCCGCCGTTTCGGGGCTGGAGGCCGAGACCGAAGCCTCTGGCTAGCACCCAAAGCCGATGCCTTCGGGCTACTGGCCCGACGTCGGTGGTCGATCAGAGCACGAGGCGTTCGGCCGCCGCGATCAGGCTTTGAGCCCGTCGGATGGCCGCGGTGGCGTCGGCCTTGCCGACGGTTGCGATCTGGTACTGGGCCTTGTGCTTGACGCCGAGCAGAGCGGTCAGCGCCCTGGTGGCCTGCCGGCCTTCGGGACCGATGGCCCCCACCAGTTCTGCCGCAGCCCGGTGGTCGTCGCCGACGGCATGTCTGCCGAGCCGGGCGCAGCACATGGCGTCTGCCGCCGCGATGCCGGCGAGCACGGCATTGGACACCGCCACCCTTCGACCCTCCGGGTCTTCGTCGCCCGCATAGAGTTCGGCAGCCTCGAGGAACTTGCGTGCTGCGGAGAGCCGCCTCAAGGCCTCACGCGGAGCGCATTCGCGTGTCTTCATCTCGCTCCTCGGGGCCGATGGCCCCACACGGTTATGCCCTCGCCGCGAATCGCTCCCACCACCGGTTCTTCCGAGGTGAGGAACTCGGTGCGGGTGAAGACCACCACGGCGGCGTCGTTGCCGGTCCACGACCGGATGCGCTCGGCGAGCCGGCCGAGCTGGTCCGTCCACTCCGGACCGTCGACATCCAGCTCATCGGATACCACCAGGGCGAGGTCGATGTCGCTGGAGGCATCTCCCTCCCCGCGCGCGATCGAGCCGAACATCGCGGCCCACAGAGGCCGGTGGGCCCAGGAGGCCACCTCGGCGGCGCAGCGCTGGCGCAGGGCCTCCTTCAGCCCGCCCAGCAGCTCGGCAATGCCCGCCGCAACGTGCTCGCGGTTGAGGGAGAACGATGCCGAAGGGGGATGATCGTCCCTGGCAACCAGGCCGTGTGCCACCAGGTACTTCAGAGCGTCCGCCACCCCGCGCTGGGAGGCCTTGCCCTCCAGCAGCCGGGTAAGGCCGCGACCGGATACCGGTGCATCCGTCCGGGCCAGGGCCGCCAGCACCATCAGGTGCAGGGTGGGGCTCAGAGACCGGGTCGGTTGCGAAAGGTCCACAGTGGTACTCCTATGAGCAGTCTGATGCTCGTCTGAGCAGTATGCTGCTCAAGGGACAGGATACTGCTGGCGGCCCGGCGGGTCAACGCCTCTGCAGGAGGGCCAGTGCCCATCGATCTCGGACTCCCGGCCGGCTCGGCTTCGAACCCCTCGCCCGAGCGTGGGACTTAGCGCGGAAGCATGTGGGGAGGCCACGGCACCGGGGCGCAGAGGGGCCTTACGGCCCTGGGCGCCGGCGCCCAAGACAGAGCAGGGTAAGGCCTCGTCCGGACGCCGGGAGGGCACGTGACCAGCCTGCCGCCTCCGCCCCCACCCCCGGGGGAGTACCCATCTCCACCGGCCGGGGAAGCACCTCCGCCGCCGCCGGCCGGCAAGCGGTCCCGGAAGCGCACCCTGCTGCTGGTGCTTCTGCTGGTGGCTGGGGCCGCTGCGGTGACCGGGGCCATCCTGCTGGCCTCCGGCGGGGACGACACCACCGCCGCCCCCGGCTCATCGTCGACCACCACCACCCCGGGCGGGCTGGGCTCCTCGACGACCACTTCCTCTACCGCCCCCGGCCTCGACCCGATCATCGACTGGCGGCAGGTCGACCCGGGCGGCTTCGCCGCTCCCGGCGACCAGCGGATGGCAGAGGTGGCCGTACTCGACGGCCGGCTGGTAGCTGCCGGGTGGTCCGTGGAGTACGACCCGGCCCAGGTTGAGATCCCACTTCCCGCCGGGGGCGGTCCGGTGACCCTGGAGGGATGGTCCGTGGCGGTGACCGCAGTGGACCTCGACGCGGCCTCTCGGGTCGCCGCCGCCGACCCCGACAACGAACTACCCCCCGAGGAGGTGCGCTACATA
>Ga0209164_1001781_pt1 | contig 25733 bp, 19 predicted proteins | sample MTBNYHSulfiMetaG_FD_187458 | JGI IMG/M metagenome (GOLD analysis project Ga0209164, IMG submission 187458) | Enrichment culture microbial communities from rom New York Harbor, USA that are MTBE-degrading - MTBE-NYH (New York Harbor Sulfidogenic)... | ecosystem: Environmental > Aquatic > Marine >... | reverse complement strand
GATGGGTTGGTCTGACGCTTACCTCTTCATGCGGGATGGGAACTGCTCTGAAGGATGAAAATGATCCACTGATTTTGCAGTCAGGCCATCATCAGGGAAATGCCGTATTGTTTCTGTCGGCTGTGAAAATACTAACGAAGGGCGCTATCATCCCATGTTGTATCGGTGGGTGTATTGACCTTGCCAAAAACGACCCCCCAGTCTATAGTCACCCCTTTTGAGAGTTCAGCCCGAAGCTTTTTGAAGACACGGTTATTTTTGATCATTTTAGAGATGGGCACATGTTCGGCAGCCGGAAGTATCTCCCGTATCTTGGCTGCCCCTTGCGAGTTCATCGCATGAATGATGACCTTGGATGTGGCATTCCGGGACCTGCGCAGAAAATCAGCGACGGTATCACCTTTTTCGTTCCCGGCCAGATCATAATCAAGAGACACCAGGTCAAAGTCATACACACTCAGCAGCCGAATGGCTCGAGTGGCCGTGTGGACGAGCACCCAGGCATGATCCCTGTACAGATCACACAAGATCTTCTGTCGTTCAGGGGTGTCCTCAACAATTAGAATTTTCAGGAGATTAGCTGTCATTCGCTGCCAATACCAACTTTCACCCATGCACTTTGTTAGGTTCTTCGGGACCAATGAACTGGGTCCTTCGTGATCCAGTCCATATACGAGGAGGCATTTCCTGTTGTTGACACCAGACGACAAACCGAACCCAGAAACAGGGGTCAAATGTCGCCTTTTTGGCAGATCTCCTCACAGGCATTGCCAAGGGCAACAATGGGTTGTCTGTTCCCATTGCACTTACATGTCTACGGCGGGAACATCCCAATGCAGGGCATTTTGGGAAGGTCTTGCTCTTAGCACAGCCTGCCTGAATTTCCGCAGCTTACCTGTCCTGTCACTTGAGAAGTCTTTCTTGCTGACTCTTATGTCTATGGATACGCCACCACAGCTTGGAAACTGCAACTTGGCGATCTGATAGCCGCCGGGAATTTCTCTACGGTGCTCAAATCCCTTCATATGAGACAGGCCAGGAAGTGTTCGAACAAGAGAGATGCTTTTTATAGGAAACAAGTTTAGCAAATAATCTATCTTAAGCCCCGAGTCAGCGATGGAATCCTTGAATTTCATAATTTGCGCAAGGGCGACAAACCTGAACAGGGACTCAAGTTCGGCGTAAATCGGCCTTCTTTGAGCGATCTCTCTGTATTTTATGGTAAAATTCTGCGAAAATTCCTGGGCCAGAAGATTTGGTCTGCCAGTGCCGGCCAGCTCACCTTTTCTTGTTAGAAATTCCTCTTCTGTCAGGAGTTTCACCTCACATGTATTGACACACACCACGCCCTCGTCTTCCACATACCTGTTCTCCCCAGGAAAAAACCAGAATCGATTGACTGTGCTTACTGGCATTGAAACAGACCGGTTGTGAAGGACATCTTCTTTCGCCGCATTCAGTGTAAGATCGGTAAGGCTTTCAAGACCTTCAATTCCAAGAGAAACCGAGCCATTTACAAGCCTCTTCATATAGTAATCTGCCTCAACGGTGACTCTGGCAAAGCGCGTATTGAATGGAACGCCCAAAACCACCACGTTCTGGGGCTCACTACATATGGATTGCCACTCTTGATAGATCGTCTCCATTTCTCCTGAAGCGGAAATGATTTCAAGGCCAATTTTTTGAAGCTTATGAAATGTTTCTTGCTTGGGATCAATGGAACAGCCAGGGGCGGAATAATAGTATGTATTACCTCTCAATGGCGCATACTTCCACCAGGCATTCCTGAGAGAAATAACAAAATCTTCCAGAAAAAGAGCAGGAGCGTCTGACGCGACGTTTCCAACAAAAACAAGATCCATGTTTTGCTGATCAACAATGAAACAGGACACCTTTGTCAGCCCACAAAGCTGAAGTACCTCTTTTGGGCATTCACCTGTAGCCATGCAGGCCTTGGCCCTTTGTTGAAGCACCTTAAAAGAGACGGCACGCGCCTGAGATGCTCGCTCGGGTCTTCCCTCCTGCTGACTGAGGACAAGGCTATTCGGCCCAACAAGAATGGATAATAAAAAAGATAGTGATATTAGCCCGAATCGGGACAGAGATGTGTTACATCGCATCGATTTCCCTTCCTCCCTATTCATTTCCTACCCTCTCACTTTGCCAAGTCTACCGGCCAGGAAAGAATGTCACCGGAAGGACGGGATTTTAGGACCTCTTCCCTAACGTCACTTCCGCCCTTTCCCCTCTTGATGGAGTTTGGTGCAATGTAAACGCCTCCCCTGTTTTGAGGAGCATTCACGTGAGGAAGCCATCCAGGGAGACGCGAAGGGTCTGTAGTGCCCCATAAAAGCTCGGAATAGTCTTTTAATTCTCCATGTTTGAGACCCGCATCGCATGGAAGCAGGTTGCTTTTGGGAAAGCTATGGGACAACACCTGAACGCCCGCACTTTTAAGGGCTTTGTCATATGATTCCAATACCCAATCTCCACAATTGAGAGAGTGCCCTACTGTAAACTGCCAAAACTCGTACTTGCCATAAGTGCTTCCCAAATCATTCTTGGCTATTTCACATATGTTTTGGCGAATCAGATTTTTTGTCCACTCCGGAAGAGCAGAAAGCGTAGTTACCCGTCCATTGTATTTCACAGGTATTTGGCTTTCAAGCACCGAGTAGAAGCCAGGATTTTCAAATCTGCTCTGATTGGTTGACCAAGAGGGCCTAATCACTCCGATACCAGTTTCGATCCCTAAATCAATTACGTCATAGAAGGTCCCGTTTTTGGTAGTGCTATTGCCCGTATATATCCCGATGTGGGGGATTCCCCCAACTGGCCCGAAGGTCCGCCCTTGATGTCGGATAATCAGGTCGCCCGGTCTGGCCCATGTTCCTCCCTGACCTCCAGCCTTTGCCGCTGTGACGCAGAACACTATCGGGAAAACGATTAAAACGAGCAACTTCTTTTTCAATGTCATTTAATCAGCTCCTCTCTGTGATTCGACAGATGCCCTGCCTTGATTACATTCGAGGATTTGAAGTTCTATTTTCCTTTCTTTCAATATCAGCCTGAGGTCGATTTCTTGCACACAGGCCTACTCCGCCATCAGGATGAATCCGCCCCAGTAAAAGGGGTGGTTGTAGGCGGCGTTTTTGGTCCGAAGCTCTTTTCGCGCCTGTCGAAGGGAGGTGCGGGCATCCTTCCCCTCCTTGAGATGGACAAAAAACCTCTCGGTCAGACAGGTGGTCGAGTCCTCGGCCACGCTCCAGAGACTCATGAGCACGGACTTCGCCCCTGCATACTGAAATCCCCTCCCCATGTGCATCACCCCTTCTCCTGAGACCCGCTTGCCTACCCCCGTGGAACACGCTGTAAGGGCTGCTACCTCCGATTTGAGGTTCAAACCCATGACATCCGTCATGGTCAGAAACCCGTCTTTTGTGTTGACCTGGCACAGCACCAGGGCCGGCTGCTGGATATAGGGGACATCCTTGTCGAGGATCCCGTGGGTCGCAAAGACCAGATATCGATATCGGTCCAGGGGCCGCTGATACACCTTTTCCCGTGTCGCATCCAGCCCCGTCAGGGTCTCCCCCTCGTCCGGGAAAAGCGTCACGAGCCTCTTGGCAAGGAGACCTGTCTCAACCAGCCGACCAAATGTGTCCTGAGTGCCTGTAATCCGCTCTGCCACCATGCCCATCCGTCTCACCTCGTAATCCCCGGCCCGGGCCAACTGGGTCCCACGGGTGATTCGGGCATCCGCTGTGCTGAAGACCGGGTCCGCCACCACCAGGAGACCGCTAGTCTTTTCCTTCCCCTTCTTGAGCATTCTCCCAAGGGTCAGCGATGTGCCGGAGTGCGCATAGGCAATGTTGTGCACGTCTCCCGCATACTTCTCAGCGCCTTCCTCCATGACCAGTGCCTCAAAGGGAAGAAGCCCCAGGATGCCGTCCGGAGACAGGATGACCTTGTCCCCCTGTTTCGTCTGGCCCAGGGCCTTCCTTAGCAGGAGGTCATAGAGACCTCTGGAGAGCTTTGTGTCGTGCCGTTTCAGGTCGGATTCATGGGTCACCCCCTCATAGGCAAGGCGGTACTGTCTTACCCGCTCCTCCAGGTCCTTTCTTTGGATGCCGACCCATTCGGCGGAGATTACCTTGCCCTGCCGCACCACGTAACAGAGCACCCCGGTATCGGTGGTCTGATAAGAAACCAGGACCTCCTCGGGCCTCAGTTTGAGTTGTTCGGCCTTGAGGGGGATCGGGTACTTGACCGCCGCGTATTCCGGGTAATTCTTTCGCAGCACTGAGAGCAGGCTCTCCAGATTCTTTTTCTCCTGTCCCAGGTCCTCTTTCACCTCCCGATAGCGCCCCATCTGCTTTTGCTCAAAGAGCTTGTCCATCATCTTGTGAAGCCCGGCGATTCTGTTGATCAGCTCGGTTTCCTGCCTCTGAACGTCCGGCGGTATCCGGTATCCGGTCTTCTCCCCTCTCCGGCTCATGGCCTCGGCCAGCGCCCTGGCCCGGGTGCTCTCGGCTACCAAGAATGCCTCCTCGGGCCGCTTCAGGCGGTAGAGGGTCCGGGCCAGACCTTCATAGGCCAGAAGCCGCTGAAACCCCATGACCTTGGCTTCGTAGAAGTTGGTGCGCTGCGATTCAGTCAGACCCTCCCGCTGCTGCTCCAGCATGTCCACGGCCTGCTGAAAATGCCGCCGCGCTTCTTCGTCCTGTCCCAGTCCCTCACAGGCCAGACCCAGGCCCACCAACTCAGCAAAGAGGAATCCTGCTTTGCGGCCTTCCTGGTCCAGTTTGAGCCTCTCACTGAAGAGACTTTTTGCCATGGGAAAGTCCTTCTGCGCCAGGGCAAGCCGGCCCTCCCGGATAGTGTCCCCACCGATCTTCTGATATTGGGCCTCCGCCTTTTTGAATTCTCCCTGCTCGAGATAGACATCACCGATATTGGCGATTGCTATTTCCTCCCCGGGCCTGGTCCCGATGCTCGAAAAGATCTCCAGGGCCTCTTTGTAGTGGGCCAGGGCCTTGGGGTAATCGCCAAGGTCACTGTAAACAGTACCGATGTTGCCAAGTTCGACCCCAGCGCCCGTTCTATCCCCGATCCCCATCCGGATCTCCAAGGCCTCTTTGTAGTGGGCCAGGGCCTTGGGGTAATCGCCAAGGTCACTGTAAACATTGCCGATGTTGCCAAGTTCGGCCCCAACACCCTTCCTGTCCCCGATTTCCCTGTCGATCTTCAGGGCCTCCTGGTAGTGGGCCAGGGCCTTGGAGTAATCGCCAAGGTATGCATAAACGTTGCCCATGTTGCAGATGGTGGCCCCAATGCCCTTCCTGTCCCCGATTTCCCTGTCGATCTTCAGGGCCTCCTGGTAGTGGGCCAGGGCCTTGGAGTAATCGTCTATGTTTGCGTACAATAAACCGATGTTGGTAAGGTTGTACCCAATGCCCTTTCTGTACCCGATTTCCCTGTCGATCTCCAGGGCCTCCTGGTAGTGGGCCAGGGCCTTGGAGTAATCGCCAAGGTGGCGGTATACGATGCCGATGTTGCCCGTGAAGGTTGAGATCGCCTGCTTGTCGTTGTTGGCCTTTGCCCACTTGAGCCCCTTTTCCCAAGCGGCCAGAGCCCGTTGAAAATCAGACCTTTTGTAGCATTCGTTGCCGTCATCAAGGAATGCCTGTAAATCCTGCGCCAGCGCCGGCCCACAAAAACCCAGAAACAGGGCAAGCAGAACGAGGCCAATTGTGCAAGTGCGGCTTCTTTTCATATTTTTGTCCTCAATTATAATGAGGTTTGATTGTTCAACTGTGGATTTCTTTTGTACCTTCAAGTTCTGCTGAAATTCCTTTCTCTTCCTGCTTTTCCTAAGCCTTCACAAGAAAGACCGAGGCCAATCAGATCGTCGATCAGGAATTCCCTTCAGGAAGATCTCTTGATTTGTGACAGGCATTTTTTGAATTGTGCCATGCCCGCTTTGTTGCAACTCTGAACAACATGACAATGGCCAAGCCCGGCACATATATCTGTCTTTTTTAAGATCCTCAGTTCCGCACCCATCTTGCATATTGACAAACAATGGACCCGCAAGTTGCAGTAGCTTACAACCGTATCCGAATCCTTCTCGCCCAGCACCTCCTTCGATACAGACAGGGCCTTCTTGGTAAGCCCAATTGCTTCCATGTAACGCCACTACTGATAGAATTCCACCCGTTGGCCGTTCGGGCGCTTTGAAACCTCAAGGGTTTCCCCCGAAAAAAAGCCATGGCACAGGCAGGCTTGTACACGTTCTCTGTCTTGTAGTATCCGATAGACACATCATTAATGAACTTGTTCAGGCGTGCCACGCACGTTACATCCAGCAACATCTCGCTGATCGTGCTTGCTGCCGGCTGTCGCTTTGTTGGAATGGAGAACTCCCACTGACTGGACTTCTCACGCGCGGGCAGCGGCCCTCATGCTGAGGTCGGTCTGGGTTATCTTTCGTGCATCGTCACAACACCAGCAGAAAACTAGGGAGAGGAGAAGAATATTTGCCCAGATACTCCATGAACAAAGATGTTGCCTGTGACTTTTTTCTCATCAATGCTCTGGCAGGAAACAAAAGGCGTGTGCCACATCGGCACCAAAGGTGCATTCACAGGACCCGGATTCGTCATCTGCAGGCGCATACTGCCTACTCCCGGAGCATTTAGATTCTTGATGAGACCCCATCCATATGTTTCTGCGAGTTGTAGAACGGTTGAGCTATCCAACCAGTCGAGAGGCAGTGGATCGAATGGCCGTCCGGGTGGTACCTTCAATTGGTGAATCTCAGGAGGATCGTTTGCATTGATTCTCACGAAGACCTCCTCGATGCTATTTGAGAACCAGAAACACCATCCTAAAGGAACAAACCCCCCTTGCGGATCACTCCGGAAGCTGGCGAAGGCGACAATTTTGAGTCGTGGGTTCTTAATCTTGGCGCCAGCAAGAGCACAGGCCATCTCTCCACTTGACTTTGCCGAAGTGAATTGACCAGAGTCTAACTTGCGGAACCTCCAGAACCCTGGTGGACAGGGATCTATAGTTGGTTGCCAAGGAACGAGTTTTCTCAGCGGCTCTCCCTCTGCTCCGGTTGTCCAGTAAAACTCACCACTCCAGGCTTCTTTTGGCTTGCTGATTTGTTTGGTCACGCTTTTTCGTACCGGCGAAACAGCCGGGGTCTCTTTGTCAGAATCGCGAGAGCAGCCAGCCACGATGAGGGCACAGAGAACAAAGGTAAGATAGGAACATTGCGTTAATCGTTTCATTGGAGTCTCCTTGGTTTATGGGATTTCTGAGCATAGAGGGGAATCAGCGGCACTAATTTCAGAACATTTTGCCCATTGACCGTACTGGGGTCCCCTCTTGCCCAGATAGCCCTTTCCTTACACCCTTTGAACACCCCGTAGCGGCCACCACGTCTGGGTTGGGCTGCAGACCCATCACATCTGTCAAGGCCAACAAAATCATCCTTATTGTGTTACGTTAGGGGCATGCCCGTCTGACCCAATACAAGGGCAGATTCCTTGATGTAGGGGGCCTCATTTTTACCTCCTGCTTTTCAACTGTAACGGTCTTCATCGGGTGCCTTTTACTATGGTTCTCGAATCCGTTAGAAAAGATTCGTATTTCTCTCCCATCAGTATAAGCCCTGACCAGAAGAAGGGGTGCTGTTGACCTGCCTTGCGGAGTTCAAAAGGCCCCGTCTCGGCAATGGGAAGTCGCGTGGCTACTGCTCTGTCTTCCACACGTCAAATATCTCGTATCGTTTTGTTCCCTCAATAGTTTGCTCGCTCGTTTTTTCACCCCCTATACCGTACGTGGACAGAGCGCGATAGATGACCGTCTTACCGTTGCTCCCTCGGGCGTAGTGAATTTCCTCCAACTGTGCTCGACCAGCTTCTTTGTACCCCTTGAAGACCGCCTTTGCAATGATCTCATCATCCAGGAAGGCGTCCATTCCGACACATATATGCTCGTCTTTATCCCAAACAAACTTGATCGTTAGCACTCCTTTATTCCCGAGATCGAAGATTTTGGAATGAAAGTAATCCCCCGACAGTAGGGCTTTGTACACAGCACACTTCCGGAGATCGATTTCAAGTGCCTCCTCTCTGGTGCATCCAGCAGAGACAAGAAGAAAGCAGACGGTCAATGCGAAAAAGCATAAAGTGTGATGTTTCATTTCGAACTCCTTGGTTGTTTGTGAGAAAAGATCATGATAGTGACGCATTTCGAGCATCTGCCTTCCTATGCATGGACCACCTCCTTTCTTTGGTGCCGAACATAATAGCATCCACCAGTTCAATCGGATGGTTTGGGATAATAGGAGAAGAAAAAAGCCAAAAACAGACAAACCAACAAATCACAACAAATCACATCATGTAAATGAGCGATAAATTTCGCATTCTTGGTTCCCTCTTGACTCTCGGCCTTTTCATCCCGCCGCCGCCCCACAGCCCTCTCAGTCCCTCTCTAGAATCATCAGTTCCAGATCCGATTTTCGCACAGCATAAACTTCCTGGGCTGCGGTTCTTACCCTTCTCCATGCAGGATAATCCCGCCCCAGAAATAGGGGTGGGCTTCTTTAGCGCGAATGGCCGTTCTCGCCGCGTTGAGCGCTTCAACCTTGCCGTTCCCTTGATTCAACTCCCTGTAAAAGGCGAGGTAGAAATCCATGGATTCCCTGACCGGGATGTTCCAGAGCGCCGCCATCACGCTTCTCGCCCCTGCCTGCTGAAAGGCGCGTGCAAAATTGAGGACCCCCTCTCCCTGCATCACCTCCCCCACTCCTGTCATACAGGCCGCCAGGGTCACCAGGTCCGCATCCAGATTCAAACCCAGCACTTCGGTCATTGTCAAATAACCATCGTCCGGCGCCTTGTTCCCCACAAGGGACAACACAAGCACGGGTTGCCTCAGTCCCTGGAGTCTGCCAGATAAAAACCCATGGGTCCCAAAGAAGAGATAACGATAATCCTCTAAGGAAGTCAGTCTAAAATTTGTCTCTGTGGCCAGTGAGTTCAACAATATCCAGGGCGCTTGTGGCTTCACCCTGTGCAGTGCCGCCAATTGTATGATTGTATCTCGGGTCTCCGGCAATGGATTGAACACTGCACCTTCCCATAGCTTCCCTTGCGCGCCGGTTTCAAAGCCATCCTCCATCCCTGCGTACCGAGTTTTTCCTGCATTCACTTTCATTGCCTTGGAGGACTGATAACCGGGACCCTTTTCATCATAGATGCAGTCACCAATGGCTAATAAAGGCTGTAATGCCCGAGGTTCTTTAAGTAGTCGGTTGAGAGCCAGCACCGCAGCGGACTGGCTGTAGGTGATGGACCACCGATCTGCTACCAGTACGCTGTCGTCCCAATCCCGCCCGGCCTCTATAACCAGCGTTTCCAGAGGAAATGCACCGAGGATGCCATCGGGCACAATAATCAGACGTGTGCCAGGAGAAACGCCTGCCAGGGCTGGGGATAGAAGCTGCTGATAGAGAATTTCAGCTTTTCTCACCGAATATGAGGCCAAGTCATTTCTGCGCAGGGCCCCTTCCGTCTTGCGGAAGGGGGCAAGCAACGACGCCAGTTCCTTTTTCAGGGCAACTTCCCCTATACTCAGTCTATACACATCAGTTTTTCCACCTGGCGCAACTCGAAAAAGATAACTCGCAGTACTTGTTATACAGAATTCGATGAGCAACTCGTTCTGTTTCAACGGGATCTCATGGGACTGAAGCGGCCGGGGGTATTTAAGGGCCGCGTAACGCGGGTGCTTCTTTCTGAAATCGGAAACCAGTCGACCTGATTCCTCGACTAATTGAAACTTTCTTTTTTCCAACGCGTGATATGCCTCTTCTCCCAGTCGCAAGGATGTATCCTTCAGGTTCTCGATGGCGGCTAATCTGTTACCCAAATCATTCTCCCTGTGTCTCAAATCCCACCCAATATCTTTGATTTGTATCTCTCCCATGCCTCTCCCGATGGCATCCAGAAGGGCCCTGGCCTTTGTCGCTTCAGAAAAATAGAAGGCTTGGGCTGCAAAATCTCTTCCATAAGGCGACAGATCGGATCTATTCTCCTCATTAGTTATAGAAAGGTGGCAAAGAGCCGCGATGAGACCTTTATAGGCTCGCGCAAATCCGCCCTCGAATCCTTTCTCAAAAAACCCCATTCTCTCGCTCAGCGGAACGAGATTCCGCAGGTCTTCTGCAAGGATGACTGCTCTCAACAGAATCTTGCTTGCCTCCACGTATCGCCCCGTCCTCTCCAAGGCGAGCCCCTGTAATGTGTAGTGCTGGAAGCGATACAAGTCTGAATCGAATCGTTTTGGGGACATGTCTTTGAGCTGACTGGCAAGTTCCACAAAATCAGACGTTTTCAGGAGGACTTCACAGAGTCCAAGGTCTCGGAAAACCCCATCGGATCTGCTGTTCTCTTCCATCGCTGCCATAAACATCTGTTTCGCTTGTAGATAATCCTTCTGACAGAGGTGTGCATTTGCCATGTTTGTGAAAGAGATGACGATGTCCCCTGAAAGAGCAGCAGCCCTTGCCAAATCCAGGGCCTTTTGGAAATTCGCAATTGCCTCCCCGTATTCTCCGCGATGGGCGAATACCAGCCCTTTGGCGTTCAATGATTTAACGGAAAGATCAAGGTTGCGAAGTTCATCCGCAATCCGCAACGACTCGCCTGACAGGGAAAGCGACCTGTCATATTGGCCCGAGGCCAACAGGACATTCGCGAGTTCAAGGCAGATGTAACCATGCAAATCCGGCTGCCTGGTTTGTTTGGCTTTTTTGGATGCGTCTTCAAGGCTCAGAACAGCATCATCGAGTCTACCAAGAAGGAACCAAGCCTTCCCGATTTCATACAGGTTTTTGGTTATCTCCGTGTCGAAGCCACCAATGCGACAGATCCTTAAGGCACTTTGAAAGCAATCCAGGGCCTCGTAGAATTCCCCGTTGCGAACGGCCTCATTTCCCTTTTCCCGAAGATTGATTGCCCGCTCCATGCCGATATCCATCGAGCATGAAAGGGCAAAGGGTAGCCAGCAACAAAAAAGACCCGTTGCCAAACTAAATCTCGAAACCCAATCCCTGCTTTCCATCCCATTACCACCTATCTAAAGACCTAGAACAAAGCCCGACGGCTATGCCAGCGCCAACCCCACCGAAGAGGGCTGATACGGTCTGGAGACAAACAACCGCCGTCTGAGCCGGGGTGCCTATCAAGAGCGATAAAGGCATCAGAATCAAGCCAAGGACAATTATCGACAGAATATCCCCCAAAAAGAACCCGACTCCGGACAGGAGAAAGGTAAGAAGAACCCACTTTGGCGTAATCCTGACCAAGCAGTAAGTGATCGTTATTGTTGTGGCTGCAGCGGCCCCAAAAAAGGCATGCATGCCATAGAAAACGGTTTCGAGATCGTAGGGACTTGATCCCCATAGAAACCGTAGCGTGTTATCGCTCGCATACGCATAGAACCAGCACAAGAACATCACAACAAGCCACATTCCGGTGTACCGGCAGAGCCCAAATTGTCGGTAAAGCATGTTCGTCATGAATACAGCAGTCATTCCCCATAAAAGACCCCATGCACCGATATAGTTTGCCACATGCGGAACCAGCACAATTAGAATCACTGCAAAAAAGGGGAGAGACTTCAGCCAAACCATTAGAAGATCGTATTTTGTTCCTGTGCCTTCATAACATGTGCGGCAGTAGGGAGCGTAGAGCACGCAGCCAATCATGAACAGGACCAGGAAGAGACTCACTAAATCATAGATGGAAGCGAGGGCTGAACAAAAACCGGCCACCGCAAAAGCCGTTGCCATTCTGATCGCCGATGTTACCACTCCAATCTGTCTACGCTCTTCCTTCTGAGCCTCAAAAATAGAGGACACTTGCTTCCTATTATCACTCCTTGGCTTTCTCCAGCATGCATTGCCACCGGGCGCCAAGGTGACTGAAGATTCCATTTCCCTACCGCTGGCTTCGATGGCAATCGTCTTTAGAATATCAGACTCGATTTTTGAGCATCTGGCCGCTTGAGCATCGGTCAGCGATTGTCTTCTGGCTCTTTGCAGATAAGCGTTTGCCGCATAGAGATCCTTCCTCTCGATGGCGATCTCGGCCAGGGCGATCGGATCGCTTTCCAGTCTCCCCGTGTACCCCCGAGATGGGTGTTGCCTATCAGGTTCTCGCCTCGTATGCGGTTTGGCGTTGGCGGGTAGATCGCGTCGGATCGTCCCTTCGGTAACAGGAAGCAGCACAAAGGAAAAACATATGCCAGCCGCCACTTGGAAGTGGAAAGGGATCTCGATGAGAAAGCTCTGAGCGACCCCCATTGATACACCTATACAAAGAGGAGAGAGCACACTCAGCAGATGATGCCGTTTAGTCATGGATAACAAGGCACACACTGCCCACCCCCCTGCAATTCCCATCGCAATGGTTTGTGCCGTTATGGCCAGCGGTCCAAGGGTATGGTACAGGTCTTTTAGGCCTGCGGCCCCAAGCGTGATAAACATGGCAGCGATGGAAAGCAGCGCCCAGAGAACAGATCCATTGGCGCCATAGTGCCACAGATAAGAAATCAAGGTTTGAGTAGGGGCGCTTCGTACTCTTATACTCGCCCCTGTCGCCATACCGAAAAACAGGCCGATGGTTCCAAGAAAAAGAGATCCCCCCACCAGCAAGATGCCCTTCATGCCCATCCCTGAAAAAGGATCAAAAATGTCGAGACCCAGTCCGAAAACATGGTTGCCCAGCAAAAGGCTTCCCATTCCGACGACAAAGAATCCGAGCGAACCAAAGAACCTTGCCAGGGCGGGGCTCACCTCTTCAGGAAGAACCCTGTCCTCATCAAAAAAGGCTTGGTTCGACCTTTCCTTGCCACCGCGTGGATCATGCACTTCTTGGGCCTCTCCTCTGAATATGACGGCAACCATGAAAGCGCCAAGCAGGCCCAGGACAGGACTGAGGAGGCCGAATTGAAGCTTAAATTTCGTAGCCCCAAGGCCTTCCATCCAGACCAAATAACGATCACCCCCAAGGATGATGGAACCTCCATATTCAATAGCAACATAGGTAAGCGCTATGAGGCTGATAGGGAAGCTCGCGAAAGTGGCCCATGGTCTGTTCGGATTTCCCTTCCTTTTGCCAAGAAAGAGGAGGGCAGTGAAGAAAGCCGCTGCCAGCATCGAGACAAGAGGGGCGCCGATCATCAAGACCTTCATCGAGGTCCCATCTGCACCAAGCAGCGGAAAGGCCTCCATTAATGGAATTCCGAGTATGTCGATTCCCAGCCATGCCGATAGGTAGTAGAAAAGAAGGTACCCTATGGGAAAGGCAAGATTCCTGAATGCTGCTCTTGTTTCATTCATTTGGTCGTCTATGGCCTTTCTGGCTGATCCTTGCCAGCATGGCTTCCGTAACCTTCACGCCTTTTGCGTCGCCAAGTTCTCTGTCAAGGGCAATGCTTTTCCTATAGCCCGCTACTGCCTCATCAACCCTTCCGGTCACATGATCTGTTTCAGCCAATCTAAAAACGATCAAGGACAGCGCAGATTTAACCGCCTCTGACATTGAGCTTCTTTCACCGATGGACTTTAGCAGGGCGATGCCATGTTCAAAGGAGTCATGAGCATCGTCCCATCTGTTCATCATGCGGTGCAGAAAACCCAGTTCTCCGTATGCGATGGCTGCATTCAGTCGGCTTTGTTCGGTTTCGAGAGGTTTCAGCTCCAAGATGGCCTTGCTGAGGAGATCCACTGTCTTGATAGCGCGGGGAAAGGCGCTTAAGTTGTCGCCGGCTTCCAATATCTCACCAGGGGAATAGTTCATCCGCGCCCAATAGAGGATCCTTTCCCGGGCCATATTGAACAGGAATTGACCGGCCGGCATGAGCTTCCTTCGAAAACGGATGAGAAGAAGAGGCCAGAGATTCAGTGCAACAATAATCTTAAGGTTTGGGACGAAAAGGGATTTATTGTATGCGATTCCCCCAAGAATAGATGCGGCAAGACCAATGAAAATTCCAGCGAACACCTTCCTATTGCGAGGGCCCTGAAGGCCAAGCTCAAGAATTCCATGTTTTGCCCACTCAATAGAGATCAGGGTGGTTGCAATAAAGAGAGAGAAGTAGAAACCCAATTCAAGGATGCTCATATGACGCTCCAACCAATTGGTTTTTCATGAAAATGAGCCATACGGCATATCGTCTCGACAAAGCGTCATCCCTTTTTTTCAAAAGCGAAGTCATGAATTCGACTCGCTTCATCGAGCACCTCCAGGAACTCTCGTTCATCCTTTTCAGGCCAGGAGTTTGGATTGATTGTCATAGCGATCTGGCCTCTGAAATAGATCTGTACCATCCTGTCTGTGCGCTTGGGCGGAAGATATCCCCGATCTCTTTCAAAAAGGACGATCCTTTCGATGTCCTTCCAATAGACACCCTTTCTTGGTGTCCCAAACCAGGTAACGGCAACGAAGAGGTCGGTGACCAGAACCCTGCGCATTCCAACAAAAAGAGAGGACCAGAAAGCCCAAAGAGCCAAGAGGGTCATGATGATTGAAAAGATCAGAACGTACCAGAGGTTGCTAACAAACACGTAGGAAATCCATGTCATGATTGCCAGACATAAAATCACAAGGTCATGAACCAGATAGGGTCCTAACGAGGCCATTGTGGGCCTGAATACCTTTGCATACATGTTTGCTCCCCGTCTCCAATCCGTTAGGACGCTTGTACGACAGCGACATGGAGAAGTTTTTCCTCTGGGTGGGTATCCCGCGTCGGACTAACCCCCGCCTGAGCCTTATCGTTAACGATGCCAGAACGCGCCCCGTTCCACCAACGCTCCGCACCCCTCTCTGTCCCTCTGTAGGATCATCAATTCCAAATCCGATTTTAGCACATGAAGCTGTCGGTTACTTCTCTTCACCAGAAGGGCCTCCTCCAGGTCTTTGCAGCGCCATCTGGAAAAAACGAAATAGGTCTCGGTCAGGCCCTCGTATCCGGACGGTCGAAACCATCGGCCCCTGTCGGGCAAAAAACAGGGGTTGTTGCCCCCAAGGGGGTTGTCCGAAGAACAGAAATTTGGAGAGGGGAACAGGAGATGGAGCTTGCTGTCGGAGGCGATCCGGAGAGCGTAGAGATACACAGGCACCGAGGCGCGAATATGAAAGGCATAGCTGTCTGAGGCGCTCAAAGTCAATTCCGGGCGCGCCCTGGAAAGGGTGGTCTGCTCTTCCAATCCGGTGTGGAGAAGGTAGCGCATTCGCACTCTGACTTGGAATGGGACCTCCAGCGCTTCAGAGGTCTCCCTGAGGGAGGTTTCCCAGGGAAAAAGGCGCGTGGCTATGGCGAGATGAGTTTCTGCCGCTCCATAACTTCCCTTTTCCAAGAAATGTAGTGCCAAAGGGCAGGAGACAAAGGCATAGGCCAGGTAGACAGAAAAAAGGGCAAGACAGAACCAGATCACCTTAAAAACAAGTTTCCGGCGCACCCTGGTGGGGAAAAAGCCTCTTGCCGCCTCTTCCAGAGTCCCGACCTGGACGAGATCAATTCCCCGAGAGTCAGTATCCGCCTTAATGGCCTCCAGAAGGTTTTTCTCAAGTTTGTTTTCTTTTGGAAAATAGACCCTGCTTCCGGGAGGGAGCTTTTGAATGCCCCCACAGAGCTTTTCGCCTAGAGCCTCGACAGGTCCGATCATCCCATCTGCTATATTGGCGATTTCCCCTGTGGCTGCGATGTTCATGCCGTCCGAGCTGCTTTTCAAGATGTGGGTTGTCAGCGCAAGGAACAGGGCGAGTCCGCCACTCGCACCCTTCATCCTGGATGCAAGCCCCTCATTCTTCTCATCTTTGATTTCGCAGACAAAGGCATAGCCGCTTCTCCGGTGCCAGAAGCCTTTTTGACTCAAGAGTTGGTAGGCGGAGAAGGCAGCCGCTTGAAAGGACGCTGTCACACCCGGAGCAAATTGCTGAAGATAGATAAGTTGAATCGGAAGCGCACCTTCCCCGGGCATGTAGTCGGTAGGGGTCAGCTGGACCACACCCAATGAGCCATCACTGAGGAGTATTGATACAGACATTATTCATCATCGGAGACGTCAGGAGCGTGTCCCACAGAACGCTCCTGTTTCACAATCAGTGTGTCCCAGTCTATCTCTTGTGAATTCACAATATTGGCAAGGGTTTCTCCATTCCGCACCTCGCTTCGGATAATCTGTCTGCCGGAAGCGTCCATGAGGAGCAACCACTTCCCTTCCATCTCCTCCTGGTAGGGGGACTCCACCTTCAGGGAGACCACGCCCTTGCCTTTCTGGTTGAGTAGCTTTCTAAAGAGGATCCTGTAGCGGTTTCCCTCGCTCAAGAGTGAAAATGACGAATCATCCTGGGTCGCTGCGGCCAATGGAAGCACCACGTCCAAAAAATCCGGTTCACGTGTCATTGCTTCCATATCCCACAATCGGCCCCTGCACTTTCCACAATAGGAAAGATGCTCCAGAGTATCTTCCCTTTCGGCAAAACTGCACTCTCCCCTCAGAAAGGCGAGCAGTTCACTTCCTGGAAGATGCCTTTGGAACCGTTCCGAACTCACATTGTCCAGTTCCTGCAAGGCCGCTGTTAAGGTCACAATTTTCTGTACCGTTCCCATTTCTTTTTTTGCCTCCCTCATTAGATCATTTCCCCAATATCCATTTCCGACCATCCCCTACCTTCCAAGAAGGTCCGAAGGGCCGCCAGAGCCTTTTTGGCAAATCTTCTTACCTTTTCTCTAGAGTAACCAAGCATCCTGCCGATATACTTACAGCTCTTTCCGTCAACATAATAGGCCTTTAGTATAAAACGTTCCTCGGGTGTGAGTGTCTCAAGGGCTTCTCCCAAAGAAACAAACAGGAGATCCTTTACCCGATTTGTCTCTTCATCTTCCATCGGCTCTGTACCATGAATAAAGGCAATCTCTTCCATATCGAGTGAACTGCCGTCTTCTTGACTTCCGAACTCCGACTGGGGGATGGCCATCTCGCGGCGGCCCCACTCCTTTTTAAGTTCATTCTTGATGTGGCCCTTAACCCGTATATGGACATATATCGTCCTGCTTTTTGAGAAGTCAACCTTACCTCTTTTGTGCAGGGTCAGGAGTTCCAGATATGCCTCCTGCTGCAGGTCATCCTTGTCCAGGAATGGTCCAGCCTTTCCCAAACGTTTCGCGCCCTGGCGGACAGCCCCTTTGGCTATCCCTTTTGTCTGTTCGAGAAATTGATCCCGGTCCATCTTCACCCCCCATGTCCTCGAATCCCTACCTCCTGTGCTCCGCTTCAAATTCCTCAAAAAAAACCCCCGGTTTCCGTATCTCTTTTCTGGACTGGATTCTATCTTTCAGGTGGATGAGTGCTTTTTCCCATTCCTCCCTTTCTCCAGCCCGGTGAACTTCGGCATAGGCCTCGTCCAGGTCCTTAGCCTCCCATCGGGCGGCGATCACATAGAATGTCTCTCTCAACGATTCCCTGGGGGCTACAATTTCTTCCAGATACAGCCATTCCTTCTCACCGTGAGGGATGCTGTAGCGCATGAGCGGTTGGATAGGATTCGCTGCGTCCAAAGACTGGGGGTTTGGAAACAATCTTACCGCTTTTCCCAGTTCATCAATCTGAAAAATATAGAGATAGCTTTCTTCCCCGGTCTCGAAAAAAATCCGATAGTTATCGTTGTGGGTAAGGGTGATTCCTTTCATTTCCTCCGCACTCACGGGTAAAATCGGGGAAGGCGGTTGCCCAGGACGCTGAAACTGAAAACTCACCTTCACGTCCAAAGCCGTGCGAACCCCCTCTACGACCGATGACATGTCAAGGTCATTGGGCCATTTCGCTGCCAAATCAACGGCCTCCGGATAACGCCCATTCTCCAGGAGTTTTGTCACTTTCGCCTTCGTATCTTTGGGAGGCGAGGTTCCGACCCTCACTATAGGGTTTTGAGATTCCTGCAAGATCTCTTCTATCCCCATACGTGAGGCAAGTTCAGAAAGGGCCTTGCGGTCCTCGGAAGAGATCTCGCCCTTGCTGCCGTCCTTGGCTTGATATGCCTTTTCCCTCTCCAGATAAATTGCCCTCTTAACCTCGAGACAGAGCTTATCCACCTCTTTCTGTTGGAGTCTCAGTTGCCTTGCCAAGCTGTCCAGTCGGTCTTTTTCCGCTTGGGTGATTTCGCCCTCTTGGCCCTCCACACCCAGGAGATATTTCCTGCATCGCTCAGTATATTGTTCTCCAGGGGTCTTGAAGAAGTCCGTCATCCACAGAAAAAGGACCGTAACGCCAATCACAACCACACCGGCCGCGCACACCCACGGTAGCCAGGGGTAACGGTTCTTAATCCATCGGGCAAACCTCTTATAGGGAGTCGCAGGGCGATCCTCCCGATCCTGGAAAGGGTCCTTGATCCGTCCGGCAAGGTTATCACTTGGCGACATGGTCAACTCCTTATCTTAAATGGAATGGGCAGTGCGATTACGTTCCCCCGAATATTCATACGAAGTCCAGGCCGCATGGCCGGCCCCTCCTCTGCGTCTACTGGTGACGGAATGGAAGTCTCCATGCAAAAAGGTCTGCAGGTACCGCTGGCAAGCTAACCTCTGGGGGCGACGGTTGACCCTGTTCACGATCCTCAACCGTTCGCGTACCCATGGGTCCCATGGTACGGATCGGTTTCCCCGTCACGCCTTCAACTTGCCTGGCTAAAAGAGTAGTTCCTCCCACGACCTGCAGGCATACCTCTTTCGGTGCCTTCAACTCGGTGGGCGACGCCAGAATAACAATCTCTTCATCCCCCTTGTTATCGTCAAGATAGAGCCATTGGTCCGGCCGGTCTGGCACCCTGTACTGGGTCCCGGCCTCAACAGGATTGGTCTTTTGATGATAACTTGAGTTGGGGAAAAGCTGAAACACCTCGGAATCCGTTCCGATCTGAAATACATAGACGTGACACTTCTCGTTGGCATTGAAGGAGACAGCATAATTGTCCCGGGCGGTCAGAGCCTCTCCAGGCTGGAGTTCGGAGGTCTCACGGCCCCGGCGATATGTCACCCGAGATTTCACCGATATGGGAATTTCTTTTTCCGAGAAGGGCTGAAAGGTATTGACCACGGTCACCCGGCGGTTCCTGGCCTTGTTGGACTCGGTTGTGTTGTCTGCCACGGGTTGGCCTTCTCCATAGCCGACAGCCCGAATCTGGGCCGGGGACAGCCGGAAGTGGCGCACCAGATACTCCCTCACGGCAATGGCCCTCTGCTGAGACAGCTTCAGATTGTATTCATCGCTTCCCAGGTCGCAGGTATGGCCCTGAATCTCGAAAACGTACCCACGCAGGTCGTCATGAGACAGGGCCTTTCCAAGGGCATCCAGATAGGGAACTGCCTGTGGAGAAATGAGGTACTGGTTCAATGGAAAAGGAACCTGCAGATCAATCATGCCAGCACCTTCCTCTTCGGTCGGTGATCGCGTATCCTTTGCTGGCCCCATGGTGCGTATCCGAGTGTCTTTGGACAGCTTCGCCCGGATGAGTTCCTCGGAAGGCACGGTTTGGGCCAGGGATGGTCCGGAGACCACCATGAGAAAAAGGGCCAAGAGAGACGAGGTTACAAATACAGGGTTAGATCGTTTGATCATGGTCAATACCTCCTTATCATTTGAAACAACCATGCACCTATTACCATATCAGCGCATGACCGGGATTTTGCACATCCGCACCCTCCAAAATATGAGGACACGCCCCCAATCGCCATCGCTACTCGGCCATCAACACAAACCCTCCCCAGTAGTAGGGATGTTCATAACCGGCTTTGCGCGCCTCCTTGCGGGCCTGTCGAAGGGAGGTGCGGGCATCCTTCCCCTCCTTGAGATGGACAAAAAACCTCTCGGTCAGACAGGTGGTCGAGTCCTCGGCCACGCTCCAGAGACTCATGAGCACGGACCTCGCCCCCGCATACTGAAAGGCCCTCCCCATGTGCATCACCCCTTCCCCGGTCAGGGTCTTCCCCACCCCGGTGCTGCATGCGGTCAAGGCCGCCACATCCGCGTTCAGCTTCAGCCCCATCACCTCGGTCATGGTGAGAAACCCGTCATTGTTGCGATCCTGGGGGTGGACCCCCACCTGGCTCAGCACCAGGGCAGGCTCCTGAATATAGGCCACCTGGTTATCCAGAATCCCGTGCGTGGCAAACACATGGTGTCGGTACTGGCCAAGGGGCCGCTTCCTCAATCCCTCTTCCGTGGCAGCCGGCCCTTCAAGAACCTCCGCCTCCCTGCCATAGGCGGTCTTCAGATTCCGGGCAAGCTGTCCGGTCATCTCAAGCCGTTTAAACTCCCCTCCCATGGCCCGTACCATGGCATTCATCTTCCCCACCTGGACGGGATCTGCCTGGGCCAGAAGAGTGTTTCCCTTGAGCCTCGCATCCTGGACGGTAAAGACCGGATCCGCTACCACCAGCATTCGGTTTTCCTTCTCTCCCTCCCGTTTCTGCTGGCTGCGGATTATGGTAAGGGTCGTAGCTGACTGGGCATAGCTGATAGGGTATTTATCCCCCAGGTAGGTCACCCCCTCGGGAAAGGGACCAAACTCGCCGGATCCCATTTTGGGCGCCTGGGGCAGATCAACCACCAGCGTCTCAAAAGGGAGGGCCGCAAGGATCTCGTCAGGCACAAGGATCAGGCGGTCTCCATCCTTGAGATGGGTAGACAGAGGAGAAAACACAAGGTCGTAGAGGCCCTTGCCTGAAAGGGGGTCAAAACGGGAGAGGTCCGAGCGTCTTTGGATCCCCTCAAATCCCTTACGATAGCCCAGAACCTTTTCCGTCAGGTCCTTTCGGCCCAGGGGAATGCTGACGGCCTTCACTGCATCCCCCTTTCGGATAACCCAGGCAAAGGTCGCCTTGTCCGTGACCTCGTATGCGATCAGTACCTCCCCGGGGAGAAGTGAAATCTCCTCTGCCCGCAACGGCTGGGGATAGGCCATGGCCGCATACTCGGGATGCTCCTTTCTGAGGCGGAGAATCAGGGCCTTCTGCATCTTTTTGAGCACTTCCAGTTCCTGCTCCAGTCCCTTGACCCGGCCCGGGGTCTTCTCCCCGGCGATTTCGATCTGCTTATACTTGACGGCGATGCGGTTGTCGATGGATTCCTCTTCTCTGGCAAGCCCTGGCGGGAGGCCTGTTTCACTCCCCACGACTCTCTTGGCCATGGCCTCCAGGAGCGACCGGGCGCGGGTGTTCTCGGCCCAGTAAAACCCTTCCCCAGCATCCTTGAGATAGACAGATACCCTCGCCAAACCCTCGTAGGGCTCAAGCCTGGGAAATCCCATAACCTTGCCTGAAAAAAACCTCCTTTTCTCAGCTTCTGCGAGCGATTCCCTCTGCTGCTCAATGAAATCAACCGCTTTTCGATAGTATTCTCCTGCACGCTCGTAATCTTGAAGGCCTTCACTGGCAAGGCCCAATCCAATGAAATGGGCCACGAGGAAGACAGCAGTTTTCTGACCCTGATGATCCTCGAGGTTCCGATGCAGCTCTCTCTGCGCTTCCACGTACTCACAAGTCTTGAGGTAGTACCTTGCCATCCTAAGAGGAGAATCCAGCCTCTTAAAAGTTCTCCATGCCTCTTTCAGATTACCCTGCTCCAAATAGACTTCAGCAATGTTGGCCTGGGATCTCTTCACCTCAGAGTATAGATCGGTATCCTTATAGAGACTTAATGCATGTTCATAGTTTGAAAGAGCCTCTGAATATTTTTCTTGGTCCTCATAGACGGCTCCGATGTTATTCAGGCAAGCACCTATCGCTCTGGGGTTTTTCCTGCCTGTGCTTAAGGTTAGGGCTTCCTCAAGGTAGGAAAGAGCTCTGGATGGGTCACCTATCTTTGCATAACTAATACCGATATTTACAAGGACAATCCCTTCCGCCTCACAGTCCTTTATGCCTCTGTATTCCAGCAGAGCTTGTTGGAGGTAGAAAAGGGATTTAGAATAATGCCCCAATTTGTCATGTACAATGCCAATATTGAGCAGACCGGTTCCTTTTCCTTGACCATCGTCTACTGTCTTATCTACCTCAAGGGCTTGATGAAAACACGAAAGGGCACTGGGGTAATCTTTCAAGTCCATGTGAACAACCCCCATATTTGTAAGACAGGCGCTTTTTCCCTTGTAATCCGTTTCACCGTAGGTCTTTAAGGCCTCATTATAGAAATGAAGGGCTCTGGCAAATTCACCTAAATTTCTGTGTGCAATCCCTATGTTGAGATAGAACGTTCCTCTTGATTGAGAGTTATTCCCCGCAAGGTTGAGGCCGTTCTCCCAGGCTTTGAGAGCCTTATCGAAATCGCACCTGTTATATGCTTCTATACCTTCGCGTAGATATCCGTTAAGATCTTCAGCACTCACGCTGTTTTCACGAGTTCCGACCGAAACATAACTGAGCAGAAAAAGGAGAAGGAGTGCCTTATGGTTACGAATTGTATTCACTATGATTCCACTCTTAAATGGTTAAAGCGAATCGCCAAAATACCTTTTGGCTTTTTGCTATAACCACGATAGGGAGCGTTTCTTGGGTAGTTAAAGGCCTTCGGAGTCGCCACACCAGAACAAACCTCCATTGTTCCTGATTTTGTCAAGTAGTTGATCAAGCAATAAAGCGCGTGTAATCTCACATCGAGGATGCCCATAAAATATTCCTTCAACCATGGCATGTCGGACCAAATTCGGGCAGTCGCCGGCGCAATGCCATTTCGCAAAGCATCCTTCGCACCATGGGATGCTTTCAACGGTCCAATCCTGAATAGATTTCACCTTGTTCTGATCAAATACAAAGCCATCCCGGTCAATATCGAAATGCCCAATAATGAATTCATCAGAAAATGGCATCCTATCGTCGACGACTTCATAGCACGCAGATACTTTTCCAGATGGCGTCAAGCAAAAACTCCCAACGCATGCATTGCAAAACCGGTTGGCAATTACATCAACTCTCGCGGCTGAATAGATTAAAGGCACAGACTGCGCATCAGCTATTTCCTTTGCCTCTCGAAATGCTCTCACGAATTCGCTTGGCTTGACATGCAATCGTCCAGAGCTTGCTCGACCAAGGCTGTATACAGGCTCTACAACAATCCTTCTGGGATGCCCGAGGCTTAGCAGATATTCGATTCCTTTTGCCAATTTGTCGACTGAAAGGGCAGTCACGGTTAGCCTCGCACTCCAAGAGAAGTTCGCCCTTTCAAAGGCTTCTATCGTTCTCGTAACGGCTTTAGATGAAGGATCTCCAGACTTCAAAGGCCGTTGATGGTCTTGAACCTCCGGCAAGCCATCGATGGAGAGGCTTATCCCGTCAAGATTCTGAATAACCCATCGACGGTGGGAATCGGAGAGCACGCCATTCGAAGCCATCGTAGAATTTACAGGGATATTGAATTTTTTACCGAGCTTTTTAGCATAGGAAAGGGAGCGGACCAGGACATCCCAATTGACAGACGGCTCACCTCCACCGTGATACCCGACGCCAAAACCTGGCTTGCTTGATTCCACGCCATTGCGACACACAAAGTCCAAACCCTTTTTTGCCAATTCAATGCTCATATCAGCATCTTCTTTTTCGCTATGAGATGCGTAACAGTAAATGCAGTTGAGATTGCATTTCGTTGTCAAAAAGAGGGTTATATGAGTTGCTTTTGAGGGCTCGTTTTTTGCCTCATATATGGGACTATCATTTCCTTGGGCCAATCGAAGATGATCATTAATAAATTCAACAAAAAATCCTTTTTCTTTTGAAACCTGTCTAATACGGCCCTTTTTTAGATCGCGAATAAAATCTACGGCGGAGCTGTTGGCAATGAAGGCGGTACGCCTGAGAGGCCAATAAACTACATATTTATCATCATATGGGATTGCAAATACGTCGCTTGTAATCAAGGGACCCCTCACGTTCTCAAAGCGCAACCATTATTGTATGCTTACTGGACGTTCAACCTGTCACGCAGGTTGGTACTAATATCAGACAGGGACTCAGGCACAACGGCTTGTAGAGGCTCCGCAATTCTTTGCTGGCCTCGTTACAGCGGGTTTTGAGGTCTGTTTGAGTGGCTTTGATGTTTGTTTTACCGGCTCTGTATAAGCTATCCCAGCTATCTGATTGGCCATCTTTGTGCCCTGCGAATAGACGCCTAAAGCTCTCTTTTCACCAAAAGGGCTGATTACATAACGGATAGTGACCACATCACCAATTTTCAAGCCCTTGAGAGATGTTGCGCCATCTTTGCCTTGGATTTCGGTTTCTGAGCTTATTTTAAGACAGATTTTATCAGACTCTTCGTTCTCTTTCAGGCAAATAACCTGCTCCTTTTCATCAATCTCAACAAGTTTTCCTATTGTAGTCATAACCTTTTCTTTTGGGAGGGAAGCGTATCTTTCAATATCTTCAGCGGCAAGGGTTCTTGAAGCGCCTGCGAGTGTTGTTGCAGCGATATGTGCAAACATTGACAGCTTTACAAACCCTCTTCGATCCATTGAAATCTCTTCAAGTTTGTTCCCAAATTCACGCAACCCATAGATCCTTATTTGCTCATTGCCATTGGAGTCAACGCTGGCTATTTCAAACCGAGGCCTTTTACACAAAAGTTTGTGAATCATTTCCATTTTTCCCTCCCCCGAATTGGAGTGTTGTTTTTTGGATTCATTTTAATTCCTTTAATATCTTAACTCGGTCTTCTGCGCACTTGACTCTGGCACCATTCTTGGGTGTTGAGGCCACACTCAGGAAGTTGTTATAAGCTTCAAGGGAAATCTTCAAATATCCGGCCTTGTCGGCCGTAAGCGCCTTATTGAAAAACGCTTCACAAAAATGTGGATAAAGCTGAATAGATTTATCATAATCTTTTATTGCTTTGTCATAATGAGCAAGTTGCGCATAAACATTTGCACGATAAAAATAGGCGCCAGGATCGGTGGGCCTGATCTTTATGGCTTCAGTGTAATCTTCAATAGCGTCGGAAAATTTGCCAATCTTCGCATAAGCCGTGCCACGGTTTATGTATACGGTTGCGTTTGGCGCAAGCTGTATGGCTCTTGTATAATCCTTAATCGCCTTATCATAGGCACCGCTTTCATAGTACGAATTTCCCCGATTAAGATATGAATCCGGATAATCCGGTTTTAATTTCATTGCCAGGCTATAGTCATCAATCGCCTTACTATAATCACCCAAATTAGCATAGGCATTTCCTCTGTTTATGTAAGCGCCTACAAATTTCGGAGAATCAGCAACGGCCTTTGTGTAATTGTGAATTGCGTTCCTATAATTATGGTTAGAATAATGGATATTCCCTGCACTAAAAATATACAGTTGGTCTGTTTTCTTATTTATGATTTTTAGAGCGTGCTGGGTAAGCGATTGAGTATCATTGCCTATATTTGATCGCTCTGCTTTTAGCTCGGTAATATTGTCATTATGTTTGATATGTTTTTTTTCAGATGCGCTTTTAAAACGTACTTGAACAGCTTGACTTTTCAATATGTTAACCCGATCTTCTGCGCACTTGACTCTGGCACCATTCTTGGGTGTTGAGGCCACACTCAGGAAGTTGTTATAAGCTTCAAGGGAAATCTTCAAATATCCGGCCTTGTCGGCCGTAAGCGCCTTATTGAAAAACG